>Ga0066683_10000386_pt1 | contig 13552 bp, 14 predicted proteins | sample GraSoiAngelo_132_FD_62296 | JGI IMG/M metagenome (GOLD analysis project Ga0066683, IMG submission 62296) | Grasslands soil microbial communities from the Angelo Coastal Reserve, California, USA - 14_0929_02_40cm | ecosystem: Environmental > Terrestrial > Soil > Grasslands | place: USA... | reverse complement strand
CGAGGCCCTGCAGCGCGAGCGCCGTCTCGGCCTCGGTGCAGCCGTGCGCGAGGCCCTCGCGCAGCTCGCAAAGCTCGACCGCCGAGCCGGCGAAGACGAACTCGAGGAGCCCGTGCTCCCCGAGCGCGCGCACGAGCGGGCGGTTCAGGCGCCCGGGGTCGCCCTTGGCGGCGATCGGCGCGAAGACCTCGTGGCCGAGCCGGTGTGCGCGGTCGAGGACGTCAGCCATCGAGAACGGCGACGCCCATCAACTCGACGCGCGCGTCGGGCTCGAACAGCGCTGAGACCCCGATCAGCGCCATTGCCGGGTAGCGCCGCCCGAAGTGCCGGCGCCAGACCTCCCCCAGCTCGCTCGTCGAGGCGCGGTACTCGTCGATCTCCGTCGTGTAGACGACGAGCGAGACGAGCTGGTCGGGCTCGCCGCCGGCCGCGCGCAGCGCCGTGACGAGCTTCCCTGCCGCGGAGTCGAACTGCTCGACCAGCGAGCCGCCCTCACCGGTCTGGCCGCCGAGGTAGACCCCGCCCGCTGCGACGACGGCGTGCGCGAAGCCCACCGGCTCGGGCAGCTCCGGCGGGTTGACGATCAACGGCCGCGCCACTCGGGGTCCCTCCCTTCCGACCAGGCCGCATAGAACTCGGCGAAATCGTCGCTCTTCATCAGGAGCGCCTGGGCGAGCGCCTCCATCTCGATCGCATCTGACAGGCTCATGTCGCTCTCGCGGCTGAGAAGGATCTTCGTCGTCGCGTGGGCGAGGGCAGGCCCGTCAGCGAGCCGCCGCGCCAGGTCGTGCGCAGCGGCCGGCAAGGCGTCGTCGTCGACGACGCGCGTGGCCAGGCCGAGCTCGTGGGCGCGGTCGGCGCTGACCTCGTCGCCGAGCACGAGCAGCTCGGTCGCGCGGCCGAGCCCGATCAGCCGCGGCAGCAGGTAGGCGGCGCCCATGTCCGCTCCGGCCAGGCCGACCCGCGTGAACAGGAACGAGAGCTTGGCGGAGCGAGCCAGGAGCCGGAAGTCCGACGCCAGCGCGAGCACGGAGCCCGCGCCGGCCGCGACGCCGTTGACCGCGGCGACGATCGGTAGCGGGCAGTCCCGCATCGCCTTCACGACCGCCCCGCTCATCCGCGTGAAGTCGAGCAGCTCGCCGGCGCTCATGCCCTGCAGCTCGCCGATGATCTCCTCGACGTCACCGCCCGAGCAGAATCCGCGCCCCTGGCCGGTGAGGACGAGCACGCGCACGTCACCCCGGTGCGGGAGCTCGCCGAGCAGGTCGCGCAGGTCGGCGTAGACGTCGAAGGTGAGCGCGTTCAGCTTGTCCGGCCGCGAGAACGTGACCGTCGCAATGCCGTCGTCGAGCGCGAAGCCGAAGTTCTGCCAGGTCTCCGTGAACGCCGCCGAGCCGCGGAACGGACTCACGCCTGGAGGCCTCCGCCGTCGAGGACGAGCGTCTGGCCGTTGATCGCGGCCGCCTCGGGCGAGGCGAGGAAGGCGACCGCGGCCGCGACCTCGCCCGGTTCGAGCAGGCGTCCGAGCGGGGTCATCTTCTCGAGCGCCGTTTGCGCCTCCGCGGACGTGCGGCCCGTCTTGTCCATGATGTTCTCGACCGAGCGCTTCGTCATATCGGTGTCCACGTAGGCGGGGCACACGGCGTTCGCGGTGACGCCGGTTCCCCCGACCTCTGCGGCCGTCGCGCGCATGAGTCCGACCGCAGCGTGCTTCGACGCCGTGTACGCGGCGGTGTAGCGCGCGCCCACGAGCCCGGCCACCGAGGCAACGGTCACGATCCGGCCATCTCCGCGCTCGATCATGCCGCCCAGCACGGCCCGGGTGCAGAGGAAGGAGCCCGTCGCGTTCACGTCGAGGTGCGCGCGCCAGTCGCGGAGCGTGGTCAGTGCTACAGCGCCGCTGGACGCCATGCCCGCGTTGTTGACGAGCACGTCGACGCGGCCGAGGCTCTCGAAGAACGCGCCCACGTGTCGCTCGTCGGTGACGTCGAGCTCGTCGTGGCCGGGCGCCTCGACCCAGTGGCCGGCTGCCGCGAAGCGCTCTGCGATCGCCTTTCCGATCCCCTTCGCGCCTCCGGTGACGACCACGACCCGGCTCATGCGAGCAACGCCTTCCGGTCGAGCTTTCCGGACGGCGTCTTCGGCAGATCGTCGACGAACACGACCTCACGCGGGTACTTGTGCGGCGAGAGCCGTTCGCGGACGAAGTCCTGGAGCGCCTGCTCCTCCACGGGCTGCCTGACGACGACGTACGCCCTCGGGATCGTCAGCCCGTTGTGTGCAGCCCCGACGACGGCGCACTCGACGACGTCCGGATGGCCGACGAGGCAATGCTCGATCTCGGCCGGCGCAACCCAGATCCCACCGACCTTGATCAGGTCGTCGACGCGGCCGCGGTACCAGAAGAAGCCGTCGTCGTCCCGCTCGAACAGGTCGCCGGTATGGACGGTGTCGCCCTCGAACGTCGCTCTCGTCTTTTCCTCGTCGCCCCAGTAGAGGAGCGCGGCCGTGTCGCCGGTAACGAGCAGCTCGCCGTTCTCGCCGACCTCGGCCTCGTAGCCGGGGACGAGCTCACCGGTCGAGCCGGGTCGCGCGCGGCCGGGCCGGTTCGAGATGTAGATGTGGTACAGCTCGCACGAGCCGATTCCGTCGAGCACCTCGACGCCGAAGGTGTCCAGCCAGCGGTCGTGCAGCTCGCGCGGCAGTGCCTCACCGGCCGACGTACACACGCGCAAACAGGACATGTCAGGTGCCTGGCACCGGCCACGTCTGATCGAGTCGATCATCTGCGCCATCATCGTTGGCACGTTGACGAGGATCGTCGGGCGGTGCTCGGCGATCAGCTCGAAGATCCGCTCCGGCGTCGTACGCTCGGGGAACACGATGCCCGCGCCGCCGACGCCGAACGGGTAGAGCGCGGTCAGATCGCGCGCGTAGCCGAAAAAGAGCTTCGGCACGGGCAGCACGACGTCGTCCTCGCGGATCCCCAGCACATCGCGCGCGTACCACTCGTGGCTGAGGACGGGGCTGTGCACGGGATGGACGGCGCCCTTGGGCCGGCCGGTGCTGCCGGTCGTGAACTTCCAGAGGCAGACGTCGTCCTTCGTCGTCGGCGCAGGCTCGAGCTCGTCGGACACCCCGGCCAGCCGCTCCTGGAACGTCTGGTCGACGAGGAGCACCTGCCGCTCGCCTGCGACCTGGCGGATTGCAGCCTCCGTCGTCCGGTCGGCCACGACGACCGCCGCGTCGGTGTACTCGAGGTAGTAGGCGTAGTCCTTCGGCTGCAGGAACGTGTACGCCTCCGCCGTGACAGCGCCGATCTTCTGGGCGCCGTACCAGAGCGCGACGAATTCGACCGAGTCGCCGAGTACCAGCAGCATCCGGTCCTGGGCGTCGACGCCGAGCTCGCGGAGGAGATTGCCGCAGCGGTTCACGAGGCGGGCAAGCTCCGCATACGTCGTCGGTCCCGACGCGCTCATCAGCGCCGTACGCTCGCCGCGCCCCTGCTCGACGTTGCGGTCGACGAACCAGCTTGCGAGGTTCAGTTCCAGCGGAAGGTCGGCGTTCGTGATCACGTCGCGACCTCGCGGATCAGCTCGACGAGCAGGTCCGTCAGCGTGTCGAAGGTCGCGCGCCCCTCCTCGGCCGAGGATTCTGCGGGCGCGCCACAGTACGCCTCGTCCATGCCCATCGCGACGAAATCGGTCCGGCCGTCCCGGATCGCGGCGGGCATGTCGACGTGCCGCTCCTCGAGCGCTGTCATCCGGTCGGCGTGGACGAGCTCGGGACGGTCGGCGAGCACGAGCGACGTCTCGTAGCGGCCGGCGTGGCACGAGCCGGAGCGGAACTCCTCCGTCAGCCGCTCGGCATTGCGGCGACGCGTCAGATCGAGCAGCGGGAGCCCGGTGGAGCGCAGCGTCTCGACCTGCTCGGGCTCGAAGTGGCTGTTCACGAGGACGAGCGGGCCGACGCCGGCCGCGATCTCGGTGACGAGCGCGCGCAGCGTCTCCTCGGAGATCGAGACCGTCCCGGGGAAGGCCGAGCCGTAGCGTGTGACGCCATACGCCAGCGCCGGCAGCACGAGCACCGGGATCTCGCCCGTGAGCCGCTCCGCCGCCCGCTCGCAGATTCCGACCGAGATCAGCGTGTCGGTCGAGAGCGGCGCGTGCGGCCCATGCGGCTCCGTTGCCCCCAAAGGCAACAAGTGCATCGCACCCTGAGGCACGTCCGGGTACGCCAACTCCCCGAGATTCACGCTCGAACCTCCCCCAGCAACACCGTGGTCACTGGTTGGAGAGGGCGTTCGATCTGGGTCTCGGGCAAGTCGAGCAGGACGAGGTCCGCGCGGCCCGCGGCAACGATCGTGTTCGCCTCGTCGAGCGTCGTCAGGTAGCCGCCGACGAGGGTCGGAACGCGCGCCTCGTTGCGGACGCGGTCGCTGAGCGCGGTCAGGAACCCGCGCCGGTACTGCGGGCGGTCGTCGTGGATCGTCTGGCCCGCCTCGACGTGGATCAGGTCGCATCCGTGGTCGGCGAGGGCGCGCGCGATCGCGATCCCGTCGTCGACCGTGTTCCCGCGCGGGTGCCAGTCGGTGACGGACAGACGTACCGCCAGCGGTCCCTCCCACGCGCCGCGCACGGCCTCGAGCACGCGCAACGGAAACCGCAGCCGGTCGTCCTCGTCGTTCGTCAGCGGCGACAGGTAGCTGCCCAGGAGGTAGCCGTGCGCCATGTCGATCTCCAGCACCTCGGCGGCGGCGGCCCGGGCCGCGGCGACGAATGCGTCGAGGACCGCAACCTCGTCCGGCTCGCCGGGAATCGCGCCGAAGGGCGCGTAGGGGCGCTTCGTCGGCGCCACGACGGGCCAGCCGTCGGCCAGCGGGAGGTCGACGCCCCTGCTCCGCGGCTGGGTCGCGCCGCGGCGACCGGCGTGTGTGAGACGGAGCAGGAGCTTGCCCTCGGGCCGGACGGCCTCCTCAGGAGAGGCCCGCCCCTCTGGGCTCACCGCAACCGAGCTCTCGACGAGCTCGAAGCGCTTCTCGAACCGGGCCCCGCGCAGCTCGTACGGCGAGAACGCGGGCGGCGGCGAGATCGGCCTACCGCCGAGCCAACCGTCGAGCGCACGCGTGAACTGCGGGTCGCGCACACCGAGCGTCGCGTGCGTGATCCGCCCGCTGCGCGTGATCAGGTTGAACGCGAACTGGATCGGCTCGAGGTGCGAGTAGCTCGCGATGCGCCCGAAATACGCGGCGCTCTCGCTGGCCGCGTCCTGGGTGCGCTCGACATAGGGCTCGCGCTCGAGCTCGTAGTCGACGAACGCCGCCTCGAGGTCCCAGCGCCGTCGTGCGAGCGCGGCGGCCAGCGAGATCGAGTCCTCGATCGCGAGCTTCGTCCCGGAGCCGATCGAGAAGTGCGCGGTGTGCGCCGCGTCGCCGAGGATGACGACGTTCCCGCTGTGCCACGTCGTGTTCGTGATCTTCGGGAAGTCGAGCCAGAGCGACCGGTTCGAGTACAGCTCCCGCCCGCGCAGCTCGTTCGCGAACAGCTGCTCGCAGAAGGCGAGGCTCTCCTGCTCGTCCAGCCGGTCGAGCCCGGCCGCGCGCCACACCGGCTCGGGGCACTCGACGATGAACGTCGACATTCGCTCGTCGTACGGGTAGGCGTGCGCGTTGAAGAGGCCGTGCTCGATCTCGCGGAAGGCGAACGTGAAGGCGTCGAAGACGTGGTCGGTGCCGAACCAGACGTACTTCGAGCCCTCCGGCCGGACCTTCGTTCCAAAGTTGCCGAAGCGGCGCACGAGGCTGTTCGCGCCGTCCGCGCCCACGACGAGATCCGCGTCCGGCAGCTCCTCGACCTCGACGCCGAACTCGAGCGTCACGCCCAGCTCGCGGCAGCGCTCCTGCAGGATCTCGAGCAGCCGCCTGCGCGCGATCGCCGAGAACGAGTGGCCCCGCGACGACACCTCGCGCCCCTGGAAGCGAATGTCGATGCGGTCCCAGCGGGCGAACGTGTCTGTGATCTCGATATGCGTCTCGGGATCCGCATCCCGCAACGCACCGAGCGTCTCCTCGCTGAAGACGACGCCGAAGCCGAAGGTGGCATCGGGCTCGTTGCGCTCGAGGACGCGCACGTCGACCCCGCGGTCGAGCTTGCTCAGCAGGATCGCCAGGTAGAGCCCTGCGGGCCCGCCGCCGACGATCGCGACGTTCACGCGCGCCCCTCGCCGGCGACGGCTCCCGACCGGCGGAGCCGGTCTCCGCCGCCGCCTGACGCCGCTGCGGGCCCGGTGCTCTCCGGGCCCGTATTGCTCATACTGTTCCCTCCGGCCCCGCACCCGCAGCGGCGCCCGAGGAACGCGCGCGCGATTCCCGGAGAACGAGGACGGATCACGAGAGAGCCTCCTGGAGCCGCTCGAGCTCGTCGATCCCGGGCACGCACGGGAAGAGAACGAGCTCGTCGCAGCCCGCCTCCTCGTAGCCCCGCACGTAGTCCTTGACGGCCCGCGCGCTCGTCAGCTGGCCCGCGGCGATCTTCTCCGCGAATGGGCCGGTGAACGCGTAGTAGTCGCGGAGGTACGCGTCACCGCGGTCGGGGTCGCCGAACGCGAAGTACCCCTGGCCCCAGAGCTTCGGCCTCCCAGGACGGCCGAGGTCGCTCCAGGCGGCAATCGCGCGAGCCGCGGCGTTGGCGAAGGCCCGCGGCGGCCCGCCGTTGTGCGCGTAGCCGTCCGCATACCGCGCCATCCGCGAGTACGCCGGGCCGCTCAGGCCGCCGACGAGGATCTCGATCCCGTCTCGCGAGGGGCCGACGAGATCGCCGTCGACGTTGCCGCGGATGTACGCCAGCTGCTCACCGAGCCGCTTGCCGCGACCCTTGTGCTCGACGCCGGCGACGTCGAAGTCGTCGAGCCGCGCTCCCACCGCCAGCCCCAGCGTCAACCGGCCGCCCGAGAGCCCGTGCACCGACGCGGCCTGCTTCGCAAGCAGCGCCGTCGAGCGGAGGGGCCCGATCGCGATCATCGTCGCCAGCCGCACACGCGAGGTCGCCGCCGCAGCCGCCGCGAGCATCGCGAACGGCTCGTAGCTGTCGTACGCGACCCGGTCGAGCACCGCCACCGACGAGAACGGTCCGTCGTCGGCGCGCCGCGCCCACTCGAGCAGCAGGTCGCCCGTCGCGCCGGGCACGGTCGTCGGTAGTCCGATCCCGATGTTCACTTCCGCCGAAAGCTTCACACTTTGCGACGCCATGTGGGAATCCCACTCGTCCCCCTTCGATCTCCACTACGGACTCGAGATCGACGAGGCCACCGACGAGCTCGTGCGCGCGCACGTTCCGGTGCGGGAGCACCTGCTCCAGCCGGTCGGTCTCGTGCACGGAGGCGTTCACGCCTCGATCGCGGAAGCACTCGCCTCGGTCGGGACGAACGTCGGCGTGGTCCCGGACGGGAACATCGGCCTCGGCATGTCGAACAACTCGACGTTCCTGCGCTCGATCCGCGAGGGCACGATCCACGCGACCGCGCGCCGCATCCACCGGGGGCGGACGACCTGGGTCTGGGACGTCGAGTTGACCGACGACGAAGGACGGCTGTGCGCGGTCAGCCGCGTGACGATCGCGGTGCGGCCGCTTCGCAGGTGATCCGGATCGTGGTTCCGCACTCGGGCTCGCCCGGGAAGACGCGCCTCGGACACGCACGGGAGGAGCTCTCTCTTGCAATGCTCGCCGACGTGCTCGCCGTTGCGACAGGCGTCGGCAGGACCTGGGTGGTGTCGCCCGAGCCTGTCGCGGACGCGAACTGGATCCCCGATCCGGGCGGCGGACAGGGAGCTGCGGTCGAGGCCGCGCTCCGGGAGATCGGTGCCGGGCCTGTGCTGGTGGTCAACTCGGACCTCCCTTGCGTGACCGCGGAGGACGTACAGGCGCTCGCATCGGCTGCAGCGCCGGCGATCGCGCCGGCCGAGGACGGAACGACGAACGCCCTCGGGCTCCCGGACGCCTCGCTCTTCGCACCGCTCTACGGCCCGGGCAGCGCCGAGCGGTTCCGCGCGCACTTCGAGCGGGCGGTGTTCGTCAACCGCCCAGGCCTCAGGGACGACGTCGACACGCTCGACGACCTCGAGCGACTCGCAGCGCGGTGCGGCCCGAACACGAAAGCCGCGCTGGTGAGCGTATGAATGTCGCCGTCCTCTCTGGCGGCGTCGGCGGCGCGCGCTTCGTGCAAGGGCTCGTGGATGTCGTAGAGGACGTCACCGTGGTCGGGAACGTCGGCGATGACGTCGAGATCCTCGGGCTGAACGTCTCGCCCGATCTCGACTCGATCCTGTACGCGCTCGCGGGGCTGAACGACGAGGAGCGCGGCTGGGGCCGGGCGAACGAGACGTGGCGTACGCTCGAGATCGTCGGCGAGCTCGGCGGCGAGACGTGGTTCCAGCTCGGCGACCTCGATCTCGGCCTGCACCTCGTTCGCACGCAGGCCCTGCGCTCCGGCGAGCCCCTCTCGAGCGTCACGCTTCGGCTCGCTCGCGCTCTGAGGATCGAGACGCGGGTGCTGCCGGCGACCGACGATCGGCTGCGCACGTGGATCGAGACTCCGGCCGGCGACTTTCCGTTCCAGGAGTGGTTCGTGGCGCGGGGGCACCGAGACGAGGTCGACGCGGTCCGCTTCGAAGGCGAGGCGGACGCGCAGCCTGCACCGGGAGTCCTCGACGCGCTCGCAGCGGCGGAGCTGATCCTCGTCGCGCCGAGCAACCCATTCGTCTCGATCGCGCCCATCCTGGCCGTGGCCGGGATCCGCGAAGCGCTCGCAGAGCGACGCGTGCCGGCCGTGGCCGTCAGCCCGCTCATCGGCGGACGGGCCGTCCGGGGGCCCGCCGACCGGATGCTGGCGCGCCTGGCCGGAGGCACCTCGCCCGCCCAGGTGGCCGGCCGGTACGCGGGCCTGATCGACGCGTTGGTCGTGGACGAGGCGGACGCAGACGATCTCGAAGGCCTGGGCGAGGTGCGACCGATCGTCACGCGAACGCTGATGACGGATCCGGAGGCGCGGAAGCGGCTGGCCGAGGCCGCGCTCGGAGGGGTCATCGCATGAAGGTCGCGGTGCTCGGCGGCACGGGCGCCTTCGGCTCGGCGCTAGCGCGAAGGCTCGTCGACGCGGGCCTGGACGTGACCATCGGCTCGCGCGACCCAGGCCGCGCGGCGGCCACCGCCGCCGAGGTCGGCGCCCGCGGGCTCGTGAACGCCGATGCCGTCGCAGGCGTCGATCTCGTCGTTCTCTCCGTCGAGGCAGCGGCCGCGCCCTCGACGGCCGCCCAGCTCGCCGACGCGATCGGCGAGACGCCCGTCCTCAGCGTCGCCAGCGAGCTCCGCTTCGAGCAGCGCTCCGCGCTCCCGGCCGGCGATCCGCTGTCCCTGGCCGAACGGACGCAGCAGGTGCTTCGCGGCCCCGTCCTGGCGGGGCTCCACTCCCTGGCGGCGTCCACGCTCGCGGGCGGCAAGGCGGAAGGCGACGCGCTCGTCTGCGGCGACGACGAGACGGCCAAGGCGGCCGCGCTCGAGCTCGCCGCAACGCTCGTTACCGGCCGCGCGCTCGATGCAGGTTCCCTCGCGAGCGCCCGCGCGCTCGAGGGCATGACCGCCGTGATCGTCAACCTCAACCGCCGCTACCGCGGTCGCGCCGGCCTGCAGATTGTCGGGCTGTGACCGAGCTGATGATCTCCGCCGTGCGCGGGCTGCCCGAGCTCCGTGAGGGTGACGACCTTGCCCGTCTCGTCGCCGAACGAGCCGAGCTGCAGGACCGTGACGTGCTCGTCGTCGCGCAGAAGGCCGTCTCGAAGGTCGAAGGCCGTATCGTGAGGCTGGACGACGTCGAGCCCTCGGCCCGCGCGCGCGAGCTCGCCGGAGAGGGCGACGCGAGCCGAATCGAGGTGGTCCTTCAGGAGGCGAAGCACATCGTCCGCACCCGGGGCTCTCTGGTCATCGCCGAGACGCCCCATGGCTTCGTCTGCGCCTCGGCGGGCGTCGATGCGTCGAACGCGCCGGAGCCGGGCACGCTCGTTCTGCTCCCGCTCGATCCGGACGGATCCGCTGACCGCCTCCGCGAGCGTCTGCGCGAGCTGACGGGCCGTGAGGTGGGAGTCGTCGTCAGCGACTCGTTCGGCCGCCCATGGCGCCAAGGGACGACGGACGTGGCGATCGGAGCCGCGGGCGTCGAGGTGCTGCGCGACCTGAAGGGCGAGCGCGACCCGACCGGCTACGAGCTGAAGTCGACCGTGATCGCGATCGCCGACGAGATCGCCGGCGCCGCCGAGCTCGTCATGGGCAAGCTCGACCGCACCCCGGTCGCGATCGTGCGAGGGATCGATGTGCCCGGCGACAGCCGAGCGCAAGAGATCGTGATGCCTCCGGACCGCAACCTCTTTCCGTAACGACGACGAAGCTATGCGTTGACGCGGCTCTTGTCCTCCAGGACGTCTTGCCGTAGCGCCTGGGCGAACGACGAGTCGCAGACGATGTCCTCGAGCTCGATCTCCGTGGAATCGAGGAGCTGCAGCCGCAGGTGGTCGTGGCCTTCCGGGCCGTGCAGGATCAGCCCCGACACGAAGAAGCCGAGTTCGTTCAACGCCGCCGTGGCCTCGTCGACGTCCTGCACGGCCGCCAGGTCGACGTCGGCGTAGACGACGTCGGCGTGCCGCGAGAGCAAATGACGCACCTCTTGCCTCAACGCGGCGGCACTAGCCTCGTCCCAGCGCCGCAGCCGCAGGAATCCGAGGGCGCGCGGCTTGTCGAGGTCGGCCGCCACCGCATCGCCCTCGACCGGAGCCCGCTCGGCGCCGGGCTCGATCGTCAACCCGACGTTCGCGTAGATGCGTTCGAGCAGCTCGCGATACGCGCCAGGCAGGGCCGCGCGGCGTGGGCGCCTGTCAAGGGGACGGTACGAGCGCAGGGTCGCCGTTCGCCGCCGCGGCCCGCCGCTGCCGAACCCACGCATCGTCGTCTGTGCGGGGACCATGCCGAGCTGAAGCGCCGTCTCGTGATAGCCGTGCGAGGCCTCCGCACGCTGGCTGAAGGGATGGATTGTGACCGCATCCCCGAAGACGGAGGCAAGGCCCTGCCCGACCGCCGCGCCCAGCGTGTGCTCGAACAGCAGGCCGAAGAGCCCCAGGCCGCGATAGGCGGAGTGGACGACTGCGGCGCCCGTCTCGGCGGAGGGAACACCTGGACGCGGCATCAGAGCGTGGTGCCCGACCACCCGTCCGTCGTGGACCGCAACTGCGGACAGGAGCTCGCCGGTCGCGAGCGCCGCGATCAAGAACCGCGGCAGATAGAAGTCCGCGTGCACGTAGCTCAGGTGGTAGTTCTCGTAGAGGAGCTGCGCGATTGCCTCAGCGTCGTCGGCGCTCGCGCCTCTGATCTCGATCGCTTCGGGCAGATCCGAGCCCGCGAGTGGCGCGGCCTCCTCGAGGTGGTGACGCCGCGCGTGGTCGTCCCCGGTCGAGCGCGCGGGGACGTCCGCCACCAGACGCTTTCCGCCGGACGCGAGGTTCAGGAGCTGCACGCCCTGCGCGTCCAGCTCGATCGCGGCCAGCGGCTCCGGGAGCGGCCCGAAGACGCCGCCCGCGCTCCGCAACGGGAGCCCCCAGTCGTGGACGGTGACGTGGACGAGGTCGGCATCCGCCTCCAGCTTCACCTCGATCTCTCCCAGGTCGTCGTCCGGATAGGCGTGCTCGAGCGTGAAGCCGACGAAGCCGTCGACGACCGCCTCCAGCCGTCGCGCGTCGTCTGCTGGAATCCCGCTCGCCTGCGCAAACGCGGACACGAGGGCCTGCACCAACGACCGCGCGCTCGCGTCGCTGAGGACGGTGGCCTTCACCCTGGTCACGGGAAGAGGCGATCTTAAGCCGCCTCGCGCCGTCAGCGCGCCCGGTCGAGGGACCGGTCTATCCGGAATAGCCCTCCGTCACCTCGCCCTTCTCCGGTTTGCTGCGGCTTTTGGTCCGGCGAGCGAACGCCAGCGAAGCCGAGCGAACGCCGAGTGCAGCCATTGCAGCCATTGCAGCCGTTGCGACAGCCGCCACATCTAGAGGGCTTGATGTGAAGCTCAACGTGCGGGGTTGATCGGTGTGCTGTAGCCTCCTGCGGAGCTCGGTGCCCTACGCGCTGTCCGAGCTGCGGCACGGGGCTTGCTGAGTTGGGACTACGCATTCTTGTTCTCGTCTTTCCCCTCCGTCCTTGAGCGCGCATAAGTACTCCTCAGATGGGAGAGAGATGAGACTTCGACTTTCGAAGTTGCTGGTTCTCGGGGTGCTCGCTTCGGCGCTCCTCGTCACAGCCGCCTCCGCGGCCATCACCGTGTTCGCCGCCGGTATGAGCACGCCGGAGAGCATCACCCCGACAGCATCCGGCCTCTTCGTCACCGACGCGGACGGTCCGATCTGGAAGGTGCCTACGGCCGGAGGAAGCGCCTCGCAGGTCGCGAACCTGTCCACGGTCACCTGGCGCGGCGGCCTGATCTTGCCCTCGACGTTCACCGGCGTGGGCGGCAAGTTCCTCGCCGTCGGGGCTGACGCTGCACCGGGGGGCGCCGCTGTTGCGTACACGATGGACACGACCACTGGCGTCTTGACGCCGTACCACTCCGCGCAAACACAGGGAGTATGGACTGAAGCCGTGCTCACACCCAGCTTCGGGTCGCGAAGCGGAGACGTCCTCGTCACGAACCAGGGAGGTATCGACGCGGTACCTTCGATTCCGGGATCTGTTGACTACTTCACGCCCAGTGGAGGGGTCGGCACACTCGCGACCTTCTCGGCGTTTCCGCGCGTCATTCCATTCGGCGCTGCTCTTGCCAAGGCGAGCTTCGGGGAGGTAGGCGGACCGTCGCTCTTCGTTTCGGATGCAAATGGTGCCGGGATCTATACCGTCGATACGGTCGGGAACATCAGGCTGTTCACGACCATTCCGCTCGACGCGAACGCGGGCCAAAACAGCCTGCGGCAGATTGCATTCGCCCCGAAGGAGTGGAAGAAGTACGGTGGAGATCTGTTTGTCACCCTCAACCGAGGGGCCATCGATGTCGTCAATCGCGACGGTGTCGTCGTTGGGACGATTTCCGGTGCGTTCAATGCGCGTGGCCTGCTCTTCACGACTATCTCCGGCCAGCCCACGTTGCTGTTCAGTAACACTCGGAACGGGACCATCCTGCAAGCTGGGCCAGGAGACATCGTTCCCAATTAGGAGAGCCGACTCAGGTAGTTAGCTGGGCCACTAGCCCAAACGATCTGGCTGAATGAGAAGGCCCGCTCCGGCGGGCCTTCTTGACCCATGAGAACACCGTATTTACAAGGTTTTCTTCAAGCGGATGATGGACTCGAACCCACGACCTTCTGCATGGCAAGCAGGGAGTAATGAGGGTCGGTAGGAGCAGGTCGCCCAGAGCTTGAATACACGGATTTGCGTCGCGCCGGTGCTCTCCGATCAGGTGCTTCGAGGTCGCGAAGGAAGCCGACGAGAGCGCCGTGGAGGAGCTGGAAGCGGCGGCAGCCGATCTCCGCACG
>Ga0066683_10000385_pt1 | contig 13558 bp, 8 predicted proteins | sample GraSoiAngelo_132_FD_62296 | JGI IMG/M metagenome (GOLD analysis project Ga0066683, IMG submission 62296) | Grasslands soil microbial communities from the Angelo Coastal Reserve, California, USA - 14_0929_02_40cm | ecosystem: Environmental > Terrestrial > Soil > Grasslands | place: USA... | reverse complement strand
TGACGGGAGGGAGGCGGCCGTCCCGCACGTCCTGCACCAACCCATCCACCGGGAAGATGTGCGACTGCCACAACTGCGTGTCCTGGCGGATGTGGCGCACGGCGTCGTACGCGGACCACAGGTAGCCGTTCTGCATGTTCGTCGCCGAGTAGTAGGCCCATGGGATCCCCGCCCGGAGCAGCAGGTCGCCCTCGGTCATGAAGTCGAAGCACGGGGGCACCTTCACCTCCTTGCCCTCGCGGTCCTCCACCGGGACGTAGGCCTGCTCGACCGAGTCGCACCCCCACGCCTTGAACAGGCCCGTGGTCCGGTGCCGCTCCGCCAGCCGCTCGAGGTCCTGGATGGGGTTGTCGTGCGCTCCGCCGGACTGCGCGGCGATCGTGTACAGGTGGTTGGGGAACGACGGGCCCTGAGCCGAGGCGAAGAAGTTGTCCCCCAGGACGAACCGCTTCGCCCAGTGCCAGTAGGCCGGCAGGTCACTCGGACCGAACTGCGTGTACGCGTACCTGTCCGCCGGCGCGCTCACCGAGGCGAAGCCGTCCATGTTCCCCCCGTTCCAGGCCTGCAGCGCGCACTGGTAGCAGTGGACGATGTCGACGGGGATCCGGTCCGGGGCCTGTGTCAGCGGACGTGTCGTACCCTGGTCCATCCCCGTGGTCGCGCCATCGGCGCCGGGGAACCGGCCGAAGAGGTTATCGAACGTCCGGTTCTCCTTGATGATGAACACGACATGTTTGATGGGCCACCGCGTGGTGAACGAGGTCGCGTCGATGCGCGCGGGGCGCGTCCCGAGATCGCTGGGGGGCAAGGGATTCCAGTCCGGCAGGCCGCTCGAACACGCCATCGCTACGAGCAACAGGGTCGCGCAGAGCACACCGACGGACCTCGGCCCTCTTCCCGGTCGACGCGGGTCGCCTCGCATCCGGGGAACCTATCTCATGACCTGGCCTCTCCGCGCTCCTGCATGGAGGACGGCCCGGGGGACGGGAAGCGAGGAAGGACGAGTGGGGCGAGAGGCGGTTGGGAGAAGTCGAACTCGGCTTGCAGGTCACCGAGGACGGGAGCTGCCTCGCGCACGTCGGGGCGTGGATCCGGCCGGCCGTCGGTGGCCGGATCCAGGCGTGCCCCGTTCAGGAAGTCGTCCTCGATGAACTTCAGGTACGCGTCGAACGACAGGGTCTGGTGGTCGATGAACCCCGGTCGCGCGTACGGGCTGATGACCAGGCCCGGCACCCGAAGGCCGTAGCCCGCACCGTCGACGACCGGCGGGACCACGTGGTCGTAGAACCCGCCCCAGTCGTCCCACGAGAGGAAGATCGCGCTGCTCGTCCAGTCGGGTCCTTCCATCACCGCGTTCACCAGCCTGGTGACCCAGGCCTGACCCGCGCCGATTGACGCGGGCGGGTGTTCGCTCACCTCGCCGTTCGGAACGATCCACGAGACCGCCGGCAGGGTGCCGGTCTGCGCTGCCGCCAGGAACTCCCGGACCGGCTGGATGTTGCCGAGCTGGCCGTCTTGGTGCACGGTCTGGAACTCGGGCAGCGGGTTCCAGATCTCCGGGGTGCCCACCCCTTGCCGCTGGGGGGCGCAGAACATCGCGTCGTCCTCGCAGTCGGGCTGTGTCCCGGGCGCCACGTAGTAGGACCAGCTCACGCCGGCCTGGTGGAGCAGGTAGGTGATGTCCGTCCATTGGTACGGCGTCGGGTCGTTGGCCGGCTCTTTCTTCTTGTACGGCTTCGCATACAGGTCCGTCCGGCACGACTGGACCTCGTCGGGGACCGGGCACGACGCCGACCAACCGGAGACCATGGCCAGATGGGCGGGAAGGCTCCAGGACGCGACGGGCTCGAACATATGGTCCTGCAGGACGAAGTGCTGCGCGTATGCCCAATAGTTCGGGATCTCGCGGGCGTCGTGCCAACCCATGGCGTCGGGCTGCCCCTTTCGCCCCACGTACTGCGTGCAGTCCGGGCTGAAGGGATTCTGCGCGCAGAAGCCGTGGCGCCCTTCCAGCGCGCTGGCCACGAACCCGTCCATCCGGCCGCCGTCGATGTCGGCCATGGCGTCCGGGTAACCGTGGGGACCACCCTCGTTGACGAGGGATGGATCGTGGAACGGCGAGACACACCCGCCGGCCTGCGGGTCGGGGACGCAGACGGTCGGGCGTCCATTGTCCATGGGGATCCCGTCGGCGCCGGGATAGGTCCCGAAGTACGAGTCGAACGACCGGTTCTCCTGCATGATCACGATTACGTGACGGATCGTGTGGATGCCGCCCGTCGCCTCGGCCCGGCCCTGGAGGTGACCCTCGGCCACGGCCGCGCAGGCCCCGGCCACGACGGCGAGGGCGGCCACGAGCGCGAAACGGCGGAGGGATCCCACGGGATTCGGCAGTCATTCGACCGAAGGCGGAGCAAGGTTCGGCTCCCCGCCCCACCCGGTCGGGCATGATGGCGTGGATGGCCGGCCGCACTGGACCCCCCGAGGCGCGGCTGGCCCGGCGCCTGCTGCTGGTTGTGGGTGCCTCATACCTGGTTGCGCAGCTCCTGCTGTTCTCCCCCAGCCGGGCGCCGTCGTGGGATGAGGCCATCTACCTCTCCCAGGTGACGCCGGGCGTCCATGCGATCGCGTTCGCCCCCTCGCGAGCGCGCGGCATCTCGCTCCTGGTCGCGCCCATCACGATGGCCGGAGGGTCGGTCGCGGCGGTCCGGCTGTTCCTGGCCGCCCTGTCGTCGGTCGCCCTCGGTGCGAGCTTCCTCCTGTGGGTCCCGGCCCTCGGTCTGGGCGCGCCGGTCGCCGCGTTCGTCTTCGGCTTCACGTGGCTGGGGCTGTTCTACGGCTCGGAGGTCATGCCGAACCTGTGGGCCGCCTTCCTGGCGGTGGCGGCTACCGGAGCGTTCGTCCGTCGGGTGGAGGACGGCGAGCGGTGGGGCGCGGTGGCGGCCGCGGCGCTGGTCGGCCTGATGGCATTGGTCCGGCCGGCGGATGCCCTGGTGCTGAGCGGGGCGCTGGCGCTGTACGTCCTGCTGTTCCGCCGGTCGTCGAGCCGCGCACTGGTGTGGCTGGGCGCGGGGCTGGCCAGCGGATGGGCGGCCTGGCTCGTCGAGATGTCCGTGCGCTTCGGGGGCCCGGGGAAGGCGCTGCGCGAGGCCGCCGCCCTCGGGCATCTGACCACGCTCGGGGTGGGGGAGCGGTTGCTCCAGAACCTCGCGCTCACGAACGGGCCGACCATCGGCCCGGAGGCGCACGCCCGGGTGCCACTCGCCGGCGCGCTGTGGTGGGGGACGACGGCGGCCCTCGCCGTCGTCGCCATCGTTCGAACGCGCTCCTCGCCGAGGCGAGGAGCGGTCGTCTGCGCCGTCGCGGCCGGCTCGGCCCTGGCCGCCGAGTACCTGGTGCTCGTATCGGGCCTCGCGCCACGGTTCCTGCTCCCGGCCTACGCCCTGCTCTCGCTCCCGGCGGCCGTCGGCCTGATCTGGCTCCTGACCGGCGGAACCCCTCGTCGGATCGTTGGGGCCGCCGCCGTGGCCGTCCTCGCCGGATTGACCGTCTGGCAGGTGGCGACGGCTCGCACGATCGGGACCGACGCGGCGGCCGCCCGCGAGAAGGTCGCCGCCGTCGGAGGCGAGGTGCGTCGGCTCGCGGCCGGCCGGCCATGCGTGGTCGCCAGCTCCGCCGGCTTCCCTCAAGTGGCGTACGCGTCGAGATGCGGGGGACGAGGCCTGGCGGGGACCGATGTGGCGTCACTCGCCGCGCTCCGTGAGTCCGTTCCGCCGAGCGAGCAGCTGTTCGTCGTGCTTCCGACGCCGCCCCCGGCCGGCTCGCCGCTCGCATCGGCACCGGCCGCCTCGGTGGAGGGGTGGTTCGTGTTCGAGCTCCCCGCGGGCTGACGGCCCCGACCCGGTTGTCGGCGACGCTGTGGCAGGATACGCCGATGGTTCGGCTCGGGATCACGGGGGGGCAGAAGTGACCGACCGCTCGACGAGGTGGATGGATCGATCGTTCTCCCGCCGGCAGCTGCTGCGAGGCGTCGGGCGGGGAGGGATGGGAGCAGCCGCGGCCGCGTTCCTGGCGGCGTGCGCCGGCAAGCAGACGCCTGTCGCCGCTCCCAACACGCTCCCGCCCCTCGCCCACCAGCTCACCGTGGCCCAGTGGCCCTTGTACATCGACCGGGCGAAGGGCGGGCATCGGCCAACGCTCGAGGCCTTCCAATCCAAGTACGACATCGACGTGACGTACCGCGAGATCATCAACGACAACCAGGATTTCTTCGCCAAGCTCGTCCCGCTGTTCCAGGCCAACCAGCCCACCGGATGGGACCTCATCACCCTCTCCGACTGGGTGGTCACGCGGATGAACCGGGGCGGGTGGGTCGAGGAGCTCCACCACGACCGCCTCCCGAACGTGGAGGCCAACCTCCTGCCGGCGTTCAAGGATCCCATCTACGACCCGGGCAACGCGCACAGCGTGCCGTGGCAGGGCGGGATCACCGGCATCGCCTACAACCCAAAGCTCACCGGCTTCGAGCTGAAGCGGTTCGCCGACCTGTGGGACCACCGGCTGGCCGGCCACGTCGGCATGCTCACCGAGATGGTGGACACGATGACCCTGACCCTGCTGATGCTGGGGGTGGATCCGCAGAAGGCGACGATCGACGACGCCGCCCGAGCGCAGCAGAAGCTCATCGAGCAGCGGGACGCTGGGGTCGTGCGAAAGTATTACGGGCAGGATTACACCGACGCCATGGTGGCCGGAGACACGTGGGCCACGATGGCCTGGTCCGGTGACGTCTTCTACTACAAGTACCTCGGTGGGGCGCCCGACCTCGAGTTCGTCGTGCCCGAGGAGGGCGGGGTCATCTGGGTGACACCCATGGAGATCCCGCGGTTGGCCGAACACCCGACCGATGCCCACCTGTTCCTGGACTGGTTCTATCAGCCCGAGATCGCGATGCAGGTCACCGACTGGGTCCTGTACATGACGCCGGTCAAGGGCGTGCAGGAGCTCATGGCGCAGAAGGCCCGGGACTCAAAGGGCGGGACCCGGCGCTACTACGAGACCCTTTCGCGGAGTCCGCTGCTGTTCCCGCCGGACGACCCGTCGGAGGCGAACCTGTACGAGTACAAGGCCCTGTCCGAGGAGGAGTTCCAGCAGTACTTCGACCTGTTCAACCAGGTCACGGAGGCCTGAGCCGGGTCAGACCGGCTGGAGCTCGCGCCGGCCCTTGCGGATGTATTCGCGCCAGTACTCCTGCCCCTCTTCGGGCAGTGTGTAGATGGGGTCGTAGTACGGATACTCGCGTGAGAGCGCGTCGGGGTCGTCGAACTCGATCCCCGTGCGGTAGTTCTTGGTCCAGTAGGAGATCCCCCGGGTCCGGTCGTAGTTCTTCGCCATGTGGACCCACCGCTTGCCGACGAACGGCACGTCGCACACGACGCGTGGGGTGGCGAATCCCGGCAGATAGCCGAGCAGCGCGTACTGCAGGTCCTGGGCCTCAGCCAGTGATGTCCGCCAGTGCTCGGAGTTGGGGATCATGTCGCACATGTAGAAGTAGTAGGGCATGACCTTGCCGTGGTCGAGGAGCGTGAAACAGAGCTCGAGGAGCGCCTGCGGTGTCGTGTTCACCCCTCGGAGCAGGACCCCCTGGTTCCGGACGTCGCGGTACCCCATGTCCAGGAGCTTGCCCACTGCCCTGGCCACGAGCGGCGTGACCTGCTGGGCTGCGTTGATGTGGGTGTGGATGGCGATGTCCACGTCGCGCTGGCGCGCGCGCGTGGCCATCGCCTCGTAGCCCTTCAGCACGTCCTCCTGGAGGAAATGCTGGGGCAGACCCATCAGCCCTTTCGTGGCCAGCCGGATGTCGCGGATCGTCGGGATGTCGAGCAGGCCGAGGACGAACTCCACCAGGCGCTTGACCGGGATGTTCGCCACGTCGCCGCCGGAGACCACCACGTCACGCACGGACGGGGTCCGCCGCAGGTACGCGAGCATGGCGTCCCACCGTTCCTGCTGCTTCGCCTCGAACTTGTACTTCAGGATCTGCGCCGTGTCGTTGCCCACCAGGTCCATCCGGGTGCAATGCCCGCAGTACTGCGGGCACGTCGAGATCATCTCGGCCAGCACCTTCGTGGGGTAGCGATGCGTGAGCCCTTCCACGGCCCACATGTCGGCCTCGTGCAGGCTGTCGCGACCGGCCATGGGGTGGGACGTCCACTCGGGGTGCCGGTCGGAAAACGTGGGCGCCATGTAGGTCCGGACGGGATCGTTCCTCAGATCGCGCTGGTCCATCGTGTTGATCATCTGGGGCGGGATCAGCATCGACATCGTGGCTCGCTCCTGCTGATCGCGCTCGATGTCGGCGTACAGCTCGTCGTCGAGGTGATCGCCGAGCGCCCGCTTCAGCTCCGCCAGGTTCTTCACGGTGTGTGCGCGCTGCCACTGGGCGCTCTCCCACTCCTCGGCGGTGACCGCGGCGTAGGCGGGAAAGCGCGTCCAGTCGGGCTCGACGAACTCGCGCTTCAGCGGGTAGGGGAACGGCTGCTCGGCGGCATGCGCCCTGCCCGACTCGTGCCTGGGCCGTTCCACCTTGCCGTGGACGGCGCGCTCGTCGCTCACCCGACCTCCCTTCTCCCTACTCGGCCGCCTCCGGCGAAACCTGAAGCGGCGAACGGAACGACACCCAATCCTATCGTAGGGGCGTTCTGTTCGGCTTTGAAGGAGAATGGCCGAAGGATCTTCGGTCTGAGGCTACTTCTGGGCGGTTTCGGGCGGCGGAGCGCCCGGCTGGGCCTGGGGTGGTTCGCCGATTGGCTGGGGGGCTGCTTGAGGCGGCGCACCTCCGGGCGGCGGGGCTGCTTGTGGCGGCGCACCTCCGGGCGGCGGGCCCGCCTGTGTCGGGGCACCCCGTCCTGCACCTCCACGCCCGGCGCCAGGACCACCTCGTGGTCCGCCGGCGCCTCCCCGAGGCCCCCCGCGCCCTCCGCCACGTCCGCCGAAGCCCCGGCCGCCCCCGCCGAACTGGCCGCGAGGACGACGGTCCATCCGTGGGACCTCGGCCTCGCCCTTTGGCAGTCGCGACTTGAGCGGCGTGTGGCCCGTCCGCTCGTAGCGAACCGTCACGTGATCGAACTCGAGCTTGCGTTCCATCTCGCGCCATCCGGTCGCCAGCAGGAAGCGGTGCCGTCCGGCGGCCGTCTTGCGCAGCTTGTCGGTGTTCGGGACCTTCACATAGAGGTGCTCGACCCGAACTTCCTTGAACTCGGCCATGGCGCACAGGGTAGCAGGGGGCCGAAGGCAGCCCCGGCCAGCGAGGCGTCACGAGCCCAGGATGTCCTCGAGGTCGAAGCGGACCGGCTCCTGGAGCTGGGCGAAGGTGCAGGACAATGGGTCGCGGTCGGTGCGCCACCGGACGAACTGAGTGGTGTGCCTGAAGCGCGGCCCCTCCATGTGGTCATAGCGGACCTCGACGACGCGTTCGGGTCGCAGCGGCACGAACGAGAGATCCTTCCCGGCGCTCCAGCGGCTGGTCTCGGCGCTCCGGGGGGTTCGTGCGCCGGGCTCGACGTTGGCCCAGTTCCAGGGATGCTGATCGAAGGTCGTGACGAGCGGCTGAAGCTCCTCGAACAACCTCCGGCGCTGCTCCATGGGGAACGCGCCGACGACGCCGACGTTGGCGAGCTGGCCCTGCTCCTCGTAAAGGCCGAGGAGGAGCGAGCCGATCGCCTGCTTCTCGTTCCGGTACACGCGGTAGCCGGCGACCACGCAATCGGCGGTCCGAACGTGCTTGATCTTGAACATGACCCGCTTGCCCGGCTGGTACGTCCCGTCGAGCGGCTTGGCGATCAAGCCGTCGAGGCCCGCACCTTCGAACGTGCGGAACCACCGGTCGGCCACGTCTCGGTCGGTGGTCGCGGGCGTGACGTGGATCGGCGAGGCCGCGCCGGCGAGGGATTGCTCGAGCGTGCGACGGCGCCCCGCGAACGGTTCCCTCGTGTAGTCACGATCGCCCAGGGCCAGCAGGTCGAACGCCACGAAATGCGCCGGGGTCCGCTCGGCGAGCAGCCTGACCCGGCTGTCGGCCGGGTGGATCCGTTGCTGGAGCGTCTCGAACTCCAGACGCCGACCCGCCGGATCGGGGACGACGACCTCGCCGTCCACGACGCACCGCTCCGGGAGGTTCGCCTTGATCGCATCGACGACCTCCGGGAAGTACCGGGTCATCGGGCGCTCGTTGCGGCTGCCGATCTCGACCTCCTCTCCGTCGCGGAAGACGATCGAGCGGAAGCCGTCCCACTTCGGCTCGAAGCTGAACGGCCCGGTTGGGATGTTCTCGATGGGCTTGGCCAGCATGGGGGCGACGGGTGGCATGACCGGCAGGCGCACGCAGCTATCTTCCCTGCCCGAGGCCGGAGTGGCGACATGGCAAGCCTTCGCACGCTCGGTCGATAAGCTGGAGCGTCGAGGTCGTTCGTCGAACGAAGGGATCGAACAGGAGGGCGGGATGGACAAGGTCCAGGAGTGGAACGAGCTCGCGGCACAGCTCGCGGTGGACAGCATCCGCGCGTCCACCGAGGCCGGGTCCGGCCACCCCACCTCGTCCATGTCGGCGGCGCACCTGCTCGCCGTGCTCTACGCCGACCACCTCCGGTACGACGTGTCCGATCCGAAGAACCAGGCCAACGACCGCTTCGTCCTGTCCAAGGGCCACGCTTCCCCCCTCATGTACTCGGTCCTGAAAGCCGTCGGCGCCATCACCGACGAGCAGCTCCTCTCGTTCCGCAAGCTCGGCAGCCCGCTCGAGGGCCACCCCGTCCCATTGCCGGAGATGCCGTGGATCGACGTGGCCACGGGGTCGCTCGGCCAGGGCCTCCCCATCGGCCTCGGCATGGCGCTGGCGATGAAGATCGACGAGAGCCCGGCCCGGGTGTGGGTCCTGATGGGCGACTCGGAGGCGGCCGAGGGATCCGTGTGGGAGGCCATGGCGAACGCCTGGTTCCACGGGGCGGGCAACCTGGTCGCGATCCTCGACATGAACCGGCTGGGGCAGCGCGGCCCGACCATGCTCGAGTGGCAGGGCGACGTCTATGCCGAGCGCGCGAGAGCATTCGGGTGGCACGCCATCCAGATCGACGGCCACGACGTGTCGGCCATCGACGCCGCTTACTGGGAGGCCGAGGAAGCCGGGAGGCCCGTGCTCGTCGTGGCCAGGACCGAGAAGGGCCACGGCGTCTCCTTCCTGGCCAACAAGGAGGGCTGGCACGGCAAGGCGCTGTCGAAGGAGGAGGCGGAGAAGGCCATCACGGAGCTCGGCGGGCCGAGGAACATCACGATCACGCCGCCGAAGCCGGAGCTGCGGATCCCGCAACCGCCGAAGCCCCTCACGTATCAGCTGCCCGGCTACGACGACGCGGTCGCCACGCGGAAGGCGTTCGGCGAGACCCTCGCCGCGATGGCGGCGAACCCCAGCGTGGTCGTCCTGGACGGGGAGGTGGGCAACTCCACGCACACCGAGGATTTCCAGAAGGTCGCACCGGACCGGTTCCTCGAGATGTTCATCGCGGAGCAGTGCATGGCCGGCGCGGCCGTCGGCCTCCAGGTCCTGGGCAAGACGCCGTTCGCTGCGACCTTCGGTGCGTTCCTGACCCGCGCCTACGACTTCATCCGGATGGCCGCGGTCAGCCGGGCGAACCTCCGGCTCTCCGGGTCGCATGCCGGCGTGTCGATCGGTGAGGACGGCCCCTCGCAGATGGCCCTGGAGGACCTGGCCATGATGCGGGCCGTTCACGGCTCGACCGTGCTGTATCCGGCGGACGGCAACGCCGCCGCCAAGCTGACGGCCGCCATGGCTGATCTCCCGGGCATCTCGTACATCCGCACCACCCGGGAGGGGACGCCGAAGCTCTACGACGTGGACGAGCGATTCCCCATCGGAGGGAGCAAGGTCCTTCGCTCGGGCCACGGTGATCGGGCGACGATCGTCGGAGCGGGCGTGACCGTGTACGAGGCCCTGAAGGCGGCCGACGAGCTGTCGGGCGAAGGGACGGCCGTCCGGGTCATCGACGCGTACTCGGTGAAGCCGATCGACGCGGCGACGCTTGCCCGCGCCCTTCGCGAGACGGGACTCGTGGTGGTGGTGGAGGACCACTGGATCGACGGCGGCCTCGGCGACGCCGTCCTCCAGGCGCTGGCCGGCGAGGGGGACCTCTCGGGCCGCCTGGTCAAGCAGGCGGTCACCGAGATGCCGGGCTCGGGGAAGCCCGAGGAGCTCAGGGACTGGGCCGGCATCTCCGGGCCGAAGATCGCGGCGACGATCCGCCGCGCCCTCGCCTGAGTTGTCCTAGACCTCGAGCGGCACCAGCTCGAAGCGGTCCACGTCGACCAGGCCGCGATCGGTGAGCTTCAGCTCAGGCACCACCGACAGCGCCAGGAACGACATGGCCATGAACGGTGAAGGGAGGCTCACACCCAGCTCCTCGGCGGCCTTGCCCATGGCGTGGACGGCAGCGGCCACCTCCTCGGCCGGCCGGTCGGAGAGGAGGCCGCCGAACGGGCACGGGACCTCGCCCAGGACGACTCCGCCGGCCACGGCGACCTGGCCGCCGCCGGTCTCCGCCAGGCGGTTCACCGCGACGGCCATGTCACCGTCGTCCACGCCCACGACGACCACGTTGTGGGCGTCGTGGGCGTGCGTCGACGCCAGGGCCCCCCGCTTCAGGCCGAACCCTCGGACGAATCCGAGCCCGATCCGCCCGGTTCCCTTGTGCCTCTCCACGACCGCGATCTTGGCCAGGTCGCGAGCGGGGTCCGCCGCCGCCTGGCCGTCGACGGGGCTCACGTCCTCCACCAACGATCGCGTCACGATCTGGCCCGGCTCCACGCCGATCACGCGGACCCGGCCGTTGGCCTCGATCCGGAAGCTCCCGGCGGCCAGGTGGGGGACCCGCACGCTCCCGCGCATCCAGTCGGGCATGGGCGAACGCGGTACGTCGAGCGGCTTGCCCTCCTCGGCCACCAGGCGGCCCCGCTTCCACACTCGGACCGGGCGGAACCGTTGGAGGTCTTCGACCGCGACGACGTCCGCCACGTACCCGGGCGCGACGGCACCGTGCTCGTACAGGCGGTGATATCGCGCCGCGTTCAGCGTTCCCATCGTCACGGCGTCGGCGGGCGAGCAGCCCAGGGCCACCGCCCTTCGGATCACGTCGTTGATGTGGCCCTCCTCCAGCAGGTGATCGGGCTCCCGGTCGTCCGTGCACAGGAGGCAGTTCGCGGGACCGTGCTCGAGCACGAGGGGGAGTAGAGCCTCGAGGTTCCGCGCCGCGGACCCTTCGCGGATCATGATCGTCATCCCCAGCCGGCGCTTCTCCAACGCTTCCTCGAGCGTCGTGCACTCGTGATCGCTCCGCACGCCGGCGGAGAGGTACGCGTTCAGCGCGGGGCCCGACAGCCCTGGAGCGTGGCCATCGATGTGGCGACCACCCGCGGCCGCGATCTTGGCCAGCGTTCCCTCCTCGCCGGCGACCACCGCGGGGAAGTCCATCATCTCGGCCAGCCCCAGCGCGTTGGGTTCCTCCGCCAGGAACCGGGCGATGTCCTCGGCGTCCACCTTCGCGCCGCTGGACTCGAAGGGGCTCGCCGGCACGCACGACGACACCATCACGAAGAAATCGAGGGGGATGCCGCGGCACGCTTCGAGCAACGCGCGAACGCCCTCGAGCCCGAACACGTTCGCGATCTCGTGGGGATCCAGGACGGCCGTGGTCGTGCCCCAGGGCAGCGCCGCCCGGGCGAACTCGTCCGGGGGGAGCTTGGTGGACTCGATATGCATGTGCCCGTCGACGAACCCGGGGAGCAGGATGAGCCCGGAGGCGTCCACCGATCGGCGGCCTTCGTACCGTCCCACCCCGGCCACGTGCTCGCCGGCCAGAGCGACGTCGGCGTCGAGGAGCTCGCCCGTGAATACCGACAGCACGCGCCCTCCCGCCAGCAGGACGTCGGCGGGCTCGTCGCCTCTGGCGACGGCCAGGCGGTGGACCAGATCGCCCGTAGGGCCGCGCATCCGCGTCAGGGTACCGTCCTCCCAGCTCGAGCGGGGATCCCTGGTACTCTTGAGCCAACGGACGGCTATCGCCGTCCCGTGAGGTTTCGCTTCCTCGTTCCTCCTTGTGGCGGTCTCGGGTGTCGCAAAACCTCCCCGGACCGACCCGCGGCCTCGAGTCGCGGGACAAGGAGTTGAACATGACAACCGCACCATCCTTCATCGACCTGGGCGCATCCCCGGCCGTCGTTCGAGCGCTGTCCACGCTGGGGATCACCGCGCCCTTCCCCATCCAGTCGCTCGTGGTTCCCGACGCCATCGCCGGGCGCGACGTCCTGGCGAAGTCGCAGACCGGCTCGGGCAAGACCCTGGCATTCGCCATCCCGATCGTGGAGCGGGTCGACCCGGCCGGGCCGACGCCGTCGGCCCTGGTGCTCACGCCAACACGCGAGCTCGCCGCCCAGGTGGCCGAGGATTTCAACGGCATCGCGGGGGCCAAGGGGGTTCGGGTCGCCGTGGCCTATGGCGGCATCTCCATCCGCGAGCAGGGCAAGGGCGTCGGCCGGGCCCACATCCTCATCGCCACGCCGGGCCGTCTTTCGGACCTGGTGGAACGGCGGCTGGTGAGGCTGGACAAGGTGCAGATCCTCGTGCTCGACGAGGCCGACCGGATGCTCGACATGGGGTTCCAACCGCAGGTCGACCGGATCGTCCGCGACCTCCCGAAGGCTCGCCAGACCATGCTGTTCTCGGCGACCCTCGACGGAGCCGTTGGCCACCTCGCGGCCTCGTACACGAACGATCCCAAGCGGCACGAGATCGAGTCCGAGGGCAAGACCGTCGAGGAGGTCGACCACCGGTTCGTCCCCGTCTCGGCCCACGGCAAGGTGGAGGCGCTCATCGAACTGCTCGAGAGGGACCGAGATCTCACGCTCGTCTTCGTCCGAACCAAGCGGGGGGCCGACCGCCTCGTGCACAAGCTGAAGGCGAAGGGCGTGCGGGCTGAAGCCCTCCACGGCGACATGCCCCAGCCGGCTCGGCAGCGATCGCTCAAGCGGTTCGAATCCGGGAACGTCGACGTGCTCGTCGCCACGGACGTTGCCGCCCGGGGACTGGACCTCGACCGCATCAGTCACGTGGTCAACTTCGATCCACCCGCCGACGACAAGGGCTACGTCCACCGGGTGGGGCGCACGGCCCGGGCCGGGCGGACCGGCACGGGCATCACACTCGTCACGGCGGAGCAGCAGGGCGACATCAGCAGGATGGCCGCGCGCCTGGACCTCCATCGCGAGTTCGAGGAGGAGGGCATGACCGTCGCACCGCCTCGCGTGGTGTTCTCGGGCTCGTCGGGCGGGCGGCGCTCCTCGCTCCGGGCCCGGCGGCGCCGCTGAGCGGATCGCGGCGCTAGCCGGCCGATTCGATCAGCGAGAACCCGGACCGGCGGTACCGGGCCAGGATGTCCTCGGCCGGGGCCGGCCGGCAGAAGTAGAACCCCTGGCCCAGGCGGCACCCCTGCTC
>Ga0066683_10000379_pt1 | contig 13605 bp, 7 predicted proteins | sample GraSoiAngelo_132_FD_62296 | JGI IMG/M metagenome (GOLD analysis project Ga0066683, IMG submission 62296) | Grasslands soil microbial communities from the Angelo Coastal Reserve, California, USA - 14_0929_02_40cm | ecosystem: Environmental > Terrestrial > Soil > Grasslands | place: USA... | reverse complement strand
GGCGCCTGCACGTCCTGACCACGCGGAGCCTGCACGTCCTGACCGCGCGGGGCCTCGGTCTGCACGCGCGCACCAGCTAGCGAGCGCGGAGCCTGCACGTCCTGACCACGCGGGGCCTGAACATCCTGACCACGGGGAGCCTGAACATCCTGGCCACGCGGGGCCTGAACATCCTGGCCACGCGGGGCCTGAACATCCTGACCGCGCGGAGCCTCATTCGCCGAGGCACGCGCGCCGGCGAGCGATCGCGGCGCCGACACGGCGTCGGCCTTCGCACTCCGCGTGTTCAGCTGTTCCTTGGCCTTTGCGACTTCGGGCGGGCACTGCGTCTGGGCCTCGACGGTCGCCGTCGCAAACGTGGCGATCGCGAAGGAGCTCATCAACACTGCAAACAGTCTCTTCATCGCGTCCCTTTCAATTCGTTAGGGTTGGTTGACTGGCGCGACCCCCATTGGCCGCCGCCCGAACCGATCACCACGAATCTCTCCTTCTTGGATCCTCGGAACGCCCGGAGGGTTCCGGAATCGATCGCTGAGAAGGACAGCAAGGTCACTGCCAAGAGGTTTCGGGCTCATATCGACCGATATAACGCACAGTTGCGGCGTAGGACGAGCGTGCGGCGAGGCGATGTGCCGCTCGGTGGTGGTTGGGCCACCCGGCAAATTGCCCGCTGGACCACCAAGGGTCCGACCGATGAAGGGAAGGGCAAAGACGCCTGCTGTGATAGGTTTTTAGGGCTTATGGTCCGGGTGGCACGCACCGCCGTGGCGCTGGTCGTCCTCTCGACGAGTTGGGGATGCGGCGCTGTGCGGTGGGACTCGAAGCCCTCGGCGATCACGATGACCCCGACGCGCCATGTGCTCGCTAACGGCGTTCCCGTCATCGTTCAGGAACATCGCGGAAGCGAAGTCGTCGCGCTCCAATTATGGGTGCGCGCTGGAGCGCGCGACGAGACGGCGGCCGAGCTGGGTCTCGCGCACTACCTCGAGCACATGCTGTTTCGGGGCACGACGGCGCGGCCGGGTGGATTTGTCGAGCGTGACGTCGAGGGCGTCGGCGGCCGTATGAACGCCGGCACCTCGTGGGACTACACCTATTACTACGTCACGCTGCCTGCGAAGCGTCTGGTGCCCGGCCTCGAAATGCTGGCCGACATCGCGGTGAACGCGACGCTCGATGCAGACGTTCTCGAGAAGGAAAAGGAAGTCGTCCTCGAGGAGATGCGCCTGAGCGACGACAATCCGCGTCGCCGTCTCGGACGTCAGCTCTACACGCAACTCTTCGACGGCCATGCTTACGGCCGCCAGGTTATCGGGACTCCCGAGCTGGTGCGCGGCCTCACGCGCGAGACGCTCACGAGCTTCTATCGCCGTCACTATGTGCCCGAGGCGTTCGTGGTCGTCGTCGTCGGCAGCGTCGATCCGCGTCAGGTCCTCGCGACCGCTGCCACGACGTTCGGGCGGCTTCCGCGCAGTGGCGTGACGCGCCTGCCCGTTCCGCCGCCACCGGCGTTCCGGCCCCAGCGGCAGCAGCTCACGCATCCCGGCGCGCACGCGCATTTCGGGATGGCGTGGCCCGCGACACGGCTCGATCACGCCGATACGCCCGCGCTCGATCTGCTCGTCTCCATCCTCGGCCGCAGCCCCTCGTCACGTCTCGTGCAGGCAGTGCGGGAGCGCGACGGGCTCGTCGTGAGCATTGGCGCATCGCTCGCGGCGATGGAGAGCGCGGGCGCCGTCACGGTGAACGCGCAGCTGCCACCGGCGAACCTCGATCGGGCCGAGGCCCAGATCCTCGCCGAGATCCGCCGCATCCGCGACGCCGGTATCACCGACGCCGAGCTTCGACGCGCCATTACCGCGGCGGAGGCGGAGCACGAATTCGAGACCGAAACGGCGGACGGCCGCGCCCGCGCGCTCGGCCTCGCCGAAACGATCTGGACTCTCGAAGATGAGCTGGCGTACCTGACGCGGATCCGCTCGGTCACCGCGACGCAGGTGCGCGCGGTCGCGCGGCGGTATCTCGATCTCGAGCGCTATACGCGGCTCGCGCTGTTGCCGCCGGCGGGGGCCCGATGAGACGCGCGCTGCTGATTCTGCTCGTGCTCGCCGTGCTCGTGTCGCCGGCCGCCGCCCAGACCCACGCCGTGGCGCGGCACGTCCTGCCGAACGGCCTCGTGATCCTCGTGCGCGACGATCCGACCGTCGGAGTCGTTGCCGCGTCGCTCGTCGTGCGGAGCGGCTCGGCGTTCGAGACGGCCGAGACGGCCGGTGTGACGAACTTCCTGCAGCGGTCGCTGCTGCGCGGTACCAAGCGGCACTCGAGGCTCGCTCTTCTCGAGGCGGCGGAGGAGTTGGGCGGCACTCTCGACGCCTCCGGCGGCGTCGATTACGCCGAGGTCAGCGGCACGGCGATCGCGCGGAACTGGGAATCGCTGCTGACGCTGCTCGCCGAGGTGGCCCTCGCGCCTACGCTGCCCGCCGACGAGCTGGAAAAGGAGCGCGCGCTGATCCTCGGACGGTTGCAGACGCGGGCGGACCAGCCTTTTCAGCGTGCCTTCGATACCGCTCTCGCCGACGTCTATGGTGGGCACCCGTACGCGTGGCCCGAATTCGGACGCGCCGAGAGCGTGGCGCGGCTGACGCGGGGAGCGCTGCTGGAGCGCTATGCGGCCGCGTATCGGGCCGATCGCATGGTGCTTGCCGTTGCCGGCGGTGTGTCGCGCCAGCGTGTGATCGCGGCCGCCGAGCGGCTGTTCAAGGCCGTACCGGGCGCCGCCGGTCCCGTCGCTCACTCGGCAGGTGAGGCGGTGCCTCGCGGCGAGCGACGGCTCATCGAGCGTGACGCGCGACAGGCGCAGGTGCTCGTCGGCTTCCTCGCGCCGCCGCTCACGGACCCGGATTACGCGCCGATGCGCGTGCTCGCCGCGGTGCTCGGCGGCGGCATGTCGAGCCGGCTCTTCGTCGAGCTGCGCGATCGTCGCGGCCTCGCGTACTCCACGGGCGTGGTGACGACGAACCGCACGGGCCCTTCGTTGTTCCTACCGTATCTCGGCACCGCGCCCGCCAACGCCGACGCCGCGGTCGCCGGCGTGCTGGCGGAGATCGATCGGCTTCGCCGCGATCCGGTCGAGGTGCGCGAGCTGGCACGCGCGAAGGCCTGGTTGCTCGGCAATCTCGCGATGGATCGTCAAACGAGCGCGCGCCACGCGTGGTACCTCGCCGTGTTCGAGCTGCTCGGCGGTGGATGGGACTGGCCGGAGCGATATGCGCGCGCCGTGGAAGCGGTGACCGTCGGCGACCTCACGCGCGTGGCCGAGCGCTATCTCGCACGGCCGACGGTCGTCGTGCTGCGGCCGGCGGAGGCGGTGCGGTGATCCCGCTGCGCGACGACATCCCGAGTCGATCGGTGCCCGTGGTGACCATCGTCCTCATCGTCCTCAACGCGCTGGTCTATCTCTACGAGGTCTCGCTCGGCGCCGGCGCCGGCGACGTTGGCGACCCCGGCGCGGTGCGGGCGTTCATGTTCGAGTTCGGCGCGACGCCATGCCGCCTCAGCGGCGCGTGCGTGGGCATCGACGACTTTCCCAGTCCGCTGGTGACGGTCTTCACCTCGATGTTCATGCATTCGCTCAATCCCATCCACGTGGCGGGCAACATGCTCTATCTGTGGATCTTCGGCGACAACATCGAAGACAGTCTCGGGCACGGTCGCTTCCTCGTCTTCTATCTGCTTGCGGGTGTCGGGGCCGCGATCTCGCAGACGCTCATCGCGCCGCGCTCGGCCGTGCCGATGATCGGCGCCAGTGGAGCGGTGTCCGGCGTGCTCGCCGCCTACGTCCTGCTGTTTCCATACGCGACCATCCTCACGCTCGTGGGCTTCGCCTTCTTCTGGCGGTTCGTGCACATCCCGGCCATGGTGATGATCGGGTTCTGGGTCGTCATGCAGCTACTCTTTGGCTATCTCACGATGAGCGCCTCGACGCGGGGCGCGGAAAGTGGAGGCGTAGCTTGGTTCGCTCACATCGGCGGGTTTCTGGCAGGCGCGGTGCTCCTGTTCCTCCTCCGGCCCCGGAGAAGCGTCCCGTCGTAGCGCCCGAGAAACGCACGCCTATAATCGACGGCGTGGCGACACGGATGCGGCTGGATCGCCTCCTGGTGGAGAAGGGAATGCTGGACAGCCGCGAGAAGGCGCTGCGCGCGATCATGGCCGGCGACGTCCTGGTGGACGGGCAGCGCGCCGACAAAGCCGGCGCCCTGGTGTCCACTGAGGCGGAGGTGGAGCTCAAGGGCCGGTCGCCCTACGTCAGCCGTGGCGGTGAGAAGCTCGCGCATGCGCTCGAGCACTTCGGCACGAACCTCAAGGGCCGCATCTGTGTGGACGTCGGCGCGTCGACCGGCGGCTTCACCGACTGCCTGCTGCAGCGCGGCGCCAGCATCGTCTACGCGGTGGATGTCGGCAGCGGCCAGCTCGACGACAAGCTGCGCAAGGATGCGCGTGTGGTCGTGATGGAGCACACGAACGCGCGCACGCTCGACCCGCGGCTGTTCGGCGACCAGCCCACGCTGGCCGTGGTCGACGTGGCCTTCATATCGCTGGAGAAGGTGCTGCCGGCGATCTTCAACGTGCTCGCCCCGCGCAGCGAAGTGATTGCGCTCGTCAAGCCGCAGTTCGAGGCCGGCCGCGAGCACGTCGGCAAGGGCGGTGTCGTGCGCGATCCCGTACAGCATCGCGCCGTGGTCCAGCGCCTGGCGCGTTACGCGGTGCTGCGTGGCTGGCACGTCCTCGACGTGACGGCCTCGCCGCTGCGCGGGCCGAAAGGCAACCGCGAGTTCTTCCTGCATCTATCAATGCACGGCCGCACGGCTGCGAACCTCGAAGGCATCATCGACCGCACGGTGCAGGCGTTGGCGTGACACGGGTCGGCATCGTCGCCAAGCCGGATGCCGCGGGCGCTGCCGACGCCCTGGCGCGGCTCATTGCTTGGCTGGGGCCCCGCGGGCTCACCATGGTGCTGGAGAAAGAGACCGCAGGGCTGGCGCCGGTCGCCGCGTTGCCGAGCGTCCGCAAGTCCGATCTCGCGGCACAGGTGGATCTGCTCGTCGTTCTCGGCGGCGACGGGACGCTGCTTTCCATGGCGCGCGCCGTCGGCGATCTCGGCGTGCCGATCCTCGGCGTGAACCTCGGGGATCTCGGCTTCCTCACCGCAACCACCCTCGATGAGATGCTGCCGGCCGTGGAGGCAGCCCTCGCCGGTCGCATGGCGATCGACGAGCGAATGTTGTTGTCCGCGCGGCACATGCGCGGCGGCGCCACGGTGGGCGAGCACACGGCACTCAACGACGTCGTCATCACAAAGTCCGCGATGAGCCGCATCATCAATCTCAAGGTCGCCGTCGAGGGCGGCCACGCCACGGGCTATCGCGCCGACGGCCTGATCGTCTCGACCCCGACGGGATCGACGGCCTACTGCCTGTCGGCCGGTGGTCCGATCCTGTTTCCCACCATGGACGCGATCGTGTTGGTGCCGATCGCCTCGCACACGCTCACGAATCGCCCGATCGTGCTGCCGGCGACCCAGCGCATCGAGGTCACGCTCATGACCGACCAGGAGGTCATGCTCACGATCGACGGGCAGGTGGGAGTTCCCCTGCGCGAGCACGACGTCGTCGAGATCGAGAAAGCCCCGGGGCGCGTGCGCCTCGTCCGCTTCCCCCGTACCGATTTCTTCTCGGTATTGCGGACGAAGCTCAAATGGGGCGAGCGCTGACGGAAGGCCGCGCCGGCCGGCCATCCTTATAGATGCATCTTGAGCGATAGATACATCTTGAGCGTGAGCGCGTGCTGACCTAGCATCGTGGCGGATGCTGCGTGAGCTGCGAATCCGAAACTTCGCGGTCGTCGAGAACCTTACCGTCCCCTTCGCTCCAGGCTTCAACGTCCTCACCGGAGAAACCGGCGCAGGCAAGTCGATTCTGGTCGACGCGATCCTCCTCCTTCGGGGTGCGCGCGCTCAGACCGACGTGATTCGCGTGGACGCCGAGACGGCGACGGTGGAGGCGGTCTTCGAGGTCTCTGACGGCGCGGTGGCGACGCTCGACGAGGCGGGCCTGCCCCTCGAGGACGGCGAGGTGGTCATCCGCCGCGAGCTCTCGCGCAGCGGCCGGCATCGCGCGTTCGTGAACGACGCGGCGGTCACGGTCGGCCTCCTCGAGCGGCTGGGCGACGCCCTCGTTCAGGTCCACGGCCAGCACGAGCACCAGCGGCTGCTCGAGCCGACGCGTCAGCTGGATATGCTCGACCGGTTCGCCGACGCAGAGCCGCTGCGTGAGCGGTTCGCGGCGCTATTTGCGAAGCACGCCGAGGCGCGCGCGGAGCTCGAGCGTCGCCGGGGCGCCGCCCGCGACCGCGCGCAGCGCCAGGACCTGCTGCGGTTCCAGGTCTCTGAGCTCGACGCCGCTCGGGTGCGGGTAGGAGAGGACGACGAGTTGCGCACCGAGCGGAGGCGGCTGCAGCACGCCGAGCGCTTCGCCGCCGGACTGCAAGAGGTCGGGTCTCTTCTGCACGACGACGCCGCCTCGGCCACTGCGCGGCTCGCGCGCGCCGGCCGTGTGCTGAGCGACCTGGGACGGCTCGACCCCGCCTTCGCCGCGCCGGCCGAAACGCTCGACGCCGCACGTGCTCACGTCGAGGACACGCTGGCGGCTGTCCGCGGCCTGCGGGACACGATCGTCTTCGAGCCGGGACGGCTCGAGGGGATCGACGAGCGACTCGACGCACTCACGCGGCTGAAGCGCAAGTACGGCGACAGCGAGGAGGCGTTGCTACGCTTCCGCGCCGACGCGGCGGCGGAGCTTGATCGGCTCGAGCGGCACGAGGAGCTGCTGGCCGAGGACGAACGGCGGCTCGCTGAGCTCGAGGCGGAGATGGCGAGCGCCGCGCGCGCCCTCGGCGCCGCGCGAAGGGAGGCTGCGGCAAAGCTCGGGCCGCGCGTGCAGCGCGAACTCCGGCAGCTCGGCATGGACCGCGCGGCCTTCGAGGTCGCGACGATCGACCTCGCGGCTGGCGACTGGGGTCTGCGAGGCGCCGAGCGCGTCGAGTTCCGGTTCACGGCGAACCCTGACGAGCCCAACCGGCCGCTCGCGCGAATCGCCTCGGGCGGCGAGCTCGCGCGCACGATGCTGGCGCTTCAGGTCGTCCTCTCCGGCGACGACGACGCGCCGACAATGGTCTTCGACGAGGTCGATGCCGGCATCGGCGGCCGCGCCGCCTCCGTCGTCGGCGACAAGCTCGCCGCGCTCGGCGGCAGCCGGCAGGTGCTCTGTGTCACGCATCTGGCTCCCATCGCCGCGCTGGCGGACCAGCACGTGCGGGTGGCCAAGAGCGTGCGCGGTGGTCGCACGCGCGCCACCACCGCCGTCATCGCCGGGGATGAGCGGGCCGCGGAGATCGCGCGGATGCTCGGTGGCGACGCGTCCGGCGCCGCGGCGCTGGACCATGCGAGGGCGCTCCTGCGGGCACGCCGTGCGCGGCCTGCGCGAAGCCGGGGCGTATAATGTTGCTGCGATGATCGAGGCCATCCTCAAGAAAATCTTCGGCACCAAGCACGAGCGCGACGTGAAGCGGATGATGCCGGTGGTGGCCGAGATCAACGCGCTCGAGCCCACCATGCAGGCCCTCGACGATGCGGCCCTCCGCGGCAAGACCGACGACCTCCGCAAGCGCGTGGCCGACGGCGATGGCGTCGAGGAGGTGCTGCCCGAGGCCTTCGCGGTGTGTCGCGAGGCGGCGCGCCGCACGCTGAGCATGCGGCACTTCGATGTCCAGCTCATCGGCGGCATGGTGCTGCACGACGGCACGATCGCGGAAATGGCGACGGGCGAAGGCAAGACGCTCGTGGCCACGCTGCCCGCGTACCTCAACGCGCTGACGGGCAAGGGCGTGCACATCGTCACCGTCAACGACTACCTCGCCAAGCGCGACGCGCAATGGATGGGCCCGCTCTGCCACGCGCTCGGGCTGTCGGTTGGCGTGATCCAGCACGAGGCCTCGTTCACCTACGATCCGGCCTACGCCACGCCCGACATCCGCCTCACGGCGCTGCGTCCGATCGACCGCCGCGCCGCCTATCACTGCGACATCACCTACGGCACCAACAACGAGTTCGGCTTCGACTACCTGCGCGACAACATGCGGTTCTCGCTCGACGAGCTGGTGCAGCGCCCGCTCCACTACGCCATCGTCGACGAGGTCGACTCGATCCTCATCGACGAGGCGCGCACGCCGCTCATCATCTCCGGCCCGGCCGAGGAATCGACGGAGCTCTACTACAAGATCGACCGCATCATTCCGAAGCTGAAGCGCGCCGCAACGATCGTGGAAGGCAAGCTGTCGGAGATCGAGGAGCAGCGCGAAGGCGACTATATCGTCGACGAGAAATCCCGCGCGGTGTCGCTCACCGAGCAGGGGATTGCGTCGTGCGAGCGGCTGCTCAACGTCGACAACCTCTACGACCCGCAGCACATCACGATCCTCCACCATGTCCAGCAGGCGCTGCGCGCCCACGCGCTCTACCGGCGCGACGTGGACTACGTCCTCAAGGACGGCGAGGTCATCATCGTCGACGAGTTCACCGGCCGCATGATGCCTGGACGCCGCTGGTCCGACGGGCTGCACCAGGCCGTGGAGGCCAAGGAAGGCGTCCGCATCGAGCGGGAGAACCAGACGCTGGCGACGATCACCTTCCAGAACTACTTCCGGATGTACGAAAAACTCGCGGGCATGACGGGCACCGCCGAGACCGAGGCCGAGGAGTTCGCCAAGATCTACAAGCTCGATGTCACCGTCGTGCCGACCAACCGGGCGCTCATCCGCATCAACCACGCCGATGTCGTGTACAAGACCGAGCGCGAAAAGTTCAACGCGGTGGTCGAGGACATCATCAAGCGCAACGAGAAGGGTCAGCCGGTGCTGGTCGGCACGGTGTCCATCGAGAAGTCCGAGGCTGTGTCCAAGCTTCTCAAGAAGCGCGGCGTTCGCCACGAGGTCCTCAACGCCAAGTACCACGAGCGCGAGGCGGAGATCGTCGCGCAGGCCGGCCGTCAAGGCGCCGTGACCATCGCGACGAACATGGCGGGACGCGGCACCGACATCCTGCTGGGCGGCAATCCCGACTTCCTGTCGAAGGAGATTCTGCGCAAGAAAGGCCTCGATCCGGCCACCGCTGCCGAGGTCGATCAGAAGGCGGCGCTGGTCGAAGCGCGGCGGATCACCGAGCCCGAGCACCAGAGAGTCGTCGAGCTCGGCGGCCTGCACATCGTCGGCACCGAGCGTCACGAGTCGCGTCGCGTCGACAACCAGCTGCGCGGCCGCTCCGGCCGTCAGGGCGACCCCGGCTCCTCGCACTTCTATCTCTCGCTCGAGGACGATCTGCTGCGCATCTTCGGCAGCCACCGGATCCAGAAGATCATGGAGCGGCTGGGCATGGAGGAGGGCGAGCCGATCGAGCACCGGCTCGTGACGCGCGCCATCGCCACCGCGCAGAAGCGCGTCGAGAATCACAACTTCGAGATCCGCAAGCACCTGCTCGAGTACGACGACGTCATGAACAAGCAGCGCGAGATCATCTACGGCATGCGCCGCCAGATCCTGGATGGCGAAAGCCAGGCCGACACCGTGGCCGAGTGGATGGAGGATCTCGTGCTCGACACGCTCGACGCGCATGCCGCCGAGGGCGCACATCCGGAAGACTGGGACCTCGGCGGCCTCGCCGAGGCGCTGCACCGCCAGTTCGACGTCAAGATCGCGACCGCGCAGTACGAGGAGGTCGTGTCCCATCAGGGCCTCGCCGACCTCGTCGGCGCGGCCGTCAAGGAGCGGTATGCCCAGCGCGAGCGCGAGCTCGGCGACGAGCTCATGCGCGCGCTCGAGCGCCACGAGATGCTGATCGTGATCGACACGCAGTGGAAGGATCACCTGCTGTCGATCGACCATCTCAAAGAAGGCATCGGCCTGCGCGGCTACGGCCAGCGCGACCCGCTGACGGAATACAAGAAGGAAGCGTTCGACCTCTTCCAGGACATGGTCGAGCGCACGAAGGCCATCGTCATCGAGCGCCTCTTCAAGGTGCAGGTCGTGCGCGACGCGCCGATGGAGCTGCCGACGATCACCGCCTGGGCCGACGCGCAGGAATCGCGCGGTAGCCTGCCGAGCGACGCACGTCCCGGAGGCTGGACGCCCGCGGCCGCATCGACGCCAATGGCCGCCCGACCCGTGCCGGCGCCGCGCACGCCTACGGGCGAAAAGATCGGCCGGAACGATCCGTGCTACTGCGGCTCCGGCAAGAAATATAAGAAGTGCCACCTGCTGCAGGGAGGCTGAGCTGAGCGATCGGAAGTACCGGCAGCAAGGCTACTCCAGCGGCGCGGGTGGCGGAAGCCAGGACCGCCGCGAGCCCCCGAAGCCCGCCGGCACGTTCGGAATCCTCAAGAGCCGCGCGACCTCGCGCTGCGCCGAGTGCGGCACTGTACTGCCGATCACGGCCGAGTCGCTCACGCGCTGCCCGCACTGCCAGACCGAGCTTCACGCCTGTCGCCAGTGCTCGCACTTCGATTCCGCGCGACGCTTCGAGTGCACCCAACCGATCACCGAGCGCATCGCCGACAAGCGCGCCCGCAATGACTGTGCGGTCTTCTCGATGATGGTGACCGTCGAGCGCGACACGTCCGGGGGCTCCGTGCGCCCCGACAACGTACGCCGGACATTCGGCAGCCTCTTCAAGACGTAGCCTCTCGGACGCCTCCCCCTCGACATCTGGGGCCGATGGCGGCCGTCAGCCCCCAGTGCTGGTACTTTTTTCTTGGTCGTTTCCCGGGGCGCGTGCCAAGATTCGACATGCGACTCGAGTCGATTGCGATTCACGGCTTCAAATCGTTCGCCGAGAAGGCGACCGTCAAGGTGCTGCCCGGCATCACGGCGATCGTCGGTCCGAACGGGTGCGGGAAAAGTAACGTCGCCGAGGCGGTGCGCTGGGCCCTCGGCGAGCAGAGCGCGAAGTCGCTGCGCGGTCAGCGGATGGAAGACCTCATCTTCCACGGCTCGGCGTCGCGCAAGCCCGTCGGGCTCGCTGAGGTCGAGTTGATGTTCAGCAACGACGGCGCGCTGTCCGTGCCCTGGAGCGAGATCGCCGTGACGCGCCAGCTCTATCGCACCGGAGAGAGCGAGTACCTTCTGAACGGTGCGCCGTCGCGGCTGCGCGACATCCTCGACCTGTTCGCGGGCACGGGCGCGAATCCGCGCGCGTACTCCGTCATGGATCAGGACAAGCTCAACCACGTCCTGACCGCCAAGCCGCACGAGCGCCGTGTCTTCATCGAGGAGGCGGCGGGCATCGCGCGCTACAAGCAGCAACGCAACGAGACCCAGGGCAAGCTCGAGCAGGCGCGCCAGAACCTCGTACGTGTGCGCGACGTGATGGACGAAGTGCGGCGCCAGCTGGGCTCGCTCGAGCGCCAGGCGAAGAAGGCCCAGCAGTACAAGGGGCTACAGAGCGAGCGGCGCGAGCTCGCGCTGGGCCTCGTGGCCGCCGACTACGCGACGCTGACCGCTCAGGCCGCGCAGCTGGCCACCGAGCTTGCGGCGCTGCGCGAGACGGAGCAGGTGCAGCGGACGCGCGTCGCCGCGCTCGCCGCACGCGAGGCGCAGCAGCGCGAGATCATCCAGGCCAGCGATCATGCCCTCTCCGACTTGCGCCAGCGCGTGCAGAAGGTGCAGGGCGAGCTCGAGCGCCTGCTCGAACGCCGCGAGCAGATGGGCGTACAGATGCGCGAGCTCGGCGAGGAGTCGGTGCGGCTGCACGAGGAAATTCGGGTGGCCGCCGGGCGTCTCGACTCGATCGTCGCCGAGCGCCAGACCGCGCGCGCCGCGCTCGGCGAGGCGGAACGACTCGCGGCTGAGCGGGCGGTCGTGTCGCGTGACCTCGAAGCTGCGCTCGAGCGTCATCGCGTCGCCCTCGGCGGCGAGCGGGATCGGCTCGAGGCGCTGCGCCTCGAGCAGGTGCGGATCGCGGGTGAGCGCGTGGATCTCGTGCGACAGGCGGGCGAGCTGCGCGAGCGCGGCGCCCAGCTGGCGCGGCGCGCCGAACGGTTGACGCAAGAGCGCGCGGCGGCCGAGGCCGAGGCGCTGCAGCTGTCGGCCGAGCGCGCGACGGTCGAGGCGGCGCATGGTCGCGCGCTGGCCGCGTTGTCCACGCTCGGGGTCGAGCGTGAGCGGCTGCAGACCATGCTCGCCGAGCGCGAGGCGGAACTGGCCAGCGCGGAGATGGCGCTCGGCGATGCGCGGCTGGCCTACGTGTCCAAGAGCTCGCAGCTCGAAGCCCTGCGCGCACTCGAGGCGGCGCGCGAGGGCTACGGCGCCGGTGTCCGTGCCGTGTTCGGGGCGGGCGGCGAGCTCGCAGGCGTGCGCGGCTCCGTCGCCGATCTGCTCGACGTCCCCCCCGGACTCGAGCGCGCGGTGGAGGCGGTGCTCGGCGAACGCCTGCAGTGGGTCGTCGTCGAGCGCTTCGAGCACGCGAGGGCGGCCGTCGACTACCTGGCAGGCCGCCGCGCCGGCGCCGCCACGTTCGTTCCGCTCGAGCACCTCGACGCCCGCGCGCGCGACCTCGAAGACGACAATCGCGGCCTCACCTGGCTGGGGAAAGCGATCGGCGGTCCCGAGCCCGGGCTCGTGCAGCATCTCCTTGGCCAGGTCGCGGTGGTCGACGACCTCGATACGGCCGAGGCCGCCTGGCGGCGCAACGGCGTGGTCGCGACCTACGTGACGCCGGCAGGCGAGGTCCTGTCGCCGGCCGGTCGGCTGCGGGGCGGCGCGGCGACCGACGACGCTGCCGTTGAGCAGTCGCTGCTCATCCGCAAGCGGCAGTTGCGCGAGGCCGACGAAGAGATCGCGCAGTTGCTGGCGGACGTGGAGACACGCCAGGAGGCGGCGGCCGCGCTGGCCGCCGATCTCGGTGCGCTGCGCACGCGGCTGGGGAGCGTGAATCAGGACGTGCAGTCGCGTCAGGCCGAGCGGCTCGGCAGTGAGAAAGACATCGAGCAGGTCAGCCGCGAGCACGAGCGCGTGCAGCGCCACCTCGAGACGCTCGGCAGCGAGATTCGGCAGGTCGAGAGCGAAACGCAGGAGACGACGGCGCTGCTCACACGCCTCGAGCATCACGTGGAGGCCGCGCGGGAGGTCGAGGTGCGCCAGGAGGCGGCGATGGCCGCCGCCCGCCTCGCCATCGACACAGCGCAGGCCCGCGAGACCGAGTTGGTGGCCGAGCTCACCGCGTGCCGCGTGGATCTGGCATCGGTGACCGAGCGTGCCGAGGCGCTCACGCGCGAGCTGGTTCGGCTCGATCAGATGGAAGCCGATGTCACCGAGCGCGTGGCGCAGGCGCAGCAGCGACAGGCGCAGCTGGCCGAGCGGCGGCAGTGGCTCGCTGAAGAGCGCGAGCGGACCGACGCCAGCGCGCGGGACGTTGCGGTCGAGCGCGACCGGCTCGAAGGGGAAGCTCGCGGCGCCGGGGAGCGTCACCAGACGCTGCTCGACGAGGTCGCGACGATCGAG
>Ga0066683_10000374_pt1 | contig 13627 bp, 13 predicted proteins | sample GraSoiAngelo_132_FD_62296 | JGI IMG/M metagenome (GOLD analysis project Ga0066683, IMG submission 62296) | Grasslands soil microbial communities from the Angelo Coastal Reserve, California, USA - 14_0929_02_40cm | ecosystem: Environmental > Terrestrial > Soil > Grasslands | place: USA... | reverse complement strand
AGGCTTATCATCCTCAGTGGTCCGCCTCGGGCCATTGGCTCTCATTTAATCAATCGGAAAAGGTAAACGTGATTCCGATCGACCTGTTCGGCAGGAACGACACAATCACGTTGGAAGCCGACCGCAGTGCATGGTCGCCGAAGCTGGACGAAATCGCGTTTGTGGATCACGGTGCGCTGGCTGTTCTGCGCCTCGAACCCGTCATCCGGCAGAAGCGTATTGTTTTTCGTCAACCGGCTCCGGGAAACATCGCCGATTTCGAGTGGAATCCGGACGGAACAAGCCTGGCCGTCGCCACAACATCAGACGGTCCCGATCGGATAACGAGGCTTTGGTACGTGGACGCCGACGGTAGTAGCAGTCGTGAGATCTCGTTTGTTCGACCTTTGTACTCTCCTCATTTCGAATTCGCTGGCTGGTCGTCCGACGGGGAGCGTATTCTGCTGTGGGTTGGAGGATTCTCCCCATCGCTAGCTGCAGATGGGCTTCCACTGGTTTCTGTTTCCGTCACGAGCGGTGATCTTCAACCCGTCGCGAACGACATTCCGGCGCGCGTAACGCAGGCACGCGGTCCCGGCAGTGCCGTTCTGCAGTACAAGGAATACATTGCGGTTTCTCCGTTCGGGAATCGCGTGTTGGTGATCAGCGGCTTCAATCGGAACGCCTGGACGAACAAACGACTCATTGCGTTCAATACAGCGACAGGCAACATCAGGGTTCTCACAGACGCTGATAAAGCCGTGGCCTCATGTGCGTGGTCTCCTGACGGGAACGCGATTGCGTTTGCTGCGGGGCCTGACGACAGAGAAGCCGGTGGTGGTGAGCGTGCGAAGCGGGCGCTGGCGCAACGGCGTATCTGGATCATGAATGCCGATGGTCAACAGCGGCGGCAACTCACGGCTGACGCGAAATACCGGGATGAATACCCGCTCTGGTCAAGAGATGGACAACACATCGTGTTTATGCGGATGGATACACAAAACAGGATCAGCGTGTGGAGTGTCGGAGTGTACGATGGGACGCTATTGAAGCTCGTGGACCAGATTATGGGTCCAGCAGCGACGGACTCGTGGTTCGGGTACTACGGACACGTGGCATGGCCTGGTTTTATCGCCTTTTCCCAATAGTGCGTTGCCGAAGGCTTGTCAAGCGTGAGGGGCTCGTTCGGAGCGTGGCTGCGCGCGTCGGGGGCACACCGCCGGCGCACGAAACAGAGTGATCTCTTTTTCGCGCGTTGCGTGTATTTCGTGCTTTTCGTAGTGTGGTTCTCAGGCAGGTCCCACACACCAGACTACGGTTGCTTCACGGCGCCGGGCGGCCGTCCGAGCCGTCGCGCGGCAGTCACCCCGGCGGCGCCGAGCCGGCCGTCATGCAGCGCGGTGGCGACGAGCGCGCCGTCACACCCGGCATCGGCGAGCCGCGCGATGTCCTCGAGCCCGCGAACGCCGCCGCCGGCCAGCAGCGTCACCCCGGGCGCGGCGGTGCGCACGCGTGCAATCAACCCCAGGTCGAGGCCCGTGCCGGTGCCGACGCGCGCCAGATCGATCATGATGACGGCGCTGGCGCCGGCATCGGCGGCGCGCGCGGCCAACAGATGCACCGGCTCGCCCGGCGGGATGGCACGGCTCACGCCGGTTAAAATCATCGGCTCGCCGTTCTGCAGGTCCAGACTGAACGCGATCCGGTCGCCGCCCACCGCGGTGCAGATCTCTCCGAGCGCGTCGTACGAAGGGAGCGTCTCGAGCCCGACGACGACGTGCGCGGCGCCGAGGCCGAGCGCGTGACGCGCCTGGTCGGCGGTCGACACGCCGGCGTCCAGCCAGAGCGGCGCGCCGACTGCCGCCACTGCGGCGACGACCGTGCTCTGCGATCTGCGACCCGCATCTTCGACGCGGCCGAGGATCGCGTCGAGGTCCGCGGCGTACAGATCGGTGAGGCCGAGGCGGTCCACGTATGCGCGCGCGACCGCCAGCGCGTCACCGGGCTCGATGCGCGATCCCGCGATCGTCGCGACGGGTGCGTAGCTCTCGCGGCGTCCGGCACGCGCGTGCACGGCGAGCCCGCCGAGCAGATCCAGGACGCCGATGACCTGCATCGTTGTTCACCTGAACACGAAAGTCACGAAATCACGAAAGACACGAAAAAGGTCTGCGTCGTTTTTTCGTGTGTTTATCCTCTCATCCTTGAGGCGCTGGAGCCACGAGATGGAAATGGATTCGCGCGACACGGGGCGGACAGCCAACGTCGAGACGGTCGTGAAGATCGGCGGCGGTCTGCTCGCGTACCCCGGGCACTTCGATGCCGTCGTCTCCGCGATCGGCGCCGCCGCTCGGGAACATCGGCTGCTGGTCGTGCCGGGAGGTGGGCCGTTCGCCGACGCGGTACGGGAAGTGGACCGCCGGCTCCGGCTGTCCGATGATGCAGCGCACTGGATGGCGGTGCTGGCCACGGACCAGTACGCGCACCTGGTCGCGGCGCGGCTGCCACGCGGCGTACTCATCACGGAGCCGCGCGAGATCGCCGCTGTATTCAGCGCCGATGCCGGTGGTCAGGTCCCGGTGCTCGCGCCGTATCGCTGGCTGCGCGAGGCCGACCCGCTCCCGCGCACGTGGATGGTGACGAGCGACAGCATCGCCGCCTGGGTGGCCGGTGCGGTCGGCGCGCGGCGCATCGTCCTCGTCAAGCCGCCGGGCGCGGCCAACCGTGGAGGCGGCGACCTGGTCGACGCGTACTTCTCTCGCACGCTCCCTGCTCACGTCACGTCGGTGATCGTTCCTGCGGATCATCTGGACGCGCTGCAATCAGCTCTGCGCGGGTCGCGGTCCGGCTAGAGTGGGGACTGGGGACTGGGGACTGGGACTGGGGACTGAGACGTCTTGGTGAGTCCCTGAGTCCCTGAGTCCCGTAGCTGCCAAGCCACATAGCGCCCGCCGCAGCAGCCGGACCCTCCCGGCCGCCACGCGACCGGTGCGGCCGCCGTCGCACGCCGCGCCGCGCACGCCGGCGATGTCCGCGCCGGCGTCGCGCACGAACGGGAAATCGTCTGCGGTCAACCTGCCGGCGAGCGCGACGAACAACCCCGCGTCGTGCGCTTCGGCCACCCACGCGGCGAGCTCGCGCGGCGCAATGAGCCCACGCAGGCCCGGCCCGATCTTGTCCGCCGTATCGAGCAGCACACCCTGCGCGCCGGTGCGCGCCGCGATCTCGACGAGATCGGCGGGCGCGAGGCTCGCGGCGCGGTCCGCGTCGGCGTACGCAACCGCGACGACGCCGCCGTTACCATTGGTCACGGCTTTCGCGCCGCGCACCGCCGCCGTGGTGAGCGTCGCGACGCGCCCGGCGCTGGCGATCCCGGCGAAGCCGACCTTCACCAGCGCCGCGCCGGCTGCGACACACGTCCGGGCAGCGCGCTCGATCGCCGCCTCGTCGCCCGCGTCGCCCAGCGCGGCGGTGAGTGGCCGCTGGCGTGCGACGGCGGCGTAGATCTCGTGCAGCACTTCCACGGACACCGCGCCGAGCGCGCCGGCCAGCGGATCTTTCGCGTCGATCACGTCGGCACCGCCCGCGAGCGCGGCCGACGCCTCCGCCGCGCACGTCACGCTCACCAGCAGTCGCATCGCGGGCTACTGTATCATCTGGTCATTTGGTCATCTCGTTATTTGGTCATTGGTTGTCTCAATGAAGCGGCGATGACGACATGACTCAGATGACCAAATGGCCAGATGACCGGATGTCCAGATTCATGGTTCCTGCGCCGCTGGCCGGCCGCGCCGTGCTCGTGACCGGGGGCTCGAGCGGGATCGGCCGGGCCATCGCGCTCGCGTGCGCTCGGGCCGGAGCCGACGTCGCGCTCACCTTTCGCGCGAACGAGACCGGCGCGCGGGAAGTGGAGCGCGAGATCGGACTCCTCGGACGCCGCTCCATCGTGATCCGGCTCGACCTGACCGACGACCGGTCGGTGCGCGCCCTCGGTGCCGCAGCCCGTGACGCGCTCGGACATCTCGACGTCTGGGTGAACAATGCCGGCGCCGACATCCTCACCGGGCCGGGCGCTTCACTTTCGGTCGGGGAGAAGCTGGACCTGCTGCTCGCGGTGGATCTTCGCGGGACGATGCTCGCGTCGTGGCACGCCGCGGAGATGCTGGGCGCGCAGGAGGAGGGCGGCGTCATCATCAACATGAGCTGGGATCACGCGCTCACGGGAATGCCCGGGCTCAACCCGCAGCTCTTCGCCGCGGTCAAGGGCGCGGTGCTGGCCTTCAGCAAATCGCTCGCGCGGTCGGTCGCGCCGCGCGTCCGCGTGAACGTGCTCGCACCCGGTTGGATCGAGACCTCGTTTGCCGCGGGCCTGAACGAAGGCATGCGCAACACCATCGCGGAGTCCACGCCGCTCAAGCGGTGGGGCACGCCTGACGAGGTCGCCGGTGCCGCGGTGTTCCTCGCGTCGCCCGCCGCGGCGTTCCTCACCGGGCAGACGATCCTGGTGAATGGTGGAGTAGTAATGTGAAGCACCTCCGGAGGTCCCATGTCGGATAAGGAGCCTACATACAACGAGGCGCAAATCGCCGAGCGCCTGCGCGAGCTGCCTGGCTGGTATTACGAGGACGGCTGGATTCGCCGCGTCTACAAGACGGACGGCTGGCCGACGACGCTCATGCTCGTCAACGCCATCGGCTACTGCTCCGAGGCGGCGTATCACCATCCCGATCTCGCGGTCACCTGGGGGCGGCTGGTGGTCAAGCTGTCCACGCACAGCGCCGGCGGGATCACCGACAAGGATTTCGCGCTCGCCCGTCGCATCGAAGAGGTCGCGCTCTGGCGTCCGGCCGAGGGCGGCGCACTCACGGGCACGCCGGAGAAGTTCGTCCGGGGCGGCGACCCTCGCTGATGCCGGATCGCGTGCTGTTCGTCACGGGTCGGCTCGCCGAGCCGTCGCTGCGGCGCGTCCTCACGGCGATGGCGCCGCCGTTCGAGTACGACGTGACCGTGCTGAAGATCACCGTCGCGGCGCTGATGACGACGCCGTGGATTGCGGCCGCGCTCCAGGTCCCGGAGGGGACCGACCTCGTGCTGATTCCGGGGCTGTGCGAGGGGGACGCGCACGTGATCGGCGAGAAGTTCGGCGTGCAGGTGGAGAAGGGACCCAAGGACCTGCGCGAGATACCGGGCCACTTCGGCCGCGCGGCTGCGGCACGCGACTATGGCGCCTGGGACATCGAGATCGTCGCCGAGATCAACAACGCGCCGCGGCTGACGCGCGACGCGCTGCGCGCCGCGGCGGAATACTTTCGCGCCTCGGGTGCCGACGTGATCGACGTCGGGTGCACGCCCGGCCTTCCTTTTCCGGCGCTCGGCGACGTCGTGCGCGAGCTCGCCGGGGCCGGGATGCGCGTGAGCGTGGACACCTTCGACGCGGACGAGATCCGCACGGCCGTGGCCGCCGGAGCGGAGCTCGTGCTGAGCGTGAACGGCTCGAACATCGAGGCCGCCCGCGAGCTGGCGGGCACGGGCGCGCGCGTGGTGGTGGTGCCCGACCTCGGCGGCTCACTCGATACGCTGGAGCCGAGCGTCGAGAAGCTGGCGCAATGGGGCGTCCCCTGCCTGATCGACCCGATCCTCGAGCCGATCGGCTACGGCTTCATGGCGTCCCTCGAGCGGTACGCCGCGGCGCGGCGGCGGTATGACGGGGTGGAGATGCTGATGGGCATCGGCAACCTCACGGAGCTGACGGCGGCCGACTCCACCGGCGTGAACGCGCTGTTGATCGCCGTCTGCCAGGAGCTCGGCGTGCGCACCGTGCTGACCACGGAAGTGATCCCGTGGGCGCGCGGCGCCGTGCGCGAAGTCGACGTGGCGCGCCGGCTCATGCACTACGCCGTCACCCGGCACACGGTGCCCAAGGGACTGGACGAAGGACTCGTCACCGTCAAGGATCCGGCGGTGCTCACCTTCACCGAAGAGGAGCTGCGTGCGCTGCAGGGACGCCTCACCGATCCCAATTTCCGCATCTTCGCCGACCGCGACGGCATCACGGTGCTGAACTGCGAGCGCTTCGTCCGCGGCACCGACATCCAGGACATCTTCGCGCAGCTCGACGTGCACGAGGCGGCGCACGCCTTTTACCTGGGCAAGGAGCTGGCGCGGGCCAGCCTCGCGGTCGCGCTCGGTAAGACGTACCGCCAGGAGGGGCCGTTGTCGTGGGGCTACCTCACGCCTCCCGACGAAGCGAAGCCGGATCGCGTGCGGCTGACGCAACGCCCGCGGCGGACGCGGACCGGATCATGATCGTCGAGACCATCATCACGACCGTCGCGCCGGACGGCGCGGTGAACTGCGCGCCCATGGGCGTCGAGTGGGGAGACGAGGCGCTCGTGCTCAAGCCGTTCCTCGAGACGGCAACCTACCGCAACGTCGCGGCGACCGGCGCCGCGGTCGTGAATCTCATCGACGACGTGCGCGTCTTCGCACATGCCGCGATCGCGAACCCGCAGTACCCGACGGTGCCCGCGGTCGCCGTCAGCGGTGTCGTGCTCGCCGATTGCTGCTCGTGGCGGGAGGTGCAGGTTCGCTCGATCGACAGCACGCCGCCGCGTTCGCGAATCGACGCGGCGGTGGTGCATCACGGAATGCGACGCGAGTTCATCGGCTTCAATCGGGCGCGGCACGCCGTGCTCGAAGCGGCAATCTACGTCACGCGGCTGCACCTCCTGCCGCGTGCGTTCATCGAGAGCGAGCTTGCGCGGCTGCAGGTGATCGTGGACAAGACCGCCGGCGCGCACGAGATCGAGGCGATGACGCTGCTCGCCGAGCACGTCCGTTCCGTGCCCGTGGACCTGGACCGGCATGACCGTTGATGGGAACGGGCGGGAAGGCTCTCGCTGCGCAGTGTTATTGCTGCCATCGATGGCGGACAAAAGTCTCCCCCTCGGAGGACTTCATCAATTCATCGTCAATTGTTCCCGGCCAGGTCGATGGTATGCACCTTGCTGAAGCGTTCAATCACCAGAGATGCCCGCCTCGAGGAACACCAACCGGCAACCCTCCACGACCGCGGAACGCGCGGTCGCTTACAGCCGCGTCACACGCCTCCGCCTCCCGCCGTCCGGTGGTTCCGACGGCCGAGAGGTCGTGCACGGCGTCCCGGCGAGCGCCGGCGACCTCTCGCGGATCGGCGTGATCGACGAGGTTCGTGGCCTGTTTCTGACCTGGATGATCTGCGGGCATTCGATGGCGCTCATCGCGCTTCCAGCCGGGCATCCGCTCCAGTATCTCCGACCCCGAGGGTGGTCGACGGTCGGCTTCGTGATGCTCACGGGGCTTGCGCTCGCGATGCTGAACCTGAGGCGAGCGTCCTTTCCGGACGGCCTCGAGAAAGCGTTGCACCGCCGAAGCCTTCAGATTGCCGGCATCGCGGTTGTCAGCAACATGGCATTCCTGCTGATGCGGACGATTGTGGACGATTCGTGGACCGGCCAGAAGGTCATCGACATTCTGACCCTCCGCGTCCCGTGGAGCATCTCGGCGATCCTTCTCCCGACCGCGGCGCTGCTTGCAATCGGACCGTGGCTGCTGCGCCTGACGAAGCGTGTCGGCGCGCCGGCCATCGCCATGGCAGCGCTGGCGCTCACGCTGCTTCTTGACGTCGCCGTGATGACGGCGTCCAGCCCGCGGATCCAGTCCGTGCTGACCTTCGGGACTACTGATCCGGACTACTTCTTCTTCCCGCTCCTGATGCTCCTTCGACTGGCGCTGTGGGGCTTCGGGCTCGGAGCCTTGCTGGCAACCCGGCGAATTTCGAAACACATCTTCTACGCGTCGGCGGTCGGCGTCGTTTTGCTGGCGACACGTCCCTGGGTGTCGTGGAGCCCGTCAATCGTTGCGGAATCGAGGTTGCTGGTGGTTCTCGGCGCCGTCAGCCTCGCAGCCTTCCTGCCGGTGCTCGAACGCCCCCGCGCCGCGCTGGCACTGCTCGGCCGGTGCGGTCTTCTCATCTTTCTCATGCACCGCATCGTCTTGCAGGCCGGCGTACACATTCTGGGCGACACTTTTACGGGCGGCTGGCTCGCGGCATTTCTGATCGGGAGCACGATGCTTGTGTGCCTGACGCTGGCACGCTTGAAAGACACATGGCCGCACGTCGGTCGCCGCTTGAAGCGATGCGGCATGTAGTGGCGGCTCGCCCCATTCCTTGAACTGACAGCTGCCTTCCGGGCGCGACAGGCCGCAGTTCCCCGCATACTCCGGTTTGTTGGCCGGATCGTCTCCCGCAATTTCCAGGGCCGTCCGATCCGCTGTCGCCGCTGCTCGCGGAACATCTCGAAGCGATCGAGAACCAGATGGTAGAGTGTCGGCGGTCTCTGTGTTCAATGTGGTTCGAGCATGACGCCCGGGTCTGACGGGGAGGCGGTCTTCGTCGAAGCGCAGGCACGCCTGCACTTCGGGGTCCTCGACCTTCGTGGCGCGCTCGGGCGCTGGTTCGGCGGCATCGGTGCGGCCGCGCCGGCGCCGACGCTCCTCGTCTCGGCGTCCCCAGCCGACGCGCTGTCGGTCGGCGGGCACGATGTCGATCGGGCGGCAGCCTTCGCTCGCCGGCTCCTGGCCCACCATGGCCTGGACGGCGGCGCCCGGCTGTGGGTGCGCCGTGCGCTTCCGCCCCACGCGGGCCTCGGCTCGGGCACGCAGCTCGCGCTCGCCGTCGCCCGTGCGCTCGCGGAGCTCTACGGCGTCACGACCGACGCGCGCGAGCTCGCGCATGCCGTGGGACGCGGGGGACGCTCGGCCATCGGCACGTGGACGTTCACCGGAGGCGGTCTCGTGCTCGAGGGCGGGCGGCGTCCGGAGAGCGACGGCGTCGCACCACTCATTGCCCGGCTGCCTTTCCCGCCCACGTGGCGGTGCGTGGTGGCCGTGCCCGACTCCGCGCCGCGCATCAGCGGCGCCGCCGAAGCGGCGGCGTTCGCTCGGCTCCCGCAGCCGCCCGAGCGCGACGTCGAGCGCGTGGCGCATCTCGTCCTGATGGCGCTGCTCCCCGCGCTCGCGGAAGCCGATCTCGCGACGTTCGGCGCCACGTTGAGCGAGATCCAGACGTTGACGGGTCGTTGGTTCGCGTCGGTGCAGGGCGGGACGTTCGCGCCCGGCCCGAGCGAGGAACTGGTGCGCCGCATGGCCAGGTGGGGCGCGGCGGGTGTGGGGCAGAGCTCGTGGGGCCCGGCCGTGTACGGCATCGTCGACGGCGAGGATGCCGGCGTCAGGCTCGCCGACTGCGTGCGCGCCGCGTTGGGCGCGGCGGGGACCGTGCACGCAGGGCCGTTTCCCGCAGACGGCGCGCGCGTGTGGCGCGCGCATGTGCCCGCCGCGGCCAGATGAATCGCTACTTACGACTCCGCAACCTCCTTCCAGGACAGCTTACGTGCCCAGTGCGCGAGAAACTGCATGTACGCAAACACGTCAACAACCTGCGGGCGCTCGGGGGTGAACTCATTCGAAGGTTGAACGACTCGCCGTCGTTGAGAAAAGTACCTATCGGTGATCTGGTGTTCGAAGTCGTGGAGGGCGGTGGCCCGTTGCCATATGGCTGCGACTAAGAAGAGGAGGGGCGGTCCTTTGAATCCACGTGCCGCAAGTTCCGACGTTTCCTTGAGCAGCAGGCCCGTTAGTGCCAATCTCCCCCACAGATTTCGCCGAGGAGCCATCCAAAATGTTTTTCTCCGTTGTCCCTCCGTTGCTCCGTTTCTCTGTGTTTTGCCGTTTCCTCCGTATCCTCCGTTTGGGCTCTCATCGCGAGAATGTAGAATGACGCCCGGCAGAGCGGATGGCTGGCCTGCTGAATTGAGGAGCCTTATGACGCAGATTCGAGTCGATACGACACGTCTGCTTCGTTCGATCGCCACGCTCGCCCTCGTCTCGGCGAGTGTTCATGCGCTGGCCACGCCGCTTTCCGCACAGTGGCTGAATTACCCAACCGCCGGAGCTGCCAGATTGCCGAGCGGGCTGCCGAATCTGACTGCGCCCGCGCCGAGGACCGCCGACGGCAAGCCGGACCTCTCTGGAATATGGCAACCGGAGACAACGAGACGCTGCCCGCCGGAGGGTTGCTTTGACATGCTCGCGGGAGAGCAGTTCTTCAACATTGGCTGGGGACTCAAGGATGGTCTGCCTTATCGAGCCTGGGCGGCGGACGCCAGGAAGGTACGGATGTCGGAAAATGGGAAAGACGATCCTGTCTCGCACTGTCTGCCGGGGGGCGTGGTGAAACTGCACACGACTCCTCTGCTCAGGAAAATCATCCAGATCCCCGGACTTGTCGTCAGCCTCAACGAGATGGATGCGACGTACCGGCAGATATTCACGGACGGGCGACCGCTGCCCGTCGACCCCCAGCCGTCGTGGAAAGGCTACTCGTCGGGGAAGTGGGATGGGGACACTCTCGTGGTGGAGACGAACGGTTTTCGGGATGGGCTGTGGCTCGACCGCAGCGGCAGTCCGATGACAGACGGCGCGGTCATGACCGAACGGTTCCGGCGCGTGAATTACGGGACGCTTGAAATCGAAATCACGGTCGACGATCCGAAGGCCTACACGGCGCCGTGGACTGTCAAGCTCAACCAGTTCATCGTGCTCGATACGGATCTGCTGGATTACGTCTGTCAGGAAAACGAAAAAGATGGCAAGCACCTGGTGGGTCGGTAGCGACGCGAACGAACCTTGAACCCTGAACCGTGAACCCTGAACGACAGCTCTGTTGGAGGCCCGGGTGAAGATTTGTCTGGCCGGTACCGGTGCGATGGGCGCCATTCACATGAAGGCGCTCAAGAAGATAGACGAAGTCGAGGTCGTGTCGATCAACAGCCGCACGGAGGAGAGCGGGAAAGCGTTTGCGGCCGAATGGGGCATTCCGCATTGCTCGACGAACCTGGAGGAGTGCATCAATCGGCCCGGCGTGGATTCGGTGATTCTGACGACTCCGAGCAGCATGCACGCCGACCAGACGCTCCTGGCGCTGTCCAGAGGCAAGCACGTGCAGGTTGAGATTCCGATGAGCCTCAACCTGCCGGATGCGCAGCGCATGGTCGACGCGGCGAAAGAGGCGGGCACGATCTGCATGATCACGCACACGCGCCGCTTCTCGTCGCCGCATCGCGAGATTCGCCGCCGCATTCAGGACGGCACGTTCCATCTCCATCACATGGTCGTCGAGACCTACTTCTTCCGCCGCACGAACCTCAACATGCACGGCCAGGCGCGCTCGTGGGTCGACAATCTGCTGTGGCATCACGGATGCCATTCCGTCGATCTTGCGTACTGGGTGCTGAACGAGCCGAACTTCGAAGTGTGGGGCCAGAAGGGTCCGAATCATCCTGCGCTGGGCATACCCATGGACATGACGGTGGCGATGCGATCGAAGAAGGGTCCGCTTTTCAGCCTGGCCATGTCGTTCAACAACAAAGGTCCGTTCGGCGGCTTCTATCGCTACATCGGCGAAGAGGAGACCTACAGGATTTACCGTGATTCGATGACCGACAGCGAAGGCAAGGAAGTCCCGCTCGACAACGTCGTCGCCTTCGACCGCCAGGACGTCGAGTTCACGAGCGCCATCCGTCAGGGGCGCGAGCCGGAATCGAGCGCCGCGAGCTGCCTGCCGACGATGGCGCTGCTGGACCGCATCGAGAAAGCGATGAAGCAATGACCTACGCGACCTACGTGACCTACGCGACCTACGTGACCTACCTGACCTACGCGACCTACGCGACCTATCCGACCTCCTTATGATTATCGACTGCCACGGGCATTACACGACGGCGCCGAAGGCGCTGCAGACCTACCGCGACGCCCAGATCGCCGCGTTGACCGATCCGTCCCGCGCACGCACCAAAGGCACCGTCAGCATCAGCGACGACGACATTCGGGAGAGCCTCGAACAGGCGCAGCTCAAGTTGCAGCGCGAGCGCGGGACGGACGTCACGATCTTTTCGCCGCGGGCCTCGGCGATGGCCCATCATATCGGCGACGCCACCACGAGCCTCCATTGGTCCCAGCAGTGCAACGACCTGATTCACCGCGTGTGCACCTTGTACCCCGGCAACTTCGTCGGCGTGTGCCAGCTTCCGCAGTCGCCGGGCGTGCCGCCGGGCACCTGCATCGCGGAGCTCGAGCGGTCGGTCAACGAGCTGGGCTTCATCGGCTGCAATCTGAATCCCGACCCGTCGGGTGGCCACTGGACCGCGCCTCCCTTGACCGACCGGAGCTGGTATCCCCTGTACGAAAAGATGGTCGAGCTCGACGTGCCCGCCATGGTGCACGTCAGCTCGTCCTGCAACGCCAGCTTCCACACGACCGGCGCGCACTACATCAACGCCGACACCACGGCGTTCATGCAGTTTCTGACCGCCGATCTGTTCAAGGATTTTCCGGCGCTGCGCTTCATCATTCCGCACGGCGGCGGGGCGGTGCCGTATCATTGGGGCCGTTATCGCGGGCTGGCGCAGGACATGAAACGGCCGCCGCTCCCCGAGCTCATTCGCGATAATGTGTTCTTCGATACGTGCGTGTACCACCTGCCGGGTATTGAGCTGCTGCTGAAGATCGTTCCGGTGGACAACATCCTCTTCGGATCCGAGATGGTTGGCGCCGTGCGGGGCATCGACCCGGAGACCGGTCAGTACTTCGACGATACCAAGCGGTATCTCGACCAGGTGTCGTCGTTGAGCGACGAAGACAGACGGAAGATTTTCGAGGGAAATGCGCGCAGAGTCTACCCGCGCATCAGCAAGGCCCTTCGGGCTGGTGGGACCAGGTAGGTCGGGTGGGTCGAGCCAAACCTACCAAACCTACCAGACCTACGCGACCTACCCGACCTAGGAGACCGGGAGGATTCAGTGAGGCCAACTGTCGTCCGACGAATCCAACGCGCTGACCCGGACGCGATCCGTACGCTCGGCGAGCTCGGCGTCGCGACTGTTCATGAGGCGCAGGGCCGCACCGGTCTGATGCGACCCTACCTGCGGCCGATCTATCCCACGGCGAGAGCGGGAGGGAGCGCGATCACCGTTTCCTGTCAGCCGGGCGACAATCTCATGATTCATGCGGCGCTCGAGCTCTGTCAGGCCGGCGACGTCCTCGTCGTGACCACGACGTCGGAGTCGACCGACGGGATGTTCGGGGAGCTCCTGGCTGTGTCCGCCCGCGCGCGCGGCGTTGTGGGCCTGGCGATCGACGCCGGCGTGCGTGATGTCGCCGATCTCACGGCCATGGACTTTCCGGTCTGGGCCAGGGCCATCAGCGCGCAGGGCACCGTGAAGGCTACGCCCGGGTCCGTGAACGTGCCGGTCGTTTGCGCCGGCGCGATCGTTCATGCCGGCGACGTCATCGTCGGCGATGTGGACGGCCTCGTCGTGGTGCCGCGGCAGGCTGCCGCCGAGATTGCGCGGCTCGGGACCGACCGGGTGGCCAAGGAAAAAAAGACGCGGGAGCGCCTGCGCAGCGGTGAACTGGGACTAGACTTCTATGGATTTCGCGCCCGGCTCCAGGAGCTTGGAGTGCGTTACGTGGACGAAGACCAGTAGGGTCGGGTAGGTCGGGCTGGGTCGGGTAGTCGGGTGGGTCGCGTAGGTCGGGTGAGTCGGGCAGG
>Ga0066683_10000371_pt1 | contig 13642 bp, 10 predicted proteins | sample GraSoiAngelo_132_FD_62296 | JGI IMG/M metagenome (GOLD analysis project Ga0066683, IMG submission 62296) | Grasslands soil microbial communities from the Angelo Coastal Reserve, California, USA - 14_0929_02_40cm | ecosystem: Environmental > Terrestrial > Soil > Grasslands | place: USA... | reverse complement strand
TCTGGGCACTGCGTCCCGTTTCCAGCAGCGTCATCCTGACACTGACGACATAACGGCCGCGACCCCCCGCTAGTCGCGCGCCGTTCCGAGCCACGGTTTATCCCCGACCTGCTTGAGCGCGGCCACCGCCGTTCCAACACGCCAAACCAGATAGAAGGGAAGGAGTGCGAACGCTCCGGCAGCCCGTAGCGGCTGTGACTGCACGGCCAAGCCCGCCACGGTATAGATCGTCAAGCGAATCAGCGACGCGGTCAGGACAATGAGCAACCACTCGGCTCCGGGTGGTCGCAGAATCGCAGTCACGCCTGCCAACACCATCACAAGACTGAGATGCATCACGGGACCAGGGTGCGTGAGCTCGGCAACGGCATCGAGTTTTTGCGCGAGGCCGATGTTGCGGCTGCGGAGGAGACTTCCGAGGTGCCGCCACAGCACGGTGACCTTGCCCGCCGTCCAGCGGCGCCGCTGGGTCGAGCTCTGCTCGAGCGATCGCGCCTCCTGGGCATAGAGATGCGCCTCCTCGAGCGATTCTATTGGGACACCCTGAGTCGTATACAGCGCGTACAACTCCCAATCTTCCGCGATCGTGAATGCCTTCCAGCCGTGCCGCTCGAGCACCTGCGTCCCAATACACATGCCATTGCCGAGCAGCGGCGCGTTCAGACCCACGTTCCGCTTCAGTGCATACGCGAAGCGGTAATTCGCCGCGGCAAGGACCGTCGCCATTGTGGTGAGGAGGGTGTCATGAGGATTGCGCACGTCGAAGTATGCCTGAAAAGCGCGGCCAGACACTGGTCCTACGCTCGCGAGCGCGTTGCCGAATTGGGCATCAACGATGGTGTCGGCGTCGATGATAATGACCGCGTCGTACTGTTCGAGCGGCAACTGCGTGAGCGCCCACGCGATGGCGCGCGGTTTGCCGGGAAGATTGCCGTCGTTTCGCTCGAGGCACTGCGCGCCCGCGCGCCGGGCTCGCCCGGCCGTCTGATCCTCGCAGTTGTCCGCGATGACGACTGCTGTGAGGCGCTCCGGGTACTGCTGGTTCAGCAGCGACCGCACGCATGATTCGATCATGCGCTCTTCGTTGTGTGCCGGCACCAGAAACAGCAGGCGCGGTGGTTCGGCAGGAGGCTGAGCGCTCGATCGTTTACCGCGCGCAAGTCTGAACAGACTCAGAAGATCCGATAGCGTCGGCAACAGCAATACCGCAGCGAGGAGCCCCAGCAGGGCGGTCAGGACAATCATGCTGGTTGAGCGGCGAGCGCCGGCGCGGCGCGCCCGGCGTCCCGCATTGCGTTCCGAAGAACTTGCTCTGACAGCGCGTAACTGTATCGGCGAGGTCTGAGAATGCCATACAACGCGAGCGGCTTCGGTCGTCGTAACCGCGGCAGCGCGAGCGCGTAACGCGCGGCGTGCACGAGGATGGCGAACAAAGGGATGGGAACCCAGACAAAACGCCCGCGCCATCCACGACGGCGGAACTCCTCGATCAAGCACCGGCGACTAGGCAGCGAGGGGTCGACAAGATTCAACACGGGCGGTGCGTCGGCAAATTGCGCGACTGTCCAGCCAACCACCGTGGCGGCCGTCCCCACGTCACAGACCGGCAGCGGTAGCGCAGGCCGGCCAAACCCAAGGTGCCACGCACCGAACAGTCGCCGCGCCATAATCCCCGGCGTCTCCGGGTTACTCCAGTCCACCAACGCGCCGGGGCGAATTATGCGTGTTGTTATTCCGAACCTCGGTGCTTCGGAGGTCACGATCCGTTCCTGATTTGATTTTCCCCAGACGTAGGCGCCGAACGGGCGTTCGTCCGTCAGCGGCGTGTTCTCGTCTTGCTGTTCCCACGGCGTTCGCGGCGGCCGCAGGACGGACAGGCTGCTCACATGGACGAGTCGCGACACCCCTGCTGCCTGCAGGCCGTGGAGAACGTTGCGTGTCGCTTCCAGCGTGTGTCGCTGGTGCGTGTCATAGTCGCCGGACGATGCCGCCGCCGCGTGCACGACAGCCTCAGCGCCGGCGAAGGCATCCGCGGGCGCTGACCGACTGAGATCGAGACGGCGCCACTCGTGGACGTGTGGATCTGATTCGTCAATCGAGCGACTGATCCCGCGCACTCGATAGCCCCGTCGCGCAAGCTGTTTCGTGATTGCCTTACCGAAGAAACCGCGCGCGCCCGTCACCACGACGAGCGGCGCATCGGACAGCGCAGTGGCGATTAACGAGCGCCGTGTTTGAGCGGACGTCCGCGCCGCGCTGCGCACGTTGGCGGCGAGCTCCTCGAAGAGCCGCGTGACATATCGCAGATGATCGGGGGAAACGGGCGACGCGACGCTGGTGGCCCCGGTGCGACTCGCCGCGACCGCCGCGTAAAAATCTCCGATCAACTCCGCCAAGCCGGGATAATCCCCGCTGAGGATCCTGCGGGCGACTCCTGTGGCACTACGGAGCGCGAGCTGGCACGACTCGACGAGCGGATTGGCGGCTTTCTCAACGGGCGTCACACCGGGATTCGCCGCACCTACCACGGTCGAGCGCAAGAAGTCCGCGGTCAACATTCCACCGCTGGCGCTGACCGAAACCAGTGACGCAATCGGCCGCGCCCGCAAACTCACCGAGAGGCGTCCGTAGCGTCCGTTCGCGCGAATCACGGCGTGCAGGTCCGCTGGACCGGCCACCACCGACGCAAGCTCGAGTGGAGTGAGATCGGTGCCGGTGCGGTGCAGCGCGTCGACCAACGTGTACAGCGGGTGAGGGAGGACATCCACGAGCTGCGCCGCGAGAACCTGCGCGCCAGCACGCTCTCCGCTCGATCCGACAGGGCGGAACGTCAAATGGCTGTCTACCTGGATGACCTCACCGACGTCGCGTACCCCTTCGAGCAGGCGCACATACGCCGGATCCCGCAACTGCTGGTGGCCGGCGCACACGAGCAGCCGCCGTCGCTCGGCGATCGCAAGAAGCTCCTCGGTCTCCTGCAGGGTGTCGGCGAACGGTTTCTCGACGTACACATGTGCTCCGGCCTGGAGTGCTTCCCAAGCCGGTTCGAAGTGCGATCCCGCGGAGGTGCAGATGTGTACGACGTTCGGTTCGGCCGAGCTCAGCAGTTCTGCCAGGGTCGGATAGCTGGTTGCGTTGGCCAGCTTAGACAATTGATGGCTGGCCGCATCGTCCTTGTCGTAAACACCTACGACGCGGTGTGGCGTCGCCACCCGGCGGAGGGCGTGAAGGTGGAGCCGAGCCATGTGCCCGGCCCCAACAAATGCGATCCGAAGCGGCTTCACGGCTGGCGCTAGGTGCAAGACATGGACCTAGCCATATCCAAGGCGATGGGAAGGGGGGCGTTGCGACCGTGCAACACTGGGGGTAACCCTCCGTGCCGATCGTAGCGCGGGTTTTGCAACACCCACCCGTCATGTCAACTGCTCATCATCTCACCGCGGCCGCGCTCTTACCACTGGGACTACTTGCATGTAAGGCTCCAACGGCCCAGACGTGCGATTCGCAACCGGCCGTCACGCCGGCTCCAGCTGCCCTGCGCGACGGCTGGCCTAACGAGCCAACGGGATTGACTGTCGTGAGTGACGGTTCATTAGGGGCGTTGGGTAAGGACGGCTGGAAATGTGCAGGGACCGGCGTGTCGGTCCTCACGGATCCAGCGGCCCCGTCTTTCCGAGCGCTGGTGTTTACGTATGAGCCCGGCTTTCCATCAGGCTACGCTCCCGGCGGAGCGTATTACGATCTGCCAACACCCACGACCGAAACCTACTTTGGATTCTGGTGGAAGCCGAGCAACCCCTGGCAATCACAGGCGAGCGGGGTGAACAAGATTGCGCTGCTGTTTCCGGTGACTCCGGCGGCCGGCACGATTTACATCATGATGTTCTTCGATGGGCACAAGTACACCATCCAGACGGAGACGACGTTTGACACCGACACACGCCGGCTCGAGCCCAATCTGACGGCGACGCCCGTCGTGCTCGGCAAGTGGCATCAAATCGAGTGGTATGTTCGCTATAGCTCGAGTCCCAGCAGTCACAACGGCGTGGTCCGCTGGTGGCTCGATGGTGTGCCGCAGGGCGCTTACACCGATCTGCAGATGCCGCCCGATCCTGGATTTATTGAATACACTGTCCGTCCGATCTGGGGCGGGGGCGTCGGCGAGACCAAGAAACAACGGGATTCATTCTCCTACGGTCCTGTTCACGTCAGCAAGCATTGATCACATGATCCCACGGTGGAGAACGATGGTCGCGATTACGGTCGTCGCGAGCGCAAGTCAGGGCTGTGGTGCACGCGGCGACGCTGCCGCTTCAGGCCAAGGTCTGCTCTTCGTTGAAGACTTTGAATCGGGGACGTTGGCGGGGTGGCCCGACGGCGTAGATCCGAGTCGGCAGCGGGTGATGACGGGCCGGGAGTTTGCCCAGTCGGGAAGTCACTATCTCGAGGTGACGTATCCCGCCCGCGGTGATGGGGGATGGCTAACCCGATTCTTCATGCCTGGATATGACTCGTTATATGTGAGCTACTACGTCCGCTTCCCCGCCGACTGGCGCGGGGGAACAAAGCTGGTTGGCTTTTTGGGTGCGCGCACGGACAATCAGTGGTCGGCCTCAGGCAAGGCAGGAGTTTGCCCGGATGGCACCGACTTCTTTATCACGATGCTCGTGACAGAACCGACAGGGAATCCGGGACCGACGCGATTCTACACGTATTATCCGGACATGAAGCGCGAACCTGACGGGGTGACCTGTTGGGGAGGCTATGGTGATGGAACAGAGAAGTACGTGGAGCCACTCGTCTTGAGCCCGGGAACGTGGCACCACATCGAGTTCATGGTCACGCTAAACGAGCCAAGCCGATCAAACGGAACTCAGCAATTTTGGATCGATAGTGTGCTCCGTGGTACTTGGTCTGGAATCGAGTTTCGCTCGAGTCCGGCCTTGCGGCTCAATGCGGTGCAACTGACCTTCAATCGTGGCATCGCGGGCGGACCAACGGCGCAAAAGCTGTGGGTAGATAACCTGATTGTGGCAAAGGCGCGGCCACCAGTGATCCCCTCCTCTACGAGCCAGTGAGGCGGTTGAAACGAGCAGGTCCGCTGATGGGGTCCGTTTCGTTTCTCCCCACCAGGGCGTTGCGCGCACGCCACAGTGGCTGGCGCGACTTGGCTGAAGCGTGACGGCACGTTTCTCTCAAAGCTGGGCACGGTATGGACGTCCTGCTTACCGACGGTAATGAGCGCGCCGCTTTGGCGGCGGCCCGGTCCCTTGTGCGCTTCGGTCTGAAGGTCGGCGTTGCGGCCGACCGGCGGTTTTCGCTCGCAGGGGTGTCCCGCGGTGTACGGCGACTGCGGTTGTCGACCAATCCGCTGGCCGACCCGGAGGCGTACGCGGTAGAAATCGGCTGCCTGGCTCGGCAGCTGGAGGTCCGGGTGTTGTTACCGGTTACGGACGCCTCGGTCGAGGCGATCGGTGCCGGTCATCGGCTGCTGCCGCCGTCAGTCGCGCTCCCCTTTCCCGATTTGAGCACGTATCACGCAGCTTCGGATAAGGCTGAGATGCTCGATCGAGCACGGTGTGCCGGGCTGAGCGTGCCGGAGACCCTGCTGCTCAAGAGTCCGGACGATTCGTTACCAACGAATGCCGAATTTTTTCCAGCTGTCCTCAAGCCGCATCGCTCGGTCGTTCGTTCAGTCGTCGGCGCCGTGCAGCTCGCCGTCCGGTCCGTCGACACGCTGGAAGCCTGCCGGAGCGCGCTCCGCGCCTTTCCCCGGGCCGCTTTCCCCATCCTGCTCCAGCGCCGAGTGCGCGGCTCCGGAGAGGGTCTGTTTCTGTTGCGTTGGGAGGGACGCATGATCGCGGAGTTCGCGCACCGCCGCTTGCGGGAGAAACCGCCGGATGGGGGGGTGAGCGTCTATCGCGAGAGCATTCCACTGGACAGCGAGCTGGCTACTGCCGGACGCCGCCTGCTTGAAGACCTGAACTGGCAAGGCGTGGCGATGATCGAGTGCAAGCGCGATGCCGAAACCGGGCGTCCCGTCTTCATGGAAGTGAATGGACGGCTGTGGGGCTCGCTGCAGCTCGCCATCGATTCAGGGATTGACTTCCCGCGGCTCCTCGTCGCCTGCGCGCTCGGCCAGCGTGTTCCGCCCGTGACGGATTATCAGGTCGGTGTGCGCCTGCGATGGTTTTGGGGCGAAGTCGACCACCTGTACCTGCGGCTACGCAACGGCGGCGGCGTGGGCGGCAAAGTCGCTGCCGTTCGCGATTTCTTTCGTGCGAAGGTGGAACGCAATCGAGAAGAGATCTGGCGTTGGCGCGATCCTCTGCCATTCCTCGTCGAATCCCTCCAGCAAATCGGTCTCGCACGATGAGCCCCTCACCCCCACGCTTCCCTGTGCCCCTTCAGTGTGGAGTGGACGCAACAGGCTGGGACGTGCCGTAGCTGGGTCGAAGCAGGCACGCCTGTGGCACAGCACGTGCCCCTGCGAGGCTTTGTGTTCAAGAATGTCGGCAGCAATTGGGTCGTGTCGTTGGTGAGCATGCTCGCCATCTACTTCATCACGCCGTTCACCATCCACAAACTCGGCGACGACGGATACGGGACCTGGAATCTCATCAATGCCATCACCGGGTATTTGGGATTGCTGGTGCTCGGGGTACCGATGGCGTCGGTGCGCTACTTCGCTCAACACGTCACGACGGGCGATGAGGAGAAGCTGAACGAGACGATCGGCAGCTGCACGGTCCTCTATCTCGTCCTAGGCGTAATCGCGCTCGTCGTCGGCGCGGGGCTATACCTCTTTTTCACGCACACGTACACCATTCCGACGACGATCCGTGAGGACGCGCATTGGGCCTATGCGCTTGTGGTCCTGTTCGTCTCGCTAGGCTTTATCGGACTCCTGCCGAGTGGAATCCTCGCGGCCTACGACGAGTTCATTCCACGCAACATGGTTCGCCTGTGGGGGGTGGTGCTCCGCCTCGTTCTCACGTTCGTACTCTTGGCCATCAATGCGTCCCTCACCATGCTGGCCGTCGTGCAGCTGGCGTGTTTGATCTTTGACTTCGGATTTTGCTGGCTGCTCATCCGGCGGCGCCACCCCCGCGCTCGCCTGCGATTGGCCGATTTCAACTGGCGCATGACTCGCTCCATCTTCGCCTTCAGCCTGTACGTCCTGGTATTGACCGCCGGCATCCGTCTTTCGTTCGAAACGGACTCTATCGTCATTGGCGCATTTCAGAATGTGCGCTCGATCCCTTACTTCACCGTCGCCAACAGCTTTGTCGTCTACTTCATGGAGTTCATCATCGCGATCGCCGCGGTCGTGATGCCAGCCGCAACCAGGCTGAAGACAAGTGGCAGGAGCGAGGAGCTCCGAGAAATCCTGCTGAAATGGTCCAAGATCGCGTTCTCGGTGACGTTGGTAGTCGGCCTGTTTCTCATCGTGCTCGGCGGACGCTTCATCGCCACATGGATCGATCCCACGTTCGAGCGGCCGGCGGGCCAAGTGCTCGTGATCCTCATGATCTCGAACCTCGTTTTTCTGCCCGTCCGTGGCGTCGCGCTTCCCATTCTGATGGGACTCGGCAGGCCGGGACTGCCCACGGTCGGATTCTTGGTCGCCGGTCTGGTCAACCTCGGCCTGAGCATTCTGCTCGTGCGTCCGCTGGGACTCGCCGGTGTCGCGCTCGGCACCGCGATTCCCAACGTGCTATTCGCCGGCCTCGTGCTCTGGCAAGCGTGCCGAGAACTCGACACGCCGCTTCTCGGGTGCGTGCGCTACGTCTTTGCCCGAGCAGTGCTGGGCGGCATCCCGGGGTTGGCGTTGCTGTTGTGGTTCAAGCTGGGGCTAGATGTTCACGGCCTGACCGAATTGGCTGGAGCCGGTCTCGCAATGATCGCGGTTGTGACATTGACGTGGGCGTTGTTCGTGTATCGCAATGATCCGTACATCGATCTGCGAGCGCGCCTTCCGTTGCTCAAGGCGTGGAGCCGGGCGTGACCTCCTGGATCATGGCGGGCGCGCTCGTCGTCGTTGCCGCCCTCGCAGTTGCGGAGCTCGGGAGCCGCTGGTGGCTGCGACATCGGTCCCGCTACCGTGTCTGGCCCGCTCACGCGCGAATGGAAATTCTCATGGACCCGGATGTCTCTCCCGAGCTCGAGCCGCGCTGTCGTTTCTATGTCAACGGAGACGGCGAGCGCGGCGCCGAGGTCCGCGCCGGCGAGCCCGGGCTCTATAGAATTCTGGTGGCAGGCGGGAGCGCTGTTGAGTGTTTCGGGCTCGACCAACCTAGTAGCTGGCCCGGCTCCCTCGAGCGTCTTCTCAATTCGCCAGACGCCCTCGCGGCTCTGCGTGCGCGGCGGGTGCACGTGGGCAACATCGGTCACGCGGGAGTGGGGTCGGCCGAGCTGGATCTTATTTTCGCGCGCGTGCTTCCCCAGTACGGTCATCTCGATGCGATTCTCATCATGGTCGCTGCGAGCGACGTTTACCATTGGATAGAGGAGGGCGCCCGGCCGGCGCATCCGCCCTCGGTAGTTCCGGAATCGCTGTTGTTCGGCGAATACCCACGGCAGCCGTTTGGCTGGAAACCAGGAATGTGGGCCCTCGCCGAAATTGCGCGCCGGGTACGTCGCAGGTGGTTCCATCCTCGAGAGGTCAAGGAACGCGCGGCGGCGTGGTTCCGGACCGCGCTCAAAATGCGCGCAGAAGCCACGGACGTTCGCACGACAATGCCGGACGCTGCCGTTGTCGTGGCGAACTTCGAAGATCATTTCAGGCGTTTGCTGCGCAGGGCTCGATCCAAAGCAGATCGCGTGCTCGTCGTGCGCCAGCCGTGGCTGGAGGGTACCTACAGCGCCGAAGAACAGGCGCACATGTGGCAGGGTGGCGTCGGAAGACCTTGGAAGGATCGCGTCACGCTCTATTACAGCCTGGACGTGGTCAACCGACTACTGGAACTTGTCGATTCCCGAGTGGCTCGAGTTGCCGACTCCCTCGGTGTGCAGCATCTCGATCTCCGATCGCTGCTGACCGGACGCCTCCGTCACTATTACGACCACGATCATCACACGCCCGCCGGCGCGGCGGTTATCGCGCGTGCCGTTGCCGCCGCGTTGCTGGCCACGACGTCCGGAGGCCCGCGGACCGGCGATCGCACCGTCGCCGCAAACGCGTTATGACGCGCGAGACCGTTGTTCTCGTCTCGATCGACACAGAGGAGGACAACTGGTATCGCAGCCGTAACGGAGTGGCCGTCAGCAATATCCGCGCACTCGAACCGCTGGCGCGATTTTTCGATCGCTTGGGAGTGCGGCCCACCTACCTCGTCACCTATAAGGTCGCCATTCATCCCGGCGCGGCGCAGATACTGCGCGACCTTTCCGCCGCGGGCAGTGCCGAGATCGGCGCCCATCTTCATCCCTGGAACACGCCACCTCTGGCCGAGGCGTTTGTCCCACGCAACTCGGTGCTCAAGAATCTTCCGGCCGACTTGCAGCTGGCCAAGTTGGAGCGGCTCACTGCCGTGCTCGAGCAGGTGTTCGACCGCACGCCACGCGTCTTTCGGGCGGGGCGTTTCGGCATCGGGCAGGGTACGGTGGCCGCGCTGCTGCGCTGCGGCTACAGCGTGGACAGCAGCGTCACGCCATTCTGGAACTGGGAGCCCTACGACGACGGGCCTAGCTTCGTCGGTGCGCCGCTCGACGCGTACCGCCTGGCGCCACACGATGACGTCAGACAGCCCGCCGCTGATGGTGACCTACTGGAGATTCCGCTCTCGTATGGATTCAGTCGCGGGCCCTTCCGCTTCTGGGACCCGATACGGCGGCTGCTCGAGTCGGCGCCATTTCGGTGGTTTCATCTGGCAGGCGTCGGCAGCCGGGCCGGTTTGGTCAGGCGTATCGTGTTGTCACCCGAGCTGTCATCTGCAGCCGATATGCTGATTCTGTCGCGCCAGCTTCTCGAACACGGCGTGCGGCATCTTCAGGTATTCTGGCACAGTCCGAGTCACACGCCCGGTTTGACGCCGTTCGTCGCCACGGCAGCCGACGCACAGCGCATCTCCGATTCGCTCGAGGCGTACCTGCACGGCCTCGCGGCGATGACGAATGTGAAGTTCGCGACGCTTAGTGAGGCAGCGGCGATGCTGTCGTAGCGGGCGCCGTCACCGGCCGCCACGGCACTGAACGTGTAAACCTCGCGCGCGCGACCGCGCCCGCCACGCGCCGCGCCGCTGCTCCACAACCGGCGACGAATCGATAGAGCGGACCAAACGCACGCAAGGACGTGAGTCCGACGAAGTAGAGTCCGGGGACGCTGCTCTCAAAGCGGCTACTCAGCAGAGGAATCGCGCGGTCCGTTTGGATAATAGCCCGCAGCGCCGGATGAATCATCGTCAACTTACTGAGGTCGACCTTATATCCTGTTGCTTGAAGGATGTGATCGACTCTCAGCGTCGCGCCGTCTGAAAGATTGACGTGAAGCTTACCGTCCACAGCTTCGCAACCGACGACGGTCCGCCATTCGTGCACCGTGACCTTTCCGATGACTCTGTTTCTCAGCCAATCAGTGGCGCCGGATTCGTAGTTGCTGTTGTAGGAGTCCTTCCAGACTTGGGGGAACTGGTAAAAGAGATAGGGGAGATGATCCAGGACCCAGTTTCGCCAGCCAGGCGCGATGCTGGCGTTCGGCGCCCTGAGCCGCTCGAGAGCAGTGCGCTCATGCGCGCGATCAGGCGCAAGCCACATGATGCGCCGCCGCGCGACAACATGAACTTTGGCGCCTGCTTCGTGGAGCAGCGCTGCATACTCGATGGCGCTCTGTCCGCCGCCGATCACAATGACTTCACGGTTCTTGAACCGGTCGAAATCGCTGTGATCGGAGGAATGCGAGACGAATTCGTGCCGCAGCCTGTGGTATTCTGCAAGTCGATTGGCGAATGGATGAGGTCCGGTCGCCATCACGACCGCCTGGCTCTGTACCTCGCGACCATCCGCTAACGTGATGTGAAACTGGCCGTCCTGACGCTCGATCGATGCCACGTATGTCTCGTCGACATCAGGCACAGCGCGCTGCTGAAACCAAAGTCCGTAGTGCACGAATGCGTCGAGCGGCACGGGATAGCCTTTGTCGTTCCCCGAATCAGCGCAGAAGCGGGCAAACCCATAGTTGCGCTGCGGATCGGAGAGATTGGTTGCCCACCAGTGCGATCGCAGCAGCATCCCCTTCGGCATGTGTTCCCGCCACATCCCCAGCGTCCTGCCAAACACCGCCGTCTTCAGCCCGCGGCCGCGGAGGTGCGCAGCAACCGACAGTCCATAGGGACCAGCGCCAACAACCACAACGTCGTACGCGACGCTCATAGAAGCGTTTTCCTCAGGCGAGAGCCGAGTCTCCGGAGCGTTGCGCGGATGAAACCGGCAGTGGCGCTCGCTGCCGGAAGCGGATCCTTCCAATCGCAGTAGTCGTAGCCCATCGGTTTGAGAAACGAAGCTCCAAAGTTCATGATCGTGCGCATCGGAGGTGGGATTCCAGGTCTGCCATGCTGCTGCAGTGAATCGATGGTCGTTTCAATGTCGCCGCCCAGATAGCGCATCCAGCCGCCGATTCGATAGCCATTGCCTCGCTCGAGCGCTCTGCCGCTCGCCCACTGATATAGGAGATAGGGGAAGTCAACGCCGGCTCGCACAGCGACCTCGATGGATGCCGAGAGCCGCGGGTTGATCTCCATCAGGTAAGGCACGCCAGCCGCATCGCGTCGGAACTCGACCTCCGAATACCCCTCGAGATTGATCTCGCGCACGAGCGCTTCGCCCTGACTTCCGATGTCGGACGGAATGGCGATGCTTTGACGAACAACGGACGTTCCCCCGAGTGGCGGATGGGTCCGGATTGCCCACTGGGCGAACCGCGCATAGATCTCGCCGTTGGCAAAGAAAAAACTCACCGCCTCACGCCTTCCGGTCAGCAGTTGTTGGAACAGCACGAAGCCCCCGAGTCGCGTGACTTCCTCCACGGCACGACGGGCCTCAGCCCGCGTCACAACGAGCTGCGGAACCACTCGGGTGCCATGACCACCGTTCGACAGCCACGACTCACCTGGTTTGATCACGGCGGGTAGCCCGATCTCGTTCACCGCCGCTGGAACGTCGTCGACGTCTCGAATCACCGCCTCGTGCGGCACACGCAGTCCCAAGCTTTTCGCCACCGCCGAAGTCCGCTCCTTGTTGACTGCAACGGCTAACCCCGATTCCTCCGCGAGGGCGATGCGAGTCTTTCCCCCACAATCGACGCGCGCGCGGTGCCGACGAAGCAACGCGATCGTGCCATCGTGCGACGGAATGATCGTCCGCGCTCCGGTGGCGTCGAGCCACTGCTCCAACCTCGCGAGGTAGGCATCGGAAGCGTCCTCCGGCGGGAACACGAAGCCTTGTTTACACCAGCGCGACGAGAAAGCCGGTGCCGTGCGGACAGTTGCCGCTGCGGCGACTCGTAGCCCGCGCCGGCCGAGCGAGCGCACGGTTACGAGCGCCTGTCGCAGCGACGCATTCAGCACCAGCGCGTCGAAAGCCATCGTTCTTGGTCGGAGGGGCAAAAACCGGGCCGAGTGCTCGGGATGCAACGCCGTCTCTTCCGGTGTTGCTTCGTCGCAACGCCGGGCATCCAGCCCCGACAAGCGAGGAGTGGCAGCATGTGTCTCATATCACGCGGACTGCGAGAGACGTGCCCCGACACATGAGGCGTGACCCATAACACTATCGAGCAGGTCGCTTGGCATGGCGGGTTCTTACCGTTGGTTCGCGACAACCTCGCACTGATGCACTCCCCCTTGCGGTTACGTTCTTCCAGGGAATCTCCCACTTGCGTCTGTTGCCGCCCCGCTGGTACGATGGATCGCGTGTTGAGCTGCTGCATCGCGTGTTGCATGGTTGTTGCGATTTGTGCCCCCTCTTTTTCGCAAGGTTGATCGGTAGAGACGGAGCGCCCCCGCTGAACAATTGAGGGTCGTTGGTGAGAGCCAAAACCGTCGACAGGCGGTGAGGCAGAACTGCTTCTTTGGGGGAAGCATGCCGTTCACGTTCAAGCTGTCGAAGCGCCTTGCACAGATGCATGCCGGTGACGAGAGCCTCTTGGTTGCAGGGGATCTCCTGCCCGTAAGTCCCGTCTCTCAGTCGTATGTGACACTCTCGCTTCCCCGATACAATCGCGTCGTCTCGTCTTCAGATGAACTGCCGGAGGGTTCGTCATGACGTTCAAGCACAAGTTGTCGCGGCGACTGGCCCTGCTGAGAAATGTGTCAATGGTTGGGATCGTCGTCCTGGGGGCGTGCACGCTCCAGGAGCTGGCGGGCCTGCTGACCAAAGTGGCCGCGGTGCTCGTGAGTCCAACGAGCGGCAGCGTGGCGGTCCAGGGGACTTTACAGCTGACGGCAACGCCGCAGGATGCCAGTGGCGCACCGTTGAGCGGCAAAGTGGTGACCTGGGGGACCAGCGATGCGACGGTCGCCACCGTGAACAGCAGTGGGCTCGTGAACGGGGTGACCGCCGGATCGGCCACCATGACCGCGACGAGCGAGGGTAAGGATGGCACGGCGGCAATCACGGTTACCGCGACTCCGCCCCCGCCGCCACCGCC
>Ga0066683_10000363_pt1 | contig 13684 bp, 9 predicted proteins | sample GraSoiAngelo_132_FD_62296 | JGI IMG/M metagenome (GOLD analysis project Ga0066683, IMG submission 62296) | Grasslands soil microbial communities from the Angelo Coastal Reserve, California, USA - 14_0929_02_40cm | ecosystem: Environmental > Terrestrial > Soil > Grasslands | place: USA... | reverse complement strand
CCCGCTCCGCCAGTCCGCCGATCCCGCCCGTGTCGACAAGAGCGTGTAACCCCGGGTTCCCCCAGTACAATGCCGCGTTGTACAGATCTCCCAGGACGTGGCTGCAGAAGCGCACGCTGTCCAAGCCCCCCGTCCCCGCGAGGATCGCCCGCCCGCCAAGCTCCTCGGCGTAATGCGACATCCCCTCATTGAGCCACAGCGCTTCAGCCCGACCGCCCCGCAACAGCACGTGCTGGTTGTAGCTGATCATGTGCTGAAACTCGTGCACGAACGTCACCGGGACGACCCGCTTGATCTGGGAGTTGGGATGCGAGCAGCTCAGCGTGGCGCCCGAGTCCGCGATCATCGAGTAAAAGAGCTCTCCGTTGTTCCACATGGACGCGACGCTTGGGTCGATATCCGCCCCGAAGAAGAACCCCCCGATGTAGCCGGTCGCCAGGCAGTCCGACGCGCTCACCAGCGTGTTGACCGCGTTGGTCATGAGCACGATCACGAGGCCGTTCCCGTCGATGTCCGATTCGCGTCCGAACGCGGTCGTGTCCGTGGCGTACAGCAGGGTGTCGAACACCGAGCGCAGCGTGTCGAGATCCTGCGTCGACAAGCCGTTCGGAGGCGCCGCGGCGTCCACGTAGATCGCAACGTGCTGCCCGACACTCCGGGCGATCGCCGTGACGTTGGTAGGGGGCAAGGCGTAGTTGGTGAGGCTCGACAGGACCTTGAACACCCGCTGGTTCCCAACAGTGTCTGGGCCAGACGTGAGCGCCGCCTGGGCACGCGCCCGGGGGGCGCCGGAGACGCCCGGATACGCTCGCGTCCGCTCCATCAGACGCAGCAGATTGTGGAACTGCTCGGCCGGCGACAACGGGGCGCCCTGGAGCAGCGCGGCGACCGGAGGTGCGGCCGTGAGGGGCTGGCCACCCGCCAGCTTGAAGCTCGACCTAAAGTTGGGAGCCTCGGCAGTCACCTGTGGCACCAGGAGGTACTCCGCCGAGTCCGTGGTGGACGCGTTCGCGGGGAAGCTCACGCACCCTGCCGTTGGCCCGGGGTCGATCGCCGTCGGTTGTCCCACGCTTAGCAAGAGCGCCGACACTCCGGAACGGCAGGCGGCCAGCTCCGGAGCGATCGGTGAACCCGCGCAGGCCGCTGCCAGCGCCGCCGCCCAGAGCCCGGCTGGTAACGCGTTCTTCCCCACCATGCGACTCCCTCCTTGAGGTCATCTTGACCTGCCTAGCCGAGCCGGACGGCCCGGCCTGCCCACTTGCCAAGCGCCTCGGCGTGTGGCCTAGGCGTTCGCCGGGAAGACCACGCGCCCTTGCGTGGGGACCGGATTGACTGCGGCATACTGCCCCACCCTGAAGCACGAGCAGGTAATACACGGGATTACAGACGGCCAATGGGGGACCCGTCACCCGGGCGGCGGAGGCCGCCAGCAGCCCCGACCACGGCCCCATCTGCGAGCGTCACCGCGCCAACATCCGCGACCTCTTTGACGTCCCGCACGCGCACCAGGGCTCGACGGAAGCAGATCGGACCCACGACCTCATACACCGCAACCATCGCGACCACCAACGCCTGGAGCGAAATCCCCCAGGCCGGAAACGCCAGCCGGGCTGCGGTCGCCAGCCCCAGCACGGCACCGGCCTGGGAGATAAGCCCCAGCCACCCCTCCCGCGCAAGGGCGAGCGTCACAACCGGGCTGCGTCCCGCCCACAGGGTGCCGTAGCGCAGCGCCACCGCCCGCAGTCCGGCGAGCAGCAGCACCCACGGCCAGAGATCGGCGAGCGCCTCAAGGCGGAACCCCGCCCCGGCGAGAAGAAACGTGACCGCGTAAACCGGGAGCGCCGCGCGGGCCAGCTCCGCGCGCAACCGCTCCGCCTCCTCCTGGATGACGCTCCCGACGTAGATCCCGGCGGCGAGCGCCACCAGCAGCGCTTCCCCCTGCAGAAAGCTAGCCACGATCACTGGCACGAACGCCAGGGTGACGAGCACGAGCGCGGCATCTCGCCTGACCAGCCTGAGGTATTGCGAAATGAACGCTCCCAGCGCCACGCCGACGGCGAGCGATCCGGCCAACCGCGCCAGCGCCGCTGCACCCACGCCCAGATGGACTGCACCGGCACTGCCCCCGATCCGCGCGACCGCCAGGACCAGAGCCAGGAGGACAATCAAGACGACATCCTTCACGATCGTCACGCCGAGCACGGCTCGGGCGAACGGCCCACGCGCGTCGAGCTCGTCCATGAGCGCGAGCGTCACCACGGGGGAGGACGCGACTGCGATGGTGCCCAGCGCCAGCGCCACAGCCAGGGCATTACCAAATGGCTGATGCACGGTGAGCGGGAACCACGGGCTGACGCTGAGCGTCACCAGGGTTACCGCGGCGAACGGGAACGCGATCGTACCACCGGCGAGGCGGCCGAGCGCCGCGCGCTCCGCGCGCAGTGTAGCGAGCGGCACCAGACTTCCGGCCGCAAACGCGATGAGCGCCGTGCACGCGTCGCCGACGAAGCCGAGGGCGGCTACCTCGTCCGCGCGCACCAGGTTCAGCCACGCGGGGCCGGCGCACAATCCGAGCAGTACGAACGCCGTGATCCGCGGCAGCCGCGCCCGGCGCGCAACCTCACCGGCCGGCCACGCGGCGACGAGCAGGAACCCGAGCGCGAGTGCGGCTCGTGCAGCGACCGGGCTCGCTGCGGTGAGGCGATGAAAAAGGGCCATCATCAGGCCCAGTGCGAAAAAACCCGCGACCCACCGCATGGCGCGAAAATATGCGTGCGCGCGCGCTTTTGACAATGCAGGGGAGCGCCGATATCTTGACCAAGTGATCGCCGAAAATTGGATTGAGGCCGTGCACTTCGGGGACGATGGACTCGTCCCCGTCGTCGCTCAGAGCAGCCTGTCGGGCGAAGTCCTGATGGTCGCGTACGCCGACCGCGCAGCGTTGCAGCGCACCCGCGACACCGGGCTCGCCCACTACCACAGCCGCAGCCGCGGCGTGCTCTGGAAAAAGGGCGAGACCTCCGGGCACAAGCAGGAGGTGCAGGAGGTGCGGGTGGACTGCGACGGCGACGCCGTGCTCTACGTGGTGCGCCAGCACGGCCCCGCCTGCCACACGGGAGCGCCCACGTGCTTCGGCGAGCCGACGGGGGGCGTGCTGACGCGGCTCGCCGGCATCGTGTCACAACGCGCGCGCACGCGCCCCGCCGGCTCGTACACCGCGCGCCTGCTCGAGGACGGCATCGCGAAGATCGCCCAGAAGGTGGGGGAGGAAGCGGTGGAGACCGTCGTGGCGGCGACGAGCGAGGACGCGGCGCGCCTCACGAACGAGGCGGCGGATCTCCTGTATCACCTGCTGGTGCTGCTCGAGGCGAAGCGCTTGCCGCTCGACTGCGTCTTCGAGGAGCTCGAGCGGCGAGCCCGGTAGCAGCGATGGCGTTCGTTCACCTCCACACCCACAGCGAGTACTCCCTCCTCGACGGCGCCAACCGGATCCCCGACTTGCTCGACCGGGTCGGGGCCCTGGGGATGGACTCGATCGCCCTCACCGACCACGGCAATCTGCACGGCGCGTGGTCGTTTTACGAGGAGGCGAAGGCGCGCAAGCTCAGGCCCATCCTCGGGTTCGAGGCGTACGTGGCGTTCGGCAGCCGCCGCCGCCGCGAGAAGCTTCCCGGGGCGCCGGGCGACTACTCCCACCTCGTGCTGCTGGCCGCCAACCGCACCGGCTACGCCAACCTCGTCAAACTGTCCTCGCTCGGCTTCCTCGAGGGCTACTACCGGCGCCCGCGGATCGACCGCGAAGCGCTGGAGCAGCACCACGAAGGGCTCGTCTGCCTCGCCGCCTGCCTCTCCGGTGAGATCGCACTGTACCTGCGGCAGGGGAACTACGAGCAGGCGAAGGCTAGCGCGCAGTGGCTCGGTCGACTGTTCGGGCCCGACCGCTTCTGGCTCGAAGTCCAGAACCACGGGATCGCGGACGAGCGAGTCGTGACGGAGGGGATGTTGCGTCTCGCCGCCGAGCTGGGCCTGCCGGTGGCGGCGACCAACGACGCTCATTACCTGCGCCGCGAGGACGCCGAGGCGCACGACGTGCTGCTGGCGATCGGCACCGGAAAGGACCTGGACGATCCCAACCGGTTCCGCTTCGTGGGCCAGGAGAGCTACGTCAAGTCGGAAGCGGAGATGCAAGCCCTGTTCCCCGACCACCCCGAGGTCCTGGCGGAGACGGCGCGCGTCGCCGAGCGGTGCGAGTTCGACTTCGAGAAACGGTACTTCCTGCCGCAGTTCCCGCGCCCGGCTGAGTTCGCCTCGGACGGTGACATGCTGGTCCACCTCGCGCGCGCCGGGGCGCGGGAGCGCTACGGCGATCCGCTGCCGCCCGCGATCGAGAGCCGGCTCGAGTACGAGCTCGGCGTGATCGCGCGCACGGGGTACGCGGGGTATTTCCTCATCGTCTACGACTTCATCAAGGCCGCGCGCGATCGCGGCATCCCGGTCGGTCCGGGCCGCGGCTCGGCCGCGGGGTCCCTGGTCGCGTACGCCCTCGGGATCACCAAGATCGATCCGCTCAAGTTTGACTTGCTGTTCGAGCGCTTCCTCAACCCCGAGCGCGTCTCGATGCCCGACATCGATCTGGACTTCTGCTTCGAGCGCCGGGGCGAGGTGATGCAGTACGTGCGGGAGCGCTACGGCCGCGAGTCGGTCGGGCAGATCATCACCTTCGGCACCCTGAAGGCCCGGGCGGCCTTCCGCGACGTGGCGCGCACGCTCCGGGTGGAGCCCGGCGAGGTCGACCGCTTCACGAAGCTGATTCCAGCCGGGCCGGGCGTGACCATGACGCTGAACGAGGCCGCGGAGCACTCCCCCGAGCTGCGGGCGCTGGCGCGCCAGGACGAGCGCGTCCGCAAGGTGCTCGACCTCGGCGCCCGCATCGAAGGGCTGGCGCGTCACGCCTCGGTGCACGCGGCCGGCGTCGTGATCGCCCCGGGGCCGCTCACCGACTACGTCCCCGTCTGCCTCGCCCCGCAGGAGCCGGACGCCATCATCACGCAGTACGACATGGTCGGGCTCGAGAAGGTCGGGATGCTGAAGATCGACATCCTCGGCCTCAAGACCCTGACCGTGATCCACGATGCCACCGAGATGGTGCGCGAGCGGCACGGCGTCGCGCTCGAGCTCGACACGCTCGACCTCGAGGACCCCGCCGTATACGCCCTGCTGCGCTCCGGCCGCACGGCGGGGATCTTCCAGTTCGAGTCGCCGCTCGCCACCGACTGTCTGCGCAACATGAAGTGCGACCGGTTCGAGGACCTGGTCGCGACCAACGCGCTGCTCCGCCCCGGGCCGCTCGACACCGGCATGCATCTCGTCTTCATCAATCGCAAACTCGGCCGCGAGCCGGTGCGCTATCCCCACCCCGCGCTCGAGGAGATCCTCGCGCCCACCTACGGCGTCATCACCTACCAGGAGCAGGTGATGCGGATCGCGAACGTGCTCGCGGGCTTCTCGCTCGCAGAAGCCGACGTGCTCCGGAAGGCGGTCGGCAAAAAGGACCGCGAGCTGATCCAGGAGGAGCTGGGACGGTTTGTGGAGCGCGCCGTGGCGAACGGCCACGCGCGTCGCGTCGTCGAAGAGATCGCGGCCCAGATCGCGACCTTCGGCCGCTACGGCTTCAACAAGTCGCACTCCGTGGCGTACTCGATCCTCTCCTACCAGACGGCGTGGCTCAAGGCCCACTATCCCGCCGAGTTCATGGCCGCACTCCTGTCCTCGGAGATCGGCAACACGGACAAGGTGGTGCAGTACATCAACGAGGCACGGGAGCTGGGGCTCGAGGTCCTGCCTCCCGACGTCAACGAGTCCGGGTTCAAGTTCACCGTCATCGGCGACCGGCGGATCCGCTTCGGCCTCGGCGCCATCAAGAACGTGGGTGAAGGCGCCATTGCGTCGATCCTCGCGGGACGGCGCGCCGCGCGCTACGGCTCGCTCGTGGACCTGTGCGACCGCATCGACCTGCGGCTCTGCAACAAGCGGGTGCTCGAGGCGCTGATCGACGCGGGGGCCTGCGACTCGCTGGGCGGTCACCGGGCTCAGCTCGTCGCGGCGCTAGAGGACGCATTTGCCGAAGCCCAGGCCCGTCAGGCGGAGCGGGAGGCGGGGCAGGTCGGCATGTTCGGCGAGGAAGCCCCCATCTCGCATCCCGCCTCTCGCATCCCGGACGTGCCTGCCTGGACCGAGCACGAGCGCCTGGCGCGCGAGAAAGCCGTGCTGGGGTTCTTCATCTCGGGGCACCCCCTCGCCAAGTACCGCACGGAGGTGGAGCTTTTCGGGACCAGGACGACCGCGACCCTCGGCCTGTGGAGCGACCAGAAGGTGCGCCTTGCGGCCGTCGTCACCGTCGTGAAGCGCCAGATCTCCAAGAAGACCGGCGCCGAGTACGCCAGGCTCATCCTGGAAGACTTCCACGGCACCGCGGAGGCGCTCGTGTTCCCCGAAACGTGGGCCAAGCTGAGCGAGGCGATTCAGGCAGACCGGGCGCTGCTCCTGACGGGCGGCTACAGCGCCCGCGACCGCGCCGAGGAGCAGGCGCCGTTCATCGTGGAGCAGGCGCGCCCCCTGGACGAGCTGCGCGTGAGCGGCGCGGTGGCCGTGGCGCTGTGCTGGTCGGCCACGAGTCCGCCCGATCCGGAAGCCGCGCGCGCCGCGGCGGCGCTGTGCGCGGCCCACCCGGGACCCGCGCCGCTACTCGTGGAGTGGCAGGGAGAGGACGGCAACGGCACGACCGCGCGGCTGCGCAGCCGCTCGCTGCGAGTCGACGCGGCCGAAGACCTGCTCGCAGCGCTGCGCTCCCTGCTCGGCGCCGAGCACGTGCACCTGCGGGCGGCCTGACGCGATGGCGACCCACACCCTGGAGTTCGAGCGCCCACTGCTCGAGCTCGAGCGCCAGATCGAGGAGCTGAAGCGCGTCGCCGGTGAAACCGCGGTGGACGTCTCCAAGGAGATCGTCCCGCTCGAGCGCAAGCTCGCGGAGCTGCGCCAGGAGATCTACCGCTCGCTCACGCCGATGCAGCGGGTCCAGGTGGCGCGCCACCCGAAGCGGCCTTACACCCTCGACTACCTCCGCACCGTGTTCACCGACTTCGTGGAGCTGCACGGCGACCGCCTGTACCGCGACGATCCCGCCATCGTGGGAGGGTGGGCGCGGCTCGACGGAGCGAGCGTCATGGTGATCGGGCACCAGAAAGGGCGGGACACGAAGGAGAACCTGCGGCGCAACTTCGGGATGGCCCACCCCGAGGGATACCGCAAGGCACTGCGTCTCATGCGGCTCGCGGAGAAGTTCGGCGCGCCGGTGGTGACGCTCGTGGACACGCCGGGGGCGTACCCGGGGTTGGGCGCCGAGGAGCGGGGCCAGGCCGAAGCGATTGCCCGCAACCTGCTCGAGATGTCGGGGCTGCGCACGCCGATCGTCACGGCCGTAATCGGCGAGGGGGGGTCGGGGGGAGCGCTCGCGGTGGGGCTCGCGGACCGCGTCATCATGCTCGAGAACTCCGTGTACTCGGTGATCTCGCCCGAGGGGTGCGCCGCGATCCTGTGGAAGGACGCGAGCCAGCGCGAGCGCGCCGCTGAGGCCCTCAAGCTCACGGCGGAGGACCTGCTCGACCTGGGCGTGATCGATGAGATCGTCCCCGAGCCGCCGGGCGGGGCGCACGCCGATCCGGAGGCAGCCGCCCAGGCGCTCGAGGAATCCTTGCGCCGCCACGTGCGGCAGCTCCGCAAGCTGAAGATCGAGAAGCTGCTGGCCCGACGCGAGGAGAAGTACCTTTCGATGGGTGCGCTCAGCGAGAAGTGACGTGACCGCGGTCGTGGAAGTCCGGTTCAAGGGGAACCGCAAGGAGTATTTCGGCTGGTCGGCCGACCAACCGCTCGCCGTCCAGGACCCCGTGATCGTCGAGGTGGACCGGGGCGAGGACTTCGGGCGGGTCTCCGCGACGGGCGACCTCGCGGTGCGCAAGTGCGGCGGGGGGTGTCACGGCTGCTCGCTCGCCGCGCCCACACCGGTGCTGACCCCCGAGCGCCAGATCGTGCGGCGCGCCAGCGTCGACGAGGTCCGCATCGCCGACGCGCTGCGGGCCGAGGAGGAGGCGGTGCGGCTGAAGGTCACCGACCGCGCCCGCAAGCACGATCTCGCGCTCAAGGTCTCCGACGCGGAGTGGCAGTGGGACCGCCGCAAGTTGACGATCTACTTCACGGCGGAGCAGCGGGTGGACTTCCGCGCGCTGGTGCGTGATCTCGCGAGTCTGTTCCGCGCGCGCATCGAGCTGCGCCAGATCGGCGCGCGGGATGAGGCGAAACGGCTCGACGGCGTGGGGCGCTGCGGGCGGCAGTACTGCTGCTCGAGCTGGCTCCCCGAGCTCCGCCCCGTGAGCCTGTCGCTCGCCAAGGACCAGCGCCTGTCGCTCAATCCCTCGCAGATCTCCGGCGGCTGCGGCCGGCTGTTGTGCTGTCTGCGCTATGAGCACGACTTCTACGTGTCCACGCGCCGGCGGTTCCCCAAGGAGGGAAGGGTCGTCCGCACCGGTGCCGGCGTGGAGCGCGTGCTCGCCGTGGACATCTTCCGCGAACAGGTGACGTTGCGGGCCGAAGATGGCGGGGGCAGCGCGCGCGTCGTGCCGCTCGCGCAGTTCCAAGCGGAGCTCGAGCGCGCCGGTGCCTAAGTTCTACCTCACAACCGCCATCGACTACTCGAACGGCGATCCGCACGTCGGCCACGCCCTCGAGAAGATCGGCGCGGATTGCATCGCCCGCTACCGGCGGCTGCGCGGCGACTCCGTCCACTTCGTCATGGGGATGGACGAGCACAGCCAGTCGGTCATCCAGGCCGCCGCCCGCGTCCAGGTGACGCCGCAGGCGTGGGTGGACCGCATGGCCGACACCTTCAAGCAGTATTGGGAGCGCCTGCGTTGCAGCAACGACGACTGGATCCGGACCACGGAGCCGCGCCACGCGCGGGCCGTGTCCGCGCTGCTGCAACGCATCCAGCAGGGGCACCCCGACGATTTGTTCGAGGCGGAGTACGAAGGGCTGTACTGCACCGGCTGCGAGGAGTTCAAGACCGAGTCGCAGATCGCGAACGGCCACTGCATCGAGCACCCTACCCTCGAGCTGATCCGGACCAAGGAGCGCAATCACTTCTTCCGGTTGAGCGCGTATCGCGACGCCGTGCTCGAGCGCGTCCGCTCGGGGAGCCTCGCCGTCGAGCCGGAGATTCGTCGCAACGAGATCCTGCGGCTGCTCGAGGCAGGACTCCAGGACATCTCGATCTCGCGACAGCGGCAGACGTGGGGCGTGCCCTTCCCCGGTGACCCGCAGCAGACCGTGTATGTCTGGTTCGACGCCCTCATCAACTACCTCTCGGCGACGGGATTCCCGGACTCGCGGTACGAGCGGCTGTGGCCCGCGGACCTGCACGTGATCGGGAAGGGCATCACCCGCTTCCATTGTGTGATCTGGCCCGCGATGCTCCTCGCCGCCGAGCTCCCCGTCCCCCGCAGCGTGTGGGCGCACGGCTACGTGCAATGGTCGGGCGCCAAGCTGAGCAAGACCGCCGGGACGGCGGTAAGCCTCGACGGAGCGATCGAGCGGCACGGCGCCGACGCGCTGCGGTACTTCCTGCTGCGCGAGATCGGCTTTGCCGGCGACGGCGACTTCACCTGGGAGCGCTTCGACGCGCGCTACACCGCGGACCTCGCCGACACCCTCGGCAACCTCGTGTCGCGCTCGCTCTCGATGATCCGCCGCTACCGAGAGGGCGCCGTTCCGCGCGACCCGCGCGGCTTCGACACGCCGCTCGAGCAGGCGGGCCGTGACGCGCTCGCGGCGTATGGCCGCGCGATGGACGCCTACGCGCTCCAGGAGGGCGCGGCGGAAGTGATCGGTCTCGCGACGCGAGCGAACCGGTACGTCGAGGAGACCGCGCCGTGGAAACTCGCCAAGGAGAAGAAGCAGGCGGACCTCGACTCGGTGCTCGCAAACCTGGCGCGCACCGTCGCGCGGCTTGCGGGGCTGGCCCAGCCGTTTCTCCCCGCGACCGCGGAAACGATCTGGGGCCTGCTCGCGATGGGCGGGCCCCTGGGCGACGTCCGCTGGGCGGGGCTGGCCGACCTCCCGGTGGAGGGGCGGCACGTCGCCCCGCCGCCGATCCTGTTCCCCAAGCCGAGCAGCGACGCTCTTCCTGCCCAAAACGTCGTGACGTAGCTCACGCCGGCCCGTGTTGACGGCCTCGAGGGCGTATCCTATTATTGCAGTCCCTTCGGGGTACCGGACCCAACGCCCTGTCCGGATGTAGGTTGCCGCAGAGCCCGATCAACGTTGGACACGAGGTGTTCGAGCACCGATGCGCAAGCGTGCGGAGCGCCGCTGGACGGTGATGTTGGTGCCGCATGGCTCGGGCTCCTCCCGCGCCGTCGAAGTGTCGCACACTCTGATGAAGAGCCTCATGGGGATCGGGGGCGTGCTCGTGCTCCTCGTCGTCGTGCTCGGCGTGACGGCGATCGTGCGCGGCGTGAACATCACGCGCAACCGCGCGCTCGAGCGCGAGAACCGCGTGCTCGGCGACGAGGTCCAACGGATGCGCGAGCGCCTCGTCGGGCTGCGTGACACCATCAGCTCGATCGGCCAGCGCGAGCAGGAGCTGCGTCTCCTCGCGGGGCTGAACCCGATCGACCCCGGCGTCCAGCAGGGCGGCATCGGCGGTCCGTCGGGCACCTGGTTGGAGCGCGACACGCTCGCGGCACTCGGCGCGGACGGGCAGCATGCGCTCGCCGCGCGCATGGACATGGACGGGCTGATCCGCCGCGCCAACATCCTGGTCCGCTCGGTGAGCGAGGCCTATGACTCGCTGCACAGCCACCAGGCGCGCTTCGCCGCCACGCCGTCGATCATGCCCACCAAGGGATGGCTCTCGAGCGCCTTCGCGGCCGAGCGCGTGCACCCCATCCTGCACCTGGCCCGCCCGCACGAGGGCATCGACGTCTCCGCACCGATGGGCGCCGAGATCGAGGCACCTGCCTCGGGGATCGTCGCCGACGTCAGGTGGGAAGAGGGTTACGGCAACCTGCTCACGATCGACCACGGCTACGGCCTGGTGACCCGCTACGCACACTGCTCCAAGATCCTCGTGGCGCGCGGGCAGCGGGTGAAGCGCGGGCAGAAGATCGCGCTCGTCGGCTCGACCGGATTGTCCACCGGTCCTCACGTTCACTACGAGGTGTGGGTGAACGGCAAGCCGGTGGATCCGAAGAAGTTTGTGCTGCCGGATGCGATCGTAGACTAGGCGGCAACAGGCGGCAGAGGACGGCAAAGGGCGGCAAGCGCAACTGCGCTTGTCGCCCTTCTCATTGCCGCCCTATGCCGCCCGTGCCGCCTTTGTTCTACGGTGCCGTGTTCGGCGGTCGCCGGTCGATGATGAAGAACACATTGGGGCGCGTGAAGTCCAAATCACCTCGCCGGAACACCGGGAGACCTGTCGCTGGCGACGCGGCAGGAGTGCCGTTCGTCGTATACGTGAAGGTCGTCGCGTTGGAGACCGTGACCGCGAAAGCGCCATTGTACGCAGCTTCGTTCGCACCGTTGATCGTGACGATGGAGTCGGTCGCCAGCCCATGGGGCGCGAGGGTGACGACGGTTGCCGTCGTGCCGGTGGAGGTGAGCGACGTGATCGGGTTGCCGTTGAACGACGCCGCGAATGACGCCCGAAACCAGTAGACGTACCCCGTCGCCGCCGCCGCCTGCGCGGTCGGCGTCGAGATGCCGTAGGTGAACGTGTTCGGGTCCACGACCTTGACCGTCTTGGTCCCGTTGTACGCACCCTGCACCGCGCCGTTGACCACGATCACATCGCCGGTGCTCAATCCGTGCGGCGTCGGCGTGACCGCCGTCGCGATCGTGTCAGCTACCGTGGTCCCGGTCGTCGTCACCGACGTGAAGGGCAGGATCGCGGTGAACGCGAACGGCGCGCGGCTTCCCGGCACGGACTGAGGCATGACAAGCGCCGTGATCGCCGTGCCTTGCCGCGTCGTGCCACCGATCGGGTTAAGACTGTCGCCACCCTGTAAGCCGACCGGTATGTTCGCCTCAAAGAGAACCGGCGCGGTCGTGCCAGCCGCCGTGAACGCCATCCTATAGGTGCCCACGGCCACGGGCGCATGCGCGGTCACATCCTCGAACGCGACGTTGGGGATAGTGGGAGACCCGGACAGCGCGGCGCCGCCTCTCGCCACAACCCATGCGTCGAGGGACGTCGTGGCCAGCGGTGCTAGCGTGGACGCGAGCTGGATCACGCGTACGTGAACGAGGCCAGTCGCGACCGCGGGAGGAGCGGCTGTCGTGATCACGACCTTCTTCGCAGGCGTTTGGCCAGCACGCGCGTAGCCGTAGGCCAGGAACGTGTACTCCGCGTCCGCTGTGAACGCCGACGTCTGGTCGAACATGACCGTCGACGCGACGGCGGGATTGGTGCCGTCCATGAACACTCGGATGTCACGACTCCCTGCCTCGATCCCCTGGGCGTACGCGTTCATCCCCCGGAACGCGACTCCGAACAGGCCGGAATTGGAGACGATGTCCACGACGCGAAACGCCATCGCTCCTGTGTCGGGTATCGCGTTGACGTAATGGATGCCGGCCTTCGGGACCACGGGCGAGTTCGTGACGGCATCGGGGTGGCACGCGGCGACCGAGCTGGCCAGCACCAGGCACAGTGAAAACCGGAATCGAGTCATCGCATGGTCCTCATTGGTTGTCCCCTCCGCTGCCCTGGCCGCCTGACCCCTGACTGCTCGGCCCACCGACGCCCAACGCGCGCGAGGCGATGAACGCTGCCGCCCCTGCGGCAAATGCCCCGGCAAACAGATAGGTGCGAGACCGCGAGAGGCGCCGTGTGTAGGAGTTGCCGACCCAAGCACGGGGCACGATCACCCTCTCGCCGCTCCACTTGGTCACGACCCCGCGGATGTCGCGTACGCTCGACACCTGGAGCAGGTAGGCCGTGTCGTTGACCTGTGCCACCCGGCCTTCCACGCGATCCAACGCTGGGCCCAGCGTGTGCGCCGCTTCCACGCGGCCCTGGTCCGTCAGTGCCAGCGCGACGTCAACCTCCGACCGCGGCATCACGGTCTCAAGTGGCGTATAGACGTAGCACCTCGCGAACAGCAACGGCAGCGCCACCGCACCCAGCGTCTGCATCCGCATTTTAGTAGACACCACCGGCGAACAGGCCGTAGTTGCCCCGCCCCGAGCCGCCGGGCAGGCCCACGCCCCCGAGCCCGTAGATCGGCACCTGGCGAACCTGAAGCTCCTGGTACGGCGCCGGCCAGCTGACCGCCGTGCCTTCCGGTAGATCGCCCCAGCCGCGGGCCGCGAAAAACCACATCCCGTACCCTGTGAACGCTGTCTCCATGCGGTATTCCCACTTCAGCGCGTCCCACATGTTCCCGCACTTGGTCCTGCGATAACCCTGCGCCGCGTCGGGGACGCGTGGCACGCAGGCGTTGCCGCCAGGCACCACGGCGCTCGTGTCGGTGGCCGTGATGTCGACCGGCGGCAAGCCACCCTTGGCGACGCGCGAGATGTTGATCAGCTTGGCCGCCGAATCGATGTTCGCCGCGCCGCCTTGCCGGAGCAG
>Ga0066683_10000361_pt1 | contig 13692 bp, 8 predicted proteins | sample GraSoiAngelo_132_FD_62296 | JGI IMG/M metagenome (GOLD analysis project Ga0066683, IMG submission 62296) | Grasslands soil microbial communities from the Angelo Coastal Reserve, California, USA - 14_0929_02_40cm | ecosystem: Environmental > Terrestrial > Soil > Grasslands | place: USA... | reverse complement strand
CCGCCATAGCGCGCGACGAAGTCGACGTCGCGGCTCGCTTCACGCATGATGGCGCCGATGCGTTTCAGCACGGCGTCTCCGGCCTGGTGGCCGTGCGCGTCATTGTACTTCTTGAAGAGATCGAGATCCGCCATCAACACCGCGAACGGGTGGCGCAGACGGCGCGAGCGGCGCACCTCGTTGTCGAGCACTTCCATCATGCGCAACCGATTGTACAAGCCGGTCAGCGGATCCGTGACGGAAAGACGTTCGAGCTCCGTGCGGCTTTCTCGAAGCTTCGTCACCATGTTATTGAAGACTTCGGTCAAATAGCCGACCTCGCCGCCGGTCGTCACAGGCAAGCCGACATCGAGATCACCCTTGGCCACACGCCCGGCCGCTTCCGACAATCGATCGAGCGGCCGGACGACCAGGAGACTGAGGAAATAGGCGAGCGCGCCGACGACGGCGAGCAACAAGCTGACGATGCCGAGGGTGACGTTCCGCAGCCGCGCGACCTGTCGGAATGCTTCGACGCTCGGAATCTCGGAGACGACGAACCAGTCGAGCGCGGGCACGAGACGAATGCTGCCGACGGCGCGGTCTCCGGTGAAGCTCGAGAACTGCATGGCACGGCCCTCATGCGCGAGCATCCATTTCGTATCGCGGGCAGCGTAGCGTTGGTCCATCAAGGCGGCGGAGCTGCCGCGCGAGCTGATGATCAGCCGGCCGTCGCGTGACATGAGGTAGATCTGGCCCGTCTCCCCGGGCGCAAAGCGGTGCAGCGTCTCGCCGACCCCGCGCAGGTTCACGCGAGCCGCCAGCCCGCCGAGGAGCCGTTCGGCTCCACTGCGGCGCGTCGTTTCGATCGACACAGATACCATGATCTGGGCGCGCTCGCTCGTCGCATCCCAATACGGCTCGCCACGCGCCCAGTCGTTCGTCTTCAACTCTCTGCTCCAGTCGGCCGGCAGCGGAACGGGGCGGACCTGTGGGGCAGTAGTCGCGACCACGTGACCGTGACGATCGAGCACGAGCAGCTCCGCGTAATCGGGGAAACGGTCGCGCACCGAGTTGAGATAGTCTGTCAGGCGCTTGAAGTAGATACCGGAGTGAACGGGCTCTCCATTCGCCAGCGGAATGCGCTCCAGGTTCTCGGTGACTTCGTAGGAGCTCGAGAAGACGCGCAGGTCGTAGCGCAGCTCTTTCATCCACAGATCGACTTCGCGCACCGCCTGCGCGCTGACCCCCAGCAGCTCCTCGGAGGCTTTCGCGGTGAGCGCGCGTTTGTTTTCGATGTACGAGATGTAGACCGTCGTGAGCGAAGGCAGCAGCGTCGCCAGCACGGCGAACATCAGCATCTTGCTGCGGATGCTGTCGAGGGTCTTCATGAGCCTCCGCGGGATGCCACAAGATTCATCCGAAACCGATTGCCGCAAGAGCCATTATGTGATCTGGCGCACGCGGCGAGGGCGGATCAGACTACGTGACCCTCACCGGAGAGTGCGATGACGAACCGCTTGAGTCGTCGGTCCTTCCTTCATTATGGTGCGGCTGCGGTAACCGGAACGGTGGTTGTCGGCCAAGTAGGGGCGCCGCATGCTGCGCCCTTACGCGCGACGACTGCCGATTGCGATCTCGAGGAGCTAACCATTGCGCAGCTCCAGGACGCGATGCGGACCGGCGCGCGCACGTCGCGCTCGATCTGCGCGGCGTATCTCGCGCGGATCGCTGCGCTCGATTCCAAGGTGCACGCCGTCCTGGAAACGAACGACGAAACGCTGGCGATCGCCGATCGCCTCGACGCCGAGCGCAAAGCGGGAAAGCTGCGCGGACCGCTGCATGGAATCCCGGTGCTCGTCAAGGACAATATCGCGACGGGTGATCGGATGATGACGACCGCCGGCTCACTCGCTCTGGCCGGAAGCACGCCACCGCGCGACGCGCCGCTCGTCGCCAAGCTCCGCGCCGCCGGCGCGGTGATCCTTGGCAAGACGAATCTGTCGGAGTGGGCGAACATCCGATCCAATCAGTCGTCGAGCGGCTGGAGCGCGCGTGGCGGCCAGTGCGCCAATCCGTACGCGCTCGACCGCAATCCTTGCGGCTCGAGCTCAGGCACCGGTGCCGCGATCGCGGCGAGCTTCGCCGCCGTCGGCGTCGGCACCGAGACGGACGGCTCGATCGTCTGCCCGTCGAGCGCCTGCTCGCTGGTTGGCGTGAAGCCGACACTTGGATTGATCGAAGGAGCCGGGATCATTCCGATCGCGCACAGTCAGGATACCGCGGGTCCGATGGCGCGCACCGTCGCCGATGCGAGCGCGCTGCTCGGCGTACTGAGCGGTCACGATTACAGTGCGAGCCTCGATCCCAACGGCCTGCGCGGCGCGCGCATCGGCGTCGCGCGCAAGAAATTCTTCGGCTACAGCCCCGAAGCGGATGCGCTTGTCGAAGCGGCGATCGGCGTATTGAAGGGGCAGGGCGCGGTGATCGTCGATCCGGCCGATATTCCGCACGCCGGCGAGTATGACGACTCGGAATTGATCGTGCTGCTGTACGAGCTCAAGGCGGATCTCGCGACCTATCTCGCGCAGTGGGCGCCGACCGCGCCCGTCAAATCACTCGCCGACGTGATTGCATTCAACGACACTCACAAGACGGCCGAGATGCTGTACTTCGGCCAGGAGTTGTTCCTACAGGCGCAGGAGAAGGGCCCGCTCACTGATCAGGCATATCGCGATGCACTGGCCAAGGATCAGCGGCTGTCGCGCACGGAAGGATTGGACGTCGTGTTCGCGCAACAGAATCTCGATGCGATCGTCGCGCCGACGGGCAGCCCGCCGTGGCCGACCGATCTGGTGAACGGCGATCACTTCCTCGGCGCGAGCTCGACACCGGCCGCGGTCGCCGGCTACCCGAGTGTCGCGGTACCGGTCGGATATTCGTTCGGCCTGCCAGTGGGGATGTCGTTCATCGGGAAGGCGAACAGCGAAGCGACGCTCTTGAAGCTCGCCTACGCGTACGAGCGGGCGGCCAAGCCTCGCCGGGCGCCTCGGTTCCTTCCAACGGCTGACCTTACGTCACCGTAGCGGCGCGCCTGCCGCAATCCAACGGCTGAGCAGCTCGCGCTCGGAGTCGGTCATGCCGGTTTTGTTGTTGAGCGGCATGGTCTTGGTCTCGACGGCGCGCACTTGAATGCGCGCAGCGAGACGCGCGATGCTCTCCGGCGTATCGAATATCACGCCGCCCGGGGCTGAACCGAACGTGCCATCGCTTTGGAATTGCGAATGACAGGGCAGGCAACGCTGCGCAATCACCGAGCGCACGGTTACAAACGCTGGCACGGACGTCGAGGCGGCTGCGCCGGGAGCGGCCGCTCCTTTTGGGGTCGCGAAGAGGATCGCGGCGGCGAGCGCGAGCGCGGCGGGGAGCAACGCCCACTTGCTCGAGCGGCCCCGCCCGATCATAGCGTGGCGCACCGCGGCACCCCCCACGAACAGGAGCAGCAGGATCAGCCAATTTGCCGGGCTCGCGTAGGTGGCCGGGTAGTGATTGGACAGCATGATAAAGAGCAGCGGAAACGTCATGTAGCTGTTATGCACCGAGCGTTGCTTGGCGCGCTCGCCCACCGTGAAGTCGGCGGACCGGCCGGTGCGGGTCGCAGCGAGCATCTGCTGCTGCGCGGGCAAGATGCGCATCCAAACATTCGCGACCATGATCGTGCCGAGCAGGGAACCGACGTGCATGTACGCGGCGCGTCCTGAGAGGAGCCGGCAGAGCAAGATTGTTACGCCCGTAAGAAGGGCCAGCGAGATTCCGCCGGCGACGCCACGCTGCCGCGTCAGCGGCGACCGCCAGAGCCAGTCGTAAATCAGCCATCCAAAGACAAGCAGCGCGATCCCCAGGGCGATCGCGGTGCCACGGCCAATGCGGGCGGTGCCGGGATCGAGCAGATACGCGTCGCTCAAATAGTAGACCAGCACGAGCAATGAGATGCCGGTGATCCACGTGAGCATCGCTTCCCACTTGAACCAATGTAGGACGGGCGGCACTTCGCCAGGGCCGGGACGGCGTTTCTCGACCTGATAGAATCCGCCGCTGTGGACCATCCAGAGATCACCTTCGACACCCGGCCGTGCTATCGCGGGCGCCGTCAAGGTGCGATCCAACCAGATGAAGTAGAAGGAACTGCCGATCCATGCGATCCCGGCGATGAAATGCGTCCAGCGGAGCAGGAGATTCGCCCAGTCGCCGAGCCAGTTCATGGGCGCTAATCTGCAGCTAAGTTCTTGACCATGCACATCGTCTTGCTGCTTGCGATGCTTGCCTCCGGCGACACGCTGACCGGTCGTGTCACCGATCAATCGGGCCAGCCGGTCGCTCTCGCTACCGTTGAAATCGCCGAGCTCGGCATGCGCGTCACGACGACGGCCGATGGCGCGTTCGGGTTCAACATCCCCGGCGGCAGGTACACGTTGACCGTGACGCATGCCGGCTTCGCGCCGGCATCGCGTGCGATCGCGGTCCACGGGACAACGACACTGGACGTGCGGCTGGCCGTCAGCCCATTCGCGCTCGAGCCGGTCACAATCACCGCGACCCGCCAGCCGATCGCTCTCGATCTCTCGCCGTTACCGGTTGCGTCACTCAGTGGCCCAGGCCTGCGTCGCGAGCAGGGAGTGTCGCTCGCCCACGTTCTCGAGGCGCTTCCAGGCCTGCGCACGCTGAGTACCGGTGCGCAGATCGGCAAACCGGTAATTCGCGGGTTGGCGGGATCGCGCGTCGTCGTGCTGGAGAACGGCAGCAGGCTGGAGGATTACTCGTGGAGCGATGAAGACGGACCATCGATCGAAACGGGATTCGTGCGTCGAGTCGAAGTGATCCGCGGACCGGCGAGCGTGCTCTACGGAACCGATGCAGTAGGCGGCGTCGTGAATGTGATTTCGGAGCCGTTGCCGTTCGCGTCGGATCGTAGGAGCTCCTTCATGCGCACGGGATTCACGCTCTCGGGCGCGTCGAACAACCTCGAGCTGGGCGGTGCGGCGCGTGCCGAAGGAGCGCGCGGCTCGTTCGGTTGGCGCGTGGCCGCGACGGGGCGGTACGGCTCCAATCTGCATACGCCGGAAGGCGAGCTCGACAACACCGGCTTCAGCGCCCTGAACGGCGAAGGGTCCGCGGGATGGCGCGGCGAGAAAGGTTCGCTGGCGGTGCGCGTCGTACACTACGGCGGTGAGTTCAAATTGCTGGAAGCGAACGCAGCACCCGGTGAAGCGGGCGGTCCGGCGCGCAAGCTGGGGGACGACCGTCTCGTGCTCAACGCCGATCGGCCGGTCGGTTCCTGGCGGCTGGAGGCGAAGGGCCAGTTCCAACGTCACCGCCTGATAGAAATCTCGGACTCGGCAACCACCGAATCAGAAGCGTTCAATCTGCTCCTGCAGACCGCCTCGCTCGATTTGCTCGCCCATCACACGCGTGGCAACGCCCTTCGTGGCACCATCGGTCTCAGCGGCTTGCTGCAAGCAAATAACGCGAGCGGCCGCATCCCGCTGGTCCCCGATGCCAATCTCGCAACGGGCGGGGCATTCGCATTCGAGCAGCTGACCACCGGTAAGTGGAGCCTGCTCGCGGGCGCGCGCGTGGATGCCCGTCGCCTGCATGCCGACCGTGATTCAACGCTGAGCGTATCCGATCAGACTCGCCGCTACACCACCTGGTCCGCGGATGCTGGCATCGTCTTCCATCCTGTGGAGCCTGTGGCATTGCACGTGAACATCGGACGCGCGTGGCGCGCGCCGACCCTGTTCGAGCTATTCGCGCACGGTCCGCATATCGGCGAGGCTCGTTACGAACAGGGCGACTCGACGGTGCGCGCGGAGACCAGCCGTTCGGTGGACGTGGGTCTGCGCGTCGCGGGATCGCGCGTGCGTGCCGAGATCTCCGGTTACCACAATCGGCTGCCGAGCTACATCTACATCACGCCCACGGCTCAGGTCATCGATTCGCTGCCCGTGTATCGATACGCGCAGGCTGATGCCGAGCTGATCGGCGCGGAGCTGTCATTTGACGTGGAGTTGTACCGCGGCCTGGTCGGACGAATGAACTTCGATGCGGTGCGAGGGACCAATCTCACTGCCCACCAGCCACTGCCGCTCGTGCCGCCGCGTCGCGGTGGCATCGGCATCGAATGGCGCGACCGCATCGGCATCGATGTTGAGGGATATGCTCGACAGAACCGCCCCAATCCGCTCGACACGCAGACGGCGGGCTATACGCTGGTGCATGTGACTGGCGGCTCGGGAGTGCGCTTACTGGGACGCGTGATGCGGTTGGACATCGCGTTGCGGAACGCGCTGAATACGCGGTATCGCAGTTTCCTCAGCCGTTACAAGACATTTGCGCTCGATCCGGGACGCAACCTGATCGTGCGCCTCTCAACCGGAGACGTCGACTAGCGGTTTCCGAGGACCGCTCGTGTCGCCTCGTCGAGAATGGCCCAGATCCGGTCCGCCCACTCGCGGTGCTCGGGCTTCATCAACACCGAGCGCAGGCAGATGATCATGTCGTGGTCCCGCTGCATATCGCCGACGTCGATCAGGTGAACCGGCAGCGACGCGATCGCGAGGTGCAAGCCTCGTTGCGCCGCCTGATCGAATATCCGCCGCGACTGCGCCGACGCCTCGGTGACCCGAGCGGCGCGCGGCGCCCACACCAGAATGTCCAATTCCGGCGGCGTGCCGGTGACGAAGCGCCGGTCGCCGCGAATCTTGTCATACAGCAGGGCGGCGGCCGCGCGCCCCGCCGCTAATCGTTTGGCGAATGCTCCGTCCCGCACGAGCGGAAACAACCGCTGCGTCGCCCACAACGCCACGGCGGCTGCCCCCGGACGCGAACACTCGAGGCTGATCTCGCCGAGGTGCAGCTCGGACGATGTGTAATAGGTGTATGGCGAATCGTGCCGGTACAGCCGGGCGACTGACGGATCGCGGAATATCACACAACCGCAGCCGTAGGGTTGCAATCCATGTTTGTGTGGATCGATGACGATCGACGCGACGTCGCGGAGACGATCGAAGGCCGCGCGCGTCTCGGGCGCGAGGTCGGAGACCAACGCGAAGTAGCCGCCGTACGCGGCATCGGCGTGAACGCGGAAGTCGTAGCGCTCGCGGAGATCGAGCATGGCCGCGAGCGGATCGACCGCACCGGTCGCCGTCGTCCCCAGCGTCGCGACGACGGTGCCCACGCCGCCTGCGGCGAGACGACGCTCCAACGCCGGCACTTCCACGCGGCCCCAGCGATCGCAAGGAACCGTATCGAACGGAAGACCGAGCACGCCGGCGATGCGGCGATGTGTGTAATGCGCCTGTGTCGAGGCGAGCACGGTCTTTCCCGGATTCAGCTGGCCCGCCACCCACAGCGCTTCGAGATTTGCCATCGTGCCACCACCGCACAGGTGGCCCAGGTGCGTGGCTTCCCCCCAGCCGATCATGCGCGCCAGTTCGGCGACTGCTTCCTTCTCCATGGCGGAGCTGGCACGGCCGCCGTCGAGGGCGTGGTTGTTCGGATTGATCCACAGCGCCAACTCATAGGCGAGGCGCGCGACCGGATGTGGCGGCTTCAGCATTTGGCCGGCGTACAACGGATGAAAGTAGGGGTGGTTGTCGTGGAGCCGGTCGGCGACTTCGTTCAGCACGTCCTCGACTGCTACGTCGTCGACCCTCTCATCGTAAGGCGGGAGACTAGCGAAGCCCGCCCGCAGCCGCTCGAGCGCTTTACTGGCCTTCAAGGGCCCTCAAGTACGTCCGGTCCCACGCTGCGGGAATGCTTTCGCGCGGTGAGTACGGCCCTGGCACGTAGGCGCGCGAGCTGATACCGAGCTGGCTCTGCTCGCAGATGTGCCAGTCCTGCCGGTTGGTGCGATCCCAGAATTCCTCGGCGTCCTGAATGTTGTAACCCGCTGCGGCTGGGGCGTCGGGGTGCACCATCCATTCGCAGATGACGCGGGACCGCAGCGGCTCGACCGGCCAGACGGTATAGAAGACCGCGTAATCGGGATGCAGGCTCAGCATCATGGTCGGGAAGAGCGCGTAGTAGAACGCGCGCCGCTGGTCTTCCGCGGGAAGCTTGCCGAGCGGCAGCGCGCAGGCGCGACCCGTGAGTGTCGCGCTTTCGTTGGGCGCCTTGATCTCCATGTAGCCACCCAGGAACGGCCCCTCCACGAGGTCATTCGCGCCGCTGGTGTAGGGCAACTTGGTCGACAGCTCCGGGTGAATCGTCGGGCAGTGGAGACACTCGTTGTAGTTCTGGAGGATCAATTTCCAGTTAGCTTTCACGTCGTACTCGATGTGACGCACCGTCCGCAAGGCGGGAAGGTTGTAATTCGAGAATCGGCCACCCAGCGGAGAAAACCATTTCGACGCCGGTGTTGCCTGCGGGTCGAGATTCGCGAACAAAAAGCCCTCCCACTCGGCGAGCGCGACGGCGTGAAGCGGATACGCTTTCTTGTCGAATCCCTCGACTTCATGCATGTGCGGCGCGCCGATCAAACGGCCGTCGAGCGCGTACGTCCAGGCGTGATACGGGCACTGGATCGTCTCGGACAGACGGCCCGTCGGCGCTTCGCAGAGTCTCGTGCCGCGGTGACGACAGACGTTGTAATACGCTCGGGCGTAGCCGGACTGGTCGCGCAGGACGATGATGCTCTCGCCCGCGATTTCCACCAGCCTGTAATCGCCAGGGTCCGCCAGCGCAGCATCTCGACCGACGCAGATCCAGTTGTGCCGGAAGATCCGCTCCCGCTCTTCCGCAAAAACTTCCGGCGCCGTGTAGTAGCGGCCGGGGAGCGTGCGCGCGCCCTGTTGATAGCTCTCGACCGTCTTTAAAAACGGCATCGATCAGCTCCGCTTCGTTTCCTTGAGGATGACGCGGGCAGCGTTGCGGCCGGCCGCGCCGGCGATCCCGCCACCCGGATGCGTGCCTGCGCCGCAGAGATACAACCCCTGGAGCGGCATGCGGTAGCGGCTCCAACCCGGCACGGGGCGCATGAACAGAATCTGGTCGAGAGTAAGCTCTCCGTGGTAGAGGTGGCCCTCGGTCAGGTGGAGCTGATCAGGAGACTTCAAAACGAGCCGGGACTCGGCTGCCTTGATCTCGGGGACATGGGGTGCCAGAACGCCAACCACCGCGGCCCTCAGCTCGCGATCGTGCTCCGCGTTCGAGTCGCCATTTCTGAAAGGCACGTACTGAACGTGGACCTCGATGCGGCCGTCCTCGGCGCGAAGCTCCACGTACGGTCGCTCGGAGTCACGGCCATACTTCGCGGCGTCGTAGGCGCGCTCGAGGTATTCGAGCGAGGGCGCGACGCAAAGATTCGTAAAACTGGTCGGACCCTGCCACGCCAGGGTGCCCTTCGCCACGACTCCGCGGCACTTGATGTTATCGATCGCCCGCACGAACTCCGGATCGAGGTCAGGCTTCACGTGTTCGAAAGCGGCACGCGGATCCGCGCTCGTGACGACGAGCGGCGCTTCGATCGTGTCGCCGTGCGGACCCAGCCCAACACCAGTCAGGTGGCCATCGGGCCCGTGGACGGGCATGGCCTCCTGTCCTCGGCGAACCTCGATGCCTGGGAGCCCTAGCAGCACCGACGCGATGTTCGAGACCGGAGGGCGAAACACGCCGATCGGGTTTCCGACGTGGTGATGCAGGAAGTTGAACGCCGTGCCGCCCGAGCGCGGTCCCTGTTTCAAATGCCATACGCCGACGGCACCGAGCACGCCCTTCAGTGCATCGCTCTCGAACCAGTCATCGAGCAGCTCCGCAATCGACATGGGAAGAACGCGCGCGAGATCGATGACCGTCTGTTTGCCGAGCCGCCGAACGTAGAGGCCGAGGCCGGCGATGCGGGTCAGCTCGCGTGGATCCCGCGATTCGATGTCTGGCGGTGGGGCGACGTAGAGACGCTCGAGGACGGTCGCCAGCTTGCGCATGCGCGCGCAGAAGTCGGGCCACTTGGCGGCGTCGGCGGGACTGACGCGACGAATCGCCTCGACGGATCGATCGAGATCACGCCACAGCTCGAGCCTGCCGCCGCCTTCCAGCGGCGCTGCGATCCAGGGATCGGGCTGGGTAATGCGCAGCCCCTGTCTTGCGAGATCCAGCTCATGCACGACCTGCGGTGGCACCCAGCCGACGTCCAGCGCTGCATTCGCATTCGGTTCTCGCTCGACGACGAGCACCCGTCGGCCGGCGCGCGCGAGAAAATGCGCGGTGACGAGACCGTTGACGCCCGCGCCGATCACGATCGCGTCGTAGCGAGATTGGGTCACCGGCCCCCCCCGTCCTTGAGAATCCGCAGGGCGGCGAGCCGACCCGACGCGCCCATGATGCCGCCACCCGGATGTGTACCGGAGCCGCTCTGGTAGAAGCCGCGCACCGGCGTCGTAAATTTCGCCCAGCCGGGGGCGGGTCTGAGAAAGAACAACTGATGGAGCGCCAATTCGCCGGCGAAGATGTTGCCTTCCGAGAGCCCGGTGATGCGCTCGATATCGAGCGGCGTCAGGACCTGGCGATGCAGAATGTGCGATTTGAACCCCGGCGCGAAGCACTCCACCGTGTTCACGACCGCATCGCCGAATGCCTCCCGCTTTGCGTCCGTCCAGCCGCCGTTCAAGTGGTACGGAGCGTACTGCACGAAGATCGACATGACGTGCTTGCCGGGCGGCGCCATCCCGGGATCGATCATCGAAGGGAACACGATGTCCATGTAGGGGCGGCGCGAGAACTCGCCGTACTTCGCATCGTCGTAGGCGTGCTCGACGTAGTCGAGGCTCGGACTGATCGAGAACGCGCCGCGATGCTGGCGTCCCACTCCCGGCATACACGTGAAGCTCGGTAACCCATCGAGCGCGAGGTTCACCTTGCCGGATGAGCCGCGAAACTTGAACCTCCTGATGTCGGCAACAAATTCCGGCGGCAGCTGATCGGGCTCGAGCAATTGCAGGAACGTGCGACGCGGATCGAGACTCGACACGACGATGTCGGCAGCGAGCTCGTCGCCATTCTCGAGCACGACGCCGGTCGCAGTTCCGGAGCGAGCGGTGACTCTGGAAACCGGGGCGTCGCACCGAATCTCGGCGCCGAACGCGCGGGCCGCTGAGGCGATCGCTTCGCTGACGGCGCCGGTGCCGCCCTTGGCGAATCCCCAGGCGCGGAAGACGCCGTCCAACTCGCCCATGTAATGATGAAGCAGCACGTAGGCCGTGCCCGGCGAGCGTGGTCCCAGGAAGGTGCCGATGATCCCGCTCGCCGACTTCGTCGCCTTGAGCACGTCGGTCTCGAACCACTCATCCAGAAAATCCGCCGAGCTCATCGTCATCAGCTTGACGAGCGCGTGGAGGCGCTCGCCGCCCAAGCCGCGGAAGTGTTTACCGAGCTTGAGCAGCCCAGCGAGATCGCCGGGCGCGAATGACGTCGGATCAGGCGGCACCATGCTGAGAATCGGCTTCACCGCCTGCGCCATGAAGTGCATCAGCCTGCCGTACTCGTCGTACGCCTCGGCGTCACGCGGGGAATGGCGGTAGAGCTCGCGCCGCGTCTCGTCATGATCGGCCCAGGCGGCGAGGTAATCGCCGTTCTCCATCGGCGTCACGGTGCTCTCGAGCGGCAGGATGTGCAGGCCGTGCCGCGGCAGGTCGAGGTCGCGGATGATTTCGGGACGGAGCAGGCTGACGACGTAGGAAAACATCGAAAACTTGAACCCCGGGAAGATCTCTTCGGTGACCGCGGCACCGCCGACGCGCGGGCGGCGCTCCAACACCAGCACCTTTTTCCCGGCGCGCGCGAGGTAGGCGGCTGTCACAAGGCCGTTGTGGCCGCCGCCGATCACGATCGCGTCGTAGCGCATCAGGCGCGCTTCCGTTCCGGATTAAAGAATGGCAGCGGCGTCACGTGCGCCTTCGCCTGTTTGCGCCGGTGCTCGACGGTGACCTCCATCCGCACTTCCGTGCCGGGCGCTGCGCTCGACGATTCGAGATGCGCGAGCGCCATGTACCGCTTGAGGAGCGGCGACCAACCGCCGCTGGTCGCATAGCCGACCTGCCGATGTCCACCGCGCTCGTAAATCGGGACGCTCATCCGCCACGCCTGAGTCGGGAGCCGCGGCGGCAGGCCGACGTCGGCGTAGAGCTGCTCCAACGAATCCCAATCGACGCTCAGTCCCGTGAACTGCCACGCCGGACCCCGCTGCCGCTCGGCGGCGAGCGCCGGTTGCCCGTTGTAGCGTTCCTTGTCGGTGGCGACGGTCCAGCCGAGGCCGAGCTCGAGCGGTGATGATTTCTGCGCTTCGATGAGCGCGTGCCGCGAGGAGAAGTAGTCGACTTCGATGAGCAGCAGGCCGGCTTCAATGCGCGCGACGTCGAGCGCCAGCATGCCCGCCGGCGTGATACCGTAGGCCGTTCCAATTTCGATGAGCGCGTCCCAGAGCGGCACGGCGTGTGGCGCATCGACCCAGACCTCGTAGCCCAGGTCGCCCGTGTAGCCCGTGCGCGAGATCGTCACCGGAATGCTGCGGATGCTCGCGGGCGTCAGCCGGAAGTACTTGAGCGACGAGAGATCCCGCTCGGCCGCGATTTGGAGGATCGCGCGGGAGTTCGGACCTTGCAACGAAAGCGCGGCGGTGCTCTCGGAGACGTCCTCGATCGAGACCTGGAGACCTGACGCATTGAGATGCAGCCACCGCAGTGTCGGATCGGCCGACGTCATGCGGAACGTCTGTTCACCCAGCACCGAGATCGTCCCGTCGTCGATCTGCTTGCCTTCGGCGTCACACCACGGCGTGTACAGCACCTGGCCGACTTTCGCCTTCGCGACGTTGCGTGTGACGACGTGATCGAGGAGTCGCGCGGCATCACGGCCGGTGACGAGGTACTTGTAGAGCGGAGAGACGTCGAAGAGGGCCGCGGCGTTCCGGATCGCGTGATACTCGCGATCGTGCGACAGCTCGTAGGAGCTGGCGACCACATAGCCGGCCCAGCGGCGCCACGCCTGGCCTTCGGAGAGCGGACCGGTGCGCGCGTGAAACGGCGTCGTCCGCAGGCTCATGAGGTGGTCGGTGTCTCGAAGTTTTCCATGATCGGGCGCGAAATCTAACTTTCGAGTGATGCGACTGCATCTCGTCGAGCTGCATGATCTCCCGCAGTGTCCGCCGTCGCTGCGCGACGCGCTCACCGATTTTCTGGCGTTCTCCTTGAACGTATCCCGGATGTATAGTCCCGCCGGGCCGTTGCTCCGGCGCGCGATCGCCCGGACTGGTGCGCGGCGAGTCATCGACCTCTGCTCGGGCGCGGGCGGCCCTTGGGAATGGCTCGCCGCTCAACTGGGCGTGCCCGTGGTGCTCACCGACTTGTATCCGCACGCCCGAGTCGCGGGGGGGGGATCCGTGCCGATCCATCCCGATCCCGTCGACGCGCGGGCGGTCCCGGAGTCGCTCGACGGTTTCCGCACACTGTTCACCTCGTTCCACCATTTCCGGCCGGATGACGCGCGCGCGATCCTCGAAGACGCCGTGCGGCGGCGGCAGGGGATCGCCGTCTTCGAAGCAGCGCGGCGTGCACCGCGCGAGATCGCGGTAATCGCATTCACCTGGCTCGGCACCCTTGCCGCGGTTCCATTTATTCGGCCCTGGCGCTGGTCGCGGCTCGCATGGACGTACCTGCCGCC
>Ga0066683_10000357_pt1 | contig 13703 bp, 12 predicted proteins | sample GraSoiAngelo_132_FD_62296 | JGI IMG/M metagenome (GOLD analysis project Ga0066683, IMG submission 62296) | Grasslands soil microbial communities from the Angelo Coastal Reserve, California, USA - 14_0929_02_40cm | ecosystem: Environmental > Terrestrial > Soil > Grasslands | place: USA... | reverse complement strand
CGCTCCGTGACGCCGGCCGCGCGCAGCGTGGCCAGCGCCCGGCGCGCCGCCGCGAGCAGGTCCATCGGGCGGCGCTCGAGCGTGATCTTGCCGGTCACCACGCGGCCGACGTCGAGCAGGTCGTCCATCAGGCGCGCGAGATGCTGCGTCTGCCGGGCGATGATCTGGGTCGCGCGCGTGCCGCGTAGGTCGTCGAGGCGCAGCCGCTCCAGCACCGCCACCGCGCTGCCGATGGCGCTCAGCGGATTGCGCAGCTCGTGGCCGAGCATGGCGAGGAATTCGTCTTTCGCGCGGTTCGCGCGCTCGGCCGCGCCGCGCGCGGCGACCAGCTCGGCCTCGTGCGCCTTGCGGTCGGTGATGTCGAGGCCGATGCCGATGCGCGAGCCGTCCGAGAGCCGCACGTTCGACCAGGACGTCTGCACGGTGCGCCCGTCCTTCGTCCGCATCTCGAGGTCCAGCCACCCGGGGTCGCGCGCCTCCATGTGCGCGCGCACCATCGCGCGATACGCCGGGTCGGGATAACACGCGGCCATGAAGTCCACCGCCTGCGCCTCGGCGGCCGTCCAGCCGGTCACCCGCGTGAACGCGCGGTTGAGCCGCAGCACGCGCGTGTCGGGCTGAAACATGGTGATCATCGCCGGGATCGTGTCGATGATCGTCTGCAGGAGCTCGCGCTCGTGATCGAGGGCCTGCTCGGTGCGCACCCGCGCGGTGACGTCGACAACGCTGGCGGTCGTGCCGGTCACGCGGCCGCGAGAATCAACGATCGGACTGTAGATCAGCGAGAAGTAGCGCTCGTCGCCGGGGGCGGCCGAGGCCAGCGGCACGCGCAGCGACTCGATGGTCACGGGCTCGCGCGTGCGATGCACCTGACGCAGCAGCGGCTCGAGCACGTCGGCCGCGGCGTCGCCGAGAAGCTCACGCACGCTCCGTCCGGCGTGCGCCCGCGCCGGCACGCCGTTCATCTCGGCCAGCGCGTGATTGACGCGGACGTAGCGGAAGTCGGCGTCATGGATCGCCAGTCCGAGCGGCGTGTGGCGCAGCAGCAGATCGACGCTCGCGCGGGCGCGGTCGCGCGCGGCGACGAGCAGACTCACGGTCACGCCGGCGCCGACGAACAGCGCAAGGGCGATGAGATGCCCCTCGAGGCCGACCGCACGATCCTCGAGCCATGCGCGCGTGATGAGCGCCACCGACAGGAACGTCGCAACGAGCCCGGGCCCGAGCCCCGCGAACCACGCGACGAGCACGACGGCGGGATAGAAGGCAACGAACGGCAGGCGCCCGTGCCACACCGGATCGAGCAGCTCGGTGACCGCGGCGGCCAGCAGGACGGCGAGCGCAGCAACGGCGTACCGGAGCAGCCGGTGCAGTCGGGGACGCATGGAGACGCTCCGATTTCGCGGCCTCCGCGCCGCCGCGTCAAGAGGTAAAACTTTTCCTAGCGGCTGGCCCCTCCCGGTGAGCGGGTCAGCGGGTCACGCGGTCGGTCTTGGGCGGATCGAAGCGGCGCTGGCGGGCCAGCATCCACAGCACGCGCCAGGCGCCGCGCGTGGCAAGCAGCCAGTAGGTCTGGCAGCGAAACGTGCCGACGAACCGTTGACGAAGCGTGGTGCGACGCACGTCCAGCGGCCGCTCCAGGTGGCGCGCCACGTCCTCGATGCAGTCCTGCGTGACGATGCCGCCGACCCAGATCGACAGGCCGAGCGAGATCGACGGACACGCGATGCCGAGCGCGAACAGCACCGGGTGGTCGGCAAACCGGTACGCGAGGTGCCAGCCGAGGAAGCCGAGCAGCGGATAGATCAGCGCGGCGATCGGCCACTCGACGACCTTGTTGCCGACGTGGCGGCAGAGCTGCGCGGCGTTGAACGCCGTCGGCGCCGCGCGCCAGACGCGCCACAGGAACGGGACGTCGTCGAGCACGCCCTTGTACCAGCGTGCGTTCTGCCGAATCATCTTTTCTTTCGTCTCCGGCAGATCAACCAGCTCGAGCATCGGCATGGGGGCCATGAGCAGGCCGCGCGCGCCGATCGCCAGGCCGAGCGTCGAGTCCTCCGTCGCGCCCGACGTCGGAAATCCGCCGATGGCCTGCAGCACGTCGAGGCGCACGAACTGGTTGTGGCCCAGGCAGATCTGCGAGCGCCGGAAGCAGAACTCGAAGACGGGCCGGATCGCGCGTCCCACGCGCGGCGCGCGCGCCGTCAACCGCGCGAACCACCGCAGGCGCCGCGCCTCGTTGATGAGCCGCGCGATCGAGACGCGGATGAAGATCGACGACTGCTGGATCGCGCACACGCGGCCGCGCCCGTCCTGCGCGACGAAGTTCGCGAGCGACAGCGTGACGCCCTGGTACGCGGGCGCGCCGCGACCGGCCAGCACCTCGGCCGCCATCCAGCGATAGACGTTGCGGTCGGGCAGCGAGTCGGCGTCGCTCACGCCGACGTAGACACGGCGCGGGTCGTAGCCCTCGCCGAGCGTCACGCCGAGCGTCTCCGGACGGAGCGCCCAGTTGAGCTGGTGCGCCTTGCGCCCGGAGCCGGGCATCGCCACGACGGACAGCATCTTCTGCTGCCACGGCGGGAGCGTCTCTCGGAAGCGGCGCGCGAGCTCGGCCGTGGACGCGGGCATGGCGGGATGCGGCCCGGCCTCCTCGCTGGCCTTCGTGGCGACGACGACGTGCAGCCGCCCGAGGGGATACGGCGACGCGACGAGCGCGGCGAGCGTGTTGGCGATCGCCGGCTCCTCCCACGCCGGCACGAGGTGCAGGAAGATCGGGATCCCGGGCGTGCGCTCGAGCGCGGCCTCGGTGGGCAGCGCGTCGAGCCGGGCGTACGCGTCCGTCACGAAGCGGCACGTCGTCAGCATCCCCCTCCAGTCGACGAGCAGCTTGAACGCGGCGCGCGCGTTGACGAGCATGGCGACGATGAACAGACCGAACCAGAGCCAGCCGGTCCCCCAGAGCGAGTCCACGCGCGCTCTCTCTAGCGGCCGGCGTCGGACTTCGGGAACTTCAGCACGGTCTCACCCTCGCGGACATATCCCAGGTCCTCGCGGGCGAGCTTCTCGATATAAGCGGGGTCGTTGTGCAGGCGGTCCACGGTTCTCGTCAGCTCCTCGGTGCGCGCACGCAGCGTGACGAGATCGCGCTCCATCGTGTCCATCTCGCGGCGCATCTCGGAGACCTTCAGCACCGCGCGCGTGCCGTAGGCACCGAATGCCACGGCCACCACCAGCACGGCGGCAACGCCGAACGCGCGCGGGCGGCGGGTCACCGGGCGGTACGGGAGTAGAGGCTGCGCCCGGGCCACGACGCGGCGTGGCCGAGCTCTTCCTCGATGCGCAGCAGCTGGTTGTACTTGGCGGTGCGCTCGCTGCGGGCGACGGAGCCGGTCTTGATCTGGCCGGCGTTCACGGCGACGGCGAGGTCGGCGACGAAGGTGTCCTCGGTCTCGCCCGAGCGATGCGAGATCACGGTGCCGTAGCCGGCGCGCTTCGCGAGCTCGATCGCGTCGAACGTCTCCGTCAGCGTGCCGACCTGGTTCACCTTCACCAGCACCGCATTGGCCAGGCCCTTCTGAATCCCCTGCTGGATGACGGCCGGGTTGGTGACGAAGAGATCGTCGCCGACGAGCTGCACGCGGCTGCCGAGGCGCCGCGTGAGCATCGCCCAGCCGGCCCAGTCGTCCTCGCCGAGGCCGTCCTCGATCGACACGATGGGATAGCGATCGACGATCGCCTCGTAGCGCCCGATCAGCTCCTCGCTGTCCAGCGTGACGCCTTCGCGGCGCAGGCGGTAGCGGCCGTTGTCCTGCGCGAACTCGCTGGCGGCGACGTCGAGGGCGAGCGCGATGTCGTCGCCGGGACGATAGCCGGCGCGCTCGATGGCCTGCATGAGGAAGTCCAGCGCGGCGGTGTTGCTGCCGAGCGCCGGCGCGAAGCCGCCCTCGTCCCCCAGCCCGGTCCCGAGCTTCTTTTCCTTCAGCGTCTCCTTGAGCGCGTGGAAGACTTCCACCGCCATGCGCAGGGCGTTGCCGAACGAGTCGGCGCCGGCGGGCACCAGCATGAATTCCTGGAAGTCGATGCCGTTGTCGGCGTGGGCGCCGCCGTTGATCACGTTGACGAGAGGCACCGGCAAGAGCCGCCCGCCGACGCCGCCGAGGTACGCATAGAGCGGCAGTCCGGCGTCGTCGGCCGCCGCGCGCGCGACCGCCAGCGACACGGCGAGGATCGCGTTGGCGCCGAGCGCCGACTTGTTGGGCGTGCCGTCCAGCTCGAGCAGCGCCTGGTCCACCGCCGCCTGCTCGCTCGCCTCCATGCCGTCGATCTCGGGGGCGATCGTCTCCTCGACGTGGCGCACCGCCTGCTGCACGCCTTTGCCGCCGTAGCGCTGGGCGTCGCCGTCGCGCAGCTCCATCGCCTCGCGCTTGCCCGTGGAGGCGCCCGACGGCACGGCCGCGCGGCCCCATGCGCCGGATTCGAGCTGGACTTCGACCTCGACGGTCGGATTGCCGCGGGAGTCGAGGATCTCGCGGCCGTAGACGCCGGTGATCGCGGACATGCCCTTCACGACCTCCGTTGGAACACGAAATCGGCGAGCGCGCGGATCGGCTCCGCCGCCGGCCCGAGCGGCTCGAGGTGGCGCTTGGTCTCCTCGATGAGCATTCGGGCCTTGGCCCTGGAGGCCTCGAGCCCGTGATATGCGGGATAGGTCGCCTTCTTTTTCCGCACGTCACTGCCCGCGGTCTTGCCGAGCTCCGCGAGGCTGCCTTCGACGTCGAGGATATCATCCACGATCTGGAAGGCGAGCCCGAGCGCCTCACCCGCGCGACCGATGCTGGCCACCTGCTCGGCGCGGCCGCCGGCCAACGTCGCCCCGGCCGTCAGCGACACGCGGATGAGCGCGGCCGTCTTGTGCCGGTGGATGTACTCGAGCGTGTCGGGGCCGACATCCTTGCCCTCCGACTCGATGTCGATCACCTGCCCGCCCACCATACCGTCGGTGCCCGCGGCGTCGGCGACGTCGGCGACGACGCGCGCGATGAGCCGCGGATCGCTGAGACGCGCGGCGTTGTCGGCGACGAGACGGAAGGCCAGCGTGAGCAGCGCGTCGCCGGCGAGGATGGCCATGGCCTCGCCGAACACCTTGTGGTTGGTGAGGCGCCCGCGTCGGAAGTCGTCGTCGTCCATCGCCGGCAGATCGTCGTGGATGAGCGAGTAGGCGTGGATCAGCTCGAGCGCGCACGCGGTGTCGAGCACCGCGTCGCCGGCGCCGCCGACCGCCTCGGCGCCGGCGATGACCAACGTCGGCCGCAGGCGCTTGCCCGGCGCCAGCACGCTGTAGCGCATGGCCCGATGCAGGGTGACCGGCACCGCGTCTTCGGAGGGCAGCACCCGCTCCAGCGCGCCGTCCACCAGCGCGCGGCGGGTGTCGAGATACTTCGTGAGGTCGAAGCTCACCGCTCCTCCTCTTCCCAGGCGAGCGGCTTGGTCGTGGTCGCCCCGCTCTCGTCCTTCACCAGCAGCTCGATACGGCGCTCGGCGTCGTCGAGATATTTCGTGCACTGGCGCGCCAGCGACACGCCTTCCTCGAAGACCTTGAGCGATTCTTCGAGCGGGAGATTGCCGGCCTCGAGCGCGGTCACGATCTGCTCGAGCCGGGTCAGACAGTCCTCAAACTTGAGGTCGCTCATCGCGCTCCTTCCGCTCCGTCACACGGGCCGCGAGGCGACCCTCGTGGAGCATCACGCCGACCTCGTCGCCGACCTCCACCTGTCGCACGCTGCGCACGATCTGGCCCGACGCCGTCAGCGTGAGGCTGTAGCCGCGGCCGAGCACCGCGAGCGGCGACAGCGAGTCGAGCCGGCCGACGACACCGACCAGGCGATGCCGGCACCGGTCGACGCCACGCGCGAGCGCCCGGTCCAGGCGGCCGCTCAGATCGTCCAGACGACGGCGGTCCTGCCGCGTGCGCGCCACCGGGTTGCGCGCCTTCAGATCTCGCGTGGCCAGCTCGACGCGATGGGCGGCGTGCCGCAGTGCGGAGCGCGCGGCCCGCGGCAGGCGCGCGCTGGCCTCGTCGAGCCGCCGCGTGAGCTCGCGCAGCGGACGCTGCGGGTCAGTGAGGACGCGGCGCTCGCGCACGGCATCGAACCGGTGGCGCTGGGCGTCGAGGCGGCGCGCCATGGCCCGCACGAGCCGCCCGCGCAGCTCGCCGACCGACTCGGCCACCGCGCGCTTTTCGCGCACCACCAGCTCGGCCGCCTGCGACGGCGTCGCCGCGCGGAGGTCGGCGACGAAGTCCGCGATCGTGAAGTCGACCTCGTGACCGACGGCGGAGATCACGGGGATCTTGCTGGCCGCGATCGTGCGCGCCAGCATCTCGTCGTTGAAGGCCCACAGGTCTTCGAGCGAGCCGCCGCCGCGGCCGATGACGATGACGTCCACCCCGCCGAGCGCGTTCAGCTCGCGAATCCCCTGTGCGACCTCGGCGGCGGCGCCGTCGCCCTGCACCCGCGCCGGCGCCACCACCACGTGGATCTCGCCGAAGCGCCGGCCGATCACGCGCAGCATGTCGTGCAGCGCCGCGCCGCGCGGCGAGGTCACGATGCCGATCTTGCGCGGAAAGCGCGGCAGCGCGCGCTTGCGCGCGCCGTCGAACAGCCCCTCGCGCCCCAGGCGCTCCTTGAGCTGCTCGAACGCGAGCTGCAGGGCGCCGAGCCCGCGCGGCTCGAGCAGCTCGACCACCAGCTGGTACTCGCCGCGCTGGGGATAGAGCTCGATGGCGCCGAAGGCGAGCACGTGGAGGCCGTCGGCCGGCTCGAAGCGGATGCGCCGCATGCGGTTGCGAAAGAGCACCGCGCGCAGCTGCGCCGTCTCGTCCTTGAGCGTGAAGTACGCGTGGCCCGAGCCGTAGACCTTGAAGTTGCTGATCTCGCCCTCGACCCACACGGTCGGAAACCGCTCTTCGAGCGCAGCGCTGAGCCGCCGCGACAGCTCGCTGACGCTCCAGATCGTGCGCTCGGGTGGACGACCGGACGTCGTGCTCACACGACCGTCAGCGCGCGGCCTGGCGTTCCGCCGCGGCGAGCGTGTTTTTGAGGAGCATGGCGACGGTGAGCAGGCCCACGCCGCCCGGCACCGGCGTGACGCCGGCCGCGCGCGGTGCGACGGAGTCGAAGTCGACGTCGCCGGCCAGCCTGCCCGTGTCGAGGCGATTGACGCCGACGTCGATCACCCAGGCGCCCTCCTTCACCATGTCGCCGGTGATCATGCGCGGACGCCCGGCGGCGACGCAGAGCACGTCCGCGCGACGCGTGTGCTCGGCGAGATCGCGCGTACGCGTGTGGCACATGGTCACCGTCGCGTGGCGGGCGAGCAGCAGCTGGGCCAGCGGCTTGCCGACGAGGCGCGAGCGGCCGACGACCACCGCCTCGGCGCCCTCGAGCTTGACGCCGTAGTGGTCGAGGATCGCCAGACATCCGGCGGGCGTGCACGGCACGGTGCCACGCTCGCCGGCGAGCAGGCGCCCGAGATTCGTCGGATGCAGCCCGTCGACATCCTTGTCGGGATCGATGGCGGCCAGCGCGACCGTCTCGTCGAGACCTTTCGGCAGCGGCAGCTGCAGCAGAATGCCGTGGACGCCGCGGTCGGCGTTCAGCGACCTCAGCAGTCCATCGAGCTCCTGCTGCGAGATCCCTTGCGGATGGAGATGATCGCGCGTCGCGATCCCCACGGAGTCCGCCGCGCGCTTCTTGCCGCGCACGTACACCTGCGAGGCCGGATCCTCGCCGATGAGGACGACGGCGAGCGTCGGCGTCACGCCGCGCGTCTGGGTCAGCCGATCGACACCGGCCTTGACCTCCGCGAGCACCCGCTCCTGGACGGGCTTGCCGTGGAGGATCACGCGGCCACGCGCAGGCGACGGATGTCCGTGGCGCGGCCGGTCTCGGGCTCGATCGCGATCACGACGCCGTGGAGCGCCGCGGGCCCCTTCGCGGGCTCGAAGCGGACGGGCATCTGCGTGAGAAAGCGTTGCAGGATGATCTCGCGGTCCACGCCGATCACGCCCTCGGTCGGGCCGGTCATGCCGAGGTCGGTGATGTAGGCGGTCCCGCCCGGCAGCACGCGCTCGTCGGCTGTCTGCACGTGGCGATGCGTGCCGACCACGGCGCTCACGCGACCGTCGAGGTACCAGCCCATCGCCTGCGACTCGCTGGTCGCCTCGCAGTGCATGTCGACCAGGATGATCGGCGTCTCGCGACGCAGCTCCGGCAGGATCTCGTCGGCCTTGCGGAACGGACAGTCGATCGGGCTCATGAACACGCGACCCATGAGGTTGAGCACGGCCACGCGGTGGGGGCCGGCCTTGATCGTCACGTGACCGACGCCCGGCGTACCGGCCGGGAAGTTCGCGGGCCGCAGCAGGAGATTGTCTCTGGTGATGAACTCGATGATCTCCTTCTTGTCCCAGATGTGATTGCCGGAGGTCAGCACGTCGGCGCCCTGCTCCAGCATCTGCTTGGCCATCGGCGCCGTGACGCCGAAGCCGCCCGCGGCGTTCTCGCAATTGACCACGCAGAAGTCGATCGCGTGCTGCTCGCGCAGCCGCGGCAGCAGCCGGGCGAGCGCGGCACGGCCGGACTCGCCGAAGATGTCACCGACCATCAGCACGTTCATACGGCTACTTCGCGACCTCGACCGCGCGCGTCTCCCGGATGACCACCACCTTGATGTGGCCGGGGTACTGCATCTCCGCCTCGATCCGCTTGGAGATGTCCTTGGCGAGCTGATGCGCGTCGAGGTCGGAGATGACGTCGGCGCGCGTCATTACGCGCAGCTCGCGGCCGGCCTGGATCGCGTAGCACATCTCGACGCCCTTGTAGGACAGCGCGATCTCTTCCAGCTTGGCCAGGCGCTTGATGTAGGACTCGAGCACGTCGCGTCGCGCGCCCGGCCGCGCGGCGGAGATGCCGTCGGCCGCCTCGGTGAGCACCGCCTCGATCGTCTCCGCCTTCACGTCCTCGTGACCGCACAGCGCAGCGTTGATCACCTGCGGGCTCTCGCTGTACTTCGTGAGGACCTGAAGACTCAGCTCCGGGTGGCTGCCTTCCTGCTCGTGGGTAAGCGCTTTGCCGATGTCGTGCAGCAGGCCCATGCGCTTGGCGAGCTTGGCGTCGGCGCCGATCTCGGCGGCCATCATGCCCGCCAGCCACGCGACCTCCTTGGAGTGCTGCAGGCAGTTCTGCCCGTACGAGGTGCGGTACTTCATCCGTCCGACCAGCTTCACCAGCTCGGGGTGCAGGCCGTGGACACCGACCTCGAAGCAGGCCTTCTCGCCCTCCTCGCGCAGCTGGACGTCCATCTCCTGCTTGACCTTGTTGACGACCTCCTCGATGCGCGCCGGATGGATGCGCCCGTCGGCGACGAGTCGCTGCAGCGCCAGGCGCGCGATCTCGCGGCGATAGGGGTCGTACGCGGAGATCAGCACGGCCTCCGGCGTGTCGTCCACGATGAGGTCCACGCCCGTGTGCTGCTCGAGCGCGCGGATGTTGCGGCCTTCGCGGCCGATGATACGGCCCTTCATGTCGTCGGACGGGAGGTCGACGACCGAGACGGCCGTCTCCACCGTGTAGTCGGGCGCCAGGCGCTGGATCGTCGTCGCCAGCACCTCGCGCGCCTTTTCGCGCGCGCCCTCGCGCGCCTGCTCTTCGAGCCGCATGCCGACCAGCGCGGCCTCGCGGCGCGCCTCCTCCTCCATTTGCGTGAACAGCTGCCGCTTGGCCTCTTCCGCGGTAAGGCTCGCGATGGACTCGAGCTTGCGGCGCTGCTCGTCGGCGGCGGCGGCGACGCGTGCTTCGCGCTCGCCGAGGGCCCGGTCACGCGCGGTCAGGGCACGGTCCTTCTCGGCCGACTCGGTCAGGCGCCGATCGAGCTGATCGAGCTTGCGCGCGAGCTCCTCTTCCTTGGCGAGGATGCGCTGCTCGACCTGCTTGAGCTCGCGCTCGCTGCGCCGGGCGTCCTCTTCGAGTCCCGCGCGCATCTTCAGCGCCGCCTCGCGTGCCTCGAGGTCGGCCGTCTTGCGGACGCCGTCGGCTTCGCGCTGACCCTCGGCGATGATCTTCTTCGCAGCAGTCGCCGCGTCGCCGAGGCGCCGGTCCGTGAACCACTTGTGGAGGAGGATACCGATGAGCAGCGACAGCAATCCGACCAGCGAGTCGAACCAGGCCAGAGAGTCCATCATCCGTCCTCTCGCACGAGGCCGTTGGGTGTCTTAGAAGTCCGCGTCAGATTTGATGAGTATAGGTGGCGGGCGCGAGGTGAGTCAAATGCGCCGACGAAAAGTCCCCGCCTCTGCCGTGTGCCGTGGTGTTTCGAACCTGGTATGTCCAGGTGGGCGTCTTCAATGGAGAGCTTTAGGCTTCCCCTTCTAAGAGGGGCTTGCTCACCACTCTCGCGTTCGACACCCGTTTTGTAAACGAGGTTGAAACTTCCCTCCGGCATCACGAACAGCGCAGGGACAGTTAACGTGTACCCGGGGCCGGGCCCCAGGTCAAGAGCCTAGCGCGGGCTCGGGAATGGCTGTGGGGCCGGAACGATCAGCCGCGACGCGGCGAGTCGGACGTCACGCGGTTGAGCAGCTCGACGAGGGCGCCCAGACGCGCCTCGACGTCGCCGGAATCCTTCGCCTGCTCGTCGCGCGCGCGGTTCAGCTCGTCGGTGATCTCGAGCGCGGCCAGCATCAGCGCCTTGAACGGATCGCGAACGCCGGCCCGCTGCAGGGCCGTCACGCGCTCCTCGATGGAGGCGGCCAGCGACCGCAGATACTTCGGGTCAGCGTCGCTGCGCAGCGACAGCGTCTGGCCCAGCAACATGATCTCCACGCGCGGCTGGTCGGTCATAGGCTCGCCTCGGACGGGGCCCCAGCCCCGCGACGTCTTGCGGCTCGCACGGCCATCACAGATCCAGCTTCGCGATGTCGCGCAGCACCGCGTCGATCTGCGCGAGCATCTGCTTGCGTTCGTCTTCGAGCCGGCGATTGTCGCGGCGCAGTCGATCGTTTTCTTCGCGCAGCCGCGCCACCGCCTCGGCGGCCCGGCCGACCGCCGCCTCCAGCTGCGTCAACCGCGTGGCGATGGAGTCGCTCACGGGGCCTCGCCGCCTCGCAGCGTGAGGCCGCGCGCGTCTCCCACGCGTTGGGCGACGCGCGCGTGGATGACGTTCACCTCGTCGTCGGTCAGCGTCCGGTCGTCCGCCTGGAACGTGAGGCGGAACGCGATGCTGCGCCGGCCATCCGGCAGCGGGAAGACGTCGAAGACGGCGAGGCCACGCAGCAGCGGGCCCGCCTCGGCCCGGATCGCCTCGGCGATGGCCGCCGCGGTGACCGGCCGCTCGCCCATCGCGAACGCCATGTCACGCTGGACCGCGGGGAAGCGCGGCAGCGGCGCGTAGCGCGGCGTCTGCCGCGCGATGGGGACACCGCGGTCGAGCGGCAGTACCGCCGCGAACACCGACGCGTCGATGCCAAATGCCTCGCGCGTGGAGGCGGCGACCTCGCCGAACTCGCCGAGCGCGGCCCCAGCGACGACGAGCGTCGCGTGCGAGTCCGGCTCGAATCCCGACAGCTGGCCGCCGGTCTTCGTCTCGGGTCGGAATCCGAATTCCGCGAGCACCAGCTCGGCGAGACCTTTGGCATCGTAGACGTCGGCGGCGGCGGCCGGCGTGTGCCACGCAGCGTCCGCGCGCGCGCCGGCAAGCGCCAGCGCCACCCAGCGCGGCTCCGCCGTCTCCGTGTCGCCGGCGACGTCACGCTCGTAGGTCCGGCAGATCTCGAACACGCGCACCGCGGGCGCTTGGCGGCGCAGGTTCGTGCCGATCACGCCGAGCAGACCCTCGAGCGGGTGCGCGCGCAGGGCGGAGGCGTCCTGCGACAGCGGGTTGAGCAGCTTCAGCGCGCTGGACGCGCCCAGCGCGCCGGCGCGCACGGGATCGCTGAACGCGTACGTCACGCACTCGCTCAAGCCGGCTCCGACGAGCACCTGGCGCACGGTACGCTCCTGGCGCCCGCGGTCGCTGTCCCGCGCCAGCGCCACGCTCACGCGTCCGACCGTCGTCGGTATGCGGTCGTAGCCCCAGACGCGGATCACCTCTTCTACGAGATCGTCCTCGATGGCGAGGTCGCGCCGGAAGCTCGGCACGCTCACCTCGAGGTCGGCGCCGCGCGCGCGCACGCCGAGCCCCAGGCCGGTCAGGATCCGTCGCGCCTGCGCGGCGGGCGGGGCCACGCCCAGCACGCGCTTCACGCGCGCCATGCGCAGGCGTACGCGCACGGGACGCCGCTTGCGCGGATAGACGTCGATCATGCCCCGCGCGACGACGCCGCCGGCCAGCTCGGCCACGAGCCGTGCCGCGCGCGCCGACGCGTCGACCAGTCCCTCGATGTCGGCGCCGCGCTCGAAGCGATAGGCGGCATCGGTCTTCAGGCCGAGCGTGCGCGAGGTCCGCCGCGTCGTGCCCGGATCGAAGTACGCGCTCTCGAGGAGCACGCGCGTGGTGGCCTCGGTGACCTCGCTGTTCTCGCCGCCCATCACGCCCGCGAGCCCGACCGTGCGCTCGGAATCGGCGATCACGCACATCGAGGCGTCGAGCGTGCGCCGCTGCCCGTCCAGCGTGGTGAACGGCTCGGCCGGTCGCGCGCGGCGTACGATGATCGTCGCGTCCGTCACGCGCGCAGCGTCGAAGGCGTGGAGTGGATGTCCGAGCTCCCACAGCACGTAGTTGGTGATGTCGACGACGTTGGAGATCGGACGTAACCCGGCGGCGCGCAGCCGCGACTGCATCCACGCGGGCGAGGGCGCGACGCGCACGCCGTCGATGACCCGCAGCGTGTAGCGCGGGCAGAAGTCCGGCGCCTCGATACGGACGCGCGCGAGCTCCGTCGCACGCCGCTGATCCTCCCGCAGCCTGAGGTCGGGCGGGCGCAGGCGAGCGCCGGTCAGGGCGGCGAGCTCGCGCGCCACGCCGAGCACCGACAGACAGTCCGGGCGATTCGGCGTGATCTCGATCTCGAGCACGTGATCGTCGAGGCCGAGCTGCTTCACGAGGTCGGCGCCCACGACGGCATCGCCGTCGAGCAGCAGCAGGCCGGCCTCGTGCTCGTCGCCCAGGCCGAGCTCGCGCTCGGAGCAGAGGATGCCCTCCGACTCGACGCCGTGGATCTTCTTTGCGGCGACGACGCCGAGGCCCGGCAGCGTCGCTCCGGGCGGCGCGAAGGCCGCGCGCGCGCCGGCCCGCGTGTTCGGCGCGCCGCACACGACGCTGAAGCGCTGCGCGCCGCGCGCGCGGACGCGGCAGACCATCAGGCGATGGCCGCGGCTCTCGCCGAGCTCGCGCTCGACGCTTTCGATCTCGCCGACCACCACGCCGCGCAGCCCCGACGGCGCCAGCGGCGTGACGCTCGCGACCTCGAGGCCGGCGTTGACGAGACGATCAGCGGCGTCCTGCGCCGAGAGCTTGACGTCCACGAACTCGCGAACCCACCCGTAGGGAATCTTCATGGTAACGACGACTCGGCGGCCGGCCTGAACCGCGGGTGGCCCGGTCTAGATGCGGAGTGGCTGCGTTCTGCGGTCAACCGTAAGTGGTTACGTTCTGAGGTCAACCGTAAGTGGCTGCGTTCTGAGGTCAACCGTAAGTGGCTGCGT
>Ga0066683_10000356_pt1 | contig 13703 bp, 18 predicted proteins | sample GraSoiAngelo_132_FD_62296 | JGI IMG/M metagenome (GOLD analysis project Ga0066683, IMG submission 62296) | Grasslands soil microbial communities from the Angelo Coastal Reserve, California, USA - 14_0929_02_40cm | ecosystem: Environmental > Terrestrial > Soil > Grasslands | place: USA... | reverse complement strand
CCTGCTCCGGGCTGATCGTGTTGATGTACCGGGTCTGGGTCAGCGGCGGCAGCCCGACGTGGAGCTGGCGGGCCCGCTTGAGCAGCTTGTAGACGAGGAACCGGGCTCGACTCTCACCCTCCTGCGCGACGAGCTGGTCGAACGAGTCGATCCACTCCTGGGTCTCGGCCTCGTCGATGTCGGGGAGCTGGTGCTTGAATTCGTCGAAGGTCATCGGTGCCTCAAGCAGGCTCGAGGCGGAGCGTCGCGTCGAAGATCTCCGGGTTCTGCATCGACTCGAAGCCTTCGATCCCTACGTACTTCCTGCGAACCGCGGCCGTCGTCCGCTCGATCGAATCCGGATCCGTGGCGGGGATCGCGGTGGCCGGCAGGCGCCGGCCGTCGACGTGGACGGCGACCGCCGGATTGGCCGTCGCCTCGCGGTACCACCGGCCGGCCTTGCCCCGAACCGACCGGATAAAGACCTCGTCGCCGTCGACGACGAGCCAGATCGTCGTCCGATGGGCCGGCCCCTCGGGTGGCTGGGTCTCGATGTCGACTTCCTCCGCCGTCCGCAGCCTGGCGAGGTCATCGCCGGAAAAGCTCATCGAGGCCAGCGTAGCCGATCGACCGGAACGCGGGGCAGGCGTTCGCCGGTGTGGGCGAACCGGCCACCAATTGATATGACGACGCAACGGTTCTGCAATGTGGGCCCGACCGACCGACAGCACGGCTCCGCCAGCCTTGGGTTCCACGCCGGCGATGACCGGCACGCCGACCGGGCCCATTCCGGCGGCCACGACAGACCCCCAGCCACATTGGAGAGCCCTCATGACCTATGAAGAGCGCGACCGCGATACCGTCGTCGTAACGGACGACCGAAGCAGCGGAATGGGCGCGATCATCGGGATCATCGCCATCGTGCTGCTGCTCCTCGCCGTGTGGTGGTTCGCCCTCGGGCCCGGCGGTTCGCCGTCGACGACGACGACCAACAACAACAACACGATCAACCCGCCGGCCGCGCCTACCGAGCAGGCCCCGGCTCCGGCGTCCTCGTAGTACGCGCTCCTGATGCGGCGGGCCGCCGAGTGATCCGTTCAGCGGACTTCGCGGCGGCCCGCCGAACCGTCACCATCCACAAATAGACCCTCGGAGGTGTTGCGTGGGAACCCAACCGCTCGTGCTCGTCGCGGATGACGAACCGCGAATCACGAAGCTCGTCTCCATCGCCCTGAGCGAGGAGGGCTTCAGGGTCGTCACCGCGACCGGCGGTGAGGACGCCCTCGCCAAAGCTGAGGAGATCCGTCCTGACATCGTCCTGCTCGACATCGTCATGCCGGACCTCGACGGGATCGAGGTCATGCGCCAGCTGCGCGAGCAGCGTCCCGTACCGGTCATCCTCCTCACTGCCAAGGGAGCCACCGCCGACAAGGCGAAGGGGCTCGACCTCGGCGCCGACGACTACATCGCCAAACCCTTCCATCCCGATGAGCTGGCCGCCCGCGTGCGGGCGGTGATCCGTCGCTCGACCGGCGTCGAGCCGGGCGCAGGTGTCGTCGCCTTCGACGACGTCGAGATCGACCTCGAGCGGCGGATGGTCCGTCGCGGGGGCGAGCTCGTCCAGCTGTCGAGGACGGAATGGCTGCTCCTCCAGCATCTCGCCACCCACCCCGGCAAGGTCGTCCTCCACACCGAGCTCCTGACCAAGGTCTGGGGGCCCGAGTACCGCGACGACCTCCAGTACCTCCGGGTCTGGATCAGCCGGGTCCGCCGCAAGCTGGGCGCGAAGCCCGGTGAGCCAGGCCGGATCCGGACGTTCCAGGGCATCGGCTACCTGCTCGACGTCGAAGGGACCGCCGGCGGCGGCGGCGGCGACGCGGCCGAGGAAGGCGATACCGACGACGCCGCGATGGACGCGGGGTCGACGGAGCCGAACTCGGCGGCACCGAACGCGACGGAGCCCGCCAAAGTCGGCTGAGTCAGCGCTTCCGCGTTCCTCGACGGCGCCCGTTCACCCGAACGGGCGCCGCTTCGTGTCCGGGGCCGGCGGCGGCGCCTGCGCTCGTCGCGGCGCCCGACAGGATGAGGTCGGCGAGCGCGTCGGCGACCGACTGATCGACCTGCTCGCCGACCAGCGCCCGGTAGAGCATCCCGCCGTGCACGGCGTCGAGCACGAGGTCGAGATCGATGTCCTTCCTGATCTCGCCGCGCGCGACCTCCTCGCGGAGCCTCGCCTTCAGGTTGGTCCGGATCGGTTGGAAAACGTCGGCCCGGAAGCGGTTCCCGAGATCGGTCTCCTCGAAGAGCTCATGGGCGATCGTCGGGAAGGCCGCCCGGAAGACCGAGTTCCGGACGAGCGCGAGGATGGTGCGGGCCGCTCCACGGACGGTCGATCCGAGCGTCCGATCGACCTCGCGCGTCGCCTCGACCTGCTCGTTGGAGCCGCGGACCGCCACCCGGAGCGCGTCGAGGATCAGCGCCTCCCGGCTGGGCCAGCGCCGGTAGATCGTGGTCTTGGCGCTGCCGCTGCGGCGGGCGATCGCGTCGAGCGTCGTCGCATCCGCCCCGCCCTCGGCCAGCAGCTCGATCGTCGCCTCCAGGATCGAGCGATCGGTAGCCGGCGGACGTGGCCGTCCGATGGGACGGGGGCTGGCGGGGACCCGGGACTCCAGGTTCACCTGGCCGCGATCGGGCATCGGACCATCCAACTCCCTTACGAAGGAGCATGCCGCGCACGACGAAGTTATGCTACCGGCAGTATCGCAATTCTCCAAGGAGACCGATTGCCTCGTTCCGCGATCCGATGACCGACCGGCCCGACCCCGACCTGACCGCGTCCAGGGCCCGCGAGTCCCTGGAGCCGGAGGAATCCGTCGTAGCCGAGCTGTCTGGCACCGGTGCCGTCCTGCTGGCGACGGATCGGCGGGTCCTGATCGTCCGTGATCGCGCCGGGTTCCGCCCGCGGAGCGGGATCCGGTCGTGGCCGTATGGCGACATCGTGTCGGTCTCGCTGTCCCGGCCGGTTCGCGGGCAGGGTGTCTTCGTCGTCCGATCGGGAACGTACCCGTGGCAGGCCGTGAGCGTGTTCTTCGCCTCGCAACTGCTCCCCGAGGCGGAGCGGGCGCTCGGCGCGATCCGGAGGCACCTCAGGCAGGACGCCGGGCGTCGCTGAGGCGCCGAACCGTCCCGCTCACCTCCAAACCACCCTGCTCGGCCCAAACCGCCCGTTCGGCGCCCGAACATCCGTCACCCGCTTGCAATGCGGCCGCCCAACGCACGATTCAGGCCGTGACAGCGCCAGACGCACGCTGGCCTTCCGCCCTCGAGGCGGCACGGATGGGAGGCCATCGATATGACCTATGACGAACGCGTCGTCCGAACCGACGACGACCCCGCGAATGACAGTGGCACCGTCGTTTCGCGCCGCGTGACGCGGACCCCGTCGGGCGGTGAGCTCGCCAGTCGGGTGGTGATGCTGCTGTTCGGGATCGTCCAGGTCCTGATCATCCTGCGGATCGTCCTGTTGCTCCTGAACGCGCGCGAGGGCAACGACCTCGTGGCGTGGATCCTGAACACGAGCCAGATCTTCGTGGCCCCGTTCAACGGCATGTTGAACGTCGACAACCTGAAGTCGGGCGGCTCGGTGTTCGACATCGCCGCCGTTCTCGCCCTGCTCGGCTGGTCGCTCCTCGAGGGAATCATCCTCGCCGCGGCCGGCATCTTCAAGCGCGAGGCGACGGTCTAGGACACTCGAGCCCAGCGAACGACACACGACGGCGGCGCCCACCGGGTGCCGCCGTCGTCCTTTGCTAAGGTCACCGCGTGCAGCGGTACGACGCGCGGACGGCCCTCGTCGTGGTCGACCTCCAGAACGACTTCGCCGATCCGGCGGGCGGCCTCGCGGTCCACGGCGGCGCCAACATCGTCCCGATCGTGAACGGCGAGATCCAGTCGGCACGGGCGGCCAGTGCCTCGGTCGTATTCACCCAGGACTGGCATCCGGCGTCGACGCCGCATTTCAAGAAGGACGGCGGGATCTGGCCCGTCCATTGCGTGGCCGGCACGTGGGGCGCGGAGCTCCATCCGCAGGTCGACGCCGCCGCCGCCGCAGCGGCGCCGCGCGTCCGAAAAGGGTCGAACGGCGAGGACGGCTACTCCGGGTTCACAATGCGCGATCCCGTCTCCGGAGAGACGACGCCGACCGAGCTGGAGGGACTGTTGCGGGAGGCCGACGTCGAGCGGGTCGTCGTGTGCGGCCTCGCGACGGACTACTGCGTGAAGGCGACGGCCCTCGATGCCGCGCGGCTCGGGTTCGAGACCGCGGTCCTGATCGATGCCGCGCGACCGGTCGAGCTCGAGCCGGGCGACGAGCAACGGGCGATCGACGAGATGACCGCGGCCGGGGTCCACGCCTGGTCGACCCGGATGCGCTGACGGCCGCCGGCAGCCTGACCGACGACCCGTGCAGATCCACCTCGTGGACGCGACGTACGAGCTGTTCCGCGCCCACTACGCGCCGCGACCGCCGGTCCTGGGCCGGGATCGGATCGTCCTGTCCGGCGTGTCGGGTCTGTGCGACCAGCTGCTCTACCTCCTGCGCGAGGAGGGCGCGACCCACGTCGGCTGCGCGACCGACCGCGTCATCGAGTCGTTCCGCAACGACCTGTTCCCGGCCTACAAGTCGTCGGTCGGCATGGACCCGTCGCTCCTCGCCCAGTTCCCGATCGCCGAGGAGGCGATCGAGGCGATTGGCGTCGTCCTCTGGCCGGAGGTCGAGTTCGAGGCGGACGACGCGATCGGCGCGGCTGCCGCCCGGTTCGCGGCGGACAGCGCCGTCGATCGGATCCTCATCTGCACGCCCGACAAGGACATGGCGCAGTGCGTCGTCGACGATCGGGTCGTCCTCCGCGACCGGCGCCGGGCGATCACGTACGACCGGGCCGGGGTGCTCGAGAAATGGGGCGTCGAGCCGGCGTCGATCCCGGATTGGCTGGCGCTCGTCGGCGACTCATCCGATGGCTATCCCGGGCTTCCGGGCTGGGGCGCGAAGTCGGCGGCCGCGGTGTTGCGCGTCTACGGCTCGATCGACGACATCCCGCCCAAGGCGAGCCAATGGGAGGTCCCGGGCCTGAGTGGCGCGGTCCGCCTGGCCGCCGTGCTGGCGGATCAGCATGACGACCTCGTCCTGTACCGGACGCTGGCCCGGCTGCGCCTCGACACCCCGATCCCACAGACCTCGCCTGCCGAGCTCGAATGGCACGGCGCGCCGCGGGCGACGTGGGAGGCGTTCTGCGATCGCTGGGGCCTGCAGCGGTTGCGCGCCAGACCGCATCGCTGGTTGGACGGGTGACCGTTCGGGCGGTCGTTCAGGCGCGACCGGTCGCGAGGGCCCGGAGCCGGGGCTGGTGGGCCGGCGGCGCCGCGACGACGTTGGCCGTTCGCGTCGGCCGGGTCTGGTCGTACCAGGTCGAGCCGTCGAAGGCGGTCAGGGCGGCGCCCGCCCGCTCCGCGATCAGACCCGGCGCGGCAATGTCCCACGCCGACAGGCCGGTCTCCTGGATGAATGCGTCGAACCTCCCGTTGGCGACGTAGGCGAGGGCGAGCGATGCCGAGCCCATCGACCGCGAGACGCGGATCGCCTTGCGGATCGCCCGGGCCCGGCTGATCGCGGCGCGACCACCGAGACCCAGCGAGATCACGTAGTCCGACAGCTGGTCCTTCGTCGATGCGTGGATCGGCCGGCCATTGAGCGTCGGCGGGCCGTCCCAGGCGGCGGCGAACGTCTCGCCACGGGTCGGGTCGAAGACGGCGCCGGCCATCGGCCGGCCGTCGACGACGAAGCCGATCGCCACGCAGAAGACCGGCAGGCCGTTGGCGTAGTTGACCGTTCCATCGAGCGGGTCGATGACCCACGTCCGACCGCCCGGGTCGGCCGATCCATCGCGCCGGGCGGTGCTCGCGCCGCTGCCGTCCTGGCCGCCGGACTCCTCGGCGAGGATCGCGTCGCCGGGGAACCGCTCGCGGATCGCGCGGATGATCAGCTCCTCGGACAGATGATCGGCCTCGGTCACGACGTCCGTCGCGCTCTTGTAGCGGACCCGCTCGAGGCGCTCGTAGCGGTCCATCAGCACCCGGCCGGCCGCGGCGGCCGTTTCGATCGCGAACTGCAGCTCCGGCGTCCAAGCGGAGACCGCCGACACGCCAGCCTCGACCCCGGTCGAGCTGGACGCGACGTCGCCCGTCACGGCCCGCTGCAGGTCACACTGAATGGCCGGTCGACGCTCCCGAACCGGGCTTCATGGTCGAACGTGATCGTCGCCCCCGCCGCGACCCGCGGGCTGTAGACGATGTCCGAATGGTCGATCCCGCGGTCCGCCGGATCCGACACACGGCAGGTCGCGGTCCCGGCCGTGGTCCCCTGGTTCGTGACCGAGATCGTCGCGACGATCAAGCCGTTCGTGCTGCCCGCGCGCATCTCCGTCACCTTCGACGTGAACGGCCCGATCCCGGCGACCGCGAGGTGGCCGGCGATCGCCAGCCCGGCGATCGCAACCCCCACGGCGAGGATCACCGAGCCGTGGACCTGCGAGCTCGCCGAGTCCTTGAGCCCGAGCGGGTTGCACCGCTCGCACAGGCCGACGTCGAGCGGGATCGGGGCGCCGCACCGGGCGCAACCGTGGGTCAGGATCGGCTGGCGGGGCGTCGGCTGGGCCGGGGTCGCGGGGATGGGCGAGGTCATCGCGAAGCGATGGTGCCATGGCCGCGCGATGAGGGCCACAGATGCCCCCGCGATCACCAGCGGTCGACGGCCTCGACAAGGGCGTCGACGTCGCTGCTCGTCCGGGCGAGGAGGATTGCCCCGTCGGCCCCGATCTCGTGCCATCGTTCCCAGGCGGCGCGCGGCTCGCGGCACCACTCGCTGTCGCCGATGGCGGCGTCGCCGAGCCAGTCGCCCTGGAAGCCCACGAGCACGCGCTGGTCTCCGCGTCGCCGGCCGCTCGCCTCGAGCGCCTCGAGGTAGAGCGGCAGGTTCTCGGCGAAGTTCACGTCGAACGCGCTCCAGCCGTCCCCGATCCGGCCGGCCAGCCGGGCGCCGGCCGGCGTCTCGCCGCCGATGATGATCGGGGGCGGCGGCTCGGGAACCGGACGGGCGTGGGCGTCGACGAGCGGGTAGAACGGCGAGTCGCGCGTCACCGGGCCGCCCGTCCACAGCGCCCGGATGACCGCGATCGCCTCCTCGAGGCGGGCGGCACGCTCCTTCGGCTCGGGGAAGTCGATGCCATACGCGGCGTGCTCCTTCGGCCCGCCGCCGATCCCCATGCCGAGCACGAACCGGCCGCCGCTCGCGATCTGGAGGGTCGACGCCATCCGGGCGAGGACTGCTGGGTGACGGTTCATCACGTTCGCCACGAACGTCCCGACGGTGGCGTGGGTCGTGGCCGCCGCGGCCATCGCGAGGATCGTCCAGCCCTCGACGACCGGCACGGTCCGATCGCCCTGCCCGACGAAGTGGTCCCAGGCCCAGACGCCGTCGTAGCCGGCGACGTCGAGCCGCTTCGCGCTCTCCAGCCACCAGCTGGGCTCGGCCCGGATCGTCCGGATCGAGACGCCGATCGGGAGACGCTCGGTCACGTCAACGGACCGCTGACCCGATCAGACGCGGAAGGTGCGCGCATGTGATCCAGGGTTCTCCCGATGAGCGTCTGCGCTGGTCGGGCCGAGCAGGAACCGCGCCGTCACAGCCCGGTCTCGAACAGGCGGACGTCCTCGGGCGAGATCACGTGGCCGTCGCCGCGGCTGAAGTCGAGGATCGACCGCGCCCCCAGCCCGTCCAGGTCGGCCGGGAAGCGCCCGATCATGTCCAGCACGACCTGCTGGATGCGTGCGGCGTTCTGCGCGAACACCTCGGTCACCGACTGGGCGTCGACCGCCTCGGTTCCCTCGAGGACGCCCGCGTCGAAGTCGGTGATGAGGGCGATGTTCACGACCGCCAACCCGAGCTCCCGGCACAGGTACGCCTCGGGATACTGGGTCATGGAGATGACCTCCCAGCCGGCGTCGCTGAACCACTTCGACTCGGACTTCGTGGAGAAGCGCGGTCCGTTGATGATCACGATCGTCCCGCGCTCGTGGAACGAGATGCCGTGCTCGCGGATGACGTCGGCGGCGATCGACCGGAGGACCGGATCGTAGATGTCGGCCGACGAGACGTGGGTGACGATCGGGCCGTCGAAGAAGGTGTCGGCCCGGCCGGTCGTCCGGTCGACGAACTGGTCGCACAGGACGAAGTCGCCGGGCTTGACGTGGCGCTGGAGCGAGCCGGCGGCGCACGGCGAGATCACCGCCTTGACGCCGAGCGAGCGCATCGCCCAGACGTTCGCCCGGTAGTTGATCTTGTGCGGCGGGATCGTGTGCCGCCGGCCGTGCCGAGGAAGGAACGCGACGCCGCGACCGCTGACATCGGCGAGGAAGAACGAGTCGGACGGCGGGCCGTACGGCGTGTCCACCTTGATCTCGCGGACGTCGTCGAGGAGCGAGTAGAAGCCCGATCCTCCGAAGACGCCGATCTCGGCCGAATCCGCGACCACGCTCGTCCTCCTCGCACGCTGTGGGATGCCGCCGATTGTCGCACGGCTGATCGGTCCGCCACGATCGATGGGGGGCGTGCCGCGCCACGCGGGTCTACGATGGCCGCGGCCGGAGGCCTGCCCGAGGACCTGCCGATATGACCGACCCGAACGACGAGACCCAGCCGCACGACGCGCCCGGAGTGATCCTGCCGCCGCCGGGACCGGCGTCGGCTGGCGAGATCCCGGCGCCGGCTCCCCCGCCGCTCGTCGCCAATCCCGATCGTCCGGTGAGCGACTGGCGGGAGCCGCCGTGGCTCCCGGCCGACCGCGACCGACACCGCGATCGAGGACCGAGCTTGGCATCGATCGTCTTCGGGCTGGTGGTGCTCGCGATCGGGGTCTGGTACTTCCTCGACCGGACGCTGGGGATCGCGATGCCGGCGATCCGCTGGGGCAGCCTGTGGCCGGTTCTCCTGATCCTCCTGGGCCTCGTCATCGTCGTCCAGGCCGCCCGGCGCCGCTGACGCTCCCCCACATGGTCGTCGATGAGGAGGCCGGACCGGGCGGCGTCGCCGCCACGCTCACGCTGGCCGACTGGCGTCGCGAGATCGCGACCCTCTACGCCGAGATCCGGCGACGGTCCGCGACCGACGTCGGCGCCGCGCTGCAGCTCTGGCGGACCACCCGCGAGCGACTGTATCGCGAGCATCCTCAATCACCCGTCCCCGCATCCAAACGGGCGACCTTCGAGGCCCACTACTTCGAGCACGACCCCGCGCTCCGGTTCGAGGTCGTCGTCGACGATCCGCCGCCGAGTCCGTTGGCGGGCGCGGCCGAAGGGTTCCGCACGTTCGGCGGCTTCGGCGGGATGGCGATCGAGCTGCCGGTCAGCGCCGGCGGGGCGATGTCGTTCACGCGCTTCGGTAGCGCGTCGATCCCGTTCCCCGACGGCGCGCGACGCCTCGACCTGTACTGGATGGCCGGCTACGCCGGCGGCCTGTTCCTGCCGTTCCGCGACGCCACGAACAGCCGCGAGACGTACGGCGCCGGTCGCTACCTGCTCGACGCGGCGAAGAGCGCCGACCTCGGGCCGGGCGCCGCTGCCAACAGCCTGATCCTCGATTTCAACTTCGCGTTCCAGCCGTCGTGCGCGTTCGATCCGAAGTGGGCCTGCCCGCTCGCGCCGCCGTCGAACCGGCTCGACCTGCCGATCCGGGCCGGCGAGCGGTTGGCCGACCGTCCGGACCCGTCGGCCTGACCGGGACTTCTGTCCCGGATCGGCGCCGGACCGTCGGTCCCTGAGAGCGCCGGGACAGAGAACCTAGGATGGCTCCGGGGTCACCCCGCGGCGTGCCCTGCGCCCGGCAGTCCCGGAATCTGGGTGGACGTGTGCGATTCCTGACGGGTGCCAAACAGGAGGGCGAGCTTCGCCTCCTCTGGTCCCGAGACCTCCGGTTCGCGCACCGCGTCGCCTGGAACCTGCCGACCGTCCAGGCCTACGAGCTCGACGCGGGCGTCGTCCTGATCGGCCCAGCCGAGGAGCTGACCGACGCCCACGCGGCCGAGGTGGCCGCTGCGACCCAGTCGGCGGCGTACGGCCTCGTCACCCTCGATTCGCGGCTCCCCGAGGGCGAGCGGCACCTGGTCGCGCTGTCCGCGGCGGTCCAGCAATCCGGGCTCGCCGAGCGAGTCGGCATGGCCCAATCGAGCCAGCTCGTCCAGACGAAGATGCTCGACTACTTCTTCACCCTGAAGAACGTCCACGCGATCGCCTACCAGCCGATCGTCGAGCTCGAGACGGGCCGCCTCGTGGAGTACGAGTGCCTGTTCCGGCCGCAGATGCCCGGGCTCCAGACGTCGATCAGCACGATCGTCCAGGCCGCGATCGACACGGACCGGACGATCGAGCTCGACAAGTTCATCGTCCGGGCGATCCTCGAGCGGGTCGGGGCGCTACAGGCGGCGCGCCGCACCGCACGACAGCCGATGCTCCACCTCGCGATCAACTTCACGCCGGCCAGCCTGCTCGACCCGCACTTCGAGGCGGCGGCGATCGCCGACATGGTCGAGGACTTCGGGCTCGATCCGCGGCAGATCACTCTCGAGTGCACGGAGCAGCAGGCCGTCTCCGACAACCGGCCCCTGGTGAAGCAGGTCAAGGCGCTCCGCCGGTTCGGCTTCGGCTTCGCGATCGACGACGCCGGCGCGGGCTATGCCAGCTTCACGCTGATCGCCGCGCTCCGGCCGTCGGTCATCAAGATCGACCGCGAGATCGTCACCGGGATCGCCCGCGACGACGCGAAGCAGGCGCTCGTCGAGGCATTCGTCTCGTTCGGCGGGCGGATCGGCGCGTTGCTCCTCGCCGAGGGCATCGAGCGACGGGCCGACCTCGCGACGCTGACGTCCCTGGGCGTCGACCTGGGCCAGGGCTACCTGATCGGCAAGCCCGCGTTGGAGCCACGGCAGCCACGACCGATGGAGACGCTCCGGCTCGGAGCGGCCCGGAAGACGATCGGGCGGAAGGTCCGCGAGGCCGATCCACGGGCCCGAACCCGCCTTCGGAGGATCGCCGACCACCCGGTCTGAGTCCGGAGCGGGCTCCTCGCGTACCATCGGGCCATGGAGCCTGCCCATCCCTCCCCGACGATCGACGCCGTCCTCAGCGCGCGCCACCGAGCCTTTCTCGAGCAGCCGCTCTTCGCCGCGATCGCCACGACGGACGCGAACGGCGCCCCCCGCCAGGCGGTCATCTGGTACCACCTCGAGGACGACGGCCGGATCCTGATCAACAGCCGCCAGACGCGGTTCTGGCCGGCCAACCTCCGCCGCGACGGCCGGGTCTCGCTGGCGATCCTGGCACCCGACGGCTACTCGTGGCTGGGGCTGACCGGACGGGTCGACGCGATCGACGAGGACCCCGCGCGGAGCCTCGCCGACATCGAGGCGTTGGCCTGGCGCTACCACCCCGACGGACCGGACCCCGACGACCTCGCCTCGTACCGCGCCTACCCGCGGATCACGTTCCGCCTTGCCATCGATCGCGTCCACGACCACCTGGAGGACTGACGATGGCGACTCCGAAGATCGGCTACGCGGCGATGCTCGAGCAGTTCGGCCCGCAGGAGGTCGTCGGCTACTCGGTCGACGCCGAGCGAGCCGGGTTCAGCGGGGTCATGGCGGCCGACCACTTCCAGCCGTGGGTCCCCCAGCAGGGCAACGCCGCCTTCGTCTGGAACGTGATGACCGCGATCGGCGAGCGGACGACCGGCGACGTCGGCCCCGGCGTCACCTGCCCGAGCTTCCGGATGCACCCGGCGATCGTCGCCCAGGCGTCCGCGACGCTCGCCGCCATGTACCCCGGCCGCCACTGGCTCGGCCTCGGCAGCGGCGAGGCTTTGAACGAGCACGTCGTCGCCGGCTACTGGCCCGAGACCCCGGACCGGATCAACCGGATGTTCGAGGCGATCGAGATCATCAAGAAGCTGTTCGGCAGCCGCGGCAGGGACGTCAAGCATGATGGCAAGTACTTCAAGCTCGAGGCGACCCGGCTCTGGACGATGCCCGACGAGGCGCCACCGGTCTACATCGCGACGGCCGGCCCGGTGACCGCCAAGAAAACCGGGATGTACGCGGAGGGGCTCATCACCGTCGGGGCGCCGGAGAGCAAGCTCGAGATGATCCGCGAGAAGTGCGAGGAAGGCTGCCGTGAGGTCGGCAAGGACCCGGCCGGCTTTCGCTACATCCTCCAGCTCCACCTGTCGTGGGCGCCGACGGACGAGGAGGCGTTCCGGAACGCCGTGGTCGAGTGGCCCAACGGCGGGATGAAGTTCCCCAAGCAGGACATCCGCAGCCCGCTCGACTTCGAGCAGATGGCCAAGCTCGTCCGGCCCGACGACTTCGAGGGCCGGATGCTGATCTCGTCCGATCCCGACCAGCACCGCGAGCAGATCCAGCGCTTCCTCGACCTCGGCTTCGACCAGATCTACCTCCACAACGTCGGCCGCAACCAGGCGGAGTGGATCGAGGTCTTCGGTCGCGAGGTCCTCCCGAAGCTCACCGCGTAGTGGTGGCCCGATGACCGCCGACATCCGCGTCGGAGCGCTGCTCTGGCCGCAGACCGATTCGTGGCCGGCGGTCCGTGACGCCGCCGAGCGGGCCGACCGCGTCGGGCTCGACAGCCTGTGGACCTGGGACCACCTCAACGCGATCGTCGGGCCGTGGGACGGCCCGATCCTCGAGGGCTGGACGACCCTCAGTGCGCTGGCGACGGTGACCGTCCGGCCGACGCTCGGCCTGATGGTCGGCGCGAACACCTTCCGCAACCCGGGGCTGACCGCCAAGCTCGCGACGACCCTCGATCACGTCTCGGAGGGTCGGGCGATCCTGGGGATCGGCGGCGCCTGGTTCGAGCGGGAGCACGATGCGTTCGGCTTCGAGACGTGGGGATCGGGCTTCGGCGAGCGGCTCGACCGGCTCGACGAGGCGGTCATGCTCCTGCGCCGCCTGCTCGACGGGGAGCGGATCGCCGACCACCGCGGCCGCTTCTACGCGCTGCGCGACGCGTTGTGCGAGCCGCGTCCGGTCCAGCCCCACCTGCCGATCCTCATCGGCGGCTCCGGGCCGCAGAAGACGCTCCGGACGACGGCCCGCTACGCGGACGCCTGGAACACGGGCGGGTCGGTCGAGGCGCTGCGCCGCAAGGACGCGACGCTCCGCGATCGATGCGCCGAGATCGGGCGGAACCCGGACGAGATCGAGCGGACGGTGTCCGACTGGTTCCTGATTCGGGACGACGCCGCCGAGGCGCGGCTGGTCCTCGGGCGGCTGGCGGCCGCCAACGGCGACTCGCTCGGCGCCGACGACACGGTCTACGTCGGGTCGCCGCGGAAGATCGCCGACGATCTGCGGCCGGTCGTGGAGCTCGGCTTCCGCCACATCATCGTGGACGCGATGGCACCGTACGACGCGGAGACGATCGAGCGGCTGCCCGAGGTCCGCGAGCTGCTCCGCCAGTGACCGCCATCTCGGCTCGCACCGCCGAGCCGCATCCCGCCCGGACCGACCTGTCGCCGGCCGGGCTCCTCGCCGCGATCGTCGACGACTTCCGGGCTTCGGCCACCCGCCGCCGGGGGCTCGCCGGGGAGCGGGTGATCG
>Ga0066683_10000355_pt1 | contig 13713 bp, 11 predicted proteins | sample GraSoiAngelo_132_FD_62296 | JGI IMG/M metagenome (GOLD analysis project Ga0066683, IMG submission 62296) | Grasslands soil microbial communities from the Angelo Coastal Reserve, California, USA - 14_0929_02_40cm | ecosystem: Environmental > Terrestrial > Soil > Grasslands | place: USA... | reverse complement strand
GTCAGTCACGCACGCGCCGCGCCAGCTGTCCGTGAACTAACCACTGTCACCGCTCGCGGCAAGGTCGGCGTGGCAACTAGCAAAGCCACGGCGACCAAGCACTGAGGACTCAAAAGGAAGGGAGTCGCGCGGCGCGTGCTATAGTCGCGGGCGTTTTTCGACAGCCGCCCGAAGCTGCAGAGGGAGAATCGCCCATGATCAGTCGCCGTGCGTTCCTCGCCGTCACCGCTTCCGGAGTCGCTGGAGCCGCTCTCGACGCACGACGCGCCGCCGCCCAGGAGCCCAAGCGCGGCGGGATGCTGCGGATCCTTCAGATCGAGCCCGCGATCGGGTTCAATCCCGCGCTCGAGGGGACGAACTGGCCAGAGACGATGCGGATGGTCTACAACGGGCTCACCGACTTCAACGAGAAGGGCGACCTCGTGCCCGGGATCGCGCGCGGCTGGACGGCATCCGAGGACGCCGACGCGGTCACGTTCAGGCTCACGCCGGGCGTGCAGTTCCACGACGGCACGCCGTGCACGGCCGACGACGTGCGGTTCACGTACGAGATGATCGCGGACTCCAAGGTCGCCTCGCCGATGAACGTGTACGTCGCCAACTTGAAGTCAATCGAGACCTCGGACAAGCAAACGGTGACGCTGCGCTTCAATGGGCCGAACGTCCTCTTCATGCCCGGCGTGTCTGCGATCGGCATCCTGCCGAAGCACCTCTGGGGCAGCGGCGATCCGCGCAAGAGCGCGTATCTCGCGCAGCCCATCGGCACCGGGCCGTTCATGCTCAAGGAATGGCAGCGCGGCGATCACCTGACGTTCGTCTCGAACCGCGACTACTTCCGGAAGGGCCGCCCGTATCTTGATCAGGTCATCTTCAAGGTCGTCTCGGACGCCGCGACGGGAATCCAGTCGTTCCGCAATGGGGAGCTCGACGCGGTGCTGTCCCAGGGGGTGCCGGGAGGGCTCCCCTACGCGCTCGTACGTCAGATCGTGGATTCCAAGCCGGCGAACATTGCTTACAACGAGTTCGTGCAGGCGTTCTCGCAGATCCTCTGGATGAACTGTGCGGCGCCGCCCTTCGACAATCCCAAGGTTCGCCGCGCTGTCGCCCACGCGATCAACAAGGAGCTCATCGTGAAGGCGTTGCTGCAGGGCTTCGGGCGGGTTCAGGATTCGATCATCGGCGACTTCCCGTCGATGCGCTGGGCCCACGATCCCACGATCAAGAACGAGTACAACCCGACGCGCGCGAACCAGCTGCTTGACGAGGCGGGATATCCGAAGAAGGCGGGCGGCCGCTTCAAGATCACCATCCTCGCCACCGAAGGCTTTCGCGTGAAGCTCTCCGAAGCGCTGCGGGCGATGTTCGCGGCGGTCGGGATCGAGTCCAACATCCAGTCCTCGACGTGGGCGCCGTACATCCAGCGCATCCGGGCGGACCGCGACACCGCGGGGATGATCTGGACCATCTTCATCCCCCGTCAGGTCGATCCGTCGCTGATCCTCGACTACCTGAGCCCGAAGAACGCGAAGCCCGGCGGCTCGAACTATTCCCAGTGGAACAACGCCCGGGCCGGAGAGCTGATCGAATCCGCGCGAGCCACCGGAAATCAGGCCAGGCGCAAGGCGATGTACACGGAGGTCCAGCGGATCGTCGTCGACGAAGCGCCCGTGGTCCCGCTCTACAGCGCGCTCGGCGTCGACATGTGGCAGCGCTACGTCGAAGGCATTCACAGCATCGACAGCCTCACCGGAACGCTGTCGATGATCGACACGGTGTCACTCAACCGAGCTTGACGGGCGTCGCGCCGTACGTCCTCGGGCGGCTGCTGCAGAGCGCGGTGCTGCTCGCATTCATCGTGACGATTGGGTTCTTCGTGATCCGGACCGCGCCCGGCGATCCCGTCCTGTATCTATACGGGGCACAGAACATCAGCGCCGAGACACTCGCGGCGCTTCGCCAGGTATGGGGCTTGGATCGTCCGCTCGCCGAGCAGTACTGGATCTACGTGACGAACGTCGCGTCCGGCAATCTCGGCTATTCGCAAGTCAACCGCGAGCAGGTGTCCGCAATCCTGCTGCGCAACGTTCCGAACACGCTGCTGTTGATGGCGCCGAGCATCCTTCTTGCAGCCGCCGGCGGCGTCGTGCTCGGCACGACGGCGTGCCGGCGACTGAACACGCCGGTTGACTACATCATCGGTGCAGTCTCGATGGTGGGTTACTCCATGCCGCCGTTCTGGCTCGCGATCCTTTTGATCGTGATCTTCGCGAGCACGCTCCGCTGGCTGCCGACCCAGGGCATGTCGACGCTGGGAGCCTCGTATCACGGCGTCGCCCACGTGCTGGACGTTGCGAAACACATGGTGTTGCCGGTCGCCGTGCTGACCTGGTGGTATCTGGCGGCCTTCGCGCGGCTCACGCGCGCCTCCATGATCGAGGAATCGAGAAAGCCGTATCTCATGACCGCGCGGATGAAGGGGCTAACAGAAGCCCGGGTGTTCTATGGCCACGCACTTCGAAACGCGTCGAGACCCGTCCTGACGATACTCGGCGTGTATCTTGGGACGATGCTCGCCGGCGCGGTGATGACGGAGGTGGTGTTCGCGTGGCCGGGCATGGGCCGCCTGACGTTCAGCGCGATCGTCCAGCGTGACTATCCCGTCGTGCTGGCGGTCTTCATCGTCAGTGGCGTCGCTGTCGTGGTGACGAACCTCATCATCGACGTCCTCTACTCGCTCGTCGATCCTCGTATTCGCTATGCGTAGCGTCCTGGCCGACGTGTGGCGCGTCTTTCTACGGCAGCGTGCCGCCCTGGCGGCGCTCCTCGCCCTCGTCGCCATAGCCGTGGCGAGTCCGTCTGTCGTCATCCTCAGTCAGGTCGATCCAGAAGCGATCTCCGTCGACGTGCTCGGTCGCCCGTCGCTTGCTCATGCCATGGGCACCGACTATCTCGGTCGTGACATCCTCGGCCGGGTTTTGCACGGCGTGAACACGTCGCTGCTCGTCGGTGCGGCGGTCGCCGGACTTGCGCTCGCCATCGGCCTGGTCCTCGGTACGACCGCGGGTTTCTATCGCGGCGCCATCGATCATGTCATCATGCGCGTGTCCGACGGGCTCATGATCGTGCCGACATTCTTCCTGGTGCTCGCGGTGGCGTTCATCTTCAGCGGGCGGCTGGCGTTCGTCATCGTGTTGCTGGGCGTCACGATGTGGCCGCAGATTGCGCGGATCGTGCGCGCCGAGGTGCTCGCACTGAAGGAAGAGGGCTTCGTGCTCAGCGCACGCGCGTTGGGTGCCGGTGACGTCCGTCTGATGTTCCGCCAGATCCTGCCGAATACGTTGCCGCCCGTCGTGGCGATGATCGCGCTGCTCGCGTCATCCGGCATCCTGGCGGAGGCTTCACTGAGTTTCCTCGGCGTCGGCGATCCAAACGTGGTGAGCCTGGGGCAGATGCTGACGAGCGGACTCGAGTACGTGACGAACGCGTGGTGGGTGCCGGGATTCCCCGGGGCTGCGATTTTCGTGCTCGTGATACTGCTGAACATGCTCGGCGACGGTCTGAACGTCGCGCTGAATCCGCGACTGCGAAGGGGCGCTTCGTGAAGTTCTCCATCGCCGTCAACATGACGCGCCGGCGGCCGGACGTACCGATGGAGACCGTCGCCGCCCAGGCGCTCGAGATGGTGGCCGCGGCGGAGCGGCTCGGCTTCGATATCGCGTGGGCCGCCGAGCATCACACGATCGAATACACGATCGCGCCGAACCCGCTTGTGCTGATCATGCACTGGGCTCCGCACACTCGAACGATACGCCTCGGCACGGCCGTGATCACCGCGCCGTACTGGAATCCGTTGCGCGCCGCAGGGGAGATCGCGCTCGCCGACATCCTGATCGGCGGTCGTCTAGAAATCGGCTTCGGGCGCGGCGCATATCAGTACGAGTTCGATCGGATGGCGGGCGGAATCGCGCAAGAGAAAGGCGGCGACCATCTCCGCGAGCTGATACCGGCCGTGCAGAAGCTGTGGCAAGGCGACTACGCGCACGACGGCACGATCTGGAAGTTTCCCCGCGCGACCTCGGTTCCCAAGCCGCTGCAGCGACCTCACCCGCCGCTGTGGGTGGCGGCCCGCGACCCGGAGACGTACGACTGGACCGTGCGGCACGGTCTCGACGTCATGGCCACGCCGCTCAGCAAGCCAGATAGCGAAGTCGAGAACCTGGCCGGCAAGCTCGCCAAGGCCATCGCCGACCATCCTGGTGCGCGCCGCCCGCGCTTCATGGTGTTGCGCCGCACCTGCGTATACGAGGACGCCAAGGACTGGCGACTGCCCGCGGAGACCGCTGCGGAGGACCTGCGCGTGTTCAACGGCCTCTTCTACAACGCGGCCGGCGTGGTCAACGGCTTCCCGACTCCGATGGATCCGCTGACGCCAGCCGGCGCCGCCACGCCGCTCGGGCCTGAGACCCTGCGCGACAACCTGATGTTCGGTACACCTGACCAGGTGGTCGGCCGCCTCCGACACTACGAGCGGCTCGGCGTCGATCACTACTGTTACGGCGCGAGCTTCGGCCTGCCGCATGACGTCGCGATGCGGTCGCTGGAGCTCTTCGGCCGCCACGTGATGCCCCACTTCACGGCGACTCGCGGGGCTACGCGATGATCACGTCGCGCGACGGCGCCACGATCAACTACGAAGTGGAGGGGCGCGGCCGTCACGTCACGCTGGTTCACGGAGTCGGCTCACACCTTCAGGCGTGGGACGGCGTCGTTGCCGCCCTGCGCGATGAGTTCACCCTGCTCCGCTATGACCTTCGCGGCCATGCAAAATCAGGCAAGCCGCCAGGGCCCTATGCTCTAGACGACTATGTCGCCGATCTCGCCGCGTTGCTCGACGCACAGTCGGTCGATCGAACCACGCTCGTCGGTTTTTCGTTCGGGGGGATGATCGCGCCCGCGTTCACCGTACGATATCCGAATCGCGTCCAGGCGCTCGCGATCGTGAGCGCGGTGGCGGGTCGAACGGCCGAGCAGCGAGCAGCGGTGGTGAAGCGTGCGGAAGATCTGGCACGCGGCGGAGCGGCCATGACTGTCGGTGAAGCGGTCGAGCGATGGTTCACACCGGAGTTCCGAGCACGGCACCCCGAAGTCATCGAGCGCCAGATCCAGCGGGTGCTCGGCAATGACCCCGCGGGCTACGCCGCGGCATATCGCGTATTTGCCGAGTCCGACGTCATCGACGAGCTCCATAAGATCACCTGTCCGACGCTGGTAATGACGGGCGAGCACGACACGGGCTCGACGCCGACGATGGCGAGGGCCATTCACCAGCGTATCGCCGGCTCACATCTCTTGATCCTGCCGCGATATCGTCACAGCCTCCTGATCGAGGCGACGGCGGACGTCGTGCGCGAGCTCCGCACGTTTCTCAAGGACACCTGACAGCGGGCAAGTTCTCCGCCGTACCCGCTGCGGTACAGGGAACGGAGGGCGGCCGAGCCATTTCCGTCCCCTCCCGATGGTCGTTGACTCGGCTGCTCGCGACGCGGGGCGCGTGGCGGGTGCTGTGGACGCTGGCCCGCCAGCGCCGCTTCGATCCGCCCAAGACCGATCGCGTCACTCGCTGACGGCGTGCGGCCGTCGATCTCTAGCCCGGCGAGCAGGCTCCGAACATCAGAAAGCCGCCCTCGTGACTGAGCACGGCGCCGGACATGACGCCGGACGCCTCGGCGATCACCACGTCCCACGCGATGCCGCGCTTGCCCGTCTCCTCGCCTTGCACGAGCAGCCGGCCTTCGCCGCGTCCGACCGAGGTGATTCTGGCCGTCCGTCCGGTGGCGGCGCCCGTCACCATCCGCTCGCCGAGATCGATCTTCAGCGTCGCCGGCATGTTGACCGTCGCCGCGGTCCCGCGCACGCAGGATGACTGGTCGTGGCAGACCATCACCGCCTGGATCGCGCAGTTCAGGCGCGCCGAGCCGTCCAGCGACGCCGCGACGGCGGGCGTGATCATGAGGAGGACGGCCGACACCATCCCGAGCGCTGTGTTCATGATCCCGAGCGCTGTGTTCATGCGCATTTCGTAGCAGGAAGCGCCCGCGTAACATATGGGACCTTTGTCCCATCCGGCCAGGGAGCGCCTCGAGGGGGCGCTGCGCGGCCTGCTGCCCCGCGCCGGGGCAACGCTGAGCGCGCGTCGCGCGAAGACGCGGCGCGCTATTCGCGGCAGATACGCTCGCGGCGCTGCAGATAGGCATGGCGCACCGAGCTGTACATGTCGATCGCGCTCTCTTCGAACCCCTGGAACAGATCGAGGTTCAGCGAGCGGTCGTTGACGATGTCGCCGGCCTTCATCGCGAGCCGGTCCCAGACGAGCGGCAGCACGTAGAAGAGCGGGTCCAGCGCGGCGTCGATCGCTTTGCCGACTCCGTCGCGGATCGTCAGCGGCTCCAGGAACGGCACGATCACGTACCGCCCCGGCTTCACACCGTAGACACACAGTGTCTGTCCGAAGTCGCCGCGGCTTTTCTGGACGCCGAAGACGTCCCGGGCCGGATCGAACAGGCCGCCGACGCCGGCCGTGCTGTTGATCAAAAAGCGCGTGAGCTCGCGACCGGCGCCCTTGATCTTGCCCTGAAGCAGGTTGTTGATGACACGCGGAACGAACGAGATGTTGTCGAAGCCGTTCGCGATCATCGTCTGGATCTCGTCCGGGAGGAGGAAGTTGTAGCCCTTCGCGACCGGCCGCAGGACATATCTATCCACGCGTCGATTGAAGTCGAACGCCTTCGTGTTCCAGCCTTCCCACGGATCGTAGGCTTCGATCTCCGCGTCGGTATCGCCCGTCGCCTCGCGCGCCTGCGCCATGCCCTCTTCGGGCGCGGCGGTGTCGGCCACGGTGCCTTGGATCTGACGCGGGCCGGCGTTGAGCGCGGAGTCCAGACTGCGCGGGCCGGACAGCGGCCCACCGCAGCCCGTGAGCGCGAGGGTCCCGAAACAGAGGACGCTGGTGAGACGCGGCAAGCTCTGTGGCATAGTCTTTCCCTTCACGGACGCGGCCGAACGGTTGGCAGCCAGAACGAGAACGTGGTGCCTCGGTTCGGCGTGCTCGCGCACGTCAGCTCGCCACCGAGGCGATCGACGAAGCTTCGGGCGATCGCGAGCCCGTAGCCGCCGGAGCGCTCGCCGGCCGCCGGGATCGGCTCCAGACGAATGCCCGGTCGGAAGAGGCGCGCCTGCTCGTCACGGCTCAGCCCCGGCCCTTCGTCCCGGACGCTGCACACGACGCCGTCGCGCTCGCCGTGCAGCTCCACCCAGATGTGTCGGTCAGGCGACGAGTACTTCACGGCGTTCGACAAGAGGTTGTCGAGAACCGCGGCGGTGAGCACGCGGTCGGTACGCACGGGCCGCACGTCGCCGTGAAGACTGAAGATCAATTTGACGCTCTTGTCTTCCGCGGCGCGCCGGTAGTATGCGCAGGCGCGCTCGACCAGGCGCGCCAGGTCGACGTCCTCGAGTCGCGGCGTCAGCTCGACGCCGACCGAGTTGTTCATCAGCTGGCTCACGGTGTGGTTCATCAGATCGTTCGCGTGAGCCAGCCCTTCGAGCCATACGGTCACCTGACGATCGGGATGGTGACGCAGCACCGGCAGCAGCAGCTCGACGACACCGCCCGAGACGGTCAGGAAGCTGTTCAGTGCGTGCGCGGCGAGCGCGACCGAATGGACGTCGACTGCGGGCAGCAGATCGAGCTGCATGACCGCGTGCTCGAGATCCTGCTGCGCGCGAGTGATCGCAGCGATCGCCGCGTGCTTCGCATTGCCCGGCTCTTCATGGGCCGCACGCATCATGGGCGCTCTTCTACCGCGCGCGCGGACCGGCGGCCCATGGGACCTTCGTCCAATACGGCGAGGCCTAGGCAGAAGGTCCGATTTTCGCCGCGGCGCGCCTGCGATAAAAAACGTGAATCCGACCGCGAATGAGCTGTACGCCCGCGCGACGAGGGCACCCTCGAAGCGCGGGCACGCAGCTCGCACAGAAAGCGCGTCCGCGCTCGTCATTCTTCGCCGACGACGCTCTGAGTTGGCGCATCGTAGTACTCGCCGACGCTCCCGCGTTGCGGTACGATCCGGGGCCTGGAGGAGACAGGATGTCGGACACTATGCGGAACTCCCGCGCTCACCGCTTTCGCCGCATCTCGGACGGCAGTGCCGCGGCGGCGGTCCCGCGCGGCGACGGCGGCGGCGCGCACCTGCGGCCGTGCCTCAGACTGCTGAGTGACTCGCAACGAGATCGCGAGGATCTACGCCAGGCACAACGGGGCCATCGCCTCGGCACGGAAGCGAGTCGCCGCACAGTAGCCCGGCCCTGATCGCCGCGCGATGCGGCTCGCGATGAGCTCAACGACGAGGACCGCACTCACTGCGGTGCTGGTGTGTCTCGCGTATCTGCTCGGCGCGAAGGTCGGCGAGCAGCTGCGGTTTCTGCCGTTGACCACCTCCGTGCTCTGGCCGCCCAACGCCATACTCACCGCAACGCTGCTGCTGACCGCGCCGCAACGGTGGCCGCTCTATCTCCTGGCTGCCCTGCCGGCGCATCTCATCGTGCAGTTCGGCGTCGGGCGTCCGACCGCCCTCGTGCTCGCGTTGTTCGTCACGAATTGCACCGAAGCGCTGCTTGCGGCCGGCGCCGTCCGGCGATTCGGTGACGGCCGGCGGTTCGACACGTTGCGCGACGTCGCGATCTTCGTGATGTATGCCGTGCTGGCCGCACCGTTCCTGTCCTCGTTCGCGGACGCGGCCGTCGTCTCCCTGTTCAATGCGGAGCCGTATTGGCTCGTGTGGCGGACGCGGTTTTTCTCGAACACGCTGACGGAGCTCATGCTGGTGCCGGCCATCGTGATGGCGGTCACGCGGCTGCTGCCGTGGATGAGGAACGCCGCGCCGTTACGTCGCCTGGAGGGCGCCCTCCTGGCGGTCGCACCGCTCGCCGTGGGCATGGTCGCGTTCGGCCCGGCGTTCGAACGCATCGCCGCGCTGAGGGAGCCGGGCACGCAGTTCGCCTTCCTGCTTCCCGTGCTCTTCTGGGCGGCCGTGCGGTTCGGGCCCGGAGGCTTCAGCATGACGCTGCTCGTGACGACGCTGGTGGCGATCTGGGCAGGCGCGCAGGGCCGCGGCGTGTTCTCGGCGATGCCGCCCGCTCAAAGCGTGCTGGCGCTTCAGATTTACTTGAGCGTGACCGCGATTCCGCTCCTCTGTCTAGCGGCCGTGATCGAAGAGCGCCGGCGGGCGCAGGCGGCGCTTGCCGAACGGCTGCGGTTCGAAGAGCTCCTCGCGCAGCTGTCGGGCTCGTTCGTGCACATCGCCGCTTCGGGTACGGATGCGGCCTTCGGGACGTGGCTGCGCGAGCTCGGACTGTTTCTCGAGGTCGATCGCCTCGTGGTGTACCGCTTCCCCCGGCACTCCGACGACGTCCGCAGCGTCTACTCGTGGATTCGGCCAGGCGTCGCCGCGTCGCCGGCGCTCATGACCAACGAGGCCTTTCCGTGGATGCGCGCGGAGCTGGCCGCCGAGCGCACCGTCGCCATCGGACGAATCGACGACGCGCCGCCGGAGGCGGCACGCGACGTCCACATGATGCGGACGCGCGGCGCCCGCTCGACGCTCGTGCTGCCGCTGGTGGCGGGTGGCGAGGTCCTCGGCTGCCTGGCGTTCGTGATGTTCACGACGGACCGCGCCTGGCCGCCGGAGCTGATTCAGCGGCTGCGGCTGGTTGCCGAGGTCTTCGCGAGCGCACTCGCTCAAAAAGACGCCGACGAGGCGATCCGGGCCAGCGAGGCCCTGAAGTCGGCCATCCTCGCCTCACTCACCAGCGGCGTGGCCGTGCTCGATCACAGCGGCCGTGTCGTGACCGTCAACGCCAGTTGGCTGCGGTTCCGAGATGATCCCGCCGCCTGGGCTGCTCAGGCCGAAGTCGGCGAAAGCTACGTCGAGGCGTGCCGCCGCGCCGCCGGCGCCGGCAGGGCACAGGCCGCAGAGGCCGTCGAGCTGGTCGGCGCCGTGCTCGCGGGCTCCCTGCCGACGTTCACGCTCGAGTACAGCGGCGGCGAGCCCGTCGCGAGCTGGTACACGATCTCCGTCGTGCCGTTGCCGGGTCGGGACGGCGGCGGTGCGGTCGTGGCCCACGCCGACACGACCGACGTCAAGCGCGCGGAGATCGATGCCCAGCGGATTCGTCAGGAGCTCGCGCACTCCGCACGGGTGTTCACAATGGGCGAGCTCACGGCGTCGCTCGCGCACGAGCTGAACCAGCCGCTGGCGGGTATCAGAACCAACGCGCAGGCGGCGCAGCGCTTCCTGGACGCCACGCCACCGCACTACGGCGAAATCCGCAGCATTCTGTCGGACATCGTCGAGGACGACAAGCGGGCGGCCGACGTGATCAACCGCCTGCGGGAGCTGATGCGGAAAGGCGAGCCGGAGGTTGCGCGTGTCGACGTCAACGACGTGATTCGCGGCGTCATCAAGCTCGTGAGCAGCGACGCGATCATCCGCGGCGTCGACATCACGTCAGACCTCGCGGCGGGGCCGCTGATCGTGCTCGGTGATCGCGTGCAACTCCAGCAGGTCGTGCTGAACTTGCTGCTCAACGCCATGGAGGCGATGGTCGACAGAACGCGCGCGCAGCGCGTCGTGGTCGTCCGAACGCGGCCGGACAGCCGCGGCGTCGAGGTTGTCATCGAGGACACAGGGCCCGGACTGGCCCCGGGCGCCGAGGAGATGATTTTCGAGCCGTTCTACACGACGAAGTCGTCGGGCATGGGCATGGGACTCTCCATCGCGCGCTCCATCCTGCAGGCCCACGGCGGTTCCATTCGGGCGCGAAGCAATCCGAGGCGCGGAGCCATATTCCACTTCCTGCTGCCGGCCGCGGGCGTCAGCGTGCCGTGACCGAGCCCGAAGCGACCGTCATCGTCGTCGACGACGACGCCTCCGTACGGCGCGGCCTCGAGCGCCTGCTCCGCGCCGCCGGCTACCGGGCCGAGACCTATGGGTCCGCCGAAGAGTTCCTCGCCCGGCCGCCGATCGTCGGCCCGTGCTGTCTCGTGCTCGACGTCCGGATGCCCGGCCAGGGCGGCCTCGACCTGTATCAGACGCTCACCAAGCGCGGTGAGTACATACCTGCCGTCTTCATCACGGGCCACGGCGACATTCCAACCGTCGTGCGCGCGATGAAGGCCGGTGCCGTCGATTTCCTCGCGAAGCCCTTCGACGACGACGAGCTGCTCGACGCCGTGCACCAGGGGCTGAACGGCCGACTCCGGCGGCAGCCGGGGTGATGGCGGTGGCCCTCCGGCCCTGGGCCGCTTCACTCGGGCTGGCGGTCGTGCTGGTGGTTCTGCTCGTGGCGCCGGGCGCGGCCGAGGACCCGCGCCGGGTCAATGTGCTGCTGCTCTACAGCGAGCCGAGGGTCGTCCCCTCGATCGTTGCGATCGACGAAGCGTTTCGGTCGACACTCGAGGCGCGTCTCGGCGGCGGGGTGTATTTCTACACGGAGTTCCTCGACGTGTCGCTGTTCATCGACAACGTTCCCCAGCGCGAGCTCCGTGACCTGCTCATTCGCAAGTACGCCGGCCGGCGGCTCGATCTCGTGGTCGCGGTGTCGAGCCGCGGTCTACGCATCGCCGTGCAGAACCGCCCCGTGTTGTTCCCCGGCGTTCCGATCGTGTTCGTGGCGGTCGATCCCGCTGCCGCGGCCGATGTTGCTGGTGAGTCGAATCTGACCGGGACGTGGCTGAAGATCGGGTGGTCCAGCACGCTGGACATCGCGATGCGCCTGCAGCCGGCGGCGCGTCGAGCCGTCGTGGTGACCGGCAGCGGCGCGCCGGATCGCGTCTGGATGGCGGCGGCGAAGGCGCAGCTCACGCCGTATCAGAATCGCATCGGTTTGACGTATCTCAGCGATCTGCGCTTTGCCGACGTCCTCACTCGCGTCGCGGCGCTCGGGCGCGATACCGTGCTGCTCGTTGGCGCGTTCACACGCGACGCGGACAACCACGATTTCGTGGGGGCCGCCGCGGCGGCGGAGATCGCGAGAGCGGCGAGCGTGCCCACGTATTCCTTCTCCGAGCCCATCATCGGTAACGGGGCCGTCGGCGGCGACGTCGTGGACTTCCGCAATCACGGCATCCGGGCCGCCGAGTTGGCCGCGCGCGTGCTGAACGGCGAGCGGCCGGCCCCGACGGCCGAGGGCACCAACGCGCTCGTATTCGATGCGCGGCAGCTCAAACGCTGGTCGATCGACGAGGCTCGACTCCCCCCGGGCAGCATCGTGCGGTTTCATGAGACCTCGGTGTGGGACATCTATAAGCGCTACATTTTCGGCACCGCCGCCGTCCTGCTCGTCCAGTCGGGACTGATCGCCGGCCTCGTGTTGAATCGGGCCCAGCGCCGGCGCGCGCAAGCGGCGCTCGCGGAGCGGCTGCGCTTCGAGACGCTGCTGGCCGAGTTGTCGGCGGTCTTTGCGACGCTTGGCACCAATCAGATGGACGCGGCGATCGCGGATGGGCTGCGGCGGATCGTCATCGCGCTCGACCTCGATCGCGCGGCCCTCTTCGCCCTGCGCGCGAGCGACCGGGTGGAGGTCGTCCACGCGTGGACGCGGGACGGCATCGCCCCGCGCCCGGTCACGACCGCCATCGCCCAGTACCCCTGGATCGCCGCGCGACTGCGACGCGGCGAGATCGTCAGCATCGCGGCCGCCGCGGATCTTCCAGACGAAGCCTCGATCGACCGGTCGTGCCTCGCCGAGCTTGGGGTTCGTTCGCTCCTCGCGGTGCCGTTCACCGTCGGCGGCGTCCGCTGGGCGGTCGGATTCAGTACGGTGCGTGCAGAGCGCGCGTGGCCCGACGTGCTGGCGCAGCGGCTCCGGCTGGTCACCGAAGTGTTCGCCAACGCGCTCGAGCGCCGGCACGCCGAGCAGGCCATGCGCGAGAGCGAAGACCGGTTCCGACTGCTCGCCGAAAGCGTGCCGCTGATGATCTGGATGTCGTCACCGGCCGGTCGGCGTACGTATTTCAACGAGCGGTGGCTGCACGTCACCGGCTGCCGGTTCGAGGACGCCCTCGACGACGGCTGGCTCTCCTACGTACACCCCGACGACCGCGAAGAAACCGTCAAGACCATCCGCTGGGCCGCCGAAGGCCACGCGCCATTCACGCTCGAGTACCGGCTGCGACGCGCCGACGGCGAGCACCGCTGGGTGATCGACCACGGTGTGCCGCGACGCTCCACGGATGGCACGCTGGCCGGCTATATCGGCTCGGGCGTCGACGTGACGGAGCTTCGCACCGTCCAGAAGGCGCTGCTCGAGAGCAACGCCCTCCGCAGCGCCATCTTCGGCTCCGTCTACGGGCACGTCGCGGCGATCGGCCGCGCGGGAGCGATCATCGCGGTCAACGACGGGTGGCGGCGGCTCGCCGAGGCCAACGGCGTCAATCCCGACAGCGTCTCGGTCGGCGCCAATTACTTCGACATCTGCCAGCGCGTGACCGGGATGACGGACGGTGATGCGCGCCGCGCCCTGGCTGTCGTGACCGGCGTCGTCGCGGGCGACCGCGAACGCGCACAGCTCGAATACTCGACGCGTACGAGCGACGGCGTGCGATGGTTCGATCTCAGCGTGGAGGCGTTACGTCGGGCCGAGGGGGGCGCCGTG
>Ga0066683_10000354_pt1 | contig 13716 bp, 14 predicted proteins | sample GraSoiAngelo_132_FD_62296 | JGI IMG/M metagenome (GOLD analysis project Ga0066683, IMG submission 62296) | Grasslands soil microbial communities from the Angelo Coastal Reserve, California, USA - 14_0929_02_40cm | ecosystem: Environmental > Terrestrial > Soil > Grasslands | place: USA... | reverse complement strand
GTGGAGGAGTACCCCAACAACCGGATCGTATCGCGCAGTCTCGACAACCGCATCGGCGCCTTCGTGGCCGCCGAAGCGTTACGGCGGCTCGCGTCCCAGCGTCCCAAGCACGCCGCGGTGTTTGCGGTCGCCTCCACGCGCGAGGAAATCGCCTGGACCGGTAGCGGCGCGCGTACCAGCGCGATCGGCATCGAGCCGGACGTGGCGCTCGTCATCGACGTCACGCACGCAACCGATTACCCGGGCGCCGACAAGAAACACTCCGGCGATCACAAGCTCGGCGGCGGCGTCGTCCTGACGCGAGGCTCGTCGGTCAGCCCCCGCGTCTTCGACTTGCTGGTGCAATGCGCGGAGCAGGAAAAGCTGCCTTACACCATCCAGGCGGCGCCGCGGGAAACGGGGACGGATGCCGACGCCATCTACAATGCGATGCGGGGTATCCCGACCGGCCTCGTGAGCGTGCCCAACCGCTACATGCACAGCCCCAACGAGATGGTGGCGTTGCAGGACCTCGATCGCGCGGCGGAGCTGCTCGCCGCGTTCGCCCGCCGGCTCGAGCCAGGCACCGACTTCATTCCGCAATGATCAAAAAAAAGGCCCCGGCGAAAGTCGCCGGGGCCCGGTTGGTCAGGAGTTGTTGCTTGTTACGGCTTCAACATCTCACCGAAGTCGATGTTCGTCACCCATGTGGCGAACGAGCTGGGCAGAATCGTGAACGAATACCCTAGCCCACCACAGCCCGTCCCACTGGTCGGAAACGTCTGGGTGTAGGTGCTCTGGGGGACGACGCACGTGCTGTACGTGCCTGCCGAGAGCCCTGCGAACACATAGTTACCCGCGTCGTCCGTCGTCTGCGTGGCCAGCAGCAGGCCGTTCGCGTCGAGCAGCTGAACGTTACAACCCATCAGACCCATTTCACAGGCGAACGGATCGCGGCTGCCGTTGCCATCCAGATCTTCCCACACCATGCCATGGACCTCATCGATCCCCGGCGCAGGCGCCGGAGGTGGAGGTGGCGGTGGCGCTGGAGGCGGCGCGGGCGGCGGCGGCGGCGGCGGCGGCGGCGGCGGTGGCGGAGGTGCCGGTGGCGGCGCCGGGGGCGGAGGAGGAGGCGGCGGCGGCGGCGGTGGCGGCGGTGGCGGCGGCGGTGGCACCGGAGGCGGCACGGGGCTCGGCGGTGGCGGAGGCGACGCCGGCACCGGACAGTCCTTCTTCACCTGTCCCGGCGGCGGATTGTGCGCATTCGCCATCGCAGTTGGGTTACTGCCTTTGCACTTGTTCTTATCGTTGCCCTGCGCGACACCAGCCGCAATCGGCATGGCGACGAGGGCCAGTACTATCAGTGGGACGCGCATACTGGTCTCCTGACCAAAGTTTGTGGCTCACTGAAAAGCATGGCCAACAGGGGCAAGAAGCGCACCCACGACGGCGCTCAACGTATAAGTAGTTGGTGGAATGTGAGATACGACGAAAAAACGGTGCAGAAATCACCTGTGCTGCCGTATGATTACTTGACGTTGCGTTATGCTGTTTTCTAGGCGTTCTGCTAGTGACAAAAAGGCTGGAAGATCTGCCTTATTTTCGCTTCAAGTCGGCGAGAGCCGACTGGGCGGCGGCTCGCACCTGTTTGTCGCCGTCATCGGTCAGACCTTCGAGCGTTCCGACCGCCGCCGGTGTCGCGGCGAGGCGCAGTCCTTCGATTGCGATCGCGCGCAGGCCCGCGGGCTGTCGGCCGAACAGGCGTCCGCCCGGTTGGGCAAATTTGATGAGCGCCTGAACCGCCGCGGGACTGCCGATGCGGCCCAACGCCAGGATCAACTCGCGCTCGACCCGTTCATCCTCCTCTTCTTCCATTGCCACCACGAGCGGCATCGCGAGCGCGCTCGATTTCCGGCCGCCGACGCCCAGCGCCGCCTGGATCCGCACCTCCGGTGACTTGTCGCGCAATGCGCGCCGCAATGGCTCGGCAGCGCCGCTCGAGCCGATCTTGGCGAGGGCCAGGGCAACCGCCTTGCGAACCCTTTCATCGTCGTGATCCAGTTGCTGCGCCAGCGCCGGGACCGCTTCGTCGAGACCAAGCTCTCCCGCCAGCTCCGCTACGTTGCGCACCACAAACCATTGGTGGTGGCCGAGCATGTGCACGAGCTGGTCGGTGCCCTCCTTCATGCCGGTCAGCGCCATGAAAATGCCGCGCCGCTCTTCGATGGTCGGAGCGGCCGCGAGCAAATCCAGCAGGACTTCCACGCCGTCCTCCCCGGCTCGTCGCAGTACGAGCAGGGCGTCGTCGCGATGGCCCGGGATATTGGCGACCTCCGCAATCGCCTCGAGCAGTGCCTTGCTGTACATCCGCTTCAAGGCGATCGAGTACTGGCGGCGCCGCGTCGCATCGGTCACCTGCTGTTCTGCTCGCACGACGCCGACGATAATCGCCAGCGACTGCCCCATGCGGTGCGTCTTCATGGCGGTCTCGAGCTGCCTGCCGAGCACGGCGAGCAGATCGCCGGCGTGTGGTCCCGATGGTCGTTCGAGCAGCTCGGCCAGCAGCTCCGCCGACGGGCGCGTCGCCGCCGCCGCGGGAGAAAACGCCGTTCCGTCCATCAACGCTTCCTGAACGATCGGCGGAACGTTGGGGTCGGGGGAGGGGGCCGGGGGGCCCGGCTTCGGAGCCGTCACCACTGGCACGGTCGCCTCGATCACGAAACGCTGTATCTCGATCCCGATGCGCGTGGTGCCGCTGCCGCGCAGCCGAGTCGCGATGTCTTCCTCGCCCGGCTGCTCGGCAAGGACTTTCAGCAGCTCGAACATTTCGCTGAGCGGAGGATCGGCGGGGATCGAGATCGCCTTCACCGCGTGGAATTCCAGCCGCTGCAGCAGCGAGTCCTCGGGGGTTCCAGGTTCGGGGGGCGGCAGTATCGTCCCATTGACGACCAGACGGCCGTCCTGCGCCGCAAGCGTCGCGGCTTCCGTCTTGACGAGCACCACCAATGCGCGAAACCGCGCCTTCTGTTCCTCCTTCGCGCCCGGGTCGCGAAACAGGTCCAGCGTACGCGCAAAGAGCAGCGCGAATTCCTGCGGGCTGGTCATGGGGACGGTCAATCTAACGCTTCCGGTGTCTCGTCGTCGCGGCTAGAGTAAACCCATGATGGCAACCGCAGGCGTCGTCCGCGCATTGCGAGCGGCACATTTGCACGATGCGAGCCGGCAAACCCTGCTGCAAATGGCCTGCGACCGCATCCGATCGTGGGGCCCGCCCTACATGTCCGTCTACGCGTACATGCTGCACGACGGCGAGCTCGTTCTCGAAGCACACGCGGGCCGCGACACCGAGCACGTCCGCATTCCCGTTGGCGCCGGCGTGTGCGGGACAGCGGTGGCTGAGAAGGCTGACCAGAATGTTCCAGACGTCACCGCTGTCGGCAATTATCTCGCGTGCAACGCGTTCACGAAGTCGGAGTTGGTGGTGCTGATCCGCCGCGGCGACCACATCCTCGGTCAGATCGACATCGATTCCGACGTGCGCGACGGATTTGGCGAGCGCGAGCACGCTGATGTGAGAACGGTCGCCGACGCCCTCGCTGTGCTCCTCTAGTTCCTCCCTCCGTGTTCGTTGAAGTAAACGGCGTTCGGCTCTTCACCCGCCGCGTCGGGGGGGGCGGGGGGGGCGGGGGGGGCTCTGGACCCCTCGTGGTCGTTCTGCACGGCGGGCCCGGCGCACACCATGACTATTTGCTGCCCCAGTACGACCTGCTGGCGAACCGGCGGGAGCTGTTCTATTACGACCAGCGCGGCGGCGGCCAATCACCCGTCTCTCGCGACACGCCCGTCGGCTGGCGCGAGCATGTCGCCGACCTCGAGGCGTTGCGCTCGATCCTCGGAGTCGAACGGCTGACCGTCTGCGGCTATTCCTGGGGCGGGCTGCTCGCGGTGCTCTACCTGCTCGAGCACCCGGCGCACGTCGAACGTCTCGCGCTCGTGTCGCCCGCCTCGATCACCGTCGCGTACCGCCGCGAGTTTGAAGTGGAGTTCGCCCGCCGCATGGCCGCTCCCGAGGTCCAGCTCGAGCGGGACGCGCTGCGCGGGAGCGGTCTGCGGGAGCGGGATCCAGCCGCATACCAGCGTCGCGCATTCGAGCTTTCGGTGGCGGGGTATTTTCGTGACTTCCACGACGCCCGCAAACTCACGCCATTTCGCGTCACGGCTCGCACGCAGGATGCCGTGTGGAAGAGTCTGGGTGAGTACGATCTGCGGCCGCAGCTCCGTGAGCTCGCATCCCGCATCCCCCTTCCCGCATCTCGTGTCATCCACGGCACATTCGATCCGATTCCGATCGCGGGCTCGCGAGAGCTCGCGGGCCTGCTGCACGCCAGGCTGGTCGAGCTTCCCGTCGGGCATTGCCCGCATGTGGAAGCGACACCGGAATTCGTTCGGGCCCTCGACCAGTTTCTGCCTTCGTCATGAGAACCACGCCGTTCAGCCTCGTCTTTGCTGAGCTCGCCGCCGAGCAGTTTCCGTTGATCGCAGAGGCACTGCGGCGGGATGACGTGGATCCGATGCAGCGCGACCGCTTCGTGTTGCTCGAGCCGGTGGGTCGATTGCTGCGGAGCATCGTCCCCGACGCGGCGGGCGCAGATGCGCTGGAGGCGCACGTCCTCTTGCTTCATCATGCGTATTTGCACTGGGCGGGCGGCGGCTGGGTCTATCAGGTGAGTGAGCGGGCGCTGCGCCGCGCGATCACGAACCAGCGCATCGCATCAGACCTGCCGAGGTCTTCTCTATATCTACAGCTGCCCGAGTTGCGCGTCTGGGGGTCGCCGAACGCCGGCGCGCCGGCGGAGCCGCTCGATGGGATGTTTGTCAGCGGAACGGCCGTGCCTGGAGAGATCGCCGTACTTGGCATCTTTGGTCTCCGACCGGATCGACCGGGGTTCAGCGCGGTTGGATTGCAAGGCCATGCCGATGCCGACGATGCATCAGGCGGAGAGATCGAGGTTGCCGCGGCGCGCGAAGATGGCACCGCTGCGTTCGGACCGACACTCGAAGGCGGCTCAGCCGCCGGCATTTATTCCATTGCAAACGCAGGAGAATTGTTGCTCCTCAGCTGCCGTCTCCTTGCGCTGCTCCCCAATGAAGAAGTCCCGGCAGCTCGCACCGTCGAGTAGATTCCGCTTCACACCCATGAAGACGAAAGCAGCGGCCGGAGCCCTCGAACGCAAGGCGCGGGCGAAGAAAATCATCGCCCGTCTGAAGCGGGAGTACCCGGACGCCACCTGCGCATTGCATCACACGAGCGCGTTGGAGCTCGTGGTGGCGACGATCCTGTCAGCGCAGTGCACCGACGCCCGGGTCAACATGGTCACGCCGCACCTGTTCGCGAAGTACCGCACCGCCGCCGATTATGCCGCCGCCGATCCAAAAGTCCTCGAGCAGGAGATCCAGTCCACGGGCTTCTTCCGCAACAAGACCAAATCGATCATCGGAATGGCGCAGGCGCTGGTGGAGCGGCATGGGGGCGAAGTGCCGCAGACGATGGAAGAGCTGACCGCGCTCCCGGGGGTGGGGCGCAAGACGGCAAACGTGATCCTGGGCACCTGGTTCAAGAAGAATGAAGGAATCGTGGTGGACACCCACGTCCAGCGTCTCACAGGGCTGCTCAAGCTGCGTCGCCAGGACGATCCGGTGAAGATCGAGCAGGAGCTGATGGACATTGTGCCGCGAGAAGACTGGACGTGGTTCTCGCACACGTTGATCCAGCACGGTCGTCAGGTCTGCATCGCGCGCCGGCCACGATGCGCGGAGTGCGTGCTCAACCGGTTGTGTCCGAGCTCGACGGTATGATCACTCTGCCACCGGTCGATCGATCCACGTTGGTCGCCACGCGCCGCGACATCCATCAGCATCCGGAGCTCGGGTTCGAGGAGACGCGCACGGCGGCGCTCGCCGCAGACCGCCTCCGCAGCCTCGGCTACCAAGTGAAGACGGGCGTTGGGAGAACGGGCGTCGTCGCGGTCCGAAACGGACGAGCTGACGCGCGCTGTGTGCTGCTGCGCGCCGACATGGACGCGCTTCCGATAGAAGAAGCAAACGCGGTACCGTACCGGTCGCAGCACCCGGGCAAGATGCATGCGTGCGGCCACGACGGGCACGTTGCGATCGGTCTCGAAGTAGCCCGCCGACTCGCGGCACTCGATCTCCCCGGCAGCGTGAAGTTCGCCTTCCAGCCCGCTGAGGAGGCGTCGAACGGCGCGCAGGCGATGATCGTCGATGGGGTGCTGGAGGCGCCCCAAGTGAGCGCCGCGTTCGGCATTCACCTGTGGAATGAGCTGCCCGTGGGAACCATCGCCGTGACTCCCGGCCCGTTCATGGCGTCGGTCGATCAGTTCGAGATCACGATACATGGACGCGGCGGCCACGCAGCCGCGCCGCACCAAGCCGTCGACTCCGTCCTCGTGGCCGCGCATGTCGTCACGGCACTCCAAAGTCTGATCTCGCGACGCCGAGACCCGCTCGAGGAGGCCGTCGTGTCGGTCACGGAGGTGCATGCCGGCCGCGCATTCAACGTCATTCCGGCTCGCGCCGATTTGCGCGGCACCGTGCGCACGTTCGGTGGCAGATTCTACGAGCAAGCGCCGCAGCTCATCGAAGAGACCGCTCAGGGAATTGCGGCAGCGTTCGGCGCGCGCGCGGAAGTGCAGTATCGTCGCCTGAGCGCGCCGCTGATCAACGACCGGCAGTTGAGCGACCTCGTGCGGGATGTGGCCATCGATCTCGTCGGGAAAACCAACGTCCGCGCAGGTGTCCGCACGATGGGTGGCGAGGATATGGCGTATTTCCTAGAGCAGGTGCCCGGCTGTTTCGCGTTCGTGGGTTCGGCCGCGAGCAGCGGAAGCACGCCGCACCACAGCCCGACATTCGACATCGACGAGGAATCGCTGGTTGTCGGCGCGGAGCTGCTGACGAGAACCGCCGTGAGATACTTGAGTTGAACACGCTGGCCTCCGAGCCGTCCGCCTACCTCAAATCCGCCGCGCACCAGCCCGTCCACTGGCTCCCGTGGGGAGAGTCGGCCTTCAACCGTGCGCAGGCCGAGCACAAGCCGATCCTGCTCGACATCGGCGCGGTGTGGTGCCACTGGTGCCACGTCATGGACGGCGAGTCGTACGAGGACTCGAGCGTTGCCGAGATTCTCAATCGCGACTTCGTGTGCATCAAGGTCGATCGGGATGAGCGGCCGGACGTCGATGCTCGCTACCAACGCGCCGTCCAGGCGTTGAGTGGCCAGGGTGGCTGGCCGCTGACGGCGTTTTTGACGCCGGACGGCGAAGTCTTCTTCGGCGGAACGTATTTCCCGCCTGACAACAACGAGTATGGGCGCCCGGGATTCCGGCGGGTGCTGATGGAGATCTCCCGCGCCTTCCGCGAAGAAGGTGACCGCATCGCGAGCAACGCGCGCGCGATTCGCGAGCACGTCACGCAAACGCTGAACGAATCTCGTCCCGGGACGGCCGATGAAGCCATGCTCGCCGCCGCGGCGGATCAGATGGCTCGTCTCTTCGATGTCCGCTACGGCGGCTTCGGCTCCGCGCCCAAGTTCCCCCATCCCGCGGCCATCCAGTTCCTGCTCGCCCGTTGGCACGACGCCACAACGGGACTCGCGTGGCAGCGAGAGATCATCGACAAGACGCTGTCGGGAATGGCAAAGGGGGGGATCCGCGATCATCTGGGCGGCGCGTTTCATCGGTATTCCGTCGATGAACGCTGGATCGTTCCCCATTTCGAGAAGATGTCGTACGACAACTCCGAGCTGCTGCGCGCTTACCTGTCAGCCTATCAGGCGTTCGGGACTCCCCTGTACAAGGAAGTGGCGACCGGCATCGTCAACTGGGTGCTCGAAGTAATGGCCAACCAGGAGCACGCCGCCTTCGCGACGTCACAAGATGCGGATCTCACGTTCGGCGACGATGGCGACTACTGGACGTGGACGCTGGAAGAAACAGAGGCGGAGCTGACTGCGAGAGAAGGCGCGGTCGTTTCGAGCGTGTTCGATATCTCGGAGACGGGTGAGATGCACCACAACACGAAAAAAAATGTGTTGTGGTGGAAGCAAGATCCGGCGGGGGACGATGAATGGCCGGTATTGCGAACGGCGATGCGCAAGCTGAAGGCCGCACGCGACCGCCGGCCGGCCCCATTTGTCGATCGCACGGCGTACGTCAACTGGAACGCGATGATGGCGGGCGCGTTCCTGCAGGCCGGCGCCGTTCTCGATCGACCCGAATGCAATGCCCTCGCCCTCAAGATCCTGGAGCGCATCTGGACGCTCGCCTGGAACGCGAAGACAGGTATGACGCACGTACTCGGGGGAGGGCGGGCTGAGCCGAACGGAATGCTCGAGGACAACATCCAGGCGGCCGCGGCGTTCCTCGACGCCTATGAGGCGACAGGTGAAAGCAGCTGGCTCGAGCGAACGATCGCGGTGATGACCTATTGCGAGCGCGCCCATGGTGATCCGGCGGGTGGCTACTTCGATCTCGCCGAAAGGCGAGACACCGAGGGCGGCGGGGGGGGCGGGGCGGGCGGGGGGGCCCGCGCCTATCTCGCCACGCGCGCGAAACCCGTTCAGGATGCGCCCACGCCTTCTCCCAATGGCGTGGCCGCCCTGGTGCTGGCAAGACTCTGGGCAATGACCGACAAGGCAGAGTGGCGGGAGCGACTCGGTCGCCAGATCGCCGCGTTCGCCGGCAGCGTCCAGGAGCTATCGCTCTACGGATCCACGTTCCTGCGTGCCATCGACTGGGCGCTGCGCCCCATAACGCGAATCGAAATCTCAGGGCCGAGCGGAACGGGACCCGCATGCGCGATGCACCTGCTCGCGCTGCAGAGGTACCGCCCGCGCACGGTGATCATACGGAAAATCACCGCCGCACCCAGCGCGACGGTGTGCGTCGGCGCATCGTGCTCGCTGCCGGTCTCGACTCCGGAGAAACTGGCGGAGCTGCTCGAGCAGTGAACCGTCGAACCCTCGGCCGCACAGGGCTCTCGATCAGTGAGATCGGTTTCGGAGCCTGGGCGATCGGCGGGAACGCGTTCGGCAATTCCTACGGATCGACGGATGATGGCGAGTCCAAGCGGGCGATCCGCCGGGCGTTCGAGCTCGGCTGCAATTTCTTCGACACCGCCGACGTGTACGGCCACGGCCACTCCGAAGCATTGCTCGGCGAGGCGTTGCGCGACGTCCGCGATCAGGTGATCATCGCCACCAAGGTCGGCGGCAACTTTTACAACCGCGACATTCAGCCGCTCATGCGCGAGCGCATCGCGCAGACGGTCGGGAAGTCGCTCGATGAGATCGACGCCGGCGCACCGCTGCCCGTCTCGCATGACGCCAACTTCACGCCGGGGTATCTGCGATTTGCGGTGGAACGCTCGCTCGAGCGGTTGCGAACCGACCGGATCGATCTGCTCCAGCTCCACAATCCGCCGCTGCAGCTCATTGCCGCGATGGGCACCTACGAGCCGCTGGAGGAGATGAAACGGGACGGTTTGATCAGGTTTTACGGCGTCTCGGTCCATCCTCCCGAGGAGGGCCTGGCCGCGATCAACGCCACCATGCCTGACACTATCCAAATCGTCTACAACTTGGCGCGGCGCGAAGCCGAGGACACATTCCTACCGACAGCGCATGCCGCCAATGTGGGCGTGATCGCGCGGGAGACGCTGGCGAATGGTTTCCTGGGCGGCCGGTACAGTGCCGAGAGCAGGTGGGAGGGTGGCGACATCCGCAGCCGTATGCCGCGCCCCTACGTCGCGCAGCTCAGTGCCCTCGGTCAGCGAGTGCGCGAGCTCGCCGAGCAATCGGGGGGGGGAATGACGGCGGCGCAGCTGGCGCTCAAGTTCGTGCTCGACCGCAAGGACATCGCGTGCGCGCTCGTAGGCATGAAGACCGTAGCGCAGGTCGAGGAGAACCTCAACGCGGGGATGTAGATGCCGAATAAAAAAGCGGTGATGGAAACGGCCCGAGGGACGATCGAGCTGGAGTTGTTCGGCGACGAAGTCCCCGACACCGTTGCGAATTTCGAGAAGCTCGCGAATTCCAAATTCTACGACGGCACCAAGTTTCATCGTGTCATTCCGAACTTCATGGTCCAGGGCGGTGACCCCTACTCCAAGACGGGCAAAGGGCCCGTGGGCACGGGCGGTCCGGGCTACACGATCAAATGCGAAACGCAGAAGAACACGCATAAACACGTCGCGGGCACACTCTCGATGGCGCATGCGGGCAAGGACACCGGTGGCAGCCAGTTCTTCATCTGTCATTCGCCGCAGCGCCATCTCGATGGCGTGCACACGGTGTTCGGGCAGGTCACCAAAGGGATGGACGTCGTCAACGCCATCAAGGGGAACGACGAGATCACATCGATTCGCGTCTCATAGAGCAGGAGGCATCGCATGCTGGCGCTACTCTTGACGCTGTCCGTCGCCGTTCAGGATTCGGGAGCCTTCGTGGTGCGGCTCGGCACCGACACGGTGGCGCTCGAGCAGTACACGCGCACCGCGACGCAGCTGCGGGGTGAATACGTGATCCGGACGCCGCGGAGCCTGCATCGTATCTATACCGCCGATTTGAACGCCGACGGCACGATTCGCCGCATGGAGCTCGTCACGCACAACATCGGCGGCGACCCCGGCCCGATGGAAACGAGACAGTCGGTTGAGTTCGTGGGTGATACTGCCGTCATGAAATCGCCGCGCGGCGACAGCGTCGTAACGTTGAAACTCGTCGTCCCGCGGGGCACGTTCCCTTACCAGTTCAACGTGATGGGCCTAATGGAGCAGATCGGCCGCTACGCGCGCGGCGTGGGGAGAGACAGTGTGCGGTTCAGCGCGCTCTTCTCCGCCAACCAGACGAGCGGCGGGTACGTCCGCAAACGCGGCGGCGACACGCTCGCATTCATGTTCGATGAAGGCCAGCTCGCCGGGGTCGGACCGTTCACATTCCGGCTCGATCGTCAGGGCCATCTGACCTGGCTCACCGGTAAAGGCAGCACCCTCCAGATAGAGGCGCAGCGTGTCGGTTCGGTCCCGATGGCGCAGGCCACGCAGTCCTTCACCAACCGGCCGCTGGGCCAGCTCTCGGTGCGCGACACCGCGCGCGCCAGCGTCGGCGGCGCCGCGATGTGGGTGGACTACGGCCGGCCGCTCAAGCGGGGGCGGGAGATCTTCGGCAACGTCGTGCCGTGGCACACGGTGTGGCGCACCGGCGCCAATGCGGCCACGCAGTTCAACACGACGTCAGACCTCGTCATCGGCGGCGCAGCGGTGCCGGCCGGCATGTACACACTCTGGACGCTGCCGACCCCGAGCGGCTGGAAGCTGATCATCAACAAACAAACCGGGCAGTGGGGCACGGAGTATCACGCTGAGCAGGACCTGGTTCGCGTCGACACGAAGGTCGAGACGCTTGCAGCGCCGGTGGAGCAGCTCGTGATTGGATTCGAGCCGGCAGCATCGGGAACCACGCTAACGATCACCTGGGACAAGACGAAAGTCTCCGTCCCGGTCAGCAAGAAATAGTGCATCTCGATTTCGCGGTCGTCGCCGATTATGCGCTGGTCGATCAGTCGGGCAAGATGTCGGTGCTCGGCATCTTCCAGCACATCTGGGTGCCGCAATTCCCGGCGATGCACCCGCGGCTGCATCTGGTGCTCCGCCTGAAAGGCAAACGCACCGAAGTCGGCGAGCATCAGGTGCAGATCAGATTGATGGATGAGGAGGATGCGGAGCTCCTGGGCGGCTCGGGCACGGTGAATTTCGCTGAGCCGCCCGCGGGCGTGACGGAGATCGAGGCAGCGGCGGTGCTGGTGTTCGACGTCCCGTTCCCGCACGCTGGGCAATACCGGTTCGAGATCACCGTCGACGGAGAGCGCAAAGCCACCGTGCCGATCACGGTCTCGCAGATGCCTCCGATGCCCGCACCGACGTCACCGTCTTCATCCCCCCCCCCTTCGTCGCCGCAGGCGCCCGGTTCCTAGCACTCTGCCGCTCGGCGCGTACGTGCGGCTGCCGTTGCTGCTGCTCGCCGCCGTCCTCGCCCTCGGCTTCGACCTCGGCGGGTATCCGCTGTTCGATCCCGACGAAGGACGCAACGCGGAAATCGCTCGCGAGATGGCGGAGACGAACGACTTCGTGCTGCCGCATCTCGATGGTCTTCCCTATCTCGACAAGCCGATCGTGTATTTCGCCGCCGCCGCGGTGACGATGAAGGTGCTCGGGCCCAATGAAACCGCCGCCCGCCTGCCTGCGCTGCTCTTCACCATTGCGACGCTCGTGGTCGTGGTTCGCTTCGCGCGCCGGCGCTGGGGTTCCGATACCGGCTGGCTCGCGGGACTCGCGCTCGCGACGATGCCGCTGGTGCTCGCCTATGCGCGGACTACGATTTTCGACAGCGCGCTCGCGTTCTGTACCACGCTCGCCATTCTGGCGTTCTGGGAGGATCGGCCGCTGCTGGCGTGGGCGGCGATCGGGGTAGGGTCGATTACCAAGGGCCCCATCGCGATTCTGATTCCACTCGCCACCGTGGTGCCGTTTGCGTTGCTCGCTGGCCGGCCGCTGCGGCGATTCTTTCCGCTCGCGGGACTGGGTGTGTTTCTGCTCGTCGCGCTTCCCTGGTTTCTCGCGGTATCGGCACGGATTCCGGACTTTCCGCAATACGTGTTCGTGCGTGAGACGTTCGAGCGCGTGACGACGACACGCTTTCATCGTACCGCGCCGTTCTGGTATTACCTGCCGATCGTGCCCATTGCCGCGTTCCCGTGGATCGTGCCGGCGCTGGCACGGTGGCGGAGCTGGCGCTGGGCCTGGCTCGCGCGGCGCGTGAATCCGCGGGCACAGGAAACCATTCTCCTGGCCTGCTGGGTTCTCGGCCCGCTACTGTTCTTCACGATCAACAAGTCGAAGCTGCCGCAGTACGTCTTGCCGCTCATGCCGCCCTTCGCCATCGGCGCGGCGCGAGTGCTCACCGCGCAGGCAACCGAGCTCGGCGGTGGGCTCACCGCCGGAAGGCGCACGTACCTCATTATCGCCACGCTGTTCGGAGTGGCGCTGGCATCGTTGACGCTGTGGTTGCCGGCTCCGATCAGTCTTACGCCGGCTGAGCGCGCGGCCATCCCGCCGACCGCCTTGTCGCTGGGCGTGGCGCTGCTCATTTCTGCGGCGCTGATCTGGTATGCGGGTCGTCCTGTCCGGCTCCGCCCTGCCCTGGGGATGATGGGCTATACGATCGTCGTGCTCACCATCCCGTTCCTGTCGCATCGCCTGCGCGTCGCGATTGGGGAGGACCGGTCCGCCAAGACGCTGGCGCAGGTGATTGAAAGCAGCGGGCGCGGGTCGACCGCCGTTCTGGGAATCAGCGCCTTTCCCCCGTCGTTGCCGTTCTACCTGCGACGGCCAGTTCCCGTCGCCACCGCCAACGGACGCGAGCTGACGAGTACGTTCATCGCTGATTACTACGAGCGCTACGCGCAGATCCCCGATTCACCACTCAAGCCCGCCGATTACTGGCGTGAACGGCTGCAGCAATGCGACGTTCCGACGGTCTTCGTGACAAGCGCCGGAGATGCGCGCACTCGGGCTTTACTCGATCCACAGCTTCCGCTGCTCGCCGTCGAAGGCCGCTACGCGGCCTATGGACCATGTGCGGCATCTTCGGCGCGGTAGCGC
>Ga0066683_10000352_pt1 | contig 13758 bp, 11 predicted proteins | sample GraSoiAngelo_132_FD_62296 | JGI IMG/M metagenome (GOLD analysis project Ga0066683, IMG submission 62296) | Grasslands soil microbial communities from the Angelo Coastal Reserve, California, USA - 14_0929_02_40cm | ecosystem: Environmental > Terrestrial > Soil > Grasslands | place: USA... | reverse complement strand
ACGTACCGGACCATCCGCAACCGCAAGGGGCCGGGGCCGAGGACCCGCGCGGCCAGCTTGGCCAGGGGCCGCAGTGGCACGCGTGCCGGTGCGATATAGAGGGGTCTGCGTACGTCCATACGACATTGAAACGCACGCTGTGCCGCGAGTATTGATCGCGCGCGCATCGAGGCGCGCAGTTACCTCGTTTGTGCGACCGCAGCCCCGCTGCCCTGGGCGTTTCCAAATAGGAACGCTTACAAATGGGAAGCAATGGCCACAGCCCACGCAGGTCGCGAGGCGTGCTGCAGCGCTTGCTCGGCACTGATCGCAAGGTTGCGTTCGTGCTTTCAGGCGGGGTCAGCCTTGGCGCCATCCAGGTTGGCATGCTCAAGGCGCTCTTCGAGGCCGGCATCAAGCCGGACTTTCTCGTCGGAACGTCAGTCGGCGCCATCAATGCAGCGTGGATCGCCGGCTGGCCCAGCAAAGAGGGGATCGCCAAGCTCGAGGAGATCTGGCTCGGCCTCCGCCGCGATGACGTGTTCCCGCTCGGATGGGCTGCCGCCACCGGCCTGCTCGGCAAGACCAATCACCTGTTCTCGAACGGTGCGCTGCGCCGCCTCATCGAACGGAACCTGCCGTACGAGCGGCTCGAGAACGCGCCCGTGCCGGTGCACGTGGTCACATCGGAGCTCAAGAGCGGAAGTGCGGTGGTCCTGTCGAGCGGACCAACGGTGCCATCGCTTCTCGCGAGCTGCGCGATCCCTGGAGTCTTTCCTCCGGTGACCATCGGCCGGCGCGACCTCGTGGATGGGGGCGTTGCCAACCACACGTCCATCGACGCGGCCGTGAAGCTTGGCGCGACCCGGATCTACGTGCTGGCGATCAGCTACCCGTGGCTGTATGAAGAGCCCACCAACGCGCTCGGCATGGCGCTGCAGGCGCTGGCGCGCATGGTGGCGCAGAGGTTGGAATCCGAGGTCGCCGCCTACCAGGACACGGCGGAGATCATCGTGATCCCTCCGCTCGAGCCGATGGCAGTGTCGCCGGCCGACTTCAGCCACACGGCCGAGCTCATCGAGCACGGCTACGAGTCGGCTCGCAAGATGCTCGTGGCACGTCGCCCGACCAGGGCGCAGCCAGCGCTGCGGCCGTCGACCGAACCTTCAGCCGCTTAGGCGCCGCGTGCGCCGCTTAGGCGCAGGGCGGCAGCGGGTTGTCGGAGGAATGAGCGGAAACCTGAGCGGTTTCCCCTCATCGGGCCGCTCAACGGCCGCCTGACGAAGCTACGAAGCGACAGTCGAGCCGGCCGGATTCGCGGCCCTGCTCACCTTCCCCAATCGAAAATCTGTCCTAAAGCTACGCCTCGCGACGCTAGGGCAGAGCCAGAGACAAAGTCATGGCCGGGCGAAGCCCGGCCAACCCTGCGACGTCAGCCTCAATCCCTTACGCGCAGGGCGGCAGCGGGTTGTCGGAGGCGCCTAGCTCGCGCAGCAGCGGGCGCTTGCGACTCCACAGCCACTCGATGAGCTCCTTGCGCTCGGCTGAACGGCCCAGGTCGAGTCCAAGTCCGCGGAGCTCGCTGCGCACGCTCCGTGGCACCCCGCTACCCAGCCGCGCGGGCCGGGCAAGTAGATCCAGTACCCTGTCAAGCTCGTTCAGCTCGCGCCACTGGGAGCCGAGCGTCCCCCACCCATTCGCGTCCACGTCTTCCCACCTCGTCCCAAGTGGGAGCGCCACTGAAGCAGCCAGTGGCGACCCCTCGCTACCAGAACGCGGCCGACCGACTCAGTACCGGCAACTTGAGGACAGCTAGTTTACAGATGTGAAGTTTCAGAGTAGAATCACCAGCGTCAGGGGAGGAGCCAGACAACTTGAAGACCGTGGACCGCCCGGAGTTCGACATGCTGCCGTCGAACCAGGCTGAGCGCTCGGAGCAGCTCGCTGTCGACGTGCTTCGCGTCATCTCGGCGAGCCTCGGCGCCGGCGCATCGCTGGAATCCTTCTACCGTTCGCTGACCGCCAACGTGGCCGACCTGGTCGGCGCCTCCAAGGTGGTCTTCTGGCAGCTGGGATCCGACCGCATGCTCAGGGCCATCCCGGGCGCGTACGGCGTGGACGACGACTTCGTCACGCGCCTTTATCCAGCGCCCTGCTACCCCGAGGGCACGGACATCACGAGCCAGGTCGTCTACCGCGACCTCATCTTCCGCGCCGCCCTCGGCGACCCCGGCCAGTCACCGCGCGATCGCCGCGTGCTCGACGTCCTGCAGGTCTCGAATGCGATCAGCGCGCCCTGGCGCGCGGGCGATGCGAGGCTCGGCGTGGTCGCCGCGTACGACTCGATAAACCGTGACGGATTCACGTCAGAGGACGCGTGGATGCTCGAGATCACCGGCCTCGCCGCAGGCCTTGTGTGGCAGCTCAAGCAAGCCGAGTCTCAGCTGAGCGAGACGGTCGTGCGGCTGGAGCAGGTCGACTCAGCGCGGCAGCTGCTGCTGCGCAACCTGTCGACTGCGGTCGATCGCGCCAGCAAGCGATTTGCTGCCGAGCTGCACGACGATGGCCTCCAGAAGCTGACCGCAGCGGAGATTCGGCTCGCGGGCCTGGCGGCTTCGATGGCCGCCGACGACAGGACGAAGATTGGGATCGACGAGATCAGCGCGCTGCTGGAGCAGGTCGAGGAGGCGCTCCGCAACCTCCTCGAGAACGTTCGGCCGCCGTCCCTGGAAACTCCAGGCGGGCTCGAGACGACGATCCGCCAGCGACTGGCCGCGCTAGGCGCCCACAGCGGGATCACCGGTGAATGCGCAGTCGAGCTGCCCGAGGAGCCGCCTTACGAGATCAAGTCCGTCCTGCACCGCCAGATCTCCGAGGCGCTCACGAACATCGAGAGGCACGCACAGGCCACTCGGGTGCGCGTGGAGCTGAAGGTGGAGAACGACGGCATCTACGGCGCGGTCACCGACAACGGGACGGGCTTCATCGTCTCCGAAAGGGACCGCCTGCCAGGCCACCTTGGACTTCTCGCGCTCGGCGAGAGGCCACTGCTGGCGGGAGGCTGGGGCAAGATCAGGAGCGAGCCCGGTGCGGGTACGATCGTCGAGTTCTGGGTACCGTTACCTAAGTGACGACAGTCAACCCAACGCGCGTCCTGATCGTGGAAGACCACCAGGTGGTTGCGGACGGCCTGAGCGCACTGCTCAACACCCAGCGCGACATGACAGTGGTCGGTCATGCAGGCTCGGTGGCCGAGTCCGCGGAGCGAGCGGCGGAGCTTCAGCCCGACGTCGTGCTGCTCGACTTTCGGCTCACCGACGGCACCGGAGCGGATGCAGCCGCGGCGATCCGTCGCGTGGTGCCGCAAGCCAAGCACATCTTCCTCACACGCGAAGACAGCGACGTCGCGAGGTTTGCCGCGCTGGAGTCAGGCGCAAGCGGCTTCATTCACAAGTCGAAGGCAGCAAGCGAGGTCGTGGACGCCATCCGCATCGTCGCGTCAGGTGGCAACCTCATCACGCCGGGGACGATTGCCACGCTGCTCAACCGCCGACGGCAGTCAGATAGCCAGCGGGAGAGCCTGACCGCGCGAGAGAAGGAGGTGCTGCGCCTCATGGCCGACGGCGTGTCGAGCCGCGACATCGCCGGCAAGCTCGGGATCAGCTATGCGACCGTGCGCACGCACATCCGAAGCCTGGGTGCGAAGCTTGGCGTGCACTCGAAAGTGCAGGCGATCGTCAAGGCGCGAGAGCTCGCTCTCCTCGACTAGCCCGCCACGCGCCGGCGGCCCGTCCCTCCCCCGAGCCTGATCGTCGGACTTTTCCTCTCCACGCCGGACCAGCGCCTGACCTCCTTACGGTGGCGCTTGTCCTCGTACAGGGCAAGGTCGGCGACCTGGACCAGCGCCTCCCAGTCCATCCCGGGCCGCCAGGCGCCGAGCCCGATGCTGACTTCGACCGTGTTCGTGGACCGCGCGCCGAGGTTCATGGCCTGGATCGAATCTCGGAGCCGGCGCGCAACCTCCCCCGCGTGGTGCGGGTCGGTCTCGGGCATGGCGACGGCGAACTCGTCGCCACCGAGCCTGCCGCAGACATCGGACGCTCGCATCACGCGCTGCAGCTCCTGCGCCACCAACTTGAGCGCGGCGTCGCCGGCGCTGTGCCCGTGGCGGTCATTGATCTTCTTCAGGTTGTCGACGTCGATCATCATCACGGTGACCTGGCGGTCGTGCCGCTCGGCAAGAGCCACCTCGCGCTCGATGGCGCGCTCGAACTCGCGGCGGTTGGCCAGTCCGGTGAGGTGGTCAGTGCGCGCTTCGTTGGAGAACTGGCGGGCACGGTCGAGCGCGATCGCGATCTGATCCGCAACCGCGGCCATCATGAGCAGCTCTGAGGCGCTGAAGATCCGGTCGCGTCGGGTGCCAACCGACATCATGCCGATCGCACGCCCACCGACTCGAAACTGTGCGCGCAGCGCATTCCAGCCGTCGCTTGCCACCACGCCGTCAACGCGCGACTCAGAGCGACCGATGGCCGAGACCGCGGCCTTGACGTCCGGCCCCATCCGCGCGATGAAGTCATCCATCTCATCGGGCTCGAGGCCGATGGTGTGCACGAGCCTGTGGCTTGCGCGCTCGCGCAGCCAGATGGCGCCACCGTCGAGACCGAACGCCGCCAGCGTTTCTGCCAGCGCGACCTCCGCGGTGTCGTTGATGTCGAGCGAGCGGCCCATCACCGCAGCGATCGCAGCCAGACCGTAGAGCTCGTTTTCGCGGATGCGGTGTTCCTCATCCAGGTAATCGAGATAGCCGCGCGCGATGGTCGATGTGAGGCGCTCGATCACGCTCTCCAGCCGGCTCTGCGCAAGGGCGAGCACCTCGTCGCTGCGCGGCTTGCCTTCAAGCGGTTGTGCCAGGAGCTCGAGCGTGGCGCGCCGGTACACGGCCAGCACCTCGATCAGCGATTCGAGCGGCACACCTTGCGCGGCGCGAAGACGGCCATGGGCGCGGGCCCGCTGGTCGTACTCGTTCCACGGAAGTTCCTCATCGACGCGAAGCGATGCAAGCAAGACGTCGATGAAAGAGACCGACGTGGCGACCAGGTCCTCGCCGCTCTCCTCACTCAACGTGAAAAGCTCAGGCGACCTCGCGCGGAGTACTTCAAGCGCCTTCTTGCCACTCTCGCCAGTGTCCGCAGCGAGCCCGCTCGCGAGCGCTCCCAGAACGTCGCTGGCGTCGCTCATGACCGAAGCGGCCCAGATCTGGGTCTAGTCACGCTAGGGGAACGTTGTGTGCGAGGTCCTTACTCGAATTGCGGCTACCGCACATGTGCTAGTCAAAAACCGCGCGGCCGTACGGTGACTGAACTCACCTCCGTGACGGAAATTAGAGGGCAGGGAAGGGCCGATCAACTCGATCGGAATCGATCTCACGGGGGGTTACACATGGCACAGCGAAGTACACAGGCCGCAGCCGTAAACACGACGACTACGACCGACGTAGCCAGCGCATACCAGCCGGGATCTGAGGCCGACTTCGAGCGCCTCTACCAGACTTCATACGGCCGCATCCTCGGTACGTTGACCGCGATGCTCGGTGATCGAGCCGCAGCGGAAGACTGCTGCCAGGACGCATTCGAGCGCGCTTACAAGAAGTGGGCCGCGTGGCAGCCGATCGCGCCGGCGGAGGCATGGGTGCACCGCATCGCGATCAACGCGGCGGTTTCATACCGCCGCAAGATGAAGCTGCGCGAGGTCGGCGAGGTCATCCGGCGCATGGGCCGGCCCGAGGGGCCGCCGGACCCGCAAGACCAGATCGAGCGGCGCGATCTGGCGGAGGCGCTGGCCAAGCTGCCGCCGAAACAGGCAGCGGCCATCGTGCTGCGCCACTACCACGGCTACACCAACCGGGCCATCGCGCAGGCGCTCGGCATTCCGGAGCGCACGGTGGCGTCGCGATTGGCGATCGCCAAGCAGCGGCTGCGCGGGATGCTCAGCCACTCGTACGGCATCCAGGCCGACGAAGAGAAGCCGAGGCCAGAGCGCGGCTTCGCCATCGCCGACTAGCGAACGTTCCGGCACCCTCCCCCCCCGTCCGTGGGGAGGGTGTTGGACCTTAGGGCACCCTCCCCCTTAGTCGGAGAGGGACCCTAGGGCACCCTCCCCACCATGTGGGGAGGGATCAGGGGTGGGGGTGTTCAACCAATCCTTAGACGGTCTCAGAACGTCGCGTCGAGACCAAACCTCGGATCACCCGGAACAACTCCCGCCGCACGGAGCTCCACCCACCGCTGCGCGTGACATCCTGCCGTCGCTCGTAGCGTGGCTCACCTGAGTCCTCGCACAAACCGCATCCGCATCCGTGCCCAGTGTCGGGCAGCTGCTTACCGCTCTTGTCGTATCGGACCTGCGCGGTCAAAGATCAGCGCCGCGGCTGGGTGCCGGGGAGGTACCAGTTGCCGCGCACGTTGACCAGGCCGGCCGGCGCGGCGTACCACGAGTCCGGCCCAAGCACGGGCAGCGCGCCGGCCAGGAATCCGTGCCAGGCGGGGACCGCGACGTAGAAGCTGTCCGAACCCTGCGTCATCTTGATCCGCCAGTCGGGGTTGCCCATCCAGACGGCGACCGCGATCTTCGGGGTGAACCCGACCGTCCAGGCGTCAGCGAAGCTGTCCGACGTGCCAGTCTTCACGGCCACGTGGAAGCCCCGCACGTTGAGGATCGTGCCCATGCCGAAAATCACGGCGTGGTTGCGGTCGTTGGACATGATCTGGGCCAGGATGAACGCGACCCGCGGGTCCAGGACTTGTTTCGAGCTGTCCTCGTGCGTATAGATGGTCTTGCCTTCCTGCACGACGGTCTGGATCGCGAACGGCTGGTGCAGCACGCCCTGCGCTGCGAGGACCGATGCGCCCGTCGCCATCTGGAGCGGCGTCTCACCGTAGCCACCAAGAGTCAGTGACGGTCCATACGTGTTGAGCGGATCGTCGTTCGTGTACGAACCGTCCGCGTGCTGCGTCCACGGGGGCGCACCCATGTTGCGCGCCATGGTCACCACGTTCTGCGTGCCCACACCGAGCTCGACCTTGACCGCGGGGATGTTCAGCGAGTTGCCCATGCACTGCTGCAGCTGAAGCGTCCCGTGATAACGGCCGTCGTAGTTCCTCGGCTTCCACCAGGTGGAGCCGTCCAGGTACGCGATCGGCGTGTCCGCGATCGGCGTCGTCATCGTGTAGCGGCCGCTCGCGATCGCGGTGGTGTACGTATAGATCTTCATCGAGGAGCCGGGGTTCCTCGGCGGCCAGACGGCCAGGTTGTACTGACCGCCGTTCGCGTTCTGCACAGCCGACGAGACCATGGCGATGATGGCACCTGACGTTGGATCGATCGCCACGAGCGCGCCCTGCTGCACCCGGCGCCAGGAGAGGCTGTGCTGCGTCCCGGAGATGGCGTTCTGGCCGATCTGCTGCAGCTGCAGGTTCAGCGTGGTGACCACGCGCAGGCCGCCGCTGTACGTCATCTCGTTGCCGTACTTCTTGATCAGCTGACCGGTCACGTAGCTCACGATTCCCGGAGCGATGACCTGGTTCACGGGCAGAAACATGTGCTTCGGCGGGCTCAGGTCCTCGGCGTAGGCCTTGTCGGCCTCGGGCTGGGTGATCTTGTCGTCGCGCACCATCGCGGCCAGAACCTCTTTCTGGCGCGCCTTCGCGCGGCCCCAGTCGTGCAGCGGGCTGTAATACGTAGGTCCGCGCACCACCCCCGCGAGCATCGCGGCTTCACCCAGCGTCAGGTCGGCGGTCTTCTTGTGGAAGTAGATCTGCGAGGCCGCCGCGCTGCCTGCCGCGCTGTTCCCGTAGAACACCGCGTTGAGGTACATCTCGAGGATCTGGTCCTTTGAGTAACGCTGCTCGGCCTCGAAGGACAGCAGCGCCTCTCGCAGCTTGCGGTCGATCGTGCGCTCGTCACCGACGAGCCGGATCTTCACCAGCTGCTGGGTGATCGTCGACGCGCCCTGCACCGTTCCGTGCGACTTCCAGTCGACCAGGGCGGCGCGTGTGATGGCGCCTGGGTCGACACCCGGTTCCGAGTAGAAGTTCCGGTCTTCGATGGCGATCGTCGCCTCCGGCAGGTACGTGCCCATGGCCGACAGCGGCGCGTAGTAGTGCTGGTAGCCCGGCGGGTGCAGGTCGGCCAGCAGCGTCGTGCCGTCGGCCGCATAGATCAGCGTGTCGCCCGGCACGTCCTTCGACATCTCGGTGACGTCGGGCAACTTGCTTGCATAGGAGGCGTAGGACGGCGACGTGACGATGAGACTCGGTAGCACGATCACGATCAGAACAAAGATGCGAATCAGCCAGCCGAGGGGACCCCACAGCCTCCGCCGTCGGATCGCCTGCTCCGCGGTGGCGCGACGCCTGCCGCCCCGCGTCCTACGAGGCCAGTTTGTCTCGCCTATCCCGCTCTTGTGCTTCATCGTCCTCGATCCCCCCATCCATGCGCGGCGGCAGACCTTCGTAGCCGCTCATCAAGTCGAACTGAGGCGCTGACCCGACCTGGTTCAGCGCACCGCCGGCCCAACCGCGAAAGCTCGCGGTCCTGGTGGCGAGTGTCTCCATGTCCACGACCTTGGCCAGGCGCGCGGGCTCGGCGAGAACCCCATGCGCGCCGTCCGCGACGCGGCGGCGCGCGCCGTTGGCGGCGAATGCCGCGTCGCGCAGCTTCCGCGCAGCCGCGGGCACCATGACGTCGAGCGACCAGATCAACAGCAGCGTCATCTGCATCAGGGCGCCTGCAGTAGCCAGGGGCGCCCATCTGTTGAATCTCGCGTTGAGCTCGTCCACGCCTGCGTCGACCGGCGCCTGGGCCGGCTGCGGCTTGGCCGGACGCGGCATCTCCATCCAGTCGCGAAGCCGCACCCGCGGCTGCCAGCCAACCGCCTGGCGGTGGGTCTGCAGCAGAACGATGGCCAGCAGGTCCACGCCAAACGCGAGAACGACCCAGGTTGCGACCGCGATCCGGTGCTCGCTCAGCCAGGCCATGAAGGTCTGACTCATGACACCCGCGACTGCGCCAACGCTCTGCGTCGCCCCCCAGGCGGCGGCCGACGTCAGCTCGCGCGTCTGCTTGTCATGCGTGCTTGTGACGCCCAGCACGCAAACCCAGATCAGCCCGATCCAGAGCAGGATCTCGACCGACCTCGCCGTCCCGCGCCGCAAGATCGCGAACCCCACCATGCCGGCGAAGAGGGCGATCAGGACTTCCGAGACGACCGCGTCGTTCATCGCTGGGCCACCATCGAAAGAACAACGCGTTCGCTGGGTCGAGTATTGATCGCCCAGGCGCCGGTTAGATCGGCCTCGATCGAGCGTTAACCAAATGGCTAGGACGCTGCCCCGCTCAGTGTCCTGGCCGCCACCTCAAAAAGATGCCGATCCTGCTGATCATCCTGGCGACAGTGCTGGCCCTCGCCTGGAGGGCTCGCGTCGTTCAGCGCTGCTTCAACCCGGTCGATGCCGAGATGCGCGACGAGTCCGGTCTCTTCGACGCTTGCACGCGAGCTTCGCTGCTCGTGCTCGTGTCGCTGGTCGGCCTTCTGGTGCTCGGCGTGATGTACGGAAACGTGCTCGGCGCAGGCAGCACTTCTCCGTAGGGAACGGAGCCTCGGTAGCTCAGGTCCTCAGCACGTTTCCTTCAGTAGGGCGCGCGGCAGCGGATCAATAGGGCTCATGCGCACAAACCGAAGGGGGAGCCAGATTGCCGTGACCTTCAGCGACGAGATCACGACCCTCGCCCTCGAGCTCGTCAAGAGCCTGTGGGCCGAGCTAGGCGTCGGCGGCAGCCAGTGCCGTCACGACTGGCAGGCCATCGATCTCGAGCCGCTCATCATCTTCACCGCCTCTCTCGCGCGCACAGACGACGTGTTCGTCACAAGAACCATCAGCTGGTGCGCGCTCAATTCCTCGTGGATGTCGATCGACAGGCTGCGCAACCTGTCGCCGCGCTTCTGCCCCGCGACACGCGAATCACTCGATGTGTTCATCAGCGCCACGGACGACTACGCGAGATCGAAGAAACCGGACGAGGGCTCTGGTCACGCGCTACAGGTCGCTTCGGGCGAATGGCCTGACCTGAAGCGCCCTGCCCTCATCCAGCTGCGGCTTCGGGCGCTCGTCGGAGCTGGAGCGAGGGCCGAAGTGCTGAAGGTGATGCTGGGGGACCCCGAGGAGCCGATATCCGCGGCCGAGCTCGCGCAGAACGCAGCGTTTGGAACACGCGGCTGCGCCGAGGCGCTGGACGCGCTGGGCGCCGCGGGCATCCTCAAGGTCGAGCCGGCCGGTGACGTCTTCGTGTATCGACTCGCGCGCCCATCGGACCTGACGATGGCCGTGAACGGCGTGCCTGTCGCGTTTCCCGACTGGATCGCGGTCTTCACGACGATCGACGCGATCCGCGAGTACGCAGCGCGCAAAGGTGAAGGCCAGGCCGGCGGTGTGGCCGCTGCCAAAAAGCTCACCGGCGCGCTGCGGACGCGGTTCGGCCGGCTCGGTGTTGCCGCCGAGGTTCCTGACATCAAGGACGAGACGTCGGTGATGGCCTTCGAGAACTGGGCGCGGTCGTTTGTCGCCGACCATGCGGGAGCGACGCTGCGCACTGACTTCAACGAGGCTTCGTACACGGTGCACCGGCTGGCACTCGGCGGATGGATAGCAACCGTGACGGTGGCCGGGGGGCAGCCGAGACCGCTCGCCCTCAGCGACACGCCTATGCTGCGACCCGAACGCAGGAAGCAGCGACGCAGCAAGCCCGACTCGCTTGGCGACTCGGCGCTCGTGGTCGAGATGATGCTGCAGAACCTGCTCACGCGTGCGGTGCAGCGCCGCCTCGGGTCGACGGTCAACGGGAAGGCCGCCTCAGAGCCGGCGCTGTCCGGGCTGAGCCGCGAGTTCGCCGCCGAGCTCTTGCTCCCGATGCACGCAGGCCAGGCGACGAGCTTCTCTGAGAAGTTCCTGCAGCGCTGGCTCGCCAACCGCCGCCACTGGCACGACATCAGCGCATAACGGCGGCAAATCCGGCTCAATCCAGGGCTGTTGACAGAACTTCAACCTAATTAACCCGGCTATGGCCGGGAGGTTGGCACTCCGCCGCTAACTTTCCTCCGACCAAAACTGTGCTTGCCGTGGGGGGTGAGCACCCCGGAGGAAGGGCCTACTTGCAGCCGACCAATCGTGCATCCAAGCGCGGCCGTAAGCCGCAATCCGTCGCCGCCGTGCTGCTGGCGTTCATCTCGGTCGCGTCCCAGATGGTCGCGCTCGCGGCGATCACCGGCGCGGTGCCGCTGTCCTTGCGCAACACGCCCGCTGCCGTGATGGCGTCGGCTCTGCTGCGCGGTATCACGCCCAGCCCAGCACCGGTCGCAGAGAACAAGCTGATCGGGCGCATCGAGGTGCCCAGCGGCTCGGCGCCGTGTCCGAACTCTGGCGCGGGCGCAGCGTGCACGCACGCGGCCACTACGCCCGAGGCGGGCATCTCGGCAGTGCCCACGGGCCTCGCCGCCTGTCCGGCCGACGGCGACAAGCCGGTGCTCGCTCCTGGCGCCTGCAGCACCGAGCCCGCCCCCGCGATCACCGCAGGCGGGGCTCCGGTACGCCTCCAGCCCACGATTCCCACTGTCACGTTGCGCGCCGACAGCTCCGTGCTCGCGTCTGGCACGACGACGCTGCTGGTCGCAAAGTCGACCCCGAGCGTCACCGGCACTCCCTGGGCGATCGAGATCTTCGACGTCACCGACCGCAGCCTCGTCGGGGCTTGCACGCAGGAAGCGATCTGCAGCGTGTCGTACACGGGCAAGGCCGGGCGGCACTCGTTCGCCGCGTACGTGATGACTCCGGACCAGAAGCTGCCGTCCGGCCGGGCCGCGGCATCGTCCAATCGTGTCGATGTGCGCTGGCTCGGTGTGAGCATCGCGGTCAGCGATCCGTCGATCGTCGCGCCAGGAAAGCCGATCACCTTCACTGCGTCCGCCAGCGAGAACGTGGCCAAGATCGGCTATCGGATCGAGCTGCGCGACGCCACAAGCGGCCAGAGGGTCACGTTCTGCAGCGAAGGCACGACATGCAGCACCGCGCTGGTCGAGCCGTCCGCCGGCACGCGCACGATCGCGGCTGCGTTGGTGGCGCAGTCGCCCGCCAGCCACGCAGGCACCGTGTCCGTGAGCCCCACATCCGCAGGCGTGTCGGGCACGTGGGTGGGCGTCGAGCTGGCGTCGAGCAGCCTCGGCGGCCTTTCCGGCGGCATCGTCTCGCTTACCGCGACCGCAAATGCGGATCTCAGCAAGACGCCGTGGAGCATCTACATCCAGAACGAGGCCGGCCAGGATATCGGAGAGCCATGCAACGCCAGCACCTGCTCGGCCACCATCACGGTCGGCACCAACGATACGTCGCGATATCGCGCGGTCATCGCCCGCAACGTGGCCGCCTCAGCCGCGGATGGTCCGCTTGCCCCGGTGCTGCATGCGGTTCAGCCGCCAACCACCCGCCTGGACCTGCAGGCCGCGTCGGCTCTGATGCGGCCGACCCGCCTCCTGTGGGGCGTCGATTCCTGCAAGGCGTTCACGGACGACCCCGCCGGAGGCGACGGCCTCTTGCCGCAGGTGTCCGGTTCTCTGGGAGCCCCCGATTTCTGGGGCCGCTACCTCCCCGACACCACGTACTGCCCCGGGCTCAGCAGCACCGAGGTGTCGGCAGCACACAGCCGGCACATGGGCATCCTGCCCATCTTCAACAACTACGACTGCTCCAACGTCAGCGGCAACGCAGCTGGGGCCGCGTACGGCCTGGCCGCCCTTGACTATGCACAGACGGACCTGATCCCCAAAGGGACGGCGATCGCCATCGACATCGAGCCGCCCGGCGACGCCTGTCCTGGGGCAGCGAATGTGGACGAAGCGTTCATCGTCGGTTGGTACGACGTGATCGCCGAGGCGGGATACGTCCCCGCGTACTATGGCAACACCTCCCCAGGCAGCGCTTTCGCGACCGCGTGGTGCACCACTGTGGCCGACCACCCGGCAGTCGCCCCGAAAGCCTTCCTGTGGTCGTTCGAGCCTTCGCTGGAGATCGACCACACGCGGCGGTCGGCCCCGCTCTACGGTCCTTACTACTCGGGTTGCGGGGGCAAGTACGTGGTATGGCAGTACTCGCTCAGCGCGGGTTCGGCGCCCGACGTGGACGTGGACCTGGCAACGACCGAGTTCCCGTTCTGGTGGCCCTGATCCAGTACTCCCGGTAGCCCGCTCCGGCAGGGCGTTTCTTCAGGGTAAGGGCCACGCGCTCACGTCAAGCGTGCCCTTCCAAAAGGAGGGCGGAATGGAACCAGAAGAGCGGATCGTGCGTGAGGAGCCCGGACCGGGCGGGCCCTACCGCGAGCAACACCTGCATCAGCACGACGACCCCGACTACGCCGAGCCCACCGCGGTGAGCTCAGACGAGACCGATGTCGTCAGCCGGTTCTCGCCGGCGCGCCGGGCGTACGAGACGATCTACGTCGTCTTCGCGATCATCGTCGGCGCGATCTTCATCCGCGTGCTGCTCAAGGTGCTCGGCGCCAACACCGCCGTGGCGTTCACGCAGTTCACGTACGGCGTGACCGATCCACTGCTGGCGCCATTTCGTGGCCTGCTGCCGACGTTCGCCAGCGGTCGAGCGATCCTCGAGAGCTCATCCCTGTTCGCGATCCTCATCTACGGCTTGATCGGCATCGCGCTGGCGAGGCTCGTGT
>Ga0066683_10000351_pt1 | contig 13771 bp, 10 predicted proteins | sample GraSoiAngelo_132_FD_62296 | JGI IMG/M metagenome (GOLD analysis project Ga0066683, IMG submission 62296) | Grasslands soil microbial communities from the Angelo Coastal Reserve, California, USA - 14_0929_02_40cm | ecosystem: Environmental > Terrestrial > Soil > Grasslands | place: USA... | reverse complement strand
CGGCCTGCACCGCAGGCCGAGCCGTGAGGCGCGCCGACCGCAAACGAACGACCGAGCCACGGTCCAGTGGTCGTTCGTTTGCGGTTGGCACGCCTCGCCCGCCGCTGCGCGGCGCCGCGTCGAGCGCGCTACTTGCAGCGTGTTCCTCTCTGTGTCTCTGTGTCTCTGTGGCCAAATATGTCGTCGTATTTCTGAAATGGGACACCGATCGCCGTCACGAAATACGTCACCGTAATTGTGAAATCGAGTACTTAGCTAGCTACGCGCTCCGGGGGACGAACGCGAGGAACCGCCGCGGGTTGTCGACCAGGATCGTGTGCAGCGTGGCCTCGCCGACACCGGCCGCCTGGAGCTGCCTGGCGAACCGCGCGACCTTGTTGTAATCCCTGCGCGTGTCGCTGGAGAGGAGCAGGCGATTCCCATAGCCCGCCTCGAGGAACGCCAGGATCAAAGCGACGCGGTCCTCATCGGCCTTTTCGTCGCCCCGCACGCGATCGATGCCGACCCAGGCGCCGCGTTTGCCGAGCGCCTTGATGATGTCAGGGTTCCTGCCCGGAAGAGAGCACATGTGCCCGATGGCAATCCGCTGCGGGTTGACGCCGACCGACTCGTAGACCTCGAGTTGTCGCAGCGCAATCTCTCGCGGCACGTTCGGCCCTGTCCCGTAATTGTTGTGCGTGAAGATCGGCAGGTTGTTCCTGGCGTGCGCCTTGCCGACCGCGCGATACACCTTGCGCTCGTCGGCCGTGAAGTCCGCCTCGCCCGGCATGTCGCCGATCTCTCCGTACGCGCCGTACCGACCCGCGGCCGCTTCCTTGACGAGGCTCTCGGCGATCTGATCCTCGCTCATCGTCGAGATCTCGGCGGGATACGTATTCTGCAGGTAGTAGCCGCCGCTGCAGACCACATGGAGTCCGGTCGCCGCCGAAATCTGCCTCAAGTGATCGTAGTTCGTTCCCATGTCGGGATGGCCGCCGTCCACGATGCACACCACACCGGCCTTCATCGTCTCCTTGATGTCGGCGATCACGGGTGCGATGTCCTGCTGGGAGGGGGGCGGCAGCTTGAGTTGACGAGTGTCCCGCGAGTACACCCCATCGAGGTGTTCGTGGAAGAGCGTCGTGCCATTCGCCAGCGCCTCCGGCTGGAGGTCCTTGACAATGGTTCTGATGATGGCGCCTCTGGGAAAAGTGACCGCCTTGGCGCCACCCGCCTGCAGCGGCGCCGCTAGCGGCATGGCCCCCGGTCTGACCGTCGAGAAAAGGCCGATGCCGGCCCCTGCTCCGAGCAAGCTGATAGCTTGCCGCCGACTCATGCGCGCTGAACGTGAATCTGCCATGGCTGCTGTCTCCCTTGGGTCAGGCGTGGGAGCGAAATCCTGTCACCGAACTTCGCCGGAACACTTCAGAAGATGTACGACAGGCTGAGGTCGAACACCCGCGGCAACACGAGGCTCGTCGGGCGCAAGAAGGTCGCGCCTGAGCGTTGGTTCACACTCAATGCGCCGTTGATGTTCAGGGCATTGAAGATATTGACCCGAGCCTCCGCCTTCCGACCTTGCTTCAAGTTGAACGTCTTCGCGCCCCGCAGATCCAGGGTATTGAGGTTCGGCAGGCGCCGGGTGCCGATCGGCTCCACGTTGAGGACGATATTGGGAATCTGCTTGCCGCCCGAGAATTGCACCTGCCGCGCGAACGGGATGCCACTCCGGTGCTCGAAGTTGACCGACCCGAGGAAGCCCTTCGGGAATATATAGGCGCCGGACAGCTTGCCGAGCCACTCGCGCGTGTAATCGGCCGTGAAGATCTCCGCGTTGGGGGTCAACGGCAGAGTCCCCCCGGGGAGATTCCCCCCTGCCGTGGGCACCGACATCAGCGAGCCGAACGGGATGTTTGACGTGGTGCTCGAGTAGGATGCATTGAACTGCCAGTTCTCCGCGAGCCGCTTGCTCGCTGCAATCTCGTAGCTCTTGTAGCTGTGATCGTTTGCCGATCCGGGATTGACGAGTGTCGTGTCCGAGTTCCTGAGTCCGCCCAGCGCGGCCGCGTATTCGTAGTAAGTGACGGACGTCCCAGGATCATCAGCTGTTCCGACGCGTCCGTCCGGCCCCGGATCCGGATTCGTGATCGGGATGTTGTACGACTCGTACGGCCGCTCGACACCGGCCAACCGGTACGCGTTGAAGTTACGCGAGTAGATCCACGTTGCCCGGATGGCCATGTTCCTCACCAGCTCGCGCTCGATGGAGATTGAGAACTCGTCCACCTTCGGCTGCTTTTCGTTTGGGCTCGGGATCGCAGCGGACGTACCGGAGATCGAGATGAAGTCCGGACCGTTTGGATCCAGGTTGACTTCGCCCGGATCGTAATTGTTGTTGCCGTTGAGGTCGCGCCACGTAAAAGTCGTTTGGGTGAACGTGTTCGGGTTCAGGTTGTCCACCTCCGGTGTGATCTCACGCATGTGATCGAACCGGGCCCACCCGCCCTTCACCACAGTCTTGCCGTCGCCGGTCACATCGTACGACGCGGCCATGCGCGGTGCGAACGAGTTGAAGATCTTCAACTGCACCTTGTTGAAGCACTGAGCCGGGGTGAACGGCCAATCCCCCGCTTCGCGGCACTGCGGCGGGACGAACCCATTGTCGCGGGAGAAGCGAAGCCCGAGGTTTGCCGTCAGCCGGCGCCTGATGGTCCACCCGTCTTTCACAAAGATGCCCAGGTAGTGATCCTGGTTGTAGGGATGCACCGGTGTGTTGAGCGCCTGGAACTGGAACGGTGCGCCATTGCGGAAGATCAGATAGTAGTTGCCGGACGTGAGATTCGGCGTCTGGCCCGTGTTCGTCCGCCGGTTGTCCCAGATCCGGCTGATGTCACTCGCACTCCAGAGGACGCCCGCCTTCAGATCATGATTGCCGAACAACACATCAGGCTTGTACCAGCTCACCGTGCCGGAGGTCGAGGTCCGGTAATCGTAGGGCAGGTTCCCATGGCTCGTCGCGTCGCCCCACGCGGCCTGGGTCACGGTGTCACTGCTCGTCGGTTCCGTCGTGCGTCCCGGGTAGACCACGTCGAAATCCCAATAGCCATGCTGGACGTCGAACACCACCGAGTTGCGAACGTGCTGCCATTCGCCCTTTGCGACCCAGGTCCAGGTCTGCTCGTCGGCTGGCGACAACGGCGACTGGAACGTGCTCGGCGCGTTGATCCGATGTTTCTCCAGTCGCTGCACGAAGCCGACGATCCTGTTGGCTGCCGACATCTGATACGAGATTTTTCCGGTGTACGAAGGCTGCAGCAGCTTTTGCAAGGCCGCGGTATTGCTGATGTAGAGCTCGCCACTCAGGCGATCCGGTGTTCCTGCAGGTGGGGCAAAAGGCGGCCGCACGATGCTGAAGGAGTTCGGCACCTCGGTGGTTTCGTTCCGCCGCCGCCACGCGCCAAAGTACCAGAGCTTGTTCTCGATGATCTTGCCGCCGGCCTGCGCGCTGATATCAAACCGCTTGCGGAGCTTGTTGGTGGTCGTGAAGCCTTGCGCCCGCAGCGCGTCATCGATGTTGGCGCTCTGAAACGTATCGTTCGTATAACTCCCGAACCCGCTGCCGTGCAACTGGTTGCCACCCGACTTCACCACGCTCGCGAGGTACACGCCGCGCCGCGGCATTTCCGCGTCGTTTCCGATCGTCTGAACCACCGACTCGTCCATCGACGAGTAGTCGTAGAAGTTGCCTGGCCCCCCGGTCAGCGGTGGCGTCGTCACCACGCCTTCGAGCGTGCTCCAATATTCATTGCTCTGGCCGAACGCGCGGAACGAGGGGTTCGTATTCATGTTGCTGCCGCCGGTCCCGTACTCTCCTCGCGTCCCGGGCGCCTGAGCCAGCAGATCGTTGATCCCGCTCCGGCCCGTCGGGAGGATTTCCAGCGTCTCCCGGTTGAGCTTCGTCGTGGAAGCGCTCGACGAAACGTCGACCACGGGCGAGGATCCGGCCACCGTCACCGACTCCTGCACGCCCCCGATCTTCATGATCTCGTCCAGTCTGGCGGTGAATCCAATCGTCAGCTGGATACTTTCCCGCCTGATCTCCTGAAATCCGGAGAGCGTGTAGTCCACTGAATAAATTCCAATCGGCAGAGGCGACAAACGGTACTCGCCCCGCTCGTCGGTCACGGTTGACACTTCAGGCACTTGCAAGGCGGAACTCCTCGCTGTGACCGTCACGCCGGGCAGGATGGCGCCGCTTTCGTCCCTGATCTGCCCGACGATGCTGGCGGCGTTTTGCTGGCCGGCGAGTGACTCGCTGGCGAGTGAGAAGATGCTGGCCAACAGGACCCAGATCACGAAGCCGCCTCGGTTGCTCAGCCGACCGAACGTGCAGTTCATCTCAGACTCCTTGCCACGAGGAGAACTGCCGATTCGCGAACGCCTACTTCACAGAAACGGTCACGTCCTTATTGGCTTCCATCCCGCCTCCGTCAGTGGCCTTCGCGCGGAGCACGTACGTCCCCGGAGCCGTGAACGTCGCGGTCGTCGAAACCTTGCCGCCGGTAAGGGCCGGCAGCGGACTTGTCGGTGGCTCGAAGGTCACCGCCACTGGTCCTCTGTAGACGCTCCAGTCGACTCGGAGACCGCGCCCGCCGCGACGGCCTGGAGTCGGTTTCGGGAGCCCATCGTCGGTGACGATGGCGCTGATCACTCCACGACCCGGGGCCGACATGGGCTGGACAGGGTCGAACGCCACCGCCGGCGGCCTGTTGGGATCCCGCTCGTCGCCCTGATCGTCGTTGCCGGCCGCGGCCGCGTCGTTCAGAGAGCCGCCGGTGACGACCATGTGTCGTGTGAGGACCTCTTGCGGCACAAGTGCGCCGTACGCCTTTTCAGTCTTCCCGCGCGACACCAACGTCCACACGACTTCCTTTTTGCCGAAGTCTTTCGGGACGGTGATCTCAAAGAGATTCTTTCCCCGTCGCGGGTAGAAGAACGTAGGCTGACCCTGGTCCTGAGGGCCGGGCTCGATATGGTTGTCGGGCCCGATCGGAATAGTGATCTTCTCTTCCCAGTTCCGATTCCAGCTGCCGAAAATGAGGCCGTACGTCCCGTCGGGATTGGCGACCCATCCCTCGAACACCGGAACCACATTCTGACCGCGCGCGTACTTGATGCCGTCATCCGTGTCCCGGATGAGGCCTCTGCCCTGAGAGGTCGACTGGCCTTGACTACGCAGGGTGCTGACGGCGCCCGGCGCGAGAAAAGCACAGCCAAGCGCGCACACGGCCAACAGGAAACGAGTGTTTAGGATCGTTTTCATGACAACTCGCATGATGAGATGTTGCAACCCGAACGCGGTAAGCGAAAGAGCACCCGGCGGACGATTTTCTGCCGGGTGCTCTTGGCGGTCGTAGCGGATCGTTCTTCAGCGCCCCGGCGGCGTCAGTTGTGATTCGTCAGCTTCGCCTTGAGAGCGCGCTCCTTGAGCTTCTGCGCGTACTCCTCGTCGGAGAGATAGAAGAAACTCATCCACTGATAGCTCATGATGTCGACGGACCGCGGTCCATTGCCGACCCAGTTCTTCGAATCCGCATTGAACTTGGACGCGGTGTTGTCGTACCACGACATCACGTGGAGGATCGTCCCCTTCGGCAGGACGGGCGCCGCGTCCTCCTTGTAGCTGTACGCGATGTTCCAGTTCATGTCGAAGTTGATGCAGTTCAAGGTGGTCCGCTCGGTCTTGCTGCCGTTCCCTCTGGAAACTTCTCCGGAGGTCTGCGGGATGATCGCCTCGGTGCACTGCCTGACGCCGCGGCTATGCATGTGCGGCTGGATCATCACGAGCTGGGCGTTCTGACTCAGCATCACATAGCCATCGACGCGCGAGACCGTGCCGGCTGGAACGTCGAGATCGGCGTTCTCTCCCATGTGCTGCGTCACCACGACATGCTTCGGAACGTAGCCTTTCGGATAGAAGACCATGCCGACGCTGGTCGTGCTCTCGACCTCTTCGCCGGTCGAGTAGTAGTGCATGTTGAAGTTGACCTTCGAGCCCTTCTTGACCAGGCGGCCCGTGTCGGCCGGGAAGATGTCCGCGTCCTTGCCCAGCGCATATTCGCTCAGAAAGCTTCGCTGGCCGCCCATGCCGTAGTTCTCGCGCGACGCATCAAGGCCGGCGCCCGGCTCCACGAGATCGAGCGCGGCATGATGGACAACCTTGAAGCCCTTGGGATCTGGCTTGGTTTCGATCTCCTTGATGTAGCGATCTTCGGTGAGGCCCGTCTCGGCGAGGAATTCGAGCGTGACGTCGGCGCCAACGGCCGGAACCCTGAACGGCTTCGGCATCGAGACGATCAGGTCGGGCTTGCCGTTGCCGATGTGCCAGATTCTCGGATCTTCGAACTGCAGCGGCTTCGGCATGTCTGCGATATTGCCCAGGGGCGCGCCGGAGTCCACCCACTTGACGACCTTCGCGATCTCAGCGTCACTGAGCGAAATGTCGTTCTTGAATTCCTGAATTCCCACATTCTTGTCCAGAGTCCATGGCGGCATCTCGCGCTTCTGGATCCTGTTCTTGATCGATTTGGCCCAGGGCCGGGCCTCCTCGTAGGTCAACAGGGAGAACGGTGCGACCGAACCCGGACGATGGCAATTCTGGCAGGAACGCTGGAGAATCGGCACGACGTCCTTGGCGAAGGTGACCTGGCCAGCGGCCGGTTGCTGAGCGCTCGGGGAGACCACGGTCACTATCTCGACCGCTGCAAATGCGATCAATCCGGCAACGCCCGTCGTGATGAGTCTGCTGCGGTTCATCGAATTGCCTCCTGGCTTACACCGAGATTTTCCCCAGCATTGCAGTTGACAGAACCTAGCACGAAACCATCGGGTTCCCAAGGCTTTTCTTAGGTACAGTAGGATGCACGGCCGTGCATCCAGAGCTCCAGGAGGCGATCGACTTTCATAAAGCGATCATCGTGGAAGGCAGCAAGGCGCTCGTCGGATACGACACCGCGAAGGCCCTGGCGAACATCGTTCTGCTCTCCGAAATCCCGACGACCTACGACAAAAGCGAGCAGCGGCAGGTCAACGCCGGCAACCTGCTCTTACGAGGCGTGCCCGGCGTCGGCAAGACGTTTTTCGGAGTGATCCTGGCTGCCATCAGCGACGCCAGGTTCGCGCGTCTGCAAGGTCGAGCCGACCTGCAGCCGACCGAAGTCGTCGGTTTTCAGATGATCAATCCCGCCACGGGAGCGCTGGTCACCGAGTTCGGGCCGCTCGCGTCGGCAGAGGTCATCCTGCTCGACGAAATCAACCGCATCCCGATGAAGTCGCAAAGCGCCTTCCTCGAAGCCTTACAGGACCGCACGATTACGGTCGGCAAGGAAACGTACCAGCTGCCCGCGTTCAGCTTTGCGATCGCGACGATGAACCCGGTGGAACTCGGGCAGGGCACGTTTCCCCTGTCGGAAGCCGCGACAGATCGCTTCGCGATCATGATCAACATCGGCTACCTGCCGCCGGAGGAAGAAGAGAAGCTGGTGGACTTCGACTTCAAGCGCGTGCGGCTCGACAAGCTCTTGTCGAAGGAACGGATCGTCGAGCTGCGATCGCGTATCAACGAGCAGGTATTCATGCACAATCGACTCAAAAAATATATCCAGCGGCTGGTCGCCGCGACCAGGCCGTACAACCCGGACACCGACTGGCTCGTGCGCTCCCCTTCCGAGCTGGTCGAACGAGGCGTCGATCTCGGCGCCTCACCACGCGCGATTATCTGCTGGGGACGCCTCGCCAAAGTCTGGGCGCTTCTTCAGCGTGAGCGCACCGTGGTCTATCCGGAAGACATCCAGGCACTGGCGCCTTACATCCTCAGTCATCGCGTCTGGCTCGGCCCGCACGCGGCGAGCCACGGGCTGACCACGGAGGCCGTCATTCGGGACGTCATAGACCGGGTACCGATTCCATGAGGACGCGCGATCACGAGGAGATTGCGCCGTTCGTCAACCTGGCCGACATCACCGAGATCGAGCTCGTGATCCTCACGCGCCTGCGCGAAGTCACCATGGGCGAGCACCGGAGCCGCTCCCGGGGCTCGGGGTTCGACTTCACCGGGCTCAGGGGCTGGCAGGCGGGCGACCGACTCGCGTCCATCGACTGGGCACAGTCGTCGTTGACCGGCTTCTCGCCGCTCATCATCCGCGAGTTCGAACAGCCGAGCACGGCGACCGTCATCGCCATCGCCGACCTCTCGCCGTCCACGCGATGCGGCGTTCAGGGCGTCCCCATCGCCGCGGCGATCGCCCGGGCCATCGCCACCATCGGGATGTCGTCCGTCTTTTTTCAGGATCCGTTCGGGCTGGTCACCTTCGACGGCGGTTTTCTCCATCTGGCGGCACTTCGTCCGCTCACCGGCAAGAGCCACGTCGTGCACTGCCTCGACGCCTACCAATACCAGCGAGGCCTTCAATCCGTTCGACGAAGCGGCAGCATCAGCACGTCGCTCGGCGGCTTCGTGCGCCGTCAGACGATGCTCCCCGTCGTCTCGGACTTTCTCTTCGATGATGCAGGGGCGGTGCTGAAGGAGCTCTCGCTCCTGAACGGGACGCACGACGTCTTCATCGTGCTGATCGACAGCGCCTTCGCGTTCGATCTCCCGGGCGTCTCGGCCGGATGGGTTGAGATTGCGGACGTCGAAACCGGCCGCGCGTGCACGATCTCGCGTCGCGCGTACGAGGATCTTGCCGGCCGCGCGCGACGCTGGCAGCAAGACGTCCGCCGGACGGCGAAAGACCTGGCCCTCGACGTGGTGACCATCGACCTCGATCACACCAGGTCCGACATTGCTCTCGGCGAGTTCGTCGTCGAACGTCGCCTGCGCAAGACAAAAAACTAGAGAGGACGCTGTGACACGGTTGCTGCTGCTCTTCCCGCTCCTGTTCGCGGCCGCTTCAGCCGCGGCGCAGACACCGGCCATGCCCCCGTCCGGGACGACCGCCACGGTGGAGGTGGATCCGATCCGCTGCTGGTGGCGCACGAGCGCGGGCTTCGTGCGCATCGGAGAAACGTTCGACCTGTCGTTGACCTGCGCGGCGCTCGAGAACGAGGCGGTTCAGGTGATCCCCGATGAATCGAGGCTCGCCCCGGCGGTCATTCAGATGGCGCCGTTCGAAGTCGTGGGCGGCAGTCATCCCGCCGATCTGAGGTCGGGGTCGCGGCGTTTCTTTCAGTATCAGTACACGCTGCGGATCATCAGCCCGGACGCCATTGGGAAAGACGTCAGTCTGCCGGCCGTGGTGATCCACTACACCATCAACAGTCGCGTGGCGGCGAGCACGGCGGTGAAGGGGCGCGACCTCGTCTATCTCCTGCCCAAGCAGTCGATTCGCGTCGCGTCGATGGTGCCCGCCGACGCGGTCGACATCCGGGACGCCGCCGGCGAGGACTTCGGCACCGTGGAGTCGCTCGACTTCAGATCGCGCGTGCTGGAGATCGTCGCGCTCACGTCGGTCGCCTTCGGCGTACTGGTGATGGCGATCGTCCTGGTCGGGTACGCCCGCCGCGACGCACGACGGACGCCGGCCGATGAACGCCTGGTGCCAACGCGAGGCATTGTCCGTGCGGCAGCCAGCGAGCTGGCGGCGGTTCAACGCGAGCGAGATCAGCAGGGGTGGAACGAGACGCTGGCCGGCCGGGCGCTCGCGGCCACACGTATTGCTGCCGCATGCGCGATCGGCCGGAACCCGAATCAACGCCTCGCGGGAAGCGCCACGACCAGCGAAGGCCGCCTTGTGGTGCCGGGACCGCTGCGCGGGAAGCCGCGGTTGCTGTCCAGTGCGATGACCCCCGCTGATCTGGCGCCGGCGAGTGGGCAGCATTCGACCGACGACCCCGGAAGGGCTCACATGCTCGAGGTGCTTCGCGACGCGCTCGTCACCTTCACGAGCACGCAATACGGGCAGCAGAGCGCTCTCGACCAGACGTCGCTCGACAGCGCGCTCTCGGGGGCGATTGCCGCAGCAGGGCGCGTGAAGGGCGAGCACACCTGGCTGAAAACCTTCTTCCGGCAGTTGCGGGCCGGCGGCGCCGCCGTGGAAACGCGGGCCTGATGTCCATCGCAGCCGTGCGCCTGCTCGCCCGCAGCACTCTGGCCGACTGGCGCGCCATTCATATGGCCGACCTGCAGTTCTGGCATCGTGGAGAAGCCAGGCTGGCGCTGCTCGGTCTGGTCGCGGTCACGGGACTCCTGCTCGGCGCGCGGTCCGCGCTCAGCCGCCAACCAGGACGTCATCGTCTCGTCGTGCCTGCGGTGCTGTCGTCGCTTCAGCCGTCGTATCTGTCGTTCGTGCGGCACGTGCCGCTGGTGCTGTTTCTGGCAGGGATGCCGTTCTTCAGTCTCGCGCTCGCCGATCCCTACACGTCGCTCGTCACGAGCGACGTGACCTATCCGGGCCGGCGCATCGCCATCATGATCGACGCGTCGAGCAGCATGCACACGCCCTTCAGGGCCCCACATGTGAATCAGCGGGGCGAAACCGAAGCGGCGTTTTTCACGACAGTCGCCGCGGCGGAGCGCTTCGTGAACATGCGCAGGACGGGACGATACAAGGACCTCGTCGCCCTCATCGAATTCGGCAACGAAGCCTACGTGATCACGCCATTCACGAACGACTACGACAACATCCTGCTCAGCATCTCGCTCATCGGCGACCCGGTGCAGTACTCGCTCTTTCCCGATCAGGGCACGATCATCGCGCACGCCATCGACCAGAGCATCGGCCTGTTCAAGGCGTTCAACTTTCTCGACGCCTCCGGCAACCTGATGGTCATTTTCACCGACGGCGAAGACACGCGGGCGCTCGTCAACGGACGCACGCTCGACGAGATCATGCAGACGGCCGTGGACTCGAAGATTCCCGTGTATTTCGTGCGGACGAATTACGATCGCGGCAGAGGCACAGTCGTCCCCGACGAACTGTGGATGCCGGCCGTGCTGAAAACAGGCGGACGGTTTTACGCGGCCGACAACGAGGAGCACCTGCTCGACGCCATCCGGGAGATCGACGCCGTGTCGGCGGGCACGATTCAGACCAGGCAGTACACCAGTCAGCGTCCGCGATTCGCGATGTTCGCGTTCGCCGCCGCGTGGTGTTGGATGGGTGCGGTCGCCGCAAAGTTGACCGTGCCACGGTTTCAGAAGCTGCCCTGATGACTAATGCCGTGCGGACACCGATGTCCGCCCGTGCGACCGGGCCTGAAGAACCTGGACGACCTAACGCGTTGGAAGAGGCTGTGAGATGAAGACTGTTACCGTGCGAATTGTGCTGGCCGTGGTGCTGTTCGTTGTGGGTGCCGCCTGCTGGAGTGAAGCGCAATTGACCCGGCGCGTGGCCGAGGCCCATCGACGTCTGGCGACACTGCATTACGACGGCGATGACGACATCGGCAACGCCGGCCGCCTCTGGAACCGCCTGCCCTGGCCAGCCGGCTCGTCTGAAGGCGACGTGCAGCGCCATCGTGCGACGGTGTCGTACTGGCTGTCGCGCTACGACTCGCTGACGGACCGCTCCCTGGCCACCGGCGCCCGCGCGCTGACCGATCCGCAGATGCTGCTGATGGCCGCCAACGCGTCGTGGCGGGCGGTCCCGCCGCCGGCGACCGATCGCAGGGCGACCGTCGAACGCCTGGATGCTGTGATTCAGGCCTATGCGGACGTGTTGCGGAGAGACCAGAGTGCCGCCGACGCCGCCTTCAACTACGAGTTCGTGTCGAACGTGCGCGACGCGCTGGCGAAGGCGACGCTGTCAAAAAGGCAGCCCGTGAAGGGCAAGACCGTCGAGAAGCCCGAGCACGCGAGCGTCGATCTGCCGGCCGGACCGACCGTGCACGGGCGACCCGGCGGGCCGCCGGAGGGAACCGCCATGGGCGATTTCCAGACCATCTCCCCGATGCGATACGACGAGCGCGAGGAACAGGCCGATCCGGGCGACGGCAAAGCCATCAAGCGCAAGGGATAGACGCCCGTGCCGGTCAGCATCGATTTCGCGCACATCACCTTCGCCGAGCCGGAGTTTCTCTGGCTCCTGGGAGGGCCCGCGGTCCTGTTCGTCCTCTGGATTCGGCGCCTGACGTACCGGCGAAGGGACCTGCGCCTCTTCGCACGGCAGCGCACGCTGCCGGTGACCGAGCGCTATGCGCCCCTTGGCGATCTTCCCTTCTGGCTCTGTCTGATCGTCTCGTCGGCGATTCTCGTCGTCGCGATCGCGCGTCCGCGCGGGCCCGCGACCGCGGTCCGGCAGGGCGGTATCGATCTCGTCATCCTCCAGGACGGATCCGCGTCAATGCGTGTGAAGGACGTCGCGGGCGACCGCTGGCAGCGGTCCATCCGCTTCCTGCGCACACTCGGCGATGCGATCCGCTGGAACGACGATCGCGTGGCCCTGGCACTTTTCGCGCATATCGCAGCGCCACAGATTCGTCTGACCAGGGATCCCAACACGTTTTTCTTCTTTCTCGATCACCTCGACCAGGCGCCTCCCTTTCGCATCGACGACGCCACGACCTGGGACACGAACCTCGAGCTCGGCATCTACTGGGGCCTGCGGCTCATCGAGCGCGACGAAGAGCGCCACGGAAAGGATTCCAACGCGAAGATGTTCGTGATGCTATCGGATGGCGAGAGCTGGAGCGGCGAGGTCGCGAAATCGCTGAAGCTGGCGGCAGCCCGCAACATTCCGCTCTACGTGGTGGGTGTCGGTTCGCTCTCCGGCGGCGCCTTGCCGGTGTTCCGGAACGAGAAGGGTGAGATCGTGATCGATCCGGAAGTGCCGGCCACGTCGCGGCTCGATCGCGTCGGGCTGCAGCGTATTGCGCTCGCAGGCGGCGGCCAGTACTTCGAGATCGATCGCGAAAGCGATCGCCGCATCGCCAACTCGATTGTGGATGCAGGCAGGAAGAGGGCGCCGTCCCTTGGCGCAGTCGAGGAGGCCGAAGAGCTGTACTGGCGCTTTCTTGCCGCGGCGGCGCTGTTTCCCCTGCTCGGGCTGTTGTTCCTTCGCGACCGCCCCGAACTCTGGATCCAGGCGGTTGGCGCGGTGACCATTCTCGTCGGGGTGTACGCGATCTTGCGGTAGGTCGGTCACGTCGGCGTGAGCTTCATCGCGTTGCTGAGAGGAACGCCCCGCGGCCTCCAAGGCGTGGCCGGGCGCGTCTGCTCGGCCTTCCATCACGCGTCCTGGCCGTGCTCGATCAGATCACCATCCTGTACTTCGCCAATACCTGATCGCCGGTGTCGCCAGTTGATTTTGCAGTCGGACGCACCGCAGGATCAATCATGCTGACGGTGCTGATCGTAATCCTCCGATCGATCGGATTGATCTGCCGCGGGCACCGGGCGGTTGCGCTCGAGAATCTCGCCCTCCGCCAGCAGGTGGCCGCGTTGACGCGCACGGTCAGGCGCCGACAGCTCCGCACGAGGGGACTCTTTTGGATCCTCCTCACCCAAGGCGTGGCCGGACTGGCGCAGGGCCTTGCTCGTCGTGCGGCCGAGACCGTCGTGCAGTGGCACCGCCAATGGCTCCGGCGTCGGTGGACGTGGCGCTCCACGCCGACACGTCCCGGGCGCCCAGCACGGATGCGGCAGTTCGAGCGCTCGTCGGCACGATGGCCGCCGCGAATCCACTGTGGGGGCGCCTCGGATTCACGGCGAATTGTGCAAGCTGGGCCTCACGGCGTCAGAGCGCACGGTGTCGCGGCTCTTGCGGCAACCGCAGCGCCGCTCGTCGCAGACGTG
>Ga0066683_10000346_pt1 | contig 13818 bp, 10 predicted proteins | sample GraSoiAngelo_132_FD_62296 | JGI IMG/M metagenome (GOLD analysis project Ga0066683, IMG submission 62296) | Grasslands soil microbial communities from the Angelo Coastal Reserve, California, USA - 14_0929_02_40cm | ecosystem: Environmental > Terrestrial > Soil > Grasslands | place: USA... | reverse complement strand
TCTACGGGTAATTACCGAGTGGAACGAAGCGGACCGGTATCGCCGATCCCTGCGACGCACCTGCGATGGCGGCGTGCCCGGTCTTGTGCAACCGATGTACCGGTGCGAATACGCGGGTGATGCCCTGGTTATCGAGGAAAGAGTGGGGATAGGGCCGACACCGGGCGAATGTCGCCTCGCCTGGGCAGACCGATGTCCCCCCAGGGGCGGACTTCCTCGCGTGCTACGACTCGAGCCGGTTCCCGGCGCGCGTCTCGCTTTCAGGCGACACGCCCGGCGACGACCTGGTTATCGAGGAAAGAGAGGCGATCGGCGTGAAAGCTGGCGATTGTCGCCTCGTTGGCAGACCGATGTCCGGTCAGGGGCCGGCTTCCTCGCGTGCTACGACTTCGAGCCGGTCCCCGGCGCGCGTTTCGCTTTCAACGGCCACGCCCGCCGCGAGCTCGATCACCGCGAAGGCCCGCAGGCTGAGCGCGATCTTCCACGGGCTGACGCCCGGGAGCACCTCGAGGACCGTCCCGTCTTTGCGCACGAACAGCACGTCAATCGCAAAGCGCATGAACCAGGTGTGAATGGCCTGGCAGGGCGCCAGCACGAGAGCCGTGTGCCTCTCGAGCGCGTGGCGTCCGAGCAGGCCGCGCCGCCGGGCGCGCGAATCGAACGCCGGCATCAGCGTCGTGCTGATGGTGACTCCGGTGCGCTCGTTTCGAAGCGCATACGTGCCGGCCGGTGCGTCCACGAGCGGCGCAAGAAAGTGACGCATCGGCGATCAGGATTGGAGTCGGAGTCCGTTCAGTCGTTCGATCAGGTCGAACCGCGTGCGGTAGCGCGAGATCGGTTCGCCACGCTGGTCCACCTGGCGCATGTCGATGTTGCCGAGGAACCGTGAAGCCGCGACCAGATAGGGCATGCGGAACGGATCGAGCCCGATCAGACGCGCGCAGGTGGCATCGACCGCGGCCGGATCGATCCCGACCGCGACGAATCCGACCGGCCGCGGGCGTCCCATGATCGGACCGTCGCCCTCCATCCCGATGACGCCGTCGACGATCGTGACGTGGGAGCGCACCGTGGCGTTGAGATCCAGAATGGAGTTCTCAATGCCGTGTGTGTGCAGCACGTTCTTCGGCCACCCGTAGACGGCGCCGGGCACGATCCCGAACAGGTTCTTCATGCTCCCGGTGAGGCCGGCCCAATGGTGGGTCTTCAGCTTCGGCATCGAGACCACGACGTCGGCGCGAAGGACGTCGACCGGCAGCCACAGGTCGGGCAGCGTCGTAAACCGGCTGCGGAGCGGGACGCGCCGCACATCCGCCAGATTCAAGTCCACGAACCGGACGCCGATGTCGCGCAGGTAGTGGTCCAGGCCCGAGCCGGTCAGCAGGTACTCCATGTCCCGCCGATGACCGGGGCCTTCGCCGACGACCACTTCCGCGGCTCCTGCGCGCAGAATGGCCTCGGCTGCTCCGGCAACGACGGCAGGGTGCGTATTGGTTGCCGACCCGTCGTCGTACTCCACGAGGTTCGGTTTCAGCAGCACGCGGCGGCCTCGAAGATCGACGCCGAGCTCGCCGAGCGCGCGGCCAATCACGTCGGCGAAGTCCACGCCGTAATCGGCCGCCGGACTCAGGCAGACGGCCGAGCGTTCTGGGACGGTGAAATCGGCGGCGCGATAGGGGCGGGATCGGCACGCGCCGAATGCGATCGGCGCGATCAGCGCGCCGAGGAACCGCCTGCGCGAGACGCTAAAGAGTGAAGGCGGACGTTTTGTGCTGCGCATGATTCAGCGCGTAATGCGCCATCGCGGTCACGTGGAGATTTCCCAGAAACTGCCGGTCCCGCCAGTGCTCGGCGAGCCGCTGCTGGAGCGCATCCGAGTCGAGCCGGAAGACGCGAAAGCAGATCAATGAAAGCGCAAGGCTCATGCCGGACGTCTGCCTCAGCGCCTGGCCCTGGAGATAGGCCAGGCTGCGTGCCGTGACGGGCTCGCGCAGCCGGTCCTGCAGCGCGAGCAGGGCAATCGCGGTCGTGGACACGTACGGACGCAGGTCTTGTCCAAGAACAACGCTGTTGCCGAAATTCCACCCGCCGGCCGCGCACGCGCGATCGATGAGCAACCGTTCTCCCTCGACAATTCTCGATTCGATCGCACCGGTCACCGGCACGCCCGACGTCTTCATCTTCTTGAGCGCGAGCAGGCACCAGCTCGTCGGCTCGACCCAGCTGAACGTGCCGTCGATCCACGGCCAGCCCGTGAGACTGTTGTCCTGACGGAACTCCCGGGCTTGCGGCAGCACGATGCCCCGAAGTCCGGCGATCGCCGAGAGCAGCCCGGAGGTCCTCGCGCGAGACAGCACGTCGGGGCGGCTCAGCGCCAGCAGCGCGGCAAGCCCGTTGAACGCCAGATTCGCAGGCTGCTGCGGGTCGTCCGCCAGCAGCGCGCCCTGCGGTTGGCAGCGCTCCAGAAACGCATTCCCTCCTTCGCTCATCAGCGCGAGCAGAGCCCAGCACGTCGGCTCCAGCCGGCTGCTCTGTCCGCCGAAGTACGGCCACCCGCCCGTGGGCGATTCAGCCGCGTGAAGCGTTGAGGAAAGACTGGCGAGATCCACGAAAGCAGCCCAGCACCCAGGTAGTATTGTTGACCAGAACTTCCGTTTTACCCGTAACCTATTGTCGTAAGCTCTGCTTCTAGTGCTCGGATCTACGAAGCGCGTCAACGATTTGACGGAACGAACAGGCAGCCGAGAGGGACCGCGATCGCCACATCAAGGAGGTAGTGATATCCGAGAAGAAACGTGCTCCCCACCAGGAGCGACGTGATCGGCAGAAGAAACCAGAACAACAGGGGCGTACGTCTGACGACGCCAAGGATGAACACCGCGACGAGTGTGTGGAGGCTCGGCAGTGCGACAAAGTACCCGAAGCCGTTCAGGCGTCCGTGGGCGGCAACCGCCCGGTACTCCGTGGCCATCTGGTCCATGATTGAGAACGTGAGCGAGCCGCGAAAGGCGACATCGAACGAATCGGGATCGAAGATCGGCGGGCCGACGGCCGGATAGAGAATGAAAATCGCGAGCCCGAACCCGTAGGCGAGAAAGAGGCGCTTGAAAAAGTTGCCGAGATCCGTTGACGTCGCGGAGATTGCCAGCCACAGCACGGCAATGAGGACTTCCCCGAAGAGCGCCAGGTACGCGTGCTCGAGCAGCCGGAACGCGAGCGGATTTCGGACGAGGGGAAAGAGGCCGGCCCATGCCGGAGTTCCTCCGAGCCACAACCCATACAGGAACTGATCGGCCCGCTGCAGCGTCGAGTCGGCGACGCGGTTGCGCATGAGCCAGCCGAGGATGTAGTTCGCGTTCCACACGGAAGCGTACCCGAACAGCAGCGACACGAGCGCGAGACACAGGGGTCGGGCCCGGTTGCGAAACTCCCGGCGCACGACGATCGTCAGACCGAGGGCGGCGGGAATCCACAGGATGGAGCCCCCATAGGCGTATACGGCGGCGATCCCACCGGCCGCCGCGGCCAGCTTGACCAGGCGACCGCGCGGCGCCTGTCTGTCGATCACGATCAAGGTCGACGTCACGACGATCGCGAACGGCAGCACGGCGAACGCGAGATAGGGAAGAAACCTCCAGGGAATCGCCGGCCTGAAACCGACGGCGACAAGGCCGCCGAGCGTGGCCGCGTAAAGCACGCCCAGCACCGGACAGACGATGGAGATGTCCACATCCCCGTTGAGCCGTCTGAGAAAAAGACCCACGGCGCGTCGCACGGCGACCGATTTCTCAATGGGCAATTGGGAGCCCTTCGGCTCGCCGGTCATCCTGAGCCTGTCGAAGGATGAGTGTCTCGCTCAGGACCGGCCGCTGATCAAAGCGGCCTCATTTTCCAGTCGGCGTCGTTGAATAGAGCGGCGCATTCGTCTGCCGGGATGGATCGCTTGGAGTACTTGCACGCCAGGATGAAGAGCTCTTTTTCCTCGTTCCAGTCGGCTCTCGTCACCTCGCACTCGAATGTCGTTCCCGAGCTCGTCGAGAGCTGGAGTGAAACACCCGCCTTCGGAATCGCAGGTACCTTGATGAGCTTCGTAAACCTGACATACGTGTGGTCGATTGGCCTGCCGTTCTCATCCAATGTGGGGACCTTCACCTTGGGGATTCGCAGATTGACTTCGACTTCTATGGACATGAATGACCTTCGGTTCAGACCCTCCAGTGTAATCCACGCGCCGCTCGCCATATCGATGAACTTCTCGTAGAATCGCCCGAATCTCGACAACCGGATCGGAGGGACCCATGGCGAATCGGAAGACTGGCGGGGCGGCCGACGGCGGATCCGGCAGATCGACCGGGACCAGGATTGACGGGTTCGCGGAGGACCTGGGCAAAGTGCTCGGGACGGCCCGCGCCAGGGCGGAAGGTTGGATCAGTCAGCGGCAGGAGATCGTCAGGCATCTGACCGATCTTCGCGATACCGCCTCGAAGCTGCTGGCCGCCCTGGGACACGAAGCAGAGCGCACCGTCGGTCGCGAGCATCCTGCGGGACCGAGGCGCATGGAAGCCGCCAGACGCGGACCCGGACGGCCGCCCGGATCGCGCAGGAAGAAGCCGACGATGTCAGCCGAAGCCCGCAAGGCGATTTCCGATGCGCAAAAAAAACGCTGGGCGGCACAGAGGACCCGAATGAAGAAGTAGCGCTAGGCCGCGCCTCCCATGTGGACTTCGACGGCCTTTGGACATTCGATCTTGAGCATCTTGATCTTGTAGCTGATCACGCGGGGGCTGATCGACAAGAGCTCCGCCGCGTCCTTCTGGACCCAGTTCGTCATCTTCAGCGCCTCGACGAGCGCGTCGCGCTCGATGTCGCCGAGCGCGATCCCGCTGAGCGGGATCTTCACCGCCGACGCCCGTTCCGGCTCGGAGGCCGTCGCGATCGCCGGCGAGGCCTCTTCGAGCCGGAGGTGGTCTCGGCGAATCAGCGCCGAATCGGTCAACAGCACCGCACGCTCGATGGCGTTCGCGAGCTGGCGCACGTTGCCCGGCCAGTTGTGCTGCATCAGGAGCGTCAGCGCGTCGCCATCGAGGCCGTCGATCCGTTTGTTCAGGACGTCCGAGAACCGCCGGATGAAGGCGTTCGCCAGCGGCGCGATGTCCTCCCTGCGATCGCGGAGCGGCGGCATCTCGATCGACACGACGTTCAAGCGATAGTACAGATCCTCGCGGAAATCGCCCGCCTGCACCATGGCCGCCAGATTGCGGTTGGTCGCCGCGATCAGCCGCACGTCCACCCGGAGCGTGCGCGTGCCACCGAGCCGCTCGAACTCGTGCTCCTGGAGCACGCGCAGGATTTTGGCCTGGGTGCCGGGCGCCATGTCGCCGATCTCGTCCAGAAACAGCGTTCCGCCGTCAGCCAGCTCGAAGCGGCCCATCCGCTGCCGCTGCGCGCCGGTGAATGCCCCGCGTTCGTGGCCGAAGAGCTCGGACTCGAGCAGGCTCTCGTGAAGCGCCGCGCAATTCACTTTGACGAGGTGGCGCGATTTGCGCGGCGAGTGGCGGTGAATCGCTTCCGCGACCAGCTCCTTGCCGCTCCCCGTTTCGCCCAGAATCAGGACGGTCGCGTTGCTGGACGCCACCTTTTTCACGACGTTCAGCACGCGCCCTAGTGACGCGCTCGAGCCGATGATGCGATCGAAGTCGAAGGCGCCCTCATCAGTGCCACCGGTGCCGTCGCGCCCGCCGGCGCGGCGTCCCCCTTCGAGGGCTTTCGCGATCCTGGTCTCGATCTCCTCGAACCTGAACGGCTTCTCCATGAAATCGAACGCGCCGCCCTTGATCGCTTCAATGGCTGTCTTGACCGATCCGAACGACGTCATCACGATCACGGCCGTCGGCGGGTCGAGCGCCCGTGCGGCGCGCAAGACGTCCAGGCCGCTGCTGCCGGCCATTTTGAGATCCGTGAGGACGATGTCGAAGGAGCTCGTGTGGAGGGCCGCGATCGCGGCGTTGCCATTGGACGCTTCTTCAACTTCGTGACCCGCCTTCACCAGACAGCGGGTCAGCCATCGCCGGATGGCGTCCTCATCGTCGGCGATGAGAACTCGACACATGCACACGACTTTACCGTTTGTGACGCCGTTGCGTTGTCCTGTATTGAACACGCGACATGGTCGAGGTGGTTGCGACCGTTCAGCCGGAAGACGAGCTGGCTTCCGGCGTGGAGGGCAATTGCGTGACGATTCGTGACGACACACGCGTGGTCAACCGACGCTGCTCGGATTGTCAGGCCGCGACGTCGTGTGTGGGAACTTCGGGATACGGATCGACGACTTCTCCGAGATGGGCCATCGCGGCAAGGAACAAGTGAGGAAAGGCGACTGGGACGGTGCAGCACAGACGCACAATGCGGCGGCGAAGCGCCGCCCCCTCGTCGGTCGGAGCGGCGGCGCGGCGATAGATCTCCCGCCACGCCTCGAGCTCTCCCAGGTCGAGGATTTGCGCGAGGATCTCGTCGCTCGCCAGGTCGAGACGCTCGCGATTCCATAGCGCCTGCGACCGGCGAAGATCGAATGACGGCGTCATCACGGGCCGCTCCTTCCTGTTCAGTGCGCTGGCGGTGGTGAACCGAGCGCGAGGCCGGCCACGAGACGCGCCCACACTCGTCCGCGGCGCACGACGTGTTCCCAGTCGTTCCAGGGAACGCGGAGCCCGCGGTACGTCGCCACATCGAGCGATGCGGCGTCGCCGGGTTGCGCGTGGCCGAGCCGTTCCGCGACTTCGGCCAGGACCGACGCTCCGGTGTCCTGCGGGTAGATTTCGTCGAGCGTGGCGAGTGCGCTCCGGACGCCGGCCTCACCCAGCCGTTCGAACAGCACGACGGTGTCCAGATAGTCGCGGGTGGTCATGCGCGTGGCGAGCAGCCAGGCCTTGATGCGTGCCATCTCACCCAGCGTGGGCACGCGGAGGCCATCAATCGACTCGGTCTCGAGGGGACGAACCCGGCGCAGCTGCCGGATCCCGGTCAGGATGCCGTCGAGCCGCCCAAGAATCAGCACCGGCCGTCGCACACGCTGCGTCTGCCATCCCGCGGCGGCTTCGAGCGTCGCGAGCACCTCGTCGAATCGGTTCCTGAGATCCTCGAGCACATGATCGCCGTCCAGGCTCAGCCGGTGGCCGCCGTGTATTGCCGCGGCCGTGCCCCCGACCAGCACCGTGCCCGGCAGGAGGACCTGGAGATGGCGCTCGGCCGCGAGGAGACGCTCCCACTCCGGAAGGGGCTCGTGTTCATCCATGCGCTGTGCACAGTATAGTTGTGCTGTCTAGAGACTCAATCGGGAGTGAGACACTACCTGTTCTTCATGCGCCCGGAGAACCGATCTGAGGATGTGTCACGATTGAGACCTCACGCTGACGACCGCTGCGTCAACGACATGGCAACCGACTTTGCGCAGCGCGGCCCGATACGCCTCGAGCTGCCCCTCGTAGGATCGGTCATCCAGCGTCACGTCTGTCTTGTAGTCCACGATCTGCCAGCCTGCGTCCGACTGAAACAGCAGATCGACGACGCCGTTCGTCAGCCGATTGGCCGGTTCCAGGACGACGAATGGCGTCTCCACGGAATGTTCGTGACGCTGCGCGAGCTGCCAGAAGTCGGCGCGGGCGGCGCGTTCGACGGTGTCGAGCGCTTCGTCGATCACCGCACGCAGCTCGGGCTCCTCGATGATCAGCCACATCGCGAGCCGGCGGAGATCGTCCCGCGTCGCCGACTTGTGGCGCATCGCGTGCTCGAGCAGCCCGTGGACGAGCGTTCCCCACGCCATGCCGGCGTCGGCGCGATGCGCGGGCGTGTCGGTGCCGACGACCTTCGTCGGATCATCAGCCGACGCGTCCGCGGTGCGCGTCATGCGCGCGATGTGGCTCGCCTCGGCGGTCACGGAGGTGATCGCCCAGGATGGCTGACACGCACGGGTGTGGGCCGCGAGAAGTGCGGCCCGGGCCTCCGCCTGGGCCTCGCTCGAGGAGTCGAGGGGACGCACGACCAGCGGCGCGGCCGTTCGTGGGACCGCCAGCTCGGACGCGGTGGCCAGGAAATCATTGAGAGCGCCCCAGGCCGCGCCCCGCTGATTGCCCGCCCATCGACTGATGATCAGCAGTTCCTTCGCGCGTGTCGCCGCGACATAAAGCAGTCGATCCTGTTCCGCCTGCAGGTAGGGCCGCTCCGCGGCTTCGTGCGCCGGCCAGTCCGCGTGCTCGCCCAGGATCCGTCCTCCCCAGGATTTCCCGTCGGCCTTCTTCTCGACCTTGAACCAGCCCCGCGCTTCCAGATCCGTGCGCTCGATGTGAACATCCACACGCGGCTCGAAGCCTCCACAGGGATCGGCGAGAAACACGACATCTGCTTCCAGCCCCTTGGCCTTGTGCAGATTCATGACGCGGACGACGTCGGTGCGCCCCGGCTCGAGTGGGAGCGACTCCACTTCGGTCGTCGCCTCGCGGTCGGCCTCGAGCGCATCGGCGGCGTCGGCAAGGCTGCCCCCCTCCTCGACAACCTGGCGAACCCGGTCGACGGCATGCACCAGGTCCCCCGCCTCAACGCCCCCGGGTGTCGTCGCGGCCAGAGCAAGGTAGCCGGTGTGCTCGAGGACGCGGTCGAGCGCAGCGGCCGCGGGGAGCAGACGCGTCCAGCGCCGGTAGTGACCGAGAGCCGTGAGCGCGTTGGTGACGGGATTCGGGTCCGGCTGAAGCCGGACGCCACGATCGTCAGCCGGGTGAAGCCGGACGCCATGTGAAAGGCTCGCGCTCCGGCTGCGGGAATTGTTCGCATCGTCAACGCCGGAAAAGAGATTGAACCAGCCGCCTGACTGCTTGAACGCGAACAGCTCCGGGTCGCTGATGCCGAACAGCGGACCGCGCAGCGCGGCGACGAGCGACAGGGCATCCTGCGGATCGGCCAGCGCGCGGAGAAGGACGGTGAGCGCTTCGACCTCAGCTGACTTGCCAAAGGCGCCGGCGCCACTCACCTCGATGGGGATGTTCAGGGCTTCGAGCGCGCGCGCGTAGGAGATGATGCGGTCGCGCTTTTTTCTGGTCAGGATGAGGAAATCGCTGAAGGTGCGTCGCTTCGCATCGACCTCCGATCTGATGTATCTCGCAATCCTTTCGGCGTCCTGCTGTCTGACCTCGCTGCGGTCGCACGCGTGAGTCAGCGTGAAGACGCCGCCAGCTGATATGCCTGTCCCGTTGCCCGGGCAGGGCTGAAGCGCTGCACCGCTCGAGTCGCGGCTGGGACCAACGGCGTCGAGCGCGGCAAATCGCGGCGAATGGGCTGTCGGGTCGGCCGGGAAACGCGTCTTGAAGACGTCGTTCGCCCAGCCGCAAAGCTCCGGCACGGACCGGAAGTTCATCGTGAGAGGCAGGACATGCCCGGTCGCCGGGTCGCTGAAGCGCTCACGGACGATGTTGTAGATGTCGATGTCGGCGCGGCGGAAGCGATAAATCGATTGCTTCGGATCGCCGACGACGAACAACGCGCCGGGACGGAGTGGGACGGTGCGCCAGTCGACCGGTTCGGTATCGGCCCCGCTAAAGCGGGGCCCTACGGGCTCTGCGAATGCGGATGCCGCGGTCCGGCCCGCCCCCACGGTCCGGCTAAAGCCGGACACTACTCGAGAACCGACCGAGGACACGGTTGGGGGCGCGACTGAATCGTCGGCAGCCAGCAGGAAGACGATCTCCGCCTGGACCGGGTCGGTGTCCTGGAACTCGTCCACGAACAGATGCCGGTATTTCCGCTGCAGCGCGCGGCGGACCCGGGCATTTCCGCGAAGGACTCGGGCGGTCAGGTTGAGCAGATCGCCATAGTTCAATGAATTGAGCCGGCGCCGCTCTTGCGCCGCGGAGAGGCGCGCTCGCGTGAGCAGCGTTACCGACAGGCGGTACACGTACTGACGCCACTGCGACAAATAGGGAGCGACCGTTTCTGCGTTCAAGCGCTCGTGCAACGGAATGATCAGATCCCTGAGACGCTTTTTGTCGGCGGCCGACGTGGCCCACTGGTACTGCGTGATCTTCGATTCGCAATCCCACGTCTCGAGGAGGGACGCGACGACCGCCGGCCGGTCGAGCCGGTACCGCGCAACACGCGACTGGCCGCGGAACTGGAGCGCAGCCTTCTGAATCGGGCACGTCGTCTCCGGATCAATCTTCGACGGAAGATGCTTCTGCAGTTCCTTCCAGAACTCATCGAGCGCCTTCCACGCCGGCTTCGGATCGGGACGAGCCGCGTCGCCCGGCGGGAACTCGACGTCGTCGTTCAGACAGATCGTGGCGAACGCCGAGTCCAGATCTTTCGGGCGCACGTCCGCTTCGAGAAGCGCCAGCATGTCCGGGTCGCCGGCGGATCGAGCATTTGAGATGAAATCGCGCCAGGCGCGCTTGCGCAGATCGAGGTCCTGCACCTCGTCCAGTTCCGTGAAGCCGGGCGAAACGCCGGATTCAACGGGTCGCTCGCGAAGGAGCCGCGCGCAGAAGGAGTGAATCGTGCCTGCGAAGCAGCGCTCGAGATTCGAGAGCGCGTGGTGGACGCGACGGGCAACGATGTCCGGATCACGGTCCAGCTGAAGCCGGACACCACGGGGATCGCGGGCGCGCCGCAGTTCCTCTTCGAGCGCGAGGTGGAAACGGCCGCGCAGCTCGGAGGCGGCCTTGCGGGTGAACGTGACCGCCGCCATCTGCTCGACCTGGTAGACGCCCGCGGCGACGCCGGCCGCCATGCGCTCGGCAAGCATCTGCGTCTTGCCGGACCCCGCGCCCGCTTCGACGAGGATGTTCGTCAGCAGCTCTTCGCGAATGAGGCGGCGGGACTCGCGATCGACAGCACGCGAATCTGGCGCGGATGCCACGGTGAGGCTCCTGGATTCGGAGTCTTCCTTATTCGACCTACCGGACCCACCAGACCCACCAGGCCCACCTGCCCTACCCGACCCACCCGACCCAGAAGACCCACCAAGTCCCCTAGACGCACCTGCCCAACCAGTCCCACCTGCCCTACCAGACCCATCTGCCCCACCAGACCCACCTGGTCTACCCGCCCCACCCAACCCACGCGACCCACCTGACCTACCAGACCTATCAGCCACACCAGACCCACGAGGCCTCGCCTTAGACATGCGCGGCGAGCCTCCGATTCGCCGCCAACCTGGAATCCTGCAGTTTGGCGTCGGCCTGCTCGTGCACGTCGTCGCCGCAGGCGGCGGCGTAATCGCAGAACTTGCAGTTGTCCTTTGCCGGCGTGTGGACGAAGCCGCCTTGCACGATCAATTCGCGGAGGTCTCCGAGGACCCGGGCAATCGCCGCCTGCCCCGGCGCATCGATTCTGACCCGCTCCTGCCGCCCCTTATGGCTGGAAAAGTAATACACGCCCGCAGTCACCCTTGGCTTCTTGTACTTGCTCCGAAGCAGCTCGACCGCGGCCAGGCCGTAGAGCGCATGCTGAAGACGACGGCCGCCGTTGAACGTGCCATTCCAGTCGTCGCGCCAGAATCCGCCCGTCTTGTAGTCGACCACCTCGAACGAGGCGGCGCCGACCTTGTCTATGCGATCCATGCGGCCGGCGATCCGGAACGTCAGTCCCTTGCCGAGATCGATTTCCACCGTTTCGGGGCGCGCCAGCGGCTCTATCTCTTCGCTTTCCAGCGGCCGACCGAACGAGACTTCGAACGCGATCGGCGTGGACGCTGAGCTCGCGCATTCCGCCTCGAGAAACAGCTCGACGTCCGCGAGGAAGTCCTTCGACTCGCGCTCGAGAATCTCCATCGTCGCCGCGGGCATCTCCCGCTGGAGCTCCGTCAGCCGCGCTTGCACGGCACCCTTCAGCCACGCGCCATCCTGTTTTTCGTCGGGCCGGCGGCCGGCTTCGCGGCATCGGCGCAGAAACAACGCATACAGGTCGTGCAGCTCAGTGCCGCGCGTGAGCGGATCGAGCCACACATCCTTGTCTCGCTCGCGCTCGTCGACGGGACGAATGCCGAGGCCACGCTTGAGGAAGAAACGGAATGGACAGTCCGCCGCCTTTTCCAGCTCCGTCACCGAAAGGGTGGTGCCGTCCGCGCAGGGATCGAGCACTGCGCCCGCGTCGGGCACATAACCGTCGAACTCGGTGAACTTTTCCGACGCGCGCGCGTGTGCGGCCTTGCGGCCGAGCGCGACACCGCCGAATGCGGCGCCGACCGCCTCTTCCCCCTCGCTGCCCGAGCCGAGGACGCTGCGCAACCACCATCCACCCGAAGAGGACGCAGCATTCCGTTCCGCCGACACGACCGACTTCGGCTCCCCGAGCGCCGCCTTCATTTCTTCATATGAGAGGCCGGCGTCGGCCTGCTGCGCTCGAAAGACCTGCAGCATCAGCCAGGACGCATACGTCTCGCGGAACTCGCGCGTATCCTGAGACGAGTAACTGAATGTAACGCTCGTCTTGCCGGACACGGCGAGGCGCCCCAGCGCGGCGTACACGGCTTCGTCAATCCTGTCTGTCGAAGACCGCAAGAGAGGCGAGATCGCCGCGCGCTCCGAATCGAGCAGGACGGCGTCCTCGGCCGCCGACGGAAACACTCGTCCTTCCTCGAGGCCGGCGACGAAGACGTGCGGACGTCCGGAGTATCCAGCGTCCGCCAGCGTGCAGGCGTAGAGGTGGCCGGGACGTGGACGTTCGGGCGCGACGTGCAGCGACTGCACACGTTCGCGGATGAAGCGCAGCGCCCCGGGCAGCGGGCACGAGAACGAGCCGAGTGCGCGCAACTCCGCGACGTAGTCGACGAGCGCCGATGCCGCCCGATGGTCGAGGGCGCTCTTCCGTGCCGTGGTATGTCCGACAAACGCGATAGCGGCTTCGACAACGGTCTGCAAAGGGACCCGACCGTCATGGCTGATGGCCGATGGCTGATGGAGATCGGTCGCGGGTTCGGGAATCGATCGCACGAGCCCGGTGATCCAGGCGAGGACGCGCGCCGTGAGGTCGGCCTTTGCCCGTGCATCCGCGCGGTCTTCGTCTGACTCGTCCGGATCCGCCGCGCGTGTCTCGTAGTCGCGGCGCAGCCGTCCGAGCGCGAGACCATACGTCGCCCGTCCCCAGCCGGCTTCAGCGCGGGCAAGAAGGCGCGCGGCCTGCCCCGCACTGAATCCTTCGTCCTCGGCTTCAACACCAAGATCTCCGGATTGGAGCAGACGACGGAAGTGGCTCGCGGCGAAGTCGGTTTCAATCCAGTCGCACAGGCCGATGAGCGCGCGGCCAGGACGAGTCTGCGCCGCAGCGATGCCGGGCGCCAGCGTGACAGCCCAGTCGTGCCGAAGCGCCTTCTCCCACACCAGCGCAACGTGAGCGTCTGAGGCGCACGCGATCTCCACGTCGTCGAGCGGCACGCCCGCGATCAGGATGCGGCGAAACACTTCCCCGATTTCTGCTTCCCGGCCGCCCGCGTGGAACAGCTCGATACTCGGAGTGTAGGGCGACCCTTTCAGGGTCGCCGGTGTCATCAGGAACGCAAGGGGATTCGTTGCGCGTTCCGGTGCGACCTGTTCGATGGTCGATGCCGCAAGCCGCCGCGGGACGGTGCGGCCGGGAAGAGCCAGCGCGCGCGGACTGATGCGTTCGCCGGGCATCCGGTCGATCAAGAGGCGCTGCAGCAGGGTCCAGGCCGCGTGCGGCAGCTCGGTCCAGCAGTCCTGCGGCTGGATCGGGCACCACGTGGGATGCGTCAGCGCCTCTTCGTACACCAACGCCATGTCGCCGCGGTGCTCACGTTCCAGGTGCCGTTCGTACGCG
>Ga0066683_10000344_pt1 | contig 13850 bp, 11 predicted proteins | sample GraSoiAngelo_132_FD_62296 | JGI IMG/M metagenome (GOLD analysis project Ga0066683, IMG submission 62296) | Grasslands soil microbial communities from the Angelo Coastal Reserve, California, USA - 14_0929_02_40cm | ecosystem: Environmental > Terrestrial > Soil > Grasslands | place: USA... | reverse complement strand
GCCGCGTCCACCGTGGCCGACGTCACCGCCGCCGGCAACACCGTGGCCGCGAGGCTGCCGCCCATTGCCGTCCGGTTTCCCGCCGCGTCGTACGTGTAGCTGAGATCGCCGAGCGTGGTCCCGCCGTTCGTGAACGTGAGGCTCGTCAGCCGGTTCGCGGCGTCATAGCCGTAGCCCGTGACGACGCCGTTCGGGAACGTCACCGACGTCCGGCGGCCCGCCGCGTCGTACGTGAAGGTGAGCGATCGCCCGTGTGGGGACACGAGTTGAGTCAGATCACCGCTTGAGTTTCGGACCAGCGTCACCTTGTTCCCGAGACGATCGCGCATTCCAACAAGCGCGGCCTGGGCCGGCAGTGTTTTCTGGAACGAGTTCGGGAACGTGTACACCAGCCCGTTCTTGAACCGGAGATCCCACTCATCGCGAATGACGGTGCCTGCCGGAATACGTAGTTCTAACCCGGGCAAACGTGGCGTCGTCACGATCATTTCAGCGGTGGTTGGCGACGGGACGCTGACGGCGTGCGCCGTGTCGAGCTTCGTCATCCAAATCGTGTAAGAGAGTGCCGTCGTACGACTGGCCAAAACGTCCACTGCCACCTCGTAAAAACCATAGGTGCGTCCGCCGCGTGAGGCGGAACGTGCGTCGATATGCATGGCGTGGTGTCCTGCACGCAGATTGGTCAGCAAAAACCGTCCTGTTCGATCGCTAATGGCGGACTGGTCATTGATCTCCAGCGTGACCCCTTCAAGCGGCGCACCGTTGAGGCGGAGGACCTGGCCGGCCAACGCCGTGACACCGGGGTTGGCGCGGAGTGGTGGAAGAGTCCCCGACGACGAGGCGCGACTTTGGTCACCGTCGTCATGCGATTACGCTTTCAATAACGCAAGTCAGATCACGCCACTGACAGCACATTTATTTTAGATACGGCTCGAATGAGAACCTTCGCCGCACGTTCCGAGCGCGATACTCTTACGCGCTTTCACACCGACACCCGCTGTCGCGCCCTCTCCCGTTCAAGCTCGTCGGCGGACGCCACAGCGATAGCGTGATCTTGTCGGTCGGGGTGTCGAATGTGCGGTAGGGATTCTCGAGGTCGACAAGACCCGCGCCGGCGGCGACGAGTTGCTCGAGGGCGTACGCAGTCTCGATCGCCTCGCGATCAAGCCGCGATTGCTCCGACATCACGAGCGCACCTGGAAGGTCGGTCGAGGTCTGAGGTTAGATCGCTCAGGCTTCGTGCTTCGTGCGTTGAACTTCGCTAGAATCGCACCGATGACACCAAACCGGCTCCTTCTACCGACGATCGTTTGTGCGATCGGGGTCTCGCCCGCGACGCTGCCGCAAACCATCAACCCCTCGGCGCGCGAGATCCTGAACGGCGCCAGACCGCTCTTGACGGCGGAGATCGCCAGCGTCCTCGAGGCCGCTCGTCACGCGATCGACGGAAGAACCTGCAGGCTGTCGTACCAGCCGGGCGGGCCGGGTCCTGAGGTCCTCATGGGATCGAACGGCCGTCCGAGGTTCGTGCGGGCGGTCAGCGGCTTCAACTCGATCGCAGGCAGCATGTGGACCAGCACGTCGAGCAGCGGTAGCGTCTCGACGGTGCAGCCCCCGCAGGAAACGCACGTCGACGTCGTCTCCTTCACCGAGTACACGAACGCGCCCGCCCGATCCTGCGGCGGGGCCACGCTCGGCGGCGAGCTCGTGATCGAGTACGAGCGTCGCAGCCTCGACAATCAGTGGACGGTCAAGGCGCGTACGCGGACCTCGCAGGAATTGGCGGCGCCGATCTTCGACATCCTCGCGGGCGCGACGCCGGTCGAGAGCGGCGGTCGCCGTCAAATCGGCGAGCGCCCGGCCCGCAGCCTTGTTGCGCCGTGGCCGTTGCCTTCCGACGCCCAGCCTGCCTCGCCGCTCCCGCCCGGCGTCACCCAGTCGCTCTGGATCGACACCGACTCGCTGCTGCCGCTTCGCTGGTCGATCTCGATGCCGGCGATGCCCGGCCGCGGCATGCCGGCGATTCCCGATTACGGACTCTCGTTCACGTACGACCCGTCACTCGATGTGCGGCCGCCCGACGGCGTCGCGCGGCCCGATTGCGTCCGGTAGCCACGAAAGACACGAAAACCCGAAAGACACGAAACAGGTTGATCTTTTCGTGCTCGAACACGCGAACACGCGAGCAGGTTCAGGGTTCATGGTTCAGGGTTCAAGGTTCGTTCGGGTTCTGAGTTCAAGGTTCCGGAGTTCCAGGTGTGCGCTTCGCGGTTGGTTCGGAACCCTGAACTCCGAACGCCTGAACCTTGAACGTTTGAACCCGAACCGAGAACGAACCTTGAACCTTGCACCCTGAACCTTGAACCGAGCGCGCGCTGGTGCTCGTTCGGGTTCTTCAGTGTATTTCGTCTTCTTGTGGTGTGGTTCCAAGCCAGCTGACCGAGATGACATGGCACTGACCGCGACCATGTACAACTTCGACATCGAGCTCGCGGACGCGGACCGCCGCGTCTACGAGTCCCTTGCGCTTCGCGTCGCCCGCCATCCGTCGGAGTCAGCGGAGTATCTCGTGACGCGCGTGCTCGCGTATGTGCTGGAGTTCGCCGAAGGCATTGAATTCTCTCGCGGGGTGTCGGATCCGGAGGAGCCGGCGCTCGCGGTCCGCGACCTGACCGGCGCGATCACGACCTGGATCGAGATCGGGACGCCGGACGCCGCACGGCTGCACAAGGCGTCCAAGGCAGCGGCGCGCGTCGTCGTCTACACGCACAAGGATCCGGATCAGTTCCTGCGGCGGCTGGCCGGCGAGAGGATTCACCGGGCCGCGGCGCTCGATCTGTACGCGATCGATCGCGGTCTCATCGCGGCGCTCACCGCCCGGCTCGAGCGTCGGGTCGCGTTCAGCCTCTCGGTTACCGACCGGGAGCTGTATGTCTCGATCGGCACCGATACGCTCACCGGGACGGTGACCCGCTTGCAGCTGGCCTGACGGCAACCCCACGGCGCGGCCATGGCAGATGGCTAATGGCTAAGGTTGAGGGCGGACGCCTGCGCCATCTGCCATTCGTGATTGAGCCATCAGCCATTAGCCATCAGCCATAACATGGGTCCGCACGTATCCCCCGGGCCCAGGGTGCTCTGGCAGCCCACTACGGAAACTCTCGCAGACACCCGGCGCGCGGGTGTAGTATCACTCCGTCCGGGAAGGCTGTACCTATTACCGAAACACGAGGAGCACCCGCATGTCACAGCATGATGGCCTGAATCGAAGAGCGTTCCTGAGAAACGCGGGAATGACAGCCCTCGTGGGCGCGGTCGGAACAAATTCCTCGGCGGCCGCCGTTGCCGCCGGCGCCGCGTTCGGTGCCCCGGATCCGCACGGCAAGTACGATTTCGACACACCGTACAATCGTTTCGGGACCGACAGCGTCAAGTACGACCAGCAGATCAGGATCTATGGCAAGGACAGCGTCCAGGTGGGCATGGGTATCGCTGACATGGACTTCCGGGCGGCGCCTGCGATCACCAAAGCGCTGACCGAGCGTCTCCAGCATGAGAACTGGGGCTACCTCGACATGCCGAAATCCTTCGCCGAGGGCATCGTCAGCTGGAACAAACGCCGCTACGGCATCAATATCAATCCTGATTCGCTCGTGATTACGACCGGCGTCCACCCCGGCCTCATCGCCGCGCTGAGGACGTTTTCGCCGCCGGGAACCAAGGTCCTCCTGAACACGCCCACCTACAACGGCTTCTACGGGGACCTCACCTACACCGGAACCATCCCGGAGGAGAATCCGCTGAAGCTGGTCAACGGCCGCTATTCAATCGATTTCGAGGATTTCGAACGCCGCATCAGCCACAACACCAACACCTTCATCCTCTGCAATCCGCAGAACCCGACGGGCAACTGCTGGTCGGCCGAGGATTTGACGCGGCTCGGTGAAATCTGCCTGCGGCGTCGCGTGGTGGTGCTTGCCGACGAGATTCACTGCGATTTCGTCACCAAGGGCAACAAGTACACGCCGTTCGCCAGCCTCCCGAACAAGGCGATCGTCAACAACAGCATCACGTTCAAGGCCGCGAGCAAATCGTTCGGTCTGGCGGCGATGAAGTGCGCCTGGTTCTTCTCCGACAACGCCGATTACATCGCCAAGGTGAAAGCCAACAACCGGGCCGATCTGACGACGATGGGCATGATTGCCAGCCGGGCCGCGTACGCCGGAGGCGAGGAGTGGCTCGATCAATGCGTGGCGTACATTGATGGCAACCACGACTACGTCGAGTCGTTCATCAGCGCGAATATACCGCTCGTCAAGGTGGTGAAGCCGCAGGGCACGTATCTGTCCTGGCTGGACATCAGTCAGGTCGCCAACAAGATTGGGGCGAAGCAACTGGCCGCCGAGGCAAACAAAAACAGAGCGGCGTCGATGAAACCGCTGGCGCCCGAGCAGATGGTCGAGCAGTACTTCGTGAAGAGCGCGAAGGTCCACATGAACGCCGGCTCGTCGTACGGCTACGGCGGGGAAGGCCACATGCGGATGAATATCGCGACGTCGCGCAAAACTCTCGAGTTGGCGCTCAACAACCTGGCGACTGCGTTGAAACGCACGACGTCTTCAGCAGCGTAGCTCCCGTAAGGGCTAATGGCTAATGGCTAATGGCTAATGGCTGATGGAATCCGTCATCAGCCAGCCATCAGACAGCAGCCAGCCATTGGCCATCAGCCATCAGCCATCAGCCATGATGTGATTCATCGCTGCGGGCAGGTCGACGGTCCGCGCCGTTTGACCACGGCCGCCGGGCCGAACCTCGCGACGATGTCGACGTTCGTACGGATATCCCGGGGAAGCGCGTCGAAATCGTCGGCGACGGCGAACGGCAGGCCGTTCGGCAGAATCCATCGGTCCAGCGCTTTCTTCGGCTCGAACGTGTCGTCGTTGAGGGCGCGGCCGGAGGCGCGCGGGTGGCCGAAGACCGCCAGGTGGAGCCAGTACGCGGTGTAACCGTCGATGACCAGGTAGTCGATGCAGGCGGGAGGTATCCTGGCGCGCGCCCACTGCGCCGCGACAAGCGCCGCCTGCGTGACGACCGGCCTGGGCCGCGGCGCGGCGATGAGAGGCCGCGCCACGGCAATCCCGAGGGATGCGACGAGCAGCCACGCCAGAGGCGCCGATCGAATCCCTGTTCGTCCAACGGCGCGAACGGCCGCGCGCCAACCAGCGGCGAGCGTCAACGCGATCGCGATCCCCAGCGGATAAATCGCCAGGTAGAACATTTTGAGCGCCAGGTACGGCGCGGCGGCGCCGCTGGCGTGCGCCGTCGCAAAGAGCGCCGCCGCCTGAAGCGCGATGGCGGCCAGGAGCAAGGTCACCGTCCGCGCTCGGCGCTCGGTCGCGCAGCACAAGAACCCCGCCGCCGAGAGCGCGATGAACCACCAGCCGAGCACGCCGGCGGTGGGCCATATCGCGAAGCCGCCGGTGCCGGCCATCCGAAACCCGCCGGCGTGGCGGGTGCCGTGCACGGCGGCGGTCGCCGCGATCGGGACGGTCGCGATCGCCAGATGCTGCAGCCGGTCCAACCAGGAGAGCCGCCCGTGCAGCAGCATCACCGCCGCGAGCAGGACCAGCAGCGGACCGGCCGACACGGGCCAGGTCAGGAACGCGGCAGTGCCGGACAGGGAATAGAACACCAGCGCGCTCCGCGTCGGGCTCGCGTCCCACACGAGGACCGCCCACCACATCGCCACGGCGAACAGCTCCGAGAGGACCTGCGCCACGAACGACTGCTCGGTGAACGAGCCGATGAAATACGTGCGCGGAAGAAACAGCAGCACGATGGCCGTCAACGCGAACGGGATGCGCGGGATGTCGCCATCCACGGCGTCGAGCAGCCGCAGCGCGATGAGCAGCACGAATCCAGTCTTGAGCGCGACCGACCAGGCCACGACCGGATAGAGCGCGTGGAGCGCGTCGCTCCGAAACCACGCGCCCGTCAGCACGGCGAGCAGATGCACGCCGGGCGTGTAGTCGATCATCTCGCCGAGATACTCGCTGAGCCTCACGTCGTGCACGAGACGCTGGTGGCGCTCGATGTACTCGATGAGCGCGAGATGATGCGCGAGGTCCGGACCGCTGCCAGTCGGCAGCAGGTCCGGCCGCGCAAGCCACAGCAGCCACGCGAACATGCCGCAGACAAGGGCGCCGAACGCAACGAGCGCGGGGGCGGCAGGGGTCGCGCGTCGCCCGAGACAGAGAAACGTAGCGGCCGCTGCGATCGCCGACGGCAGCAGGATCGCGAGCGGCACGATCCTGAAGCCGAGCCAGTCCGCCAGATATGCGGCGATGATGGACGAGGCGAGAAAAGCGAGAGCGGACGCGGCAACAGCCTCCGCGCCGACGAGCGGCATGGCAACAGAGCTTATCATCCGCCCACAGGTGCGAGGTGCGAGGTGCGACTTCAGCCGAGCGAGATGGAGCGCGAAGGCTTCAGCCGAGCGAGAAGGAGTGCGAGGCGCGGGGGTGCGAGCGTGCGGCAAAGTGCGGAGGGGAGTTGATGTTCATCGGGCATTTCGGGCTCGGGTTCGGCGCGAAGAAAGCGGCGCCCGCGGTTTCTCTCGGCACGCTCTTCGCCGCGGGCCAGTTCGCCGACCTCCTGTGGCCGACGCTGGTGCTGATCGGCGTCGAGCACGTGGAGGTCCAGCCAGGGGCGACGAGGATGACGCCGCTCAATTTCGTCAGCTATCTGCGCTCGACAGTTGCGCGCGATCGCGCGGGCTCGATCGGGTTGTGGTCGCTCGTGGGATTCCTGCTCGTCGTCTATCTCGCCAGCGCGTTCGGACCGCCGCCGCCGACGGCCGCGGCCGTCGCATGGTCGGCGCAGGCGATGTGGCTGCTCGTGGCCTGGGCGTTCCGGGTGGACAATCACAGAACGCCGCAGCGGAATTGAACGAAATGCGAGGTGCGATGGTGCGAGGTGCGTCAGGCGTTCCAGTCCCCACGCAGGAAGCCGAGCGCCGTCTGGACGAACGCCGGCGCCATCGGGCCGAAGATCGGGCCATGGCCGCCGTTGGGCACGATCCACAGATGCGACGCCGGGATGGATCGGAACAGCTCCATCGCCATTTCAACAGGATAGAGCGGATCGCGATCGCCATGGACGACGAGCGTGCGCGCGGTAATGGTCGCGAGCAGCGGCGGCGTGAATGCCATGTCGTCGTGGCTGTCCTTGAGCCCGCGCATCTGGTCGTACAGCATGCGGATCTGATCGTCGCCGTGCACGTGCCGCTTACGCTGCGTCTCCCATTCGGTGTCGGACAACGAGTCGACGGTGAGCTGAGCCATTGCGGCCCGCACCTGCGCGGGAAAGTAGGGCGTCGCGCTCACCAGCACCATCGTGTCGACGCGGCCAGGCTGCTGCGTGGCCATGTGCAGCAGCGTCTTGGCGCCCATGCTCAGGCCGATCGCCTTCACGCGCGGCGCGCCAAGGCGATCGAGCAGTGCGAGCACGTCGCTCGCCGCCTGGCGAAACGTGAACGTCCTCGACGGGTTCGTCGAGCGTCCGTGGCCGCGGAGATCGGGCACGATCACACGGAAGCCGGCCGGATCGCCGCCGGTGAACACGTGCTGCCAATCGGCTCCGATCCCTGTGCCGCCGTGCAGCAGCAGCAGCGGGTCGCCGTCGCCGCGATCTTCGCAGTACATCTGGAACCCGTTGACGTCAACCGTCTCGGCCCGCGCCATCGGAATCTCCTTCGCAGGTTGTATTCTATCGACCAATGACGAGGCCGGGCTGAATGTACGAAGGCGACTGGGTCCTTCGCCTCTCGCAAATGGTCCGCGAGAGAAAAACGCCCGCGGGATGGCGACTGCCCGCCAACGTGTGGGGGCTTGGAATCACGAGCCTGCTCACCGACATCTCATCCGAGATGGTGATCAGCGTGTTGCCGGCGTATCTGGTCCTGACACGCGGCCTGACCCCACTCGCGCTCGGCTTCGTGACCGGGTTGCATGAGGGTGGACCGATCCTCGCAACATGGGCCGGAGGCCTCATCGCCGATCGATCCGGCAGACGAAAGCTGACGGCCACCTTTGGCTACGGGTTGTCGGCGGCGTGCCGTCTGGGGTGGCTCGCATTCTCGGGCCGCACGATCGCCGCGATCGCAGGGCTCGTGCTGGTCGATCGGCTTGGAAAGTCCATCCGCACCGCGCCTCGTGACGCGATGATTTCGCTCAGCGTACGCTCCAGTCAGCTTGCGACCGCGTTTGGCGTGCACCGGGCGCTGGATGCGGCAGGCGCCGCCGCCGGACCGGTGCTGGCGTTCGCCCTCCTTTGGCGCCTGCCGCGCCGCTACGACGTGATCTTCTTCACGTCGTTCGTCGTGGCCCTGCTCGGCGTCGCGGCGCTCGCGCTGCTCGTGGACGAGCGCGCACAGCCCGGGGCTGCGGGCCTGCCGCCGACAGACCGACGGTGGGCTGAGGCGCTCTCGGTTTTCACCGACGCGCCTCTTCGCCGCACGCTCATCCTCGCGACCGCACTCAGCCTTGTCACGATCAGCGATGCGTTCATCTACTTGCTCATCGTCCAGCGATCGCACGCGAGTCCTCAGTGGCTGCCGCTGCTCTACACGGGGACGGCGATTTCGTTTCTGACGCTGGCCATCCCGGTCGGCTGCATCGCTGACCGGGTTGGTCGACGCCGCACGTTCGTCGTCGGTCATGCACCACTGCTGGGCGCGTACATTGTCGCGCTGGGCGGATTCAACTGGTGGCCGTGGAACGCCGTGACGGCGGTCGTGTGCCTCGGCGCCTACTACGCTTCGTCGGATGGTGTGCTGGCCGGGCTTGCCGGCGGCCAGTTGCCGGTCAAGGGCCGCGCCGTGGGACTGGCCTGGGTTGCGACCGCCGTCAGCCTCGCTCGCTTGTGCAGCTCGATCCTTTTCGGTTTTCTCTGGGTCCGGGCCGGCGATCTGACTGCCGTCTTCACCTTCGCGGCCGCCCTCGTCGCGGTGGCGTCTGCCGCACTGCGGACACGCGTCACCGAGCGGCCTCTCACGTCATGACCGCGCGAATGACCTTCCTGGCGGCGTCGGCCGCGTCGGTCGTGGCCGTGCTCTCCTACGTCGCTGTCACGTCGCTCGGGTCCCGCAAAAGACCGGCGGCCCCGTCGGGGCCAGTGGAATTCATCGCGTCAGTGCCGGCGGCTCCATTCATCCTCTTCCGTCAGACGTCGCCAGGCGATCTGTGGGGCAGGGTCGGGGTCGTGCGTTTGACAGCGTCGGAACCGACGCGGCTCTTCGCGCCGATCTCCTGTGAGAGGGTGCATTATGCGGCCGGGTGGGGCGTTTGCCTGGTCTCGGAAGAAAAGCTGCTGCAGGTGCGGTACTCCGCGTTTGTGTTCGATCGCTCGTTCACGCGTCGTCACACGATCGCGTTGACGGGTCCGCCAATCCGCGCGAGAGTAGCTCCGGACGGAAGGCGCGCCGCCCTGACGGTGTTCGAGAAGGGACATTCGTACGCCGACGCCGTGTTCTCGACCAAGACGATAGTGATCGAGACGGCAACCGGGCGGCAGCTGGCCGATCTCGAGGAGTTGCCGGTCGAGAAGGACGGCAAGCGGTTCACGTCCGCCGACTTCAATTTCTGGGGAGTCACCTTCGCCGGCGACGGCGACCACTTCTTCGCCACGCTGAAGACCCGTGGAGAGCGTTTCCTGGTGAAGGGGTCGATCGACGCGCGCCACGCCGTGGTGATGCGCGCGGACGTCGAGTGCCCGTCCCTGTCGCCTGACGGCACGCTGCTGGCGTTCAAGAAGCCGCTGCAGCACGGCATCGGGTGGCGGCTGCACGTCCTCGATCTGGTCAGCGGCACGGAGCGTCCGCTCAATCAAGTGCGCCGGAGCGTCGACGATCAGGTCGACTGGTTCGACGGAAGCCACGTCGTTTATCACGACTCGGCGACCGAGGGGACCGGCATCTGGGTCCTCTCCGTCGACGGCGTGACGCCACCGCGCCTGCTGTTGGCGAACGCCTACTCGCCCGCCGTCCAGCGGTGATCAGCGGCATGCACGCGGCTCGGAATCAGGTTGCAGCGCGCCGACCGGTCAGGCGCCACTTAGTTTTGTGCGTCAGTGGCACGAACCCGAGCCCGAATCCCGAAACGGCTCGCCGTCGACCGGGACGAACTCCCATTGATAGCCGCCACTGGCCAGCGTGAACACCGCGACGCCCCACACGGAGCCGCGCGCTTCGCTGTTCACATGAATGTTGGGGAATTGATACAGCGGCGCGCCGCCGGTGCCGACGACGAACTCGCGGATGCCGCGAGCGGAATCGGGCCGTCCGTCGGGATCCTGCGGGGCGAATCGCTCGTAGGCGTGATCGTGTCCGTTGATGATGAGATCGACGTTGTTCTCGTACAGCGTCCGCCACACGTCGCGCATGTCAGGGTTGTCGCCGTTGCGGCCCGAGCTGAAAAGCGGCCGATGCCAATACACCGCCGTACACGCGACACCGTTGGCGGCGAGCTCTCCGCGCAGCCAATCCATTTGCGGCGAGCCCTGTCCCGAAGAAACCTCGCTGTTCAGCGCGATGATCCGCCAGGGACCGGCAGTGTAGGCATAGTAGCCCGCGCCGCTCGGTCCGGCGCTGGCGCCGAAGTACGAGTAGTACGCGCGGCCGCCCGATTGATAGTCGTGATTGCCAGGCGAGGGCCGCGTCCGCGAACGGTGACGTCCCCACGTCGGTTCGTAGCAGCTTTGAAATTCGTCGACGCTGCCGGACAGATAGGCGTTGTCACCGGCCGTGAATACGGTGCCGCCCAGCCGGTCGAGCAACTGCGCTGTCAATGCTGAGCCAGACGTACCGCAGAAACCGATGTCGCCGGCGCCGACGAGAACGGCGGGAGGGCCTGTCAAACTGGTGACAGCCCTCGTGACGCCCGCCGCGGTCGGGTTGAGGGGCAACGCATCCCGTCCGCAATATGCCAGCGCTCCCGCAGCGAGAAGGAGGAAAAGTCTGCGGATATTATGTCGTGAAATAGAACTCATCTGGTTCCACGCGAGCATCGGACGCGATGACAGAAAATCCGCGTCAGCGCGCGAGCAGACAAGCCCTCGGCAGGCGAGACTTCCCTGAATGAACTATGCGTGTGACCGCAAGTCTAGAGGAACGGTCGGAAAGAGTAAAGAGGAGAGCTCGTTCGCCGCGAACAGCGGCTCAGCTATTGATCGACGGCGCACTCCGGCAGCTGGCTTTGCGGGTCCTGCATCTCTGCGGCTTCACACCCGACGAACGATGCGCGGTTGCGCCCGAACGCCAGGAGCGATTCCACAACGGTCTGAAAATCATCGAACGAGTAGGGAAACACCGGGTCCTCGGCGACCGCAGGCGCGATCTGGCGCGTCTGGCGGTCGACTTCGCGCTCCAGCCATCCGCGCGAATCATCGGCAGCGGGCTCCGCGGCCAGGCTCGCGCACTCCATCAGGGCATCGAGATACGCCTGCCACAGGTCCGGCACCATCATCGCACGCCGGCTGAGCACGTTGGTGTCCAGCCGGAGCGTGATCGGGGCGTCGACGAACGACAACGAGGCGTCTTTGTCCTTCGGGATGAATTGCGCCCGGTCGCTCTGGCGGAATCGATAGAGATAGAAGTTGTTCGTGCCGACGAAGCCGACCAGCCCGTCCGCCTCGGCCATGAAGGTCTCGACAGCCAGGTGCTTCATGAACAGCCGCAGGTCCAGGTGCCTCCCGACGGAGGCGGCAAAATCGGCGTCCGCCGACTCGTTGATCGTGCGGATCATTTCCTCGAGCGGCGCATAGATGTTCACGAGCGAGTCCGTGTCGCGCGTCTGCGCCTTGAAGAATCCGGCGTACGCCGCCAGGCCGGAGCCGAGATACCCGAAGTCGTAAGATGCGATGTGTTGGAACTCGAACAGGTAGCCTCCACTCTCGACCTCGCCTTCCGGCGCACCGAACGCACGCGAAATGAACGTCCTGTCGACCGCCTCGACGATGACGTAGATGCCGGCATAGTCGTTGTTGACGTACACGCGTGCGTGCGCCTCTCGCGGTGACGGAATCCCCATCCGTGCGAACATCTTCATCGTGACCGATTCGCGCACGACTGAGGCGTCGCTGTACATGTTCTTGAGATTGAACGCCTTGAGACCCAGGAACTCCTGATTCGATACGTAGTGGTTCACGTCGATTTTCAAACCTGGCTTGATCCCGTTCCGCGTCGCGCTGCCGCGCGAGCGGATCCCGACATTGCGCACGGTGACGCCCTTCCACGTGAGGTCGGCCGGATAGTAGGTGTTCTCGTCCGCCTTGTCTTTCAGGGTCTGCCAGTCCCGGCTGCTGATCGCGAGCCGGACCTCCTGAACCGTATCGTCGCTGAAGAAGGCGTCCTGAGTCTGCGCCCAGGCGATCGACTCGATTCCGCAGCACGCGGCGACAAGGAGCAGCCGTCGCAGAGCACGTATGCCGAAGCACCGTTTGGGCATGGTCGTCAGAGACGGAACTGAATCCGGAAAACGGCGCTGGTGAACCGGCCGCCGGCCGAGGGCGCCGGGCTGCGCCCGGCGTCTTCGACTGATTCGAAGATGATGTTGTTCTGAAGCTTGACGTACCGATTCACATACCAGTTGACACCGATCGTCGTCACGTGATCGGCGTTGGTGCCCAGTTTGACGCCTGATGGAAACCCGAACGGCAGGCCGGGATAGGAAACACTGCTGAATCGGAGCGCTTCCACGCGCGCCGCGAGCTCGAAGGCGCCGATTCCGCCGCGCCCCACGTCGTGACGCGGCTCGAGCCGTCCGTGCTTGCGCTCGCCGGTCAGTGACCACGTCCCGGCCACGTACCACGCCTGCGCGCCGATGCCTGGCAGATCTTCGGCCGAGAACCCCATCCCTTTTCGCTCGTCCGAGAAGGTGATGTACTCGCTCGAGAGCGACACAGGGCCATTGGCCCACGCCGCCTCCAGCCCGATCCGGCGTCGTCGTCCATTTACGTACATGCGATCGAAAAACACGCCATCGCCGAGCGCGGTGCGGCCTCGAATTCCCAGTTGATTCTCGAGGCGGCTGTCGGCCGCGGCGATGCCGACCTGAAGCGAATCGATCGCCCGGGGCTGGTCCGCCGCAAACGGCATCACGACGACGCGCGCGGCGAATGCGTCGTGTCCGCCCTCGGTGAGGTTCGTGCGGGCGTTGCTGCCGTCCCGGGTGAAGTACCCCGCCTGGTATTCCACGCGGCGGCCGAAGAGCCGGCCATGAGTCATGATTCCCGGATCTCGGCCCGGCGACAGCACGCGCGCCGCGAGCGATCGATAGGCAAAGTCGAGGTTGGTCTCTCCGGTCAGCTCCTCGTAACCGAACGGCAACTTGAAGTGGCCCGCTTCGACGTTGAAGGCCTTCGTGACGCGAACGTTCACATACGCGTCTCTCCAGGCGGTCTTCTCGCTCAGACCGGTCGACTCCTCGAAGTCTTTGCCCAGCTCACGGGCCAGCTCGAATGTAACCTTCCTGTACGCCGTGCCTTTGATTCCGATGCGCCGATCCTGCCATTCGAGCTGCGGTTGATCGAGACCGATGGCACGCGTGGCCAGTCGCGCGTCGGTTTCGATGCGACCGGTGACGTCGAGCGTGAGCGCATCCCCCACGTGCACCGCTGGATGCTTCCGTGACTTCGTGCCGACATCTTCCGCACCGGTGGTCTCGAGCTCCTTCTGCTTCTTTTTCTTCCTTGTCTTCTTCTTTGCGTCGTTCGGCGACGGCTGGTCCGCCGTGGTTGGTGAGGGGCGACCGCCACGGTCTGCGGCCGGATCGCCGGCCTGTGGAGGTGTCGGC
>Ga0066683_10000339_pt1 | contig 13923 bp, 11 predicted proteins | sample GraSoiAngelo_132_FD_62296 | JGI IMG/M metagenome (GOLD analysis project Ga0066683, IMG submission 62296) | Grasslands soil microbial communities from the Angelo Coastal Reserve, California, USA - 14_0929_02_40cm | ecosystem: Environmental > Terrestrial > Soil > Grasslands | place: USA... | reverse complement strand
AACCCGTGGCTGACGGAGGCGCAGGACAAGGCGGTGATGCCCGGGGAGCTCGTCGGCGTCGATACCGATGCCAACGGCGTCGAGGGCTACGTCATCGACGTCTCACGCACGTTCCTCTGCGGCGACGTCGCGACGCCCGAGCAGAAGGAGGCGTATCGCGTGGCCTACGACTGCGTGCGCGCCATGCTCGAGCTGGTTCGTCCCGGCATCAGCTTCGAGGACTTCGCGCGAAAAGCGCCGCGGCTGCCCGCGGCGTACACGGCGCAGCGCTACCCGACGATGGTGCACCAGGCCGGACTCGAGGACGAGGGACCCGGCATCCCCTACCCGGACGACGATCGCGGTCCGCGCCGGATCATGCCCCAGCGCGAGCTCAAGGAGAACATGGTGCTGTGCCTCGAGTGCTACGCGGGCAAGGTCGGCGCGCCGTTCGGCGTCAAGCTCGAGGAACAGGTGCTGGTCACGCCGGACGGCCCGCGGTCGATCGGCGCATATCCGTACGAGCGCAAGCTGCTCGACTGATCCTCACGGCGCTTCGGGCGCGGCGGTGACCCGCTGCAGCTCGACGGCCACCGTCACCCGCCTCGTGGCGGGATCGATCGTCACGCCGTAGAGCGTGTCGCCGTCGCGCGTGAGCGTCATGCGCGGCCCCGAGCGGGCGTCGTTGAAGATGACGCGCGATCCGTTCGCGACGACCGTGCCGGACATCTCGAGTCGACCGGCCCGCGCCGATCCGGCGACCAGCTGCGTGATCCAGGTCGTCGTGTACGTGCCGTCGTTCTTGATCTGCGACTCGATCTCGCCGTGAATCAGCCCGGAGTCACCGGTCATGACCTGGCCGAACGATCCGCGCCACATTCCGGCGAGATCGGACTTCGTGGGGACAGACGCGTCGGTGCGCGGCATGGCCGACCCGAGCTCGGTACTGCCGCGGCCGGCGCACCCGGCGGCGAACACGATCAGCACCAGCGCCAACGCCATCACGGACATGGGCCGTTTCATCTGGGGATTCTCCTCTCACCTCTGCAGATGCGGCCGCGGGTGCATGGGGATTCGCGTCGGCGGTTACGTTCCGATGACGTTTCGGTCGCCGCGCGCCCGCAACGATGCGGGGCCGCGCAGCAAGGCGGCGACCGCGACGCGGCCGATGCGGTTACTGCACGCCCGCGCGATGCGCGGCGGAGAGAACGCGGTCCAGATCCGCCGGGCGCTTGTACGGCAGGCGCTCGCGGATGTTCGCCATCGACGCGCCCGGGCTGATGCGGCTCGCCTGCTCCCACGCCTGCTGCGCCTCCTGCATGCGGCCGAGCTCGCTGAGGAGCACGGCCCGGTAGGCGTGCGCGGGAACGAAGTTGGGATTTTGCTGCACGAGCTTGGCGAAGGTGTCCAGCGCCTCCTGCCGCTTCTCCGTCAGGAAATACGCATGGCCGAGCGTCCACAGATAGAAGAACGGATAGTGAGGATCCAGCCGCATGGCATGACGGATGAGCCGGATGCTCTCCTCGGGTCGGCCCGACCAGCACAGGATCTCGGCCAACGTCTCGTAGGCGGAGGCGTCGTTCGGTCCGAGCTCGACGGACCGCTGGGCCTCGGCGATGGCGCGCTCGTGCTGCTTCTGCCACAGAGACGTCTGTGCCAGCAGGCGGTAGCCATCCGCCAGCGTGTTGTCGAGCGCAATCGCCCGCTCGGCAAGATCGCGAGCTTGTTCGAGCTCTCGATCCGCACTCCAGAGGAACTGCCAGCTCTGCAGATGCGCCCAGCCGAGACCGACGTAGGCGGCGGCATAGCGCGGATCGAGGGCGGTCGCCTGCGTGAACAGCCGCCGCGCCTCGGCGTTGCCCTCGCGCGTCGTGCGTTGGCGCTCTTGGTCGCCGCGCAGCGCCAGGTCGTAGGCCTCGAACACCGCGGTCGGCGCCCGTCCGATGCGAACCTTCTCCGCCTCCGTAACCTTGACGGCCAGCGCGCGCACGATCTGCTGCGTGACCTCGTCTTGCAGACCGAAGATGTCACGCACTTCACGGTCGTACCGCTCGGCCCACAGGTGATATCCCGAGCGTGCGTCCACCAGCTGCGCGGTGATGCGCACGCGATTGCCCGCACGCTGGACGCCGCCCTCCAGGACGTAGCGCACGCCGAGGTCACGGCCCACGTCGCGGACGTTCACGGGTTTGCCCTTGTACGTGAACACCGAGTTGCGCGCGATCACGAACAGTCCCGACATCTTCGAGAGCCCGGTGATCAAGTCTTCGGTCACGCCGTCGCTGAAATATTCCTGCGCCGGATCCTGGCTCAGGTTCGCGAACGGCAGCACGGCGACCGAGGGCTTGTCCGGCAGCGCCAGCCCGGCGGACTCGGAAGGGCGTAGCCAGCGCCAGCCGGCCCAGCCGCCGGCCCCCAGCAACGCGGCGATGGCCACCAGCGCGGCGATGCGCGTGAGCCACGGTCGCCGGTGGCCGCGGCGGGACGCCGGGGCAGAGCCGGGCTCGAGGCGGAGGCGATACACCCGGACGGGCCGCGCGATGTTCTTGACGGTGTGCTCGCCGCTGAACTCGAACGCGAACGGAAGCTTGCCCTCGATCTGATCGTAGGCCGTGCCGGATAGGCAGATGTCGCCGCCGCCGGCCAGGCCTTCCAGCCGCGCGGCGATATTGACGCCCTCGCCGTAGAGCCGCTGACCCTGGACGATGACGTCACCGAGGTTGATGCCGATACGGAACCGCATCCGCCGGCCGGGCGGCAGCTCAGCATTGCGGGCCTGGAGCGTGCGCTGGATCTCGACGGCGGACTGGACGGCGTCGACGACGCTCGCAAACTCCGCCAGGACGTTGTCGCCCGGCGCGTCCACGACGCGCCCGCCGTGGCGGGCGACGCTAGCGCCGATGACCTCGCGCGACTCCGTGATCGCGCGCACCGTCCCCAGCTCGTCTTCGCCCATGAGACGGCTGTAGCCTTCGACGTCGGCGCTCAGGATCGCGGCAAGCTTGCGCTCGGCGGGACGCTCGTCCATCGCGGCAAATTCTACGCGCGAGGACGCGGCGGGTCATTCGACTCCTTGGGCCAACTCCTCCCATGGCGTGGCCAGCGCGGTGATGCCGGTGCCGACGGCGAAGGCCACCGCCCAGACGGCCGTGACCAGCAACACGGTGCCGACAACCCTGACATATCTTCGACGTCGCGAGGCCATCGGTGATACAAGACGCACGCGCCATGCCACAGTCGACAACGGCAGCACAGCGCGGGCTTGCAGGACAGCGCCGCAGCCCCATGCAAGAAACTGCAAGGAAGCGCGACAGTCATGCGCGCTAATGTTGCGCTGCTCCTCCTGCTCCTCGCTCTCGCCGCCTCGTTCATAGCGCCGCCGCAGGCGCCACTCGCCGACGCGGGGACGGCCGCCGTCAGCCGGACGGGAACGCTCGGCGATGCGTCCTACCGGATCGAGGTGCCCGCCGACTGGCGCGGTGGTCTGGTCGTGTTCGCGCACGGCATCCAGCGCGGGCCGGGGCCCGGCGCGGTCGCCTCGCCGCCGCTCGCCAGCCACATCGTCGGCGCGGGCCACGCCTGGGCCGCCTCCGGCTACCGCGCACGGGAGTATCGTCCGGACTTGTTCATCGAGGATCTCGTCGCGCTGCGCGAGCTGTTCCTGAACGAGATCGGCCGGCCCCGCTGGACGATCATCTACGGCCAGTCGATGGGCGGCCACATCGTGGTCGCCTCCCTCGAGCAGCGGCCGGGGCTCTACCAGGGCGGCCTCGCGGAGTGCGGTCTCGTCGACGGCATCGGGATCGCCGACTACCTGTTCGCGTATACCGCGGCGGCGGAGCTGATCTCCGGCGTGCCGCTGCTCGACGCGCCCGACAAGCCGGCGTTCGCGCAACTCCTCAACGAGCGCGTGGTGCCGGCGCTCGGCATGCCCGGCGCGTACACGGCGCGCGGCCGGCAGTTCGACAGCGTCGTGAAGTACCTGATGGGCGCCGATGCGCGCGGCAACGATCTGCCGTTGCGCCTTCAGGGCCTGCGGCCGCGGTACCTCCCGAACATGAACTACCGCCAGCCCGACCTGGAGCAGGAGCCGACGCCGGGCGCCCGCGCGGCGAGCACGGTTCACGTCCGGTACCGCATCGATCCCGGGCTCGGACTCACCGAAGACGAGCTCAACGCGCGCGTGCGTCGCCTGCACCCGGCGAAAGGCGCCCGCTCGCCTGCCGCCGATCCGGTCTATGCCGAACGCACGGGCCGGATCACCGTCCCGCTGCTGACGCTGCACGAGACCGGCGATGCGTGGGTCCCGCTGAGCCTCGAGCAAGCGTATCGGCGCCGGACGCTGGCCGCGGGGACGCAGGATTTACTGGTGCAGCGCGTGATGCGCGCACCCAGCCACTGCGGGTTCTACGGCGAGACACGCGAGCAGGCGTTCGACGATCTCGTCGCGTGGATCGAGCGCGGGGTGCGGCCCGACGGCGAGGACGTGCTCGCCAGCGATCTGTCGCGCATCGGCCTCAAGTGGACGCCCGTCCTTCACCCGGAGGATCCGCTCGCGCCGCGGCGCTGATTCTGCTCGGGCGCCGCGTTATGTCTCGAACAGGCCGGCGGCCGAGAGCGCGACGCGGATTTGCGCGCTGGCACTGCGGCGATCGCTGCCTTTGTCCACGATGGTGACGGCGGATTGCGCCAGGCGGTTGCGCTCGGCGTCGTCCAGCACGCGCGAGGTGACGATGACCACCGGGATGTGCGCGGTGGCAGCATCCCCGCGCAGCCGCTCCAGCACCACCTCGCCGCCGACGTCGGGAAGACCGAGATCGAGCAGAATCGCCTCCGGCAGGTCCTGGCGCGCATGGCGCAGGCCGGCCGCGCCGTTCGAGGCCTCGGTGATGACGCACGGAAGGTCGTCGAGCAGGCGCCGTATGAGGTAACGCGAGACCTCGTCGTCGTCGATCACGAGCACGCGACGGATCGGCTGCTGGCCGGTGACGCGCCGCAGCTGGTCGAGCAGCCACCGCCGCTCGACGGGCTTCACCGCGTAGGCGTCGGCGCCGAGCGAGATGCCCTTGCGCTCGTCGTCCACCGACGTCACGACGATCACGGGCACGCGACGCGTGCTCGCGTTGGTCTTCAGCTCGGCGAGGAGCTTCCAGGTGTCTTCGCCGCGCAGAAGGATGTCGAGTACGATCGCCACCGGCTTCACGTGTTCGAGCGCGTGCCGCGCCTGCCGGATCGTCGCCGCCGGCACGATCTGGAAGCCCGAGCCCTTCAGATACTTCTCATAGACGAGGAGCTCCTCGGGGCTGTCCTCGATCACCACCACCGGAGCGTCCAGGGGCGCGCCCTCCCACACGGCCGCCGCCGTCGGCGCGGCGGGCGTCGGCTCGACGTAGTGAACGGGGATCTGCGTAAAGAATGTCGAGCCCACCCCGGGCGCGCTGGTGACGGCCAGCGTGCCGCCGAGCAGCTGCGCGAGCTTGCGCGACAGCGGCAGGCCGAGGCCGGTGCCGCGGACCTTGCGCTGCACACGGCTGTCGAGCTGGCCGAACTCCTGGAAGATCCGCTCCTGATCTTCCGTCGCGATGCCGATGCCCGTGTCCGCCACCGCAAACGTCACGGAGCGGCCGTCGGGAGAGAGGTCGGCCGAGATCCGGACCTCGCCCTGCTCGGTGAACTTCAGCGCGTTGGAGATGAGGTTGCGCAAAATTTGCGAGACCTTGCCCTCGTCGGTGTAGAGCACGGGCAGGTGGATCGCCGGCTCGAAAAAGAGCGACACCGATTCACCGACGAGCAGCGGACGCAGCATTCCTCGCAGGGAACTGAACAGGGTCGTGACGTCGAACTCGGTGGGACGGATGACCACCTTCCCGGCCTCGACCTTGGCGAGGTCGAGAAGATCGTCCACCAGCTCCGCGAGCTCGTCGGAGGCCTTGCGGATGTAGCCCACCTGCACCTGCTGCTCCGCGCTCAGCGCCTCGTCGCCGTGGGTCAGCACGTGGGTGAGCGCGCGGATCGCGTTCAGCGGCGTGCGGAACTCGTGGCTCATGTTGGACAGGAAGCGCGACTTCAGCTCGTCCGCGCGCCGGAGATGGTCGGCTTTCTCGTCGAGCTCGGCGTACAGTGCGATGACCCCGCGGTTCGTATCTTCGAGCTCGCCGTTCAGGCGGAGCAGCTCTTCCTGGCGCGCCCGCAGCGTGTCGAGCGTGCGCAGCAGCTCCTGGTTCTGCAGCTGGATCTCCTGCAGCGGCCCGCGCGGCACTTCGGTCGTCAGCCGATCGGCCAGCGCGGACAGCCGCCCCGCATTCACGAGACCGGCGCTCGGCGGCAGCAGCTTCTTGAGCAGCACGATCGTGCCGGCGCCCGACGATTCGATCTGGAACTGGTCCATCAGACGGCGGGCACCGACGATGCCCAGTCCCATGCCGGTGTCAGAGCGATAGCGTCCGTCGAGGACGTCCTGGAGGTTCGTGATGCCCGGCCCGCCGTCGGCCACGCGCACGACCAGGAGCTGGGGTTGCGTCCGGCCTTCGACCAGGAAGTCCACGCGCCCGCCGCCGGCGTAGCTGTAGGCGTTGCGCGCGATCTCCGAGATCGCGGTGGCGATGCGCGTCTGGTCCTGCGCGTCGAAGCCGAGGCTCTCGGCGATCTGTCGCGCGCGCTGGCGCGCGGCGACGACGTCGTGCTCGTATTTGATGGCGACGGACAGCACCGCGCCGTTCACGCGCGCGCCTCGCTCGCGACGAGCACGGTGACGTCGTCACGCCCGCGATTGAAGTCGCGGTAGAGCACGGCGGCGATGAGGCTCGGGCTGCGACCGAGCAGGCCCGGATAGCGATCGACGTCCCAGTGCGTGCCGAGCCCGTCGGTGTGCTGGATCAGCACGCCGTCTTTCGGCCACGGATACGCGAACTCGTCGATCCGGCGCACCGAGTGACCGGCGGTGCCGTTGTGCGACACGAGGTGCCGACGCCCGGCGGGCGAGACGATCGTGGCGCCGATATTTCCGAGGCCGGCGAAGCGCACGGCGCCACGATCGGAGTCGATCTCGGTCACCGCGACCGCCCCGCCGCGCGTCGCGCGCATGCCATCGTGCAGCGCCTGGACGACGACGCCGGGCGCGTGTCGGGCGTTGTCGCGGAACAGGCGCACGGCCTCGCGCGACGCTTCGGCGGCGACGATGCCGTGCCCGAGCCCGTCGACGACGAGCAGCACCGTGCGCGCGGCGCCCTGCTCCATCGCCCACGCGTCGCCCGAGACGGACTCGCCGGCATGCGCCGCGCTCGCGGCGCCGACGATCACGCGGGGGCCGCGCGCCGCTGAGGGCGTGCCCGCCCACAGCGTCGCGACGACGGCCGTCCCCAGCCCCGGTACGGAGCAGATATCGAAGGCGGCGGCCATTCGTCGAATCGCGCCGAGGCCGGTGCCCGGACTGCCGGCGGTGGAGTAGCCGTCACGGAGCGAGCGGCCGAGATCGGCGATGCCCTTGCCGCGGTCGAGCCCGACGATCTCGATGCCCCGGACGTCACCGCGGCAGATGGCCTGAAGCAACATCTGGCCGCCGCCGCCGTGCTTGAGGATGTTCGTGCCGAGCTCGGTGACGATGAGCGCAGCGTGCCCGACCGTGGTCGCGTCGAAGCCGAGATCTTCGGCGAGGCGCGTCGCCACCCGGCGGGCGGCAGACACCTGGCTGGGATCCTCGATGCGCAGCGGGGTCGCCGGCGCGCTCACTTCCATCGCGTGATGGTGACGCGCGTGCCCTCGCCGGGACGCGACTGGATCTCGAATTCGTTGGACAGTCGCCGGGCTCCGCTCAGGCCCAGACCGAGGCCGCCGCCCGTCGTGTAGCCGTCCTTCAGAGCCAGCTCGATATCCGGGATGCCCGGGCCCTTGTCCTCGAACGTCAGCCGAAGGCCGGCGCGGCCACCGTTGCGCAGCGACTGCAGCCGCGCACTGCCACCGCCACCGTGGTCGATCGTGTTCCGCGCGAGCTCGCTGGCGGCCGTGACGATCTTGGTCTGCTCGACGAGGTTGAAGCCGATCTCCACCGCCCGCATGCGAACCACCTGGCGTACGACGACGATGTCGTTCGAGGAGCGGACCGGCAGCGTCTCATCGTCCGGCATCGCGATGACCGTTGCCGCCGCGCGCGAGCGACGAGCGAAGGAGCTCCATTCCCTTGTCCACGTTCAGGCTCGTTCGAACGCCCGGCAGGGCCAGGCCCAGCTCCACGAGCGTGATCGCGACGGCGGGCCGCATGCCGACCACGACCGTCTCGGCGTCGAGCACGCGGGACATCGCCGCGATGTTGCCGATCATGCGGCCGATGAACGAATCCACGATCTCGAGCGAGGAGATGTCGATCAGCACGCCCCGCGCGCGATCGCGAACGATGCGGTCGGTGAGGTCGTCCTGCAGCGTCATGGCCAGGCGGTCGTGCATGTCCACCTGGATGCTGACGAGCAGGAACTCGTTCATCTTGAGGATCGGAATTCGCTCCACGCCGCGTCCTTACGCCTTCGTCGCGCGGCCGATGGTGGCGCCGGTCCGCTGCAGCGCGATGACGAAGGCGTCGGCCAGCGTGGCCTTCGTGATCACGCTGCTGAGCTCGACGCCGAGATGGACGATGGTCTGCGCGATCTGCGGTCGGATGCCGCTGATGATGCAGTCGGCGCCCATGAGGCGCGCCGCCGCCACGGTCTTGAGCAGGTGCTGCGCCACCAGCGTGTCCACGGTCGGCACGCCGGTGATGTCGATGATGGCGATCGAGGCCCCGGTCTCGACGATCCGCTGCAGGAGGCTTTCCATCACGACCTGCGTCCGCGCGCTGTCGAGCGTGCCGATCAGCGGCAGGGCGAGAATGCTCTCCCACAGCTGCACCACGGGCGTGGAGAGCTCGAGCATGTCCTGCTGCTGGCGGTGGATGATCTCGTCACGGCTCTTCTGGTGGACCTCCGTCGTGAAGAGCGCCAGCCGGTCGAGCACCAGCGTCGTCTGCCAGACCTCGTCGGCGAGCGCGTCGGCGTCGCCGCCGATCTCGCCGCGCAGGCGATCGAAGAGCGGCCGCTTGAGCGACAACACGAACGCCGCCGTCTCCGACGGCGAGTAGCCGGCCCTGGCGCGCGAGCGTGACAGCTCGCCGAGCAGCTCGCGCGTCTCACTCCAGGCCGCCGAGCTCACGTCGTGGCTGCCGTCGGAGCGCAGCGCGACCTTGAGCAGCGTCAGGAAGCGCGCGCATTCGGTGCGAAGCTCCGCCTCGCCGATCCGGTCGGCCGCCTTCACGGCGGCGAGCTGTTCCTTGATCCAGTCCGTGAGAATCGCGGCCTCGTGCTTGCTGACGACGTCGCTAAGTCGACTGCGACCTCTGATCGCCATCCTGTCGCACTCCTTGTGTCGAGGATTATCGAAGGCTACGCCGCGAGCGGATCCCGGACCATTGGGCGATGCCCGGCCGCGGGGTCAGGCAATCCCTGAGGGTCTTCTCAGGTCTCGTTGGCGACGAGGCCGCTGCGCAGCGCAAACCGGACGAGCCCGGCGATGTCGCGGATGTCGAGCCGCTCCATCAGCTGCGCGCGGTGCGTCTCGACGGTCTTCACGCTCAGCGTGAGACGCGCGGCAATCGCCTTGGTCGTGTAGCCCTCGGCGATGAGCTGCAGCACCTCGCGCTGGCGCGACGTCAACCGCTCGAGCTCGCTGCGTCGGGTTCCCCCGCGCGCGTAGCTCTGGACGAGATACTTGGACACCGACGGCGAGAGGTACGCCTCGCCCCTCGCGACCTGGCGCACGGCGCGCTCGAGCTCGTCCGGCTGCGCGTCCTTCAGGACGTAGCCGGCCGCCCCGGCCTTGAGCGCGCGCGTGACGTGCTCCTCGCCCGTGTGCATCGACAGGATGATCACGCGCGTGGTCGGCGTGGCGGCGCGCACGCGCTCGGCCGCCTCGATGCCGTTGAGTCCCGGCATGCCCACGTCCATGAGCAGCACGTCCGGCCGCTGCTCCGCCGCGAGCGCGACGGCCTCGTGGCCATTCGTCGCCTCGCCGGTCACGTCCATGCCACCGAACGTTTTCAGCAAGCCGCGGACGCCGGCCCGAAACAGATTGTGATCGTCGGCAATGAGCACACGAATCACCTCGGCGCGAGCGGCGGTCTTCTTCATGGGCCCTCGACTCTAGCACCGAAACGCGGCGACCGCAGTGCAATGCCCCTCGCAGACTCGTCGGGCTCGACGCCCTTGACAGCGCAATCGTCCGCGCTGTAGTGAGGCGTGTGCCGGTGAGACGGGTCGCGCTCGTCCTCGCATCGCTGCTCGTCGTCGCGTGTGCGACAGCTCGCGGCGCCCATCCGCCGATTGGCGTGATGTGGGGCTACCTCGGCCCGGTGGCGAATGCGCCGACGCTGGAGATCCTCGTGTACGCTCCGGATCGGCCGTCGTGTGAGTTCAGCCGCGCGATGGCACAGACGCGCGCCGGCCTGCCAGTCCCGTCGCAGACGGCGGCGCAGTGTGAGCAGCTGGCCATCCTGCCGTATCGCGAAGGCGGCGACCCGGTCTACTGGGTGTTCGGCGCGGAGAGCGACCCGTTCGCCGCCGGCGGCAACGATCCAGGCCTCTGTGCGAGCTTTCACCAAACGGCGCTGCAGGCGCTCCGGCCGGGTGACGCGCTCAGCGAGTGCGAGCCCGTCATCGTGAAACACGTGAGGTAGCTATGTCGACCATCGGACAGCGAGCCATCGTCATCGGCGCCGGCATGGGCGGTCTCACCGCGGCGCGCGCGCTGGCGCCGTATTTCGAGCACGTCGTGGTCATCGAGCGCGACCGGTTGCCGACGGACCCCTCCACGCGGCACGGTGTCCCGCAGGCGAAGCACGTCCACGCCCTCCTGGCAGGCGGACAGCGCGCCCTCGCGGAACTCTTTTCGAAGTTCGAAAGCGATCTCACCAGTGCTGGGGCGGTGCCGGTACGGGTCGGCTTCGACATTCGGATGGAGCGTCCAGGCTACGATCCGTTCCCGAAGCGGGATCTCGGGTTCGATTCGTATGCGCTCTCGCGCGCACTGATCGAATTCCTCACGCGAGCGCGCCTGGACGCTCACGTCAATGTCGAGATCCGACAGCGCGCGCGCGTCGAGCGGCTCATCGCCGATGAGCGACGCACGATCACCGGCGTCGAGTATGTCGATGCCGACGGCAAGCGGACCGCTCTCGACGCGCAGCTTGTGATCGAGGCATCGGGGCGCGGCGATCTCACCCTGGCTGTTCTCGATTCGCTTGCGCTGCCCCGACCACCCGCGACGACGATCGGCGTCGACATCGCCTACGCGAGCGCGATCTACGAGATCCCGCACGACGCCCCGGACGATTGGAAAGGCGTGTTCCATTTGCCGATGCCGCGGAGTAGCCGTGGGGCGCTGCTGCTACCGCTCGAAGGCGGGCGCTGGATTCTTACGCTCGCGGGGCGGCATGGCGACGATCCGCCGGGCGACGAGGCGGGGTTCATCGCGTTCGTTCAGAGCTTTCGAACGGCGACGGTCTACGACGCGATTCGATCCGCCAAGCGCCTGGGCGACATCGTCCGCTACCGTTTTCCGGAGAGTATTCACCGCCACTACGAGCGGCTCGAGACGTTCCCGTCCGGCCTCCTGCTGCTCGGCGACGCCGTGTGCCGGTTCAACCCGGTCTGGGGCCAGGGAATGAGCGTGGCCGCGCAGGAAGCAGGCGCGTTGGGCCGACTGCTCGCCGAGCGCGCCGGCGAGCGCGATCCGCTGGACGGGCTCGCTCGGGCTTTCTTCGCGGAAACCGCCGCCCTCATCGTGACGCCGTGGGCGCAGGCGGTCATTCCCGATTTCATTCATCCGAAGACGCGTGGGGAGCGGCCGGCGGATTTCGAGCAGAGCGTGAAGCTCGCGATGGCGATGACGAAGCTCGCGGCACGTGACCCGGCCGTGCACAAGCTCACGGCCGAGGTAGGCTCGCTCCTCAAACCGCGAAGCGTCTATCTGGACCCGGAGCTCGGACGGCGCGTGCTGGCCGTGATGTCGGAAGGTTGAGCCGCAAACTCCTTCGACGACCAGAGACGGTTGCGGTCGAGCAGCAGGTTGGCCGCGACGTAGACGGAGAGCAGCCGCTGCTGTCGGGGCGCGGCGTCGGGATCGCTCGCCGTCCGGAGGCGTGGCGCGCTCGACGCGGCGAGATCGATCTGTTCGAGCTTGCCGGTCGAGAACGAATAGAGCCAGATGCCGTCGCGCTCGGCCACGCCGACGAGGTTGTCGTAGTGGCTCGTGAAATACGCGGCGTTGTCCTGCTGGCAGTCGGTCACCAGCGCGCAGCTGATATCCCGGCCGATGAACGGCGAGACCGCGGGCATGAGGCCGCTCATCGACAGGATCGTCGGCGGCAGATCGACCTGGCTCGCGATCATCGAGACCGTGCGCGGCCGGAACGTGGTCGGCTGCCGTAGCGATTCGTCGAGCCAGATGAACAGCGGGGCCAGGAAGTGGCCGACCCTGCGCTCGACATCGGCGCGTCCGCTCTTCTCGTGGCGGCCGTGGTCCCCCAGGACGACCACGACGGTGTTCCGCAGGAGTCCGTCACGCCGCAGTCCGGTGAGAAAACGCTCGAGCTCGACGTCGAGATAGCGGAGCGCCCGGAGGTAGCGATCGGGGTCCTCCCGCAAAACGCGGACGTCGGGATGATTGTCGGGGATCTTGAACGGGTGGTGGGTGCTCGTCGTGAGCGTCGTCAGGAAGAACGGACGCTCACCCGCCTGAAGGCTCGCGATCCGTGCGCGCATGAGGTCGAAAAGCCCGGAGTCGAGCACGCCCAGCCGCCCCCGCGGCGCCTTCGGCCCGAAATCGCCCTCATCGAGCAGCGCGTCCAGGCCGTTGCGCGCCATGAACAGCCCGAAGCGCGATTGGCCGCGGTCGCGATTCTGCCCGATGACCATCTCCGTCCGGTACCCGCCACGCCGCAGCGCCGCCGGCAGACACAGGAAGTCGTTGCCGGTATGTGTCCGGATGGCGGCGAAGCCGATGCGCGGCAGCTCGGAGCAAAACGAGGCGAAGAGTCCGTGGAACGTCGAGCCGCCGTTGGCGAAGAAGTGCTCGAAGTACACGCTCTCGCCGCGGAGGCGATCGAGAAACGGCGTCACGCGGACGCCGCGAACCGTCTGGTCGAGGAACCGCCGATCCAATCCCTCGACGAAGATCATCAGCACGTTGGGCCGACGACCGTCGGGTCGGTCGAGCCGGACGCCGGGTGGGCCGGTGGTGGAATGGACGAGCGGGTATCGTGACGACGGAAACTCGGCGCCGGGCGCGATGATTTCTCGAGCCTGCTGCACCGCCGTCTGCTCCGGCATCAGCCTCAGCAGCTCGCGCTCGGTGCCGGCGACTCGCGTTTCGACCGCGCGCTCGACGTTGGCGGCGATGTACCAGAAGGGGTTCTGGGCGAGCGTGTAGTACGTCGAGCTGCTGATCGAGACGCGCTGGGCGTCCAGCGAGGCTTCGCGCTGAAAGCCGGTGCCTGTCCACACCAGCCCGAGCGCGAGGACGACGGCGGTGACCCACGGCGCGGCCGTCTCGCATCGACGCAGAAGCGGTCGGATCCAGCGGGCAAACGCGAACCACCATACGGCAAGCGCGAGCGCCATCGAGCCCACGAATGCTGCGACGTGCATCGCCCACTTCGAGCGCTCCCGCAGCTCGGCCGCCGTCTGACGGGCGACTTGACTGCCGGCCACCTGCGCGTCGCCGGCCTGCGCGAAGACGTCGCTCACGTACTCGAGGAACACCAGATCGAGCCGCTGCCCGCTGTAGTGGTAGTAGCCCATGTCGACGGTCGTCACCGCGAGCATCACCAGCGCCATGACCAGGCCGGCGGCCCAGACGCTGCGCGTCCACGGCGATCCGGCGTCCGCGCGGCGGATGCGCCGGCGTCGGAGGAGCGCCACCGCG
>Ga0066683_10000332_pt1 | contig 14017 bp, 10 predicted proteins | sample GraSoiAngelo_132_FD_62296 | JGI IMG/M metagenome (GOLD analysis project Ga0066683, IMG submission 62296) | Grasslands soil microbial communities from the Angelo Coastal Reserve, California, USA - 14_0929_02_40cm | ecosystem: Environmental > Terrestrial > Soil > Grasslands | place: USA... | reverse complement strand
GCGTACCGGATCGAGGACCGGAGCGCCGTGCAGGGAGCGATCAACTTCGCGGTCGTGAACTCGCTCGGCGCGTTTCTGCTCCTGATCGGCATCGCCCTCCTCTACGGGCGGACCGGCGCCCTCAATCTCGCGCAGATGGGGAACGCAGTGACGACTGCGAGCCCGGACGGCCTCCTCGTCGTCGCGTTCGCGCTACTCGCCACGGGCTTCCTGGTCAAGGCGGCCGCGGTCCCCTTCCACTTCTGGCTCGCCGATGCCTATGCCGTCGCGCCGACGACGGTCTGCGTCGTGTTCGCGGGAGTGATGAGCGACCTCGGGATCTACGCGCTCGCCCGCATCTACTGGACGGTCTTCTCGGGCCCGTTCGCGAGCGAGGCGGGCGCCGTGCGTGCGGTGCTCCTGGGCGCAGGAATCCTGACCGCGCTCGTGGGCGCGGCGATGTGCTTCCTGCAGCGGCACCTCAAGCGCCTGCTCGCCTTCGCGGTCATCAGCCATCTCGGCGTGTTCCTGTCCGGCGTCGCCCTGCTCGATCCCAGGGGGCTCGCGGGGGCGGGGGCCTACGTGGGCGCGCATGGGCTTCTGATCGGTGGGCTCTTCATCTCAACGGGAATGCTCCGGCGGCGAGCGGGAAGCGTCGACGAGCTCGCGCTCCACGGGCGCGGCAGAGCGCTTCCCGTGCTGCGCGCGGTCGTGCTTGCGGGAGTGGTCGGGCTGACGGGACTGCCGCTTCTCGGCGTCTCGCTCGGGCACTCGCTGCTCGCCGAAGGAGCGCACGAGGCCGGCTACCCGTGGCTTCCCGCCGTCGTCACGCTCGCCGCGGCGATCGTCGCCGGAGCTCTCCTCCGCGCCTGGGCACGCGTCTTCCTCGGCGCGGGCCCGCGTCAGGATGCGCTGCTCTCGCCCGAGCCCGAAGAAGAGGAATCGGTCTCCGAGGAACCGAGCTCGCTACGCCTGGCCACCGCGACGGTGCTCGTCGCAGCGGGCCTCTTGCTTCCACTCGCACCTGGACTGCCTGGACAGCTCGTGCAAGCTGCGGAGCGCTTCCAGGACCGGCCGGCGTACGCCGGAGCCGTCCTCGACGGCCGCCCGGTCCCGGCCGAGACGGCGGTCCACGTTCAGCGGATCACGCTTGACGCGGCGTTCTACGGGCTGGCGGCGCTCGCCGGCGGCGTGCTGATCGCGACGATGGCGCTGACGCCCGCACGCAGACGGCTCTCGGGCCTCGGGCGGCGCGCCGATCCTCTGGTCCGCGGCCTGCGCGCCGTACACAGCGGCCACGTCGGCGACTACACGGCCTGGTTCGTCTTCGGAACCGCCGTTCTAGGAGTCCTGCTCTCGCTCGGCGTGCACTAGGTGCGCGTCACGGTCCACGTCACGCCGCCGTCTTCCGAGCGCCAGAGCACCGTGCCTTCCTCCCGGCGCGTGAAGGCGGTCACGTCGAAGCCGTGCAACGTGATCTCGGGCCAGTGCACCTCGAACGAGCGCACGAGGACGTCGCCGCCCACCGCTGGCAGGATGCGATTGCGGACCGACCCGTTCTGGGCGAAGCGGAGCAGCGGAGCCCGGTCGAACCCGAATCCGCCCACGCGGCGGCTGACGAGCGCAGCCGCCCCTCCGGGAACGGGCTCCACGTCCACGATTGCGCCCTTTCCGGCGGCGACGCGGACGCCCTTGAGGCCACGAGGACCGGGCGGCCAGGCAACCGCGCGGTAGAGGCTTGCGCCGCGCCACCACCACAGCGTCCCGGCAGCGGAGGCGAACCCCGAGCCGGCGGCCTTCGGCGTCCGCGTCCATGTCGCCCCGCCGTTGGCCGTCCACAGCCGAACCTCCCGGCAGCCGCACCGGGAGCTCCGGTCGCCGACCGAGATCATCCCGCTCGAGGGCGAAACGCGTGCGACCCGCACCGCGCTGCGCTGATAGACGAGGCGCCACGTCGCGCCGCCGTCGTCGGTCGAGTAGACGCCGTCCTCCCGGCTCGCCCAGCCGTGCAGCCCGTCCGAGAAGCTGCGGTACTCGTTCAGGCCCGAGCCGGCCCCGCCCGACTGCCGCCCGAGCACGGAAGCGAGCGCGAACCCCTGCACGGCGCCGGTGTAGGTCGGAACGTAGATCCGGCTGCCTGCCACCGTCGGCGCGACGTAGGACGGCCCCGCCAGGCGCGCCTGGAAGCGCGGCTGTCCCGAGGTGGCGCGGAACGCGACCAGCGCCGAGCCCGCGTTCGCGTTCTCGACGAGCCAGACGGTGTCCCCGGCGATCGTGGGCGAGCCGTTGAAGAGCCCGCTCCCGACCTTGCGGCTCCAGGCCACCCGTGCCCGGCACCTGCGGTCGACGTCGACCCGGACGAGGCGCCCCGGAGTCGACACGTACAGCGCCCCGGTCCGAGGCGAGTAGGCGGCCTGCGAGAGCAGCGGAGCGGCAAGGGTTGGGCTCGCCAGGCGAAGCGACGAGACCGGGCCGGCCCCGAGGCGCCCCGTCCGCCACAGGTAGAGGAAGCCGTTCTTGTTCAACGCGGCCGCGACCTCGCCGCACACGCTGTGCCGAAGGAGCACCGGCGAGCCGACGAAGTCGAGGTCGTTCTTCTGCCGGATGTCCCGCGGGTGGTTCGATCCGCGCACGCGCAGGTCGGGACCGAGCTCGACGATCCGCTCGCCGTAGCCCGCGTACTCACGGAAGCGCTTGCCCGAGTTCGTGCCGCCCTCGAAGGCGTTCCCGGTCACGGCGTACAGCGAGTCGCGGGCGGCGCTGTACGCAAGGCCGCCCCACCCCCAGACCCCGCCGCCGCCCCCGAGGCGCTTCGGCACGACCTCCCATTGCGAGACCGCGCCCGTGGCGATCTGGACACGAAAGACCTTCCCGACCATCTTCCGGTCGCAGTACGAGCCGGTCCCGAAGTAGACGGAGCCGTCCACGATCGTCAGCGCGCCCCAGACCAGCTCACGGCGGAAGTCCGTGTACACCGTCACGGGCCACCCCGGGCGCTCCGCTCCGGTCGCGAGGTCGAGCGAGTGGATCCGGCCGAAGGCGTCGGCCAGGTAGAGCGAGTGCGTGGCCGGGTCGACGGCCGGAGTCCCGGTCACGCCGTAGCCGTCGATCTGCTGGCAGACGCGCTCGAGCTGGCCGAGCTCGACCCGCCAGCGCACGTAGCCGTTCTCCGCGAGGGCGTAGAGGACGCCTTTCGACGTGGCGACGTAGACCGTTCGCAGCCCCGGGCTCGGCACATCCTGGGCGACGAGCGCCTGCGCGCTCACCCTGCCCGAGATGGGCGTGTACCAGGCGGGACGCACCGACGGCGCCGACAGCGAGGCGCTGGTCGCCGAGCTTCGCGCCGGGTCGTTCCCGTAGACGAGCCAGCCGCCCGAGGACTGAGCCGAGGCGCCGCTCCCGGCGAGCAGGAGGACGAGCGCAACCGCGAGCCAGGTCCTCCGCACGCCGCCAATGCTAGGCGACGGCGGTGACGAGCACGAGTTAGCGCAGGCCGCGGCTGACGACGACGTTCACGCGGACGCCGAAGCAGAGGCGCAGGCCCTTGCGCGGCGTCTGGCGAACGACGCGGCCGCGCGGGCGCTTCGAGCGCGCATACTTGACCGTGCCCGAGACACAGCCCGCCTGGCGGACCTTCGTGCGCGCCGAACCGAGCTCCTGGCCGAGCAGGTTCGGCACCCTGCAGAGCCGGTCCGGGCCGGGCGCCACCGGCGGCGCGCCGGCGATCGGCTGCCAGTCTGGATCCGACTCGTTGGCCGGGCTGTTCGTGAGGTCGACCTGGTTGCTGCCGTCGGCGTTCATGACGAAGACCTCGCTGTCGCCGGTCGGCCCGCGGTTCGTCGTGAAGGCGATCTTCATGCCGTCGGGCGACCAGGTCGGGTCACCGTCGTTGGAGGCGTCGTTCGTGAGGTTCGTCTGGCCGCTGCCGTCGGCGTTCATGACGAAGATCTCGCCGGCGCCGCCGAAATAGCGCGTGAACGCGATCCTCGTTCCGTCGGGCGACCACACGGCCGAGTCGTCGTCGTACCCGGGCGCGTTCGTCAGGTTGTGTGCGCCCGACCCGTCGCGGTTCGCGACGAAGATCTCCGAGTTGGACGGCTCGACGGTCTGCGTGTACGCGATCTGGAGACCGCTCGGCGACCAGGCGCCCTCGTAGCCACCGGGCAGGAGCCGCGCCATGCCGGTGCCGTCGGGGTTCACCTGGAAGATCTGCGTCCCGCTGACGTCGAAGGTGATCTTCCCGTCGGGAGCCCAGTCCGGGTCGGCGTCGTCGGGTGCGGTCTTGGTCACGTTCCGCTGGGTCTTGCCGTTCGAGCTCATGACGAAGACGTCGTCGTTGTTGCTCTTGCCTGGCCGGACGAACGCGACCCTCGTGCCGTCCGTCGACCATGCAGGACTTCCGTCCGGGTTCGGGCTCCTCGTGAGGTCCGCCTTGCCGGACCCGTCGGGGGCCATCGAGAAGATGTCCTCGTTCTTCAGCGTCGGATCGAAGCGGCAGGCGGCGTCGCTCACGTACGCGATCCGTCCGTTCGCCGCCTGGGAGCCGGCGTTTGCCGATCCTCCGCCGAGCACGGCCAGCGCTCCGGCGAGCGCGAGCACGGTCAGGACCGAGGGCCTTCGGATGCCCTTGTCAGCAGTCACGACAACTCTCATCGGCATGAGACCGCGGCCGGTTTAGGTCCCGCTCAGGCGAAGAAGGTCTGCTCGAGCAGGTACACGTTCAGGCAGACGATCACCATCGCGACGACGCTCGCGGCGACCGTCGTCACGCGCCGGTTGACCAGGCCGCCCATCAGATCGCGTTCACGCGTGAACAGCACGAGCGGGATCAGAGCGAAGGGGATCGCGAACGACAGGAATACCTGGCTGAGGACGAGCGCGTGCGACGGGCTGGCGCCGATCGCGAGCAGGGTCAGCGCGGGCAGCATCGTCACCGTCCGCCGAACGAAGATCGGGATCCTCCGCCGGATGAAGCCCTGCATCACCACCTGGCCGGCCATCGTCCCCACCGACGAGGAGGAGATCCCCGACGCGAGCAACGCGATGCCGAAGATCGTGCCGGAGTGCGCGTGCAGGTGCGCCCCGAGCTGGTCTGCGACGAGCATGAGGTTGTTTCCGACCCCGGTGAGCCCGCTGGTGTGGAAGACGGCGGCCGAGGTCGCGAGCATCGCCATGTTGATCGCGCCGGCGATGCCCATTGCGATCACGACGTCGATCAGCTCGAAGCGAAAGATCCTGCGCCGCGCCTCCTCGTCGATGCCCACGATCCGCCGCTGCGTGAGGGCCGAATGCAGGTAGATGACGTGCGGCATGACCGTCGCGCCGATGATCCCGACGGCGAGGAGCGTCGCCTCGCTGTTCGGGAGCGTCGGAACGAACATCCCGCGCGCGGCTCCCGAGCCCGACACCGGCGACAGGAGCACCTCGATCGCAAACGCGCCGACGATCGCTCCGACGAGCGCCGTGATCACCGCTTCGCCGCGCCTCCAGCCTCGCTCCTGGAGCGCGAGCACCCCGAAGGCGGTGACGGCTGTGATCAGCCCGGCCACGAAGAGCGGCACGTCGAAGAGGATCGCGAGCCCGAGGGCGGCGCCGGTGAACTCGGCCAGGTCGGTAGCCATCGCCACCAGCTCGGCCTGCACCCAGAGGAAGTACGTGACCGGCCGCGGGAAACGGTCGCGACAGACCTCGGCCAGGTTCATGCCCGTCGCGATGCCCAGCTTCGCCGACAGCGACTGGACGATCATCGCCATCAGGTTCGCGGCGAGCACCACCCACAGGAGCGCGTAGCCGAACTTCGCTCCGGCGGCGACGTTCGTCGCGAAGTTGCCCGGGTCGACGTAGGCCACGGCGGCAATGAACGCCGGCCCGAGGAACGGGACGAGCGCCGCCAAGCCACGCCGTCGTCCCGTGAGCGAGTGCTCAGCCGCCTCCAGGACGCGGGCCTCCCCCGGCAGCGCGTCCTCGACGCGGACGACGCGGCCCGCGGGGGCCGTCTCCACGGGGCCGTCGGGCGTCACGTTACGCCGATGCCGCCGGCGAGCTCGCGCGAGATGGCGTGCTCGGCCTTCCCCACGCGCACCGTGAGCGGCCCCCCGAACGGCTCGGCGGCGCGCAGTTTCACCTTCTTGCCGGGGACGAGCGCGAGTTTCGTCAGGTAGCGCAGCAGCTCGTCGTCGCCGTCTGGAACCCGCCTGATCGTTGCCTCATCACCGGGCTCGAGGCTGGCGAGCGTCCGCAGCCGCGCGCGGTCGAGGCGGAGCTCGGCGTCCGGGATCGGATCGCCGTGCGGGTCGTGCGTCGGATAGCCGAGCGAGCGGTCGATCCGCGCCTCGAGCTCCTCGGACAGGGCGTGCTCGAGCCGGTCGGCCTCGGAGTGCACCTCGTCGAGACTGAGCCCGAGCGCCTGGGCGAGGTAGAGCTCGAGCAGCCGGTGGTGGCGGATCACCTCGAGCGCAACCCGCTCCCCGGCCGGCGTCAGCTCGACGCCACGGTACGGAGCGTGCTTGCCGAGCCCGAGCGCGGTCAGGCGCTTCACCATGGCCGTCACCGACGGCGGGCGCACTCCCATGCGCTCCGCGATCAGCGATGTCGTCGCGCGCTTGCCTTCGAGCCGGAGCTTGTAGATCTCCTTCACGTAGTCCTGCATCGCGTCGGTGAGATCTCCCATCATCAAGCGCCTAGTCTAACTTGAAAGTTTGACGCGGCTAAGAATTTGCCGCTAAAGGGACCGCCCCACACGGCCGATCTGCGGGCTGACCGGTTTGTGCGGTCACGAGAGCCCCGGCGCTTAGGCCGTAAGCGCCGGGGCTCGTCTTCTTACAAGAATCGTAAGAACGCACAGAAACGGGCTTATCGCCTCGCTGCGCCGGGCACCCTCTCCGTGATCCACACGAAGGGAGGAAGGATGAGACATGCAGCATTGCTCGTGCTCGTGGCGGCGATCGCGGCGCTCGCGGGCGCCCAGGCCGCCTATCCGGACCACGGGCACGGACACGGGCGCGGACACGGGCACGCGAACGGACGGACTGGATCCGTCGTCTGGGCCCAGACGAACGAGGTGGCCGGAAACCGGATCGTCGTCTACGACCGCGCGGGCGACGGCACGCTGTCGCAGGCCGGCACCTACGCGACGGGCGGCAACGGCGGGGTTGCGGCTCCCGGAGCCGAGTCCGACCATCTCGCCTCGCAGGGCTCGCTCGTGTACGACTCGAGGCACTCCATCCTGATCGCGGTCAACGCGGGCAGCGACACCGTGACGACGTTCAAGGTCCACGGAGATCGCCTCCAGGGCCGCAAGGTCGTCGCGTCCGGCGGCGAGTTCCCGGCCAGCATCGCCGTCCACGGCCGACTCGTCTACGTCCTGAACGCAGGCGGCCCGGGGATCGTGCAGGGGTACTGGATCCGCGGGCATCACCTGCGACCGATCGCCGGCTCGGCGAGGTCGCTGGGGCTCGCGAACGGGAACCCGCCGAACTTCCTCACCTCTCCGGGGCAGGTCGGTTTCAGCCCGAACGGCCGCAAGCTGCTCGTGACGACGAAGCTGAGCGGCAGCCACGTCGACGTCTTCCACGTGCGGGGCGACGGAACGCTGTCGGCGGCACCGGTCGTCAACAACTCGGCGACGCCGGTCCCGTTCGCGTTCACGTTCACGCCGCAGGGCAGGCTCGCAGACGGTGAGGCGGGTGCGAGCTCGCTGACGACCTACGAGCTGAACGGCGACGGCACTCTCGCCGATCCTCGCTCGGCGACCGACGGGCAGATGGCGCTCTGCTGGATCGTCCGTGCCGGAGGCTTCTACTACGTCTCGAACACGGCGAGCAACAACCTGAGCTCGTTCACGGTCGCGGTGGACGGCACGCCGACGCTGCTGGCAGCCGTGGCCGCACCGACGAACGCGGGCCCGATCGATCTGACCGTGTCCGGTCGATACCTCTACGGCCAGACCGGCACCACGGGCACGATCGACGAGTTCCGCATCAACGGCGACGGCTCGCTGACCGCGATCGGCAGCGTCACCGGCCTGCCGGTCGGCCAGGAAGGCATCGCCTCCAGCTAGCCAAGCACGTAATCGCTCGAGGAGGGCCCGCGGTCCGGGCCCTCTTCGGCGTACGAGCACACGCGGCGGGGTAGGTTGCGGGAGATGGCAAAACCGCTCGACGACCTGCAGCACGGTCTGCGCGTCCTGACCGAGCGTCTGCGGGTCGGCGGCGGCGACGGCGGTACCGACTGGATCTCCGACCAGCTCGACCTGCTGCGCAAGCCTCCGCCGCCGCGGAGCATGGAGGAGCTCCAGGCCGAGCTCGACGCTCTCGTCGGGCTCGACACCGTGAAGGAGCAGGTCCGCGCGCTGGTCGCGTTCCTCCAGGTGCAGGGCCGCCGCGCGGAGCACGGCCTCCCGGAGGTCGCAACCTCGCAGCACCTCGTCTTCCTCGGCAACCCCGGCACCGGCAAGACGAGCGTCGCGCGGCTGCTTGCGGAGATGTACCGCTCGATGGGCCTCCTGCGGCGAGGCCACCTCGTCGAGGTCGACCGCGCCGGCCTCGTCGGCCAGTACGTGGGGCTGACCGCGATCAAGACGGAGCGTGCGGTCCGCCGTGCGCTCGACGGCGTGCTCTTCATCGACGAGGCGTACTCGCTCGCCGCGCCCGAAGAGCGCCTCGACTTCGGCGCCGAGGCGATCGAGACGCTCCTCAAGCGAATGGAGGACTACCGCCACCGGCTGGTCGTGATCGTCGCCGGTTATCCGCGCCTCATGAACCGCTTTCTCGACTCGAACCCCGGGCTGCGCTCACGCTTCTCGCGCGAGATCACGTTCCCGGACTACTCGACCGACGAGCTGCTCGCGATCACCGCCAAGTTCCTGGCCGAGAACGAGTACCGCTTCGGCGAGGGCGCGCTCGACACCCTCCGCCGGATCCTCGGTGCGCCTGCGCGCGGCGAGGGCTTCGGCAACGCGCGCTTCGCCCGCACGCTCTTCGAGCAGGCGCTGAACGCTCAGGCGCTGCGCCTCGCTCAGGTCGCGGGCGCCGAGCTCGCCGACGTCGAGCGCGAAGAGCTGATGACGCTCCGCTCCGAGGACTTCGCCGCAGCCGCGCGTGCGGTCGGAGAGGAGCCGGGCGAGGCGCCGAAACCGTCGTTCTGGCGGCGCCTCGGCGGCTATCAGGTCACCAGCTGACCGGCTTGTCCGGCTGGTAGAGCCAGACGTCGAAGAAGTGGTCCAGATCCATGCCGCTCAGCTGCTCGGAGAGCGCGATGAACTGCGCTGTGGTCACGTTCCCGTAGCGGTTCTGGGCCGCCCAGGTGCGCATGATCTGGAAGAAGGTAAGGTCGCCCACCTTCTCGCGCAGCGCCTCGAGGGTCATCGCGCCGCGCACGTAGATCGTGCCGTTGAAGAGGTAGAAGGGCGTCCCCGGATCCCCCGGCGGGGGCGTCCAGAAGCGGACGTCCTGAGGCGGCGTGTTGTAGTAGTGCTCGAAGAGCTGGTGCGCCGAGGCGTTGCCCTCGTGCTCGCTCCAGATCCACTCCGACCAGGTCGCGAAGCCCTCGTGTAGCCAGATGTCCGGCCACTCGGTGAGCGTGACCGAGTCGCCGAACCACATGTGCGACTGCTCGTGGGCGAGCGTCGTCTCGTCGGGCATGCGGTCGAACACCGGCCTCGTCTGCGTCTCGAGCGAGTAGCCGACGACCTTCGCCGAGTCGACGATCGCCCCGGCCGCCGTGAACGGATACGGCCCGTAGATCGAGCTGTAGAAGTCGATGATCTCGGGCAGCTTGCGCAGCACGTTCCCGGTCGAGAGCTGCGGGTCGACCGCGACGTACGACGGAACGCCGCCCGCGGTCCCGATCGTCAGGTCGAAGCGCCCGAGCGTCGCCGTCGCCAAGTACGGCGCCATCGGATCCGTCTCGCGCCAGACCCAGGTCGTCCGGCCGCCGCTCGTCGCATGCGAGACGAGGACGCCGTTGGCCATCACCGTCAGCCCGTCGGGGACGCTGACGCTGAAGTCGAAGGTCGCCTTGTCGCGAGGGTTGTCGTTGACCGGGTACCAGGCGGGCGAGCCCTGGGGCTCGCCGACGACGAAGGCGCCGTCGTCGGTCGGGACCCAGCCTTCGATCGAGAAGTCCGGATCGGTCACGACCATCGGCGTTCCCGCGTAGCCGACGACGACGGTGAACGCGGCCCCCGACTGGATTCCCCTCCGCGGCGTGACGATCAGCTCCTGACCGTCGCGCGTGAAGGTCGCCGAACGCCCGTCGACGTCGAGGCGCGAGATCGTGAAGCCGCGCAGGTCGAGGTCGAACCTGGACAGGTCCTGCGTCGCCGTCGCCGTGATCGTCGCCGTCCCCGAGAGCTCGTTCGCGCCCGGCTCATACGACAGGTCGAGCCCGTAGTGCGACACGTTGTAGCCGCCGTTCCCCGCGAGCGGAAAGAACGGGTCGCCGAGACCCGACGAGCCCGGGCTGAACGCCGCCCAGGCCGAGCCGGCGAACACGAGAGTCACTGCGAGCGCGCCAAGCAGGAGCGCCGCGGCTCGCAAGCGGATTCGAGTCACATCTCCCCCCTTCGATTGCCTGCGACCCGCAATCTAGTCAAGCGGGAGACGAGCCCGTCAGGGCGACGTCTCCCGCCTGTTGCGCGCAGCTACCCAGTTATTTTCCCGAAGAGCCCGTGCGACTCATCGTCGGGCCCTGCGGTGAAGAAGAGCGTGTTCGTCGGCCCTGCGTTGGCGCCGTTGCCGAACTCGAGCGCCCACAGGCCGTCGATCGTGAGCTGGTGGCCGTTCTCACGTAGCTCGCCCTCGTGCGTGTACGTGCCGTTGGCACCGAGGGCGTACGCGTTGATCTGGCCGTCGCCGAAGTTCCCGACGAGCAGATCGCCGCTGAAGCGGCCGAAGTCCGACGGTGCCTGCGCGAGCCCCCACGGAGCGTTCAGCTGGCCGTGCTGGGCCACGCGCGCGACGAGGTTCCCGGACGTGTCGAACTCGTCCACGAACCCGAGGCCCTGGCCTGCGACCTCGTCCTCGGCGTCCGCGTCCTGCTTCGCGAAGGTGACGAAGACGTGTCCGCCGATCGCCTGGATCCCGAAGGGCGCGTAGCCCCCGGGCAGGCTCGCGTCGGTGAACCGGTCGACGATGTTCCACGTCGAGTCGATCACCGCCACCTCGTTGTTGTGGAAGTCGGCGGCGAACAGCTTGCCGTCTGCGATCGCGAGCCCCTTGAAGATCGCGCCCGGATCGCCCATGCCCGCGACTAGGGCGTGCGTCCCGTCGACGGTCGGGCTCCAGCCGCGCAGGATGCCGTCCTCACCGTCGAAGATGAACCTCGACGAGCCGGACTGCGTCCCGTTCGTGACCAGGAAGCCGGACCCCAGCGTGTTGAAGACGACTCCGGTCGGCCCGCTGTCGGTGCCGACGGCCACGGTGAGCGCCTGCTTCATCCCGGCGCCGTTGTAGAGCGTCGAGACGCTCGTCTCGTTGTCGGCAACCCACCACGGGCTCGTCGAGGAGGCTGCCAGCCCCCACGCGTTGACGAGGTCCGGGTCGAGGACGGGCGCCGCGCCGGGCACGTCCGAGACGAGCGGCGTGACCGTGTAGGAGTTCCCTTCCGCCGCCTGCAGCGGAACTGTCGCGAAGAGCGCGGCGATGACGACGCCAAGCGCCAGGACGCCGCGACGAATGGTTCTTCGGACCATGTGATCCCCCTTGTTCGCTGGCGAAACTCCGCTCCCCCGATAGCTACGCCAGTCGGGGCGAGGCGGTTTCGGAGAACCGTCGGTCGGGCGCTAGGAGCAGTCCAAGCCGACGATCTTCGTCGGGCAGTCCGCGATGCAGGCGGCGACCTGCGGCAAGCACGATTTCCACGCTGACACTAGACATTGCCCCTCCGCTGGCTTTTACTTGGCGCGTCGTCAGACCAAGGAGGGAGCAATGAGACCCTTTGCCATGCTGCTCGCGTTCCTGGCCCTCGCCGGGACCGCGGTCGCAGCCGAGGGTGGCGCCGCCAAGAGCCCGGCCGCGGGCTCGTACATCGTCGTCTTCAAGCCGAGCGCCGTGCAAGGCCCGACCGTGGCCAGGGCCGCACGCCGGCTCGCATCGGCTCACGCGGCCAGGATCAGCTTTGTCTACAGCCACGCGCTCGAGGGCTTCGCCGCGCGCATGACGCCCTCCGCGGCGGCCGCGGTCGCCCGCGATGCGCGGGTGGCGTACGTCGAGCAGGACCAGGTCATGCACGCCTTCACCTCACAGACGCCGGCGACATGGGGCCTCGACCGGATCGACCAGCGCGACCTGCCGCTGAACAACACCTACAACTACAACCAGACCGGTGCCGGCGTGAACGCCTATATCATCGACACCGGCATCCGCGCCACGCACCAGCAGTTCACGGGCCGCGTCGGCAACGGCGCCGACTTCGTCGGTGACGGCAACGGGACGAACGACTGCAACGGCCACGGCACGCACGTCGCCGGGACCACCGGCGGAACGACGTACGGCGTGGCCAAGTCGGTCACGCTGCACGCGGTTCGCGTCCTCGACTGCCAGGGCTCGGGCACGAACTCGGGCGTGGTCGCCGGGGTCGACTGGGTGACCTCGAACCACGTCTCGCCATCGGTCGCCAACATGAGCCTCGGGGGCTCCGCGAGCTCGGCGCTCGACACCGCCGTCAACAACTCGATCAACTCCGGCATCTCGTACGCGATCGCCGCCGGCAACTCGAACGCGAACGCGTGCAACTACTCGCCCGCCCGCGTCGCCGCGGCCAACACTGTCGGAGCGACCACGAGCACGGACGCAAGAGCCTCGTTCTCGAACTTCGGAACGTGCCTGGACATCTTCGCGCCTGGCAACTCGATCACCTCGGCCTGGAACACGAGCGACACCGCGACGAACACGATCAGCGGAACGTCGATGGCGACCCCGCACGTGACGGGAGCGATTGCCCTCTACCTGCAGACGAACCCAGGCGCCTCGCCGGCAACCGTGACCCAGGCGCTGATCTCGAACTCGACCCTGAACCACGTCACGAATCCCGGCACCGGCTCGCCGAACCGGCTCCTGTACTCGATCTTCGGCGGGCAGCCGCCTCCACCACCCCCGCCGCCGCCACCGCCGCCTCCGCCTCCGCCTCCGCCCGGCCCCGAGCTGATCGTCAACGGCGGCTTCGAGGGCTCGGCCTCGCCGTGGGTGCTTTCCGGCAACGCCTACTGGTCGACCGGCGCGTACCCGCACTCCGGCACCGGCTACTCGATCCTCGGCGCGTACAACAACGCGAGCGGCAGCGAGTACCAGACGGTCACCATCCCGTCGACGGCCGCGGGCACGTACACGTTCTGGCTCAACATCACGACCAGCGAGGCCTGCTGCACCGCGTACGACTTCATGTACGCGGAGGTGCGGAGCACGTCGGGGGCGCTGCTCTCGACGCTCGGCACGTGGACGAACGCGAACTCGGGAACCGCCGGCGTCTACTCGCAGAAGTCCTTCAGCCTCGCCGCCTGGAGAGGCCAGACGGTCCGCGTCCAGTTCCGCGCGACGACCGACGTCAGCCTTCCGACCAGCTTCCGGATCGACGACGTCTCTCTGAGGTAGATGGAGAAGATGGGTGGGCGGCCCTCGAGCCGCCCACCCACTCAACTCACCCGTCAGTAGCCGACTCCGCCGCCACCGCCGGACCCGCCGCCGCCTGCGAACACGGCGATCAGCACCACGATGGAGACCGCGAGCACGACTCCCACGGCGAGCAACAGGTTTCTCCGCGAAAGCAGCACTGCGAAACCCCCTTTCGCACGAGAATTCAGCTTCTACTTCTGAAGACGCCTTCTCGCCGCCGCTTATTCCCGGGGCCCTGGACGTATCGTGTGGGCCGTGACCGATCGACCGACGATCAAGGACGTCGCCGAGCGCGCAGGCGTCTCGATTGCGACCGTGTCCCGGGCGCTGAACGACAAGAGCGATGTCAGCGGGTCGACGCGTGAGCGTGTTCGCGAGGTGGCGCGCTCCGTGGGCTACACACCCGATCCCGCAGCGCGCTCGCTCGC
>Ga0066683_10000331_pt1 | contig 14040 bp, 11 predicted proteins | sample GraSoiAngelo_132_FD_62296 | JGI IMG/M metagenome (GOLD analysis project Ga0066683, IMG submission 62296) | Grasslands soil microbial communities from the Angelo Coastal Reserve, California, USA - 14_0929_02_40cm | ecosystem: Environmental > Terrestrial > Soil > Grasslands | place: USA... | reverse complement strand
ATTCGAACCGGAGCATGGAGGTTTTGCAGACCTCGGCCCCTCGGTTGCGGAATGCGTCGCGAGGCGACCCCGCGCCGCTCAGCTCCAGCGGAGCGTGCCGCGCGTCTGCCAGTAGCGGGCTGGTGGCTCGGCGAGCGCGGCCAGAGCGGCGTGCATCTCGGGGTCGAGGGTCAGCGACCGCGCGCCCAGGTGCGAGGCGAGCTGGGCGGTGGTCGCCGCGCCCGAGAGCACGACGTCGACGAAGGGCTCGGCCAGCACGAAGGCGAGCGCGAGCTGATCGATGCCGCAGCCGAGCCGGCCGGCCGTCTCGCCGAGCGCGCTCATCAGGCCGGCGTCCTCGGGGCGGTCGTTGACCGCCGTCAGGCGCCCGTTGGCGAGCGCTTCCTTCACGATGACGCCGAGCCCGGCGTCGTGCGCCCCGGCGAGGGGGGCGGCGAGCGAGGGGTCGAGGCAGTTGAAGGTCGCCTGCACGACGTCGAAGACGGGCTCGCCGTCGGCGCGCGCCGCCCGCGCCAGCTCGAGGGCGCGCGCCGAGGTGGGGCCGGAGAGCGTGAGCCCGACGGCGCGGTAGGCGCCGGCGCGCCGGCCCTCCACCAGGGCGCGCAGCAGGGAGGCGTCCTCGAGGCAGCCCGATTCGGCCGTCGCGCTGTGGATCTGGTAGAGGTCGAGGTGCGGCCCGAGGAGCGCGCGCGTCTCCGCGAGCTGCGCCGTGAAGCGGGCGAGCGAGAGCTCCTTCTCCTCGTGCACGGGGGCGTCGACGCGCCACTCCGCGGTGTAGCGGTAGCCCCACTTGCTCCCGATGGTGAGCGTGCCCGGCGGCACGGCGCGCTCACGCACCCAGCGCGCCAGGAACTCTTCCGCGCGCCCATAGCTGCGGGCGACGTCGACGTAGCGGATGCCGGCCGCGCGCGCGGCGTCGAGGAGCTCGGCCGTGCGTGCGTAGAGCGCCTCGGGCGTGCGCTCCCCCGGCAGGTCGCGCGCGCGTCCCAGGTTGATGTAGCCGGGGCGGCCGACGGCCGCCAGGCCGAGGCCGAGCCGGGAGACGGCAAGCCCGCTCCGCCCGAGCTGCCGCGTGGTCACGTCAGCGGGCGGGCGTGGCCGCCCGGCGCCCCCAGTACAGCAGGCCGACGCCGTCGAAGACGAGCTCGCGGCCGCGCCGGAGCAGCCAGAGCGTCGCGGCCATCCCCTCCGTCATGCCGAGGAAGGTGCAGAGCGCGGCGCCGCCCACCTCCTGCGTCCCGAGGGCGCCCGGGATCAGGAGCGAAGTGGCGCGGATCGGCTGCGCCAACGCCTCGATGATGAGCGCATCGCGCCACGCGATCGGCTTCCCGATGAGCGCCATGATCCCCCACACCTCGACCACGCCGAGCAGCCAGCCGACGAGGTGGAAAAGGGTCGCGCGCCAGAAGGCGGGCCCCTCGATGCGGTAGAACTCGGCCAGGCGCGCGTCGATCGCCTGGGCGCGCGACTCGAGGCGCGCCACGAAGGCAGCGCGGGGGACGAGGCGGCGGAGCCATCCCCACACCGTGACCACCGGCCCCCGGCGCTGCACGCGTACCATCAACATGACGAAGCCGATCGCCACGACGACCAGGAAGGCGAGCCAGACCGCGCCCAGCGCGCGGCGCTCGAGCCGGTCGAAGAGCGCCGCGATGCCGAGCAGGACGAGGGCGATCTGCGAGACGGTGAGCGCCGTCTTCGCGATCACCACCGAGGCGAGCCCGTCCGAATCCGACACGCCGAAGGCGCGCAGGAGATGGGCCTTCACGGGCTCGCCCCCGACCGCCACGGTGAGGCTGTTCAGCGCCTCGCCCGCCATGCGTGTCAGGTAGAGCGAGACGAACGGGACGCGCACCGCGACGGCGGGCGGCAGGGTGCAGCGCCAGCCGAGCGTGTCGAACGTGTTGACGACCAGGTACGGAAGGAGGACGAGCGGCGAGACCCAGCCGAGCTCGCCCATGTACTCCTGGATTGCCTCGAGATCGGACTCGTAGATGAAGAGTCCCAGGATGAGGGCGCCGACCGCGAGCGCCGCGCCGCTCCGGACCCACGTCCGACGAGCCGGCGGCAGCGCCGGCGCGTCAGGAGGCTCGACCGCCGCGAGTTGCTGCATGCTCGGCCGCCTCCAGGACCTCGACGACGCGGAGCGAGCGGGCCCCGCTGGTGAGTGGCTCGGTGTCGCTCCGGACGCTCTCGACGAAGTGCTCGGCCGCCAGCGCGAGCGGCTCGGCGGCGGCCGGCACCTCGAGCCGGCGCGCCGCGAAGTGGCTCACCGGGATGACGGGCGCGGTGGCGTCGCCGTTCCCCATGGAGCGGTCGATCGCGTAGTCGAAGAGCGTGATCCCGCGCTTCTCGAAGCGGCCCTCGTAGCTGAGCATGCGCTCGCGCCCGATGACCGTCACCTTGGCGGTCTTCTCCGGGTGGAGCCAGCTCAAGTAGATGTGCGCCGAGACGCCGCCCTCGAGCTCGAGGTCGCCCACCACCATGTCGGCGATGCCCGGCTGCAGGTAGCAGTGCTCGTGCAGGCGGGCGCGCAGCACCCGCCGCGGCACCAGGTAGAGGAGGATGGAGAGATCGTGCGGGGCGGAGTTCCACCACACGTTCGAGTCGCGCTTGATGCGCCCCATCCCCAGGCGCTCGAAGGAGAGGTGGCAGACCTCGCCCAGGCCGCCGCGGTCGATGATGCGCTTCATCTCGCGCACCAGCGGGTCGTAGAGGAAGGTCTCGTCGACGAAGAGGACGCGCCCCGCCTGCCGCGCCGCCTCGACCAGCTCGCGGCCGTCGGTCACGGAGAGCGCGAGCGGCTTCTCGACCCACACGTGCTTGCCGGCGCGCAGCGCGGCGAGCGCCATCGCGTGGTGCCGCGACGGCGGGGTGGCGAGCACGACGGCGTCCACGTCGGCGCGCCCGAGAAGCTCCGCGTAGTCGGTGGTGCCGCGGGCGCCGGGGTGCTGCTCGGCGGAGCGCCCGACGTGCTCGGGGACGAGGTCGCAGAGCCCGGTCACGCGCGCCGCCGGCAGCGCGCCGAAGGTGCGGAGCAGGTTCGTGCCCCAGTAGCCGAGGCCAACGACGGCGACGTTCACGCGGCCCGCGGCCCTCACAGGGTCCTCCGCACGCGGAACACGCCGCGCTCCTGCGCGCGCAGCCAGCGCCCGACGGCGTGGGCGATCGCACAGCCCGCCGCCACCGCAACCAGCGCCGCGACCAGTACTGGCGCCCGGCCCGCCGGCCACCCGAGGCCGGCGAGGCCGGCGAGCAGCGTGACCCCGATCAGGGCCACCGGCGCGCGGCCGAGCGCACGTCCGAAGGCGAGCCCGTGGCGCGGAAGCCTGACCAGGATCGGCAGCGCGAGGAGATCGCGCAGCACGGCGAAGGTGCGCGAGAGCCCGTAGTGCGACTGCCCGGAGCTGCGGCGGCGGTCGTTCACCCACACCTCGGCGACGCGCGACGGCTCGACGCCCAGCACTGCGGGCAGGAAGCGGTTCATGCCGCGCGGGAGCCGCGCGCCCGCCAGCACTTCGCGCCGGTAGACCTTGAGACCGCACCCGCAGTCGTGCACCGGGACGCCGGTCGCCCGTGCGATGAGCCAGTTCGCGATGCGCGAGGGGAGGACGCGCGAGAGGAACGCCTCCTTCCGCTCGCGCCGCCGGCCGCTCACCACGTCGAGCCCCGGCCCGAGCCGCGCGAGCAGACGCGGGATGTCGGCCGGGTCGTTCTGCCCGTCCCCGTCGAGAGTCACCACCAGCGCGCCGCGCGCGTGCGCGAAGCCGGCAGAGAGCGCCGCGGCCTCGCCGAAGTTGCCGTCGAGGTCGACGATCCTCAGGTTCCCGTCCCGGGCGCACAGCGCTGCCAGGCGGGCCAGCGTCGCGTCGCCGCTGCCGTCGTTCACGAACACGATCTCGTAGGGCCGGGCGAGACCGTCCGCGACGCGCTTGAGCTCCCCGTACAGCGGCTCGACGTTGCCCTCCTCGTCGAAGACCGGCACCACGATGGAGAGCTCGGGCCTCGGGCCGGTCTCGCTCATCGTCTGAAGAACTCCACCACGCCGTCCGCCACGCGCTCGACCTCGGCGTCGGTCAGGTCGGCGTGGACGGGCAGCGACAGCATCTCGCGCGCCGCCTGCTCGGCGCGCGGCAGCGGCGGCGTCTCGCCATAGGCGTGCAGCCACGCCGGCTGACGGTGGATCGGCACCGGGTAGTGCACCCCGGTCTCGATGTGGCGCGCGGCCAGGTGGACGCGCAACGCGTCGCGCGCCGGGGTGCGCACGACGTACTGATGGTAGACGTGGGTACGGGTCGGGTCGGTGGGCGGCGGCGTGACGAAGGCGGAGAGGCGCTCGCCGTAGTGGGCCGCGATCGCGGCCCGCCGGCGGTTGCGCACGTCGAGGTGCCTGAGCTTGATCCGCAGCATCGCCGCCTGCAGCTCGTCGAGACGGCTGTTGGTGCCGTAGAGGTCGTGCTCGTTCTTGCGTACCTGACCGTGCCTGCCGAGGAGCCTGACGCGCTCGGCGATCCCGGTGTCGTCGGTGCTGATCAGGCCCGCGTCGCCGTAGGCGGCGAGGTTCTTCACCACGCCCAGGCTGAAGGCGCCCGCGAGGCCGAAGGAACCGACGCGGCGCCCGTCGAGCGCGGCGCCGTGGGCGTGCGAGCAGTCCTCGATCACGACGAGCCCGCGCGCGCGCGCGAGCCCGAGGATGGGCCGGAGGTCGACCGGCAGCCCGTGCGGGTGGACGACCAGGATGGCGCGCGAGAGCGGCGTCAGACGGGCGGCCAGGTCGTCGGGGTCGGGGCCGAGGTCGGCCAGGCGAATGTCGACCGCCACCGGCGTGCCCCCCGCGCGCTGGATCGCCTCCACCCCTGCCACGAAGGCGTTCGCCTGCACCAGGACCTCGTCGCCGGGCTCGAGGCCGACCGCCTGGAACGCCAGCGCGAGCGCATCGGTGCCCGAGGCGACCCCGCAGACGTGGCGAACGCCCAGGTAGGCCGCCATCTCGCCCTCGAAGGCGCGCACCTCCTCCCCGCCGAGCAGCTGCATGCGCTCGAGGACCCGATCGCACGCCGCGAGCAGCTCGTGACGGTACGCCCGGTACTCGCGGGACAGGTCCAGCAGCGCGACGCGCCTCTCCCCCGCCGCCCCTCGTGCCAGCGCTTCCATGGTTTCGCCCCCGGCCAGAGAAAAGTTCTGGAATGCTAACCGGCGGCCGGAAACCGCGCAAGTCCGTTGACTTTTGTCCGCCGATCACCCAAGGAGCCTCAGTGGCAGTCTGCGAAGAGGGTGTCGTCGTCCTCCCGCGCCCCCTCGTGGAGGCCCGCCGGGGCGCCGTCGCGCTCTCCCTCGCGGCGGCCGCGGTGCTCGCCGTCCGCCTCGACGTCCCCGCCTTCTTCGACAACGAGGCGCGCTATGCGGAGGTGGCGCGCGAGATGGCCCTGAACGGCGATTGGATCTCGCCGCACCTCGACTTCACCCTCTTCCTGAACAAGCCGCCCCTCGTCTTCTGGCTCGCGGCGCTCGTCTTCCGCGTCGCGGGGCCGACCGAGTGGGCGCGCCTGGTGTCGGTGGGCGCCGCCGTAGTGGCGCTCCTCGCCACCTGCCGGCTGGGGGCGCTCCTCTACGGCGGGACGGCCGGCCTGGTTGCCGGGCTCGCGCTCGCCACGAGCCTCGGCTTCGTGCTCGAGGCGCGCACCCTCCGGCCCGACATGATCCTCACCGCGACGGTGGTGGTGGCGCTCCTCTGCTGGCAGAGGGCGGAGCGCGAGCGCACGCGCCGCACCCGCTGGCTCCTCGGCCTCTACGCGGCCCTGGGCGTCGGCGTGCTCGCCAAGGGCCTCGTGCCGATCGTGCTCGCTGGGTTGCCGATCGCGGCGGTCACGCTGCGCGATCACGGCTGGCGCGGCATCCCGCGCCTCCGCCCGGGGCTCGGGCTCCTCGTGCTGGCCGCCATCGTCGCCCCGTGGCACCTGGCCGTGGCGCTACGGCACCCCGGCTTCGCGTGGGACTACCTGGTGAACCAGCATGTGCTCTTCTTCTTCGCCAGGAAGCTGCCGCGCGATTCGGAGGGCGACTCGCTCGTCTTCTTCTGGGGGGCCGCCGCGGGCCGCGCCGTGCCGTGGGTGCTGCTCGTGCCGCTCACGCTCGCCGAGGCGGTGCGCGGCGCCGTCGCGCGGGCCGCGGCGGCCGCGCGCGCCACGTTCCTCCTGTGGGTGTGGGGGGGCGGGCTCCTTCTCTTCTTCTCGTGCACCCCCTCGCGGCTCGAGCACTATGCGATCCCGGCGCTGCCGGCCGCGGCGCTGCTCGCGGCGCGCGCCTGGCAGCGCGCGCAGGCCGGCGAGGGCGAGCGCGCGGCCTGGGTCTATCTCACCGCGGCCGGCGCCCTCGTCGCCGGCGTCGGCGTCGCGGGCCTGGGGGGTGGCCGCGCGGTCCTGGCGCGCACGTACTGGCTCGTCCAGGCCCCGGGGCTCCTCGCACTCGTCGCGCCGGCCGCGGCGGTCGTGGCCGGCGCGGGGGTGCTGATCGCGCTCGCGGCGCTCTGGCGCCGCCCCGACTGGCTCGTCGCCACGCTGGCGGCGAGCATGGTGCCGTTCGCGGCGATCGTGCTGCATGCCGAAGCGCGGGCTGAGGCCCTCTTCTCGTGGCGGCCGCTGGCACGCGCCCTCGTCGCCGCGGTCCCGCCCGTTGTGGAGGTCGTCTTCGAGTCCCCCGAGGAGTATCAGCAGGTCGGCGGCCTCGCCTACTACACCGAGCGGCGTATCGCGCTCCTCGAGCCGCCCGGCTTCGTGCCGCCGACGTATCTCGCCGGTCACATGCGGGAGATGTTCCTCGCGCGCGCGCCGTTCGAGCGGCGCTGGCGCGCGGGCGAGCGCCTGGCCCTCGTTAGCGATCCGCAGCGACGGCGGGACGAGCCTGCGGGCCTGGTGCCCGCTCCCTTCCACGTCCTCGGCCACTTCGGCGATCGATGGCTCCTCACCAGCTTTCCCGCCCACGCCGGCTGATCCTCGCGCTGCTCGCCGCGGCCGCGCTCTGGCCCGCGGTTGCGCGTGCCGAAAGGAGCTTCATCCCGATTCCCGAGATCATCACCGACCCGAACGAGGGCAACACGGTCGGGCTGCTCGGCGTGCTCCTCTTCCTCGACGAGAAGGACCAGATCCAGTACATGCTGGCGCCCGACCTGCGCTACAACAAGACGACGGGCATCTTCCCCGCCTTCCGTTTCTTCGGCTACCCCTCGCCGGAGCGGCGCTACTCGGTGGTGGCCGCCAAGTCCACCACCAAGGACGAGGACTACGAGCTCGAGTACACCGACCGCAGCCTCTGGGACGGGCGCGGCTTTCTCCTCGCGTCGTTCCTGCACGAGGCGGACTCCACCGAGCGCTTCTTCGGCTTCGGCAACGAGTCGCGCGAGGAGCGGCCGCACCCGGGGCGCCCGGCCGGCCCGGGCAACCTGGGCGGCGAGTCGAACTACACCGACGTCGACACGCAGGCCCAGGCGACGCCGGGCGTGTGGGTGCTGCCCTACGCGAACCTCTCCTACCGCATGCGCATCCGGCGCTACGGCATCGAGCGCGGGCAGGTGCACAACATCCCCTTCATCGCGACCGCGCACCCCGAGACGCGCGGCCGGGGGCTCGCCGGCGGTGTCTTCTGGGCGCACCAGGTGGCGCTCACCTACGACAGCCGCGACTCGACCGACATCCCCACGCGCGGCGCGCTCGGCATCCTCTACGGCGAGCTCACCGACAAGCACATCGGGAGTGCCAGCTCGTTCGTCAAGTTCGGCGCCGACTGGCGCGACTTCATCCCGCTCCGCAAGGGGAACCCGATCCTCGCGCTGCACGTCCTCGCGAACTACACGAGCGGCGACAAGGACACGCCCTTCTGGGAACTGTCCTCGCTCGGCGGGCGGAGGGCGCTGCGCGGCTTCGGCTCGCACCGCTTCATCGACTTCAATCGCTCGCTGGCGACCGCCGAGCTGCGCACGCGCGTCTACCAGCGGCGGCTCTTCGGCGTCAACCTCGAGATCGAGCTCGCGCCGTTCACGGAGGCCGGGCAGGTCTTCCGGCGCGTCACCGACTCGCCGGTCGACGACCTGCACTTCGTCTACGGCCTCGGCTTCCGCGGCGTCGTGCGGCCGCAGATCGTCGGCTTCGTCGACATCGGCCGCGGCTCGGAGGGGAACGCGATCTTCACCGGGATCGACTACCCGTTCTGACCTCGAGCGGCGGGGGTGGCCCGGCGCTCTCGGGGGCGGGGACGAGCGGGCCGATCGGCGCCGCGACCAGCACCAGGCGGCCGTGCCCGGCCTGCCGCGCCGCGCTCAGCGCGAGCACGGTGAGCGTCGACCCGTTCGTGTCGCGCAGGCGCTGCCATTCGTCCTCCCAGAGGAGCAGGCGCGCGCGGCCGTCCATTCCCTGGTTCGGCCACGGCCGGAGCGTCGGCGGTGCGTAGAAGCGGAGCCCCGGGTCCGGTGGGTAGAGGGTGTAGAGGGGGACGTTCGGCGGCAGGAGGTGCCCGACGTCCGCGAAGAAGGGCTTCAAGCTCCGCGCGCGGGCGATCGCCGGATGAAGGAACACGTTGAACGACGCCGTCCAGAGCCCGAACAGCGCAGCGACCGCGATGATGAGCCTGCGCCACTCACCCCGCCGGGCGGAAAGTGCCACGAGCGGCACGACCACGGCGGTGGCGCAGGCGAGAAGTGCGAGCCAGGGCGCCGCCCCGCGCGCGGCGCCGGCGAGCGTCGCGGCCCCGGCCGCGTCGTCGGGTCGGAGCCAGGGCCTCGCGAGCGCGAGGGGGTCGGCACCGAGGGCGAGGGCGCCGGCGAGGCCGGCAAGGAGAAGCGCCCCCGGGGCGTAGAGATGGGCCCCGAGGCGCGCCGCCCGCGCGAGCCGCCCATCCGAGCCGCGGGTGGCGACGCCCGCGCCCAGGAGCAGCGCGACCGCGGGGTGGAGCGGCAGCAGGTAGACGCTCCGCTTCGCGGCCGCGAGCGAGAAGAAGGCGACGCCGGTCGCCACCCACGCCGCCGCGAGCACCACCGCCGCCGGCCGCGGCCGCTCGGCGAGCGGGACGAGCGCCAGCGGGAGAAGCGGCGTCCACGGCAGCAGGCCCACGAGGCCGAGCGGCACGAGGTAGGCGGCGGCGTGCGCGTGCCCGCTCGCGGCGCCCTCCGCACCGGCGAAGCGGAGCCAGTTCTCGCGCGCCACCACGTCGAGGAAGGCGTTCCCCTCGCGCGCGAAGGCGGCCGCGTACCAGAGGCCCGCGAGCACGGCCGCCACGCCGAGCACGGGCAGCGCGCGCAGCGGCCCGACGTCGCGCCGCGCGAGCCGCAACGCCGCCGCGGCGAGGGCGGGGAGCACGAGCGCGATCGGCCCCTTGGCGAGCGTGCCGAGCGCGAGGCCGAGCGCGGCGAGCGCCGTCGCGGCGGGCGTGCCGCGGGCGAGCGCGAGCGTCCAGCCCGCGAGCGCGACGGTCAGCGCGGCCGCGAGCGCCATGTCGACGCGCGCGCTCACCGCCGCGCGCGTCCACTCGAACGTGGTCGCGAGCACGAGCGCGGCGGGGAGGCCGGCGGCCGCGCCCCACACGGCACGCGCCGTCGCCCAGGTGCCGAGCACCGCCGCGGTGCCGAGCACGGCCGAGGGCAGGCGGAGCGCCAGCTCGGGCCGCTCGGGCAGCGCGGCGAGCGCCCCCGCCGCGGCCCAGTAGTAGAGGGGCGGCTTGCGCGCCAGCTCGCCCTCGGGCCGCGCCGGCACGAGCCACTCGCCGCTCGCGAGCATCTCGCTGACCACCAGCCCCTCGCGCGGCTCGCCGCGCGTGTAGAAGGGGATGTCGGCGGCGCCGGCCAGGTAGAGCGCCAGGCACCCGGCGGCGAGGAGGACGGCCTCGCGTGCCGCCGTCATGCGGCGAGGGGCGGGGCGCAATTGCACCCCGCACGGCACGCTGTTACGGTCCGCGCATGCCGGCGCCCGCGACGGCGGACTACGACGCGCGCTGGGGCTATCGTCACTTCGACGCGCGCCGCTACGAGCGGCGCCGTTACGGCGGTCTCGTCCGCGGCTTGAACCTCCGCCTCCTCGAACGCGTGCTCGCGCGCGCGCTCGCCGGCGTCGACGGCCGCCGCCTCGTGCTCGACGTGCCGTGCGGCACCGGCATCATCGGGGACTACCTCTCGGCGCGGGGCTTCCAGATCGTCGGCGCGGACATCTCGCCGGCGATGCTCGAGGTCGCGGCCGAGCGCGGGCATGCGCTCGGGCTCCTGCGCGCCGACCTGGAGGCGCCGCCGTGGCGCCCGCGCAGCTTCGACGCGGTCGTGTGTGTGCGCTTTTTGATGCACGTCCCGGCCCCGAGCCGGCCGCGCGTGCTCCGCACGCTGGCCGGGCTCACGCACGGTCCGCTGATCGCCACCGTGTGCCATCCCTACACCGTGAAGAGCGTCGGCCGGTCGATGCGGCGCCTGCTCGGCCGTCCGACGAAGCGGAGCCCGCGGCTCACCCGCCGCGCGCTGGCCGCCGAGGTCGAGGCCGCCGACCTGACGCTCGAGCGGGTGATCCCCGTCCTGCCGCTCCTCTCCGAGGTGTGGGTGGTCGTGCTGCGTAACCGCGCCCCGACCACGTAGCAGGTCATCCGAGGAGGCCGCAATGCCGAAGATCGAGAGCGTGCGGGCGCGGGAGATACTCGACTCCCGCGGCTGTCCCACGGTGGAGGCGACGGTGGTGGTCGCCGGTGGGGCGTCGGGCACGGGAGCCGTTCCCTCGGGCGCGTCGACCGGCGAGCACGAGGCGATCGAGCTGCGCGACGGCGATCGGCAACGCTACGGCGGCAAGGGCGTGCGCCGGGCGGTGGCGAACGTGAACGACGTGCTCGCGCCCGCGCTCCGCGGCCTGGACGTGGCCGACCAGCCCACGCTCGACGCCAGGCTGATCGAGCTCGACGGGACCGAGAACAAGTCGCGCCTGGGGGCGAACGCGCTCCTCGGCGTCTCGCTCGCCGCGGCGCGGGCGGCGGCGGCCGCCGCCGCTCGCCCGCTCTACCGCGCCCTCGGCGGCGAGCGGGCGACGCTCCTTCCCGTGCCGCTCCTGAACGTCATCAACGGTGGGCGGCACGCGACCAACCCGCTCGACTTCCAGGAATTCATGATCGTCCCCCACGGCGCGCCCTCCTTCCCCGAGGCGATCCGCCAGGGCGTCGAGGTGTATCAGGCGCTGCGCAGGCTCCTCGATCAGCGTGGGCTCACGACCGCCGTCGGCGACGAGGGCGGCTTCGCGCCGGCGCTCGCGAGCCACGAGCAGGCGCTCGACCTCCTCGTCGAGGCGATCGGCGCCGCCGGGCTCACGCCCGGGCGCGACGTGTCGCTCGCCCTCGACCCGGCGGCGAGCGAGCTCGCCTCGGACGGCGGCTACGTGTTCCGCAAGTCGGGCGGCAAGCGCTGCGCGGCCGACGAGCTGATCGCGCTCTACGAGCGCTGGTGCGACGCCTACCCGATCGTGTCCATCGAGGACGGGCTGGGCGAGAACGACTGGGCCGGCTGGCAGCGGCTGACCGCCGCGCTCGGCCGCCGCGTGCAGCTGGTCGGCGACGACATCTTCGTCACCAACGAGAAGCTCCTGGCGCGCGGCATCGAGCAGAAGGTGGGGAACGCGATCCTCGTCAAGCTGAACCAGATCGGGACGGTCACCGAGACGCGCGCCGCGATGGCGCGTGCCGCGCAGGCGGGCTACCGCGCGATCGTGTCGCATCGCTCGGGCGAGACCGAGGACGCGTTCATCGCCGATTTCGCGGTCGCGACCGGCGCCGGACAGATCAAGACCGGGGCGCCGTGTCGCTCGGAGCGGACCGCGAAGTACAACCGGCTGCTGGCGATCGCCGAGGAGCTGGGCGCGAGCGCGCGCTACGTCGATCCGTTCACGGGGCGGTTGGCGTAGAGCCGCCGGCGCGGCGTCTCGAACCAGACGCGCGCCCGCGCGCCGAGGAGCTGCTCCACCTGGGCGAAGTGCCGCGGGCCGGTCACCAGGAACGCGAGCCCGTCGCCGGCGAAGAGGTCCCGCACCAGTCCCGGGTCATCGGTGTGGACGACGGGCGCGCGGAGGTAAAAGGTGAGCGACGGGTCGTGGATGCCGAAGGCAACCACGGGGCCGGCGCCGGCGCCCGCGATCAGGCGCGCAGCTTCTCGGTCGCTGTGCAGGGCCGCGACCGCGGGGGCGACCCAGTGTGCGGCGAGCGGGTAGAGGGTGAGCACGGCCCCGAGCGCGGCGGCCGGCACCAGGTGCTCGCGCCCGGGGCGGAGCACGAGGAGCAGGCCGACGGCCCAGCCGGAGGCGGCCGCAGCAAGGGACGCACGCGCCGGGAGTGCGAGGTGGCCGGGCGCGGCGAAGAGCGCCGCGCCCGCCCCGGCCAGGAGCACGAGGGCGGCGAGCGCGCCGCCCGCCCGGCGCGTCGTGCGATCCTCCGCCACGGGTCCGCTCGCCAGCTCCGGCCCGACGAGGAGCGCCAGCGGCGCGAGCGCGGAGAGTGCGTAGGTGGCGAGCTTGCCGCGCGCGAGCGTCAGCACCGCGGGCACGAACAGCGCCCACAGGAGAAGCGCCCGCCGCCCGGGATCGCGCGCGGCGCGCCGGAGCGGGCCCGGCGCGAAGAGCGTCCACGGGAAGAGCAGCGCGGGCACCCAGAGGAGATAGTAGTGGATGGGCCCGGCGTGGGGGCTCTCGGCCCCCAGCCGCCGCACGTTCGTGGCGGCGAAGGCGGAGAGGTAGCTCGCGTCGAGAAGACCGACCGGCACCCAGAGCAACGCCCCGAGCGCCACGACGACGAGCGTGCCGCGCACGAGGCCGAGGTCCCGGACGCGTGGCCGTGGGCGCTGCACGAGCGCCGCGAGCGCGAGCGGTCCCGCGACCAGCACGAGCGCGAGCGGCCCCTTCACGACGAGCCCGAGCCCCGCGGCGACGTACGGTGCGAGCGGCCCGCGCCGCGGCGCCGGCCGCTCGAGCCAGGCGAGGCCAGCGAGCACGCCGACGGTCACGCAGGCGGTGAGCGTCATGTCGAGGTTTCCGTAGCGCGCGAGGCCGAACCATCCGACGCTCGTCGCCGCCACCACGCCCGCGCCGAGTGCCGCCAGAGGGCCCCCGCGCGGCAGCGCATAGGCGTAGAGCGCGAGCACCGCGACCAGCGCGGCGAGCGCGCTCACCGCGCGCGCCGCCACCTCACCGACGCCGAGAGCGCCGTATGCGAGTGCGACCAGCCAGTAGTAGCCTGCCGGCTTCTCGCGGTACGGCTCGAGGTCGAGCGTGGGCAGGAAGAGCCGTCGCACCCCGCTCGCCGCGGCCATCTCGCGCGCGACCTCGGCGTGCCGTGCCTCGTCGGGATCGAGGAGCGGGTAGCGGCCGAGGCCCTGGAAGAAGAGCCCGCCGGCGACCGCCGCCAGGACCACGGCACCGCCGAGGGCGCGCGTCGGTCGGCCCATGCCTATGGACCCGCCGGGCCGGCGGAGAGTATGTCCGTGGCATGTCGCGCCCGCCGATGTGGACGGACCTCAGGCTGGGCGGCGGTGGGGCCGCGACGCCATGAGCGGGCGCTCAGGAGCCGGACCGCGAGCCGCCCGCGGCCCGTGCCTCGCTGTCCTCCCACCGGATGCGACGATAGTCGAAGTGCGTCGCCTCGACCGGATTGAGCTTGATGATCTCGAAGTAGGGCGAGAGGTCGAAGTCGCGTGGCGTGATGATCGAGGGCAGCTGGCGCCGGAAGACGGTCGGGTACGGCGGGGGCGTGCGCCGGAGCAGGCGGTCGAGCAGGCGGCGCCGCGGTGGTGCCGTCGCCGCCGGCGTCGTCGCGGGCAGGATCGGAAAGCCGACGTTCTGGAAGGCGCGCCCGATGATGCTCGAGCAGATGACCTGCGTCGTGAGCCCGCTCCCGAATTGGAGCGCGCGGCGGCGGAAGCGGCGAGGGATCAGGCTCACCGGGAAGAAGTAGCGCGCCAGGTCGAGGAGGTTCTTCACGTCGTAGCGCAGCCCGATCTGCGCGATCACCTCGTCCAGGATGCGCTGGAGGTCCTCGCGCTGCAGC
>Ga0066683_10000329_pt1 | contig 14065 bp, 9 predicted proteins | sample GraSoiAngelo_132_FD_62296 | JGI IMG/M metagenome (GOLD analysis project Ga0066683, IMG submission 62296) | Grasslands soil microbial communities from the Angelo Coastal Reserve, California, USA - 14_0929_02_40cm | ecosystem: Environmental > Terrestrial > Soil > Grasslands | place: USA... | reverse complement strand
GCCACCGCGGGCCAGGGTATTGGCTCGAGCGCGGCGCTGCTGCGCGCCGCCGATACGCGCGCCGCCGCCGTCGTTACGTCCGCCGCGGCGAGCGTACGCGGCGTGCTGCGGCGGACGACCTACCGGCATGTGGCGGCCGGCGCAGGTGCCGCACTCGTGGGCGTGCTGCTCTTTCTTGCGGCTTCACCGGCGTCGGGTCGCGCCGCCGCGTTCTGGCACCCACTGCGCACGTGGCGCGACGCGCGGGCGCCTGTGCGCCTGGTCGTCGATCGGCGAAACGTCCGCCGCGGTGGCAGTGTGACCGCCACCATCACGGTGCCTAGCGCGACACGCGTGACGCTCTGGACGCGCGGTCGGGGTGAGCCGTGGAAAGCCAAGCTGCTGTCGCTCGATACGGACGGTCAGGTCATCCAGCACGTTGGGCCGATCGAATCCGATCTGTACCTCAAGGCCGCGAGCGGCGGACGCTCCAGCAGGGAAATCAAGATCGACGTGGCGCTGCCCGCCTTCCTGGCGGATCTCGGTCTGACGGCGCGCTTTCCTTCGTATCTGGGCCGATCCGACGAGCCGCTCCTCGTCGGTGGGGGGGGTGGTGTGGGTGAGGGGGTTGGGGGGGGGGACGCGATTCCGCTGCCTGCGGGGACGGCGGTGCTCACCAGCGGCACCGCGAGTGTGCCGCTCGCGAGCGCCGCCTGGACGGTCGCATCACACGTCGCGTCCATGCGCGTAACCGGAACCCGCATCGAGGGGCGCTTTACCCCGACGGTCAGCGGCACGTGGCGACTTGAGGCGCGGAGCAGCGATGGCGCGCCGTTCGAGGGCGCCGCGCCTGAGCTGCACCTGTTGATCGTGCCCGATTCTGCGCCCGTTGTCACGGTCCCTGTGCCGGGACGCGACACGACGTTGCCGATCTCTCTGCATCAGCAGCTCGTCGCCGACGTGCGCGATGACCATGGAATCGCGCGCGTGTCGGTCGTGAGCTGGCGTGTGAGTCGTACCGGCCGCATCGGTGAAGCGGTGCGCGAATCGCTCGATGTCACGGGGGTGGGTGATCGCGCGATCGTGCAGGCACGGCTCGACGCCGAGAACCGCGGCCTGTTGCCGGGCGATACGCTTCGGCTCTACGTCGAAGCGCTCGACAATGCCCCAGCCCCCCACGTCGGGCGCAGTGCCGAGATCGCGCTGCGACTTCCCAGCATGGAAGAGCTGCGTGCCCAGGCGCGGGCCGCCGCGCAGGCAGCGACGAGTGCGGCTGAGTCGGTCTCCGCCGCCCAGCGAGAATTGAGCGACCGGACGCGGGATCTCGCCGAGGAACGGAGCCGCGACACGGACGGGCGTGCAGGCATGCGGCCGGGGGGGAGCAACCAGCAGCAGCAAGGGGCGATGTCGTTCCAATCCACGCAGCGCGCCGAAGAGATCGCGCGCGATCAGGCCGCAATGTCGCAGCGCGTGCAGGAGCTGGCGCAGGCGGTGGAGGAGATCGCGCGTGCCGCGAAGGCGGCCGGCCTGGATGACAGCGCGTTCCAGAATCGGTTGCGCGAAGTGCAAGAGCTACTGCAGCGCGCCCTCACGCCGGAGCTCGAGCAGCGGCTGCGCGAGCTGCAGGAGGCGCTCGCGCGTCTCGATCCTGAAGCAACGCGGCAGGCGCTGCAACGTCTGGCCGAAGCGCAGCAGCAGCTGCGCCGCGAGCTCGAGCGCAGCGAGGAGCTGTTCAAGCGCGCGGCGCTCGAGGGTGAGCTCGCGTCGCTCGCCAAAGACGCCGAAGACCTGCAGCGCCGCCAGGCGGAATGGACCAAAGAGGCCGCGCCGCACCCCGACTCCGCGGCCGCCGCCGCCGAGCGCGACCTGGCCGCGGCCACCGATTCGCTCGCCCGTGGCGTGGAGCGCGCCGGACAGACGCTGCCGCTCGCGCAGTCGCAGGCGGCGGCGCGGCGCGCCCAGCGGGCGATGCAGGAAGCCGCCGACGCCGCCAGCCAGCGCGACACGCGCGGCGCGCGGCGCTCAGGACAGGAGGCCGCCGACTCGCTCGCGCAGCTGCCTGACGAGCTCCGCCAGCGCCGCGACTCGTTGACCGCCGCCTGGCGACAGGAAACGCTCGACGCGCTGAATCGGGCGCTGGCCGAAACGGCGGCGCTCGCGCGTCGTCAGGAGGACGTGGCCGCTGCGCTGCGTGACGGCGAAACGGGTGCCGCTACACGCGCCCGGCAGGCGGCCATCGAGGAAGGCACGCACGCGATCGAACAGGAGATCGGTGCCGCGGCGGGTCGTCACGCGCTCGTCTCGCCGCAGCTCGAGGCCGCCCTCGGCTACGCGCAGAATCAGATGAAGCAGGCGCGCGAGCAGCTCGAGCAGGGCGATCCCAATCCCGCCGCCGCCGCCCCGTTCGCGGAGCAGGCGCTCGACGCGCTCAACGCGACCGCGCACGCGCTCGTGCGCACAGCGCAACGGGTTGCCGGCGCGCAGTCGGGATCGGGATTCCAGGAAGCGCTCGAACAGCTCGCACGCATGGCGCAAGAGCAGCAGGGGATGAATGGCGATGCGCAGGGCCTGTTGCCGATGATGGGACCGGGCGGCGATGCCGTGATGCAGCGCTTGCGCGAGCTCGCCGGTCGCCAGCGCGCGCTCGCCGAACAGCTGGAACGGCTCCAAGCGGGCGGTGACGCCAGTGCCGCCGGTGCGCTTGCGGAGGAAGCCCGGGAGCTCGCCCGCCAGCTCGAGGCGGGCCGGCTTGACCGCCGGACGATCGAGCGCCAGGAGCGGTTGTATCGCAAGCTGCTCGACGCCGGTCGTAGTCTCCAGGGCGAGGAGCCGGACGAGCAGAAAGAACGGACGAGCCGTTCGGCCACCGCTGCCGACAGCATCCACATTCCCGCGGCCCTGCTGCCAGGCGCGACCGGCACCGGTCCGAAAGTCCGTTACCCGACGTGGGACGAGCTGACAGGACTCACGCCTGAGCAGCGGCGCATGGTCCTCGAGTACTTCCGCCGGCTGAATGAGCAGAAGCCTTAACTGGACGATCGTCACGAGCCTGGTGCTCGTGCTGTCGGCTGACGCCGCAGGCGTCGCGCAGGGTCAAGCCATCGGTCCCGGCTTTGAGCTCGAGCGTGCCGGCCGCTACGCCGATGCTGCGTCCGTGTATTTCACCACCGTCCGCGGCGATCCGACCAACCTGCCGGCCCTCCTCGGACTCGAGCGCACGTTGTTCGTCCTCAATCGGCTGCCCGAGTTGTTGCCGCTCGTGCAGAACGCGCGTGCGCGACTGCCCGAGAGTGTGGCGCTTCGCAGTCTCGAGCTGCGCGTGTACGCGGGGCTGAATCAGCTCGACTCCCTGGAGACGATTGCGCGCCGCTGGGCGGCGGCCGCCCCGCAGAGCGAGCAACCCTATCGCGAGTGGGGACAAGCGCTCGCTGATCACCGCATGTGGGACGAAGCGCGACGCGCCTTGCTCACCGGTCGCCGCACCCTTGGCGGCAACGGGGGGGAGACCCTGGCGATCGAGCTGGCACAGCTCGAGCAGCGCGCCGGGAATTGGGAAGCATCCGCGGCGGAGTGGGGCCGCGCGGTGACGCGGTCTCCGGACGTCGGGCCCACCGCGGCGAGCCAGCTCGTCGATGCCCCAGCCGCCGTACACGATCAGGTAGCCCGCGTGCTCACCGCGCCTGGTGCTTCCGCGCGAGCGCGACGGCTGGGCGCGGAGGTCTTGCTGACGTGGGGACGACCGACCGAGGCCTGGGCGGCGATGCAGTCCACGCTTGGCGACAGCGAGACACCGGATGCGCTGCGGCGGTTCGCCGATCTCGCGGGAGCGTTGACGACGACCGAAGGTCATCGCGTGCGCGGGCTGGCGCTGACGCGCTGGGCTGACCTGGTTCCCTGGCAGCAAGCGTCCCGGGCGCGCGCGGAGGCCGTCCGCGAGCTCCTCGAGGCCGGCGACAAGGTTGCGGCACGTCGTGTGCTCGAGGGCCTGACGACCGATTCCGCCGCCCCCGCCGAGGCGCACGCCATCGCGGAGGCCGCGCTCCTCCAGGTACTGGTTGCCGATGGACAGCTCGATGTCGCGCAGGAGCGCCTCACTAGGGCCACGGCTATCACCGCTGACGACCTGGCGGCATTGCGGCTGGCGCTGTCGCAGGCGCGCGTGGCGCGCGGCGAGCTGGACCGCGCGGAGACCGTCCTGGGCGAGGACTCCAGTGTTGCCGTGGTTGCGCAGCGCGGCTGGATTGCCCTGTATCGTGGCAATCTGAAAGCGGCGATGGACGACTTTCGTCTCGCGGGCCCGTATGCGACCGACCGCGCCGCCGCCACCGAACGCACGGCGATGATGGCGATGCTGCAGCGCATTCCGCAGCAGTCGAGTCCCGACCTGGGTGCGGCGCTGCTCACGCTGGCACGTGGCGACTCGGTGGCGGCGAGCAACGCGCTGCGTCGTGCCGCCGCGAAGCTGCCGGAGCAGGGCGGGCGACTCGAAGTCCTGCTGCTCGCGGGCCAGCTCGCGGCGCAGAAGGGCGGCGAACACGACCAGACGGCGACCGCACTGTTCGATGAAGTCGTCCGCGCCGGCGGCGAAGGCGCCGCACCCGCGGCCGCGGAGCTCGAATGGGCGCGGTTACTCGTGCGCCGAGGCCAGAACGCCGAAGCGATTCCGCATCTCGAGCATTTGATCCTGACGTATCCGAACAGCGCCTTTGTTCCCGAAGCGCGCCGAGTGCTCGAGCGCGCGAAGGGGGCGATTCCGAAGTCATGAAGAGGAGAGAATTTGTAAAGGCGGTTGGGCGGTTGAGCGGTTTGGCGGTTAGCGCGCGCTGGTTGGATTTCCAACCGCCGAACCGCTTAACCGCCGTGCCGTCATTGCTCATCCCGATGGATGATGTGCAAACCGATCACCTCAAGGCCTACGGCCTGACGTACCGAGCCATCCAGGCCGGTCTCAAGGCGGAGTGGCTGCTGAACTATCGCGGCGGATCGTTTTTGATTCCCGACCTCGACGCGCTGCGACGCGACGCCGCCCTGAACGGCATTCGGACCGAGCCGGTCGACAGCGCGATGACGGCGGTGCGCGGCGAAATCGAAGCCAACAACATGGACGCGGTGCCGCTCGAGAAGGCGTCGAAGGTCGCCGTGTACGCGCCGCCCAACGCGGCTCCGTGGGACGACGCGGTGACGATGGCGCTGCAGTACGCCGGCATCTCGTTCACGAAGATCTGGGATTCGGAGGTCGTGAACGGCTCGCTGAAGGACTTCGATTGGCTGCATCTGCACCACGAAGATTTCACGGGCCAGTACTCGAAGTTCTTCCTCATTTATTCCGGCATGTCCTGGCTCGCCGAGATGGTCCAGCGCAACACGGACATGGCGCGGCGGCTCGGATTCGCGACCGTTCCCGATCTCAAGAAGGCCGTGGCGCGCGGGATTCACGGGTACGTGGAGAATGGCGGGTTCCTGTTCGCGATGTGCACGGCGACCGAAACGATCGATCTCGCGCTCGCGGCGGAGAAGGTGGACATCGCGGCGACGTTCGCGGACGGCACGCCGATCGATCCCGATGCCGATACCAAGCTCGATTGGGCAAAGAGCTTCGCGTTTACGGGCGCGCATCTCGAGAACAATCCGCTGATTGCCAGTTTTTCGGACATCGACGGCCACCAGGTGAACAGCGGCGCGCGGCGCCAGCCGCTCGGCGCGTTCAAGCTGTTCAACTTCAGCGCGAAGATCGACCCGGTGCCCACGATGCTGGTGCAGAACCACCGCCAGGTGATTCCCGACTTCTACGGTCTCACGACGTCGTTTACGCGAACCCACCTGAAGCCCGGCGCCACGATTCTCGCCGACGAAGAGGGCGCGCCCTGGGTGAAGTACGTCCATGGAGACCTGGGGAAGGGGACCTGGACCTTCTTTGGCGGTCATGATCCCGAAGATCCGCAACACCAGATCGGCGACCCGCCGACCGATCTTTCGCTGCATCCGCATTCGCCGGGCTATCGTCTGATTTTGAACAACGTGCTGTTCCCCGCTGCGAAGAAGAAAGAACTGAAGACGTGAGCGTCGAGCGCCTGACGGCGGCCGCGCGCGGTCTGCTGCACGAAGAGATCGCCGCGGCGCACGGGCGTGAAGTGTCGTTCGTCGTGCGTGCCGATCCCAACGGCACATTGGCGGATGCGCGCGTCGTGGCGCGCGGCACGATCGACGCGGTGCTCGCCCTGCCCGGCGTGGCGCAGAAGGGCGAGATGCTGCTCCATAATCATCCCAGCGGCTTTCTCGAGCCCTCGGGTGCCGACCTCCATGTCGCGGCGCGACTGCACGACGCAGGCGTCGGCTTCGGGATCGTCAACAACGACGTCTCGACGCTGTACGTCGTCGTCGAATGTCCCCGTGCGCGCACGTTGCAACGCCTCGATTCCCTCGACATCGCGAACCTGCTCACCGAGTCCGGACCGGTGGCTCGTGTGTTGGGCGCGGCGGCGTTCGAGGATCGCCCGGGCCAGCGGGACATGGCCGCCTTCATCGCCGACGTCTACAACGATGGCGGCATCGCGCTGCTCGAAGCCGGAACCGGCGTCGGCAAGTCGTTCGCCTATCTCGTGCCCGCGATCGAATGGGCGCGTCTCAACGGCGAGCGCACCGTCGTTTCGACCAACACGATCAATCTGCAGGAGCAGCTCGTCGGCAAAGACCTGCCGATTCTATCCCGCGCGTTTTCGACAGGCGATCGGACAGTCACATTCGCGCTGCTGAAGGGGTGGCGGAACTATCTCTGCCTCTCGCGGCTGGAGCAGGCGCGCGCGGGGCAGGACTCGCTGTTTGACGGCGCGCGCGGCGCCGAGCTCGAGGCGATCGCGGGCTGGGCGTCGCGGACGGCGGATGGCAGTCTGTCGGACCTCGTCGCAGAGCCTTCGAGCGATGTGTGGGACGCGGTGGCGGCCGAGTCGGATCTGTGCACGCGGCTCAAGTGCCCGCATTTCGATCGCTGCTTTGTTTTCGCGGCGCGGCGTCGCGCGGCGGAAGCCGACGTCGTGGTGGTAAATCACCACCTGCTCGCTTCGGACTTGGCGGTGCGCATCGCCTCCGACAACTGGCAGGAAGCGGCCGTGCTGCCGCCGTATCGCCGACTGGTACTCGACGAAGCGCACCATCTCGAGGACGTCGCGGCCCAGCACCTCGGCATGCAAGTGAGCATGATCGGCGTCCAACGGCTGCTCGGCCGCCTCGAGCGCAACGGTCGCGGGCTGCTTCCGACGCTGGCCGCGGAGCTCAGCAGTCATGACGACCTGCTCGGCGCGGCGAGCCGCGATCTGCTCGGGCGCACCGTCCTCGACGCGCTCGGCGCTGCCCGCCGCTGGGCCGACGAGCTGTTCGGGCGACTCGCGCGCCGGCTGGACGCCGAGCAAGGCGCCGCGCCTGTCCTGCGACTCACCGATGCGTTTGCGGGTGACGACGTGTGGCGCGAAGGACTGGACGTCGCGCTCGACAACCTCCTCATCGCGTTCAGCAAGCTGCGCGACGGCGTCGAGACGATCGCCGACCGGCTCTCGATCGACGATCCCGCTGAAATGCGCACGCGGCTCATCGGCGAGCTGCGCGGGGTCGTGCGACGGCTCGACAGCGCGGCGGAGGGACTGAAGGCGACGTTGCAGCCGGTCGGCTACCGGCCGCCCGTTGGCCCGGCCGTTCGCTGGATGGAACGTCGTGGGCGACGCACACCGAATCTCACGCTGTCCGCGGTGCCGCTCGATCTCGCGCCCGTACTGAAGGAAGCCTTGTTCGATCGCGTCGAGACGGTCATCCTGACGAGCGCCACACTGGCGGCCGGTGGCGAGTTCACGTTCCTCGAGGAGCGGCTTGGCCTGTCGCTCCCCCCCTCGCGCGTGACAGTGCGGGAGATCCTGCCCTCGCCGTTCGATTTTGGCGCGCAGTGCGTGTTTGGAATCCCAACCGACATCCCCGAGCCGCGCGACGACGAGTCGGGCCATGGCGCGGCCGTCGCGCGCGTGCTGCTCGAGCTGGCCCACGCGTCCGACGGCGGCATCTTCGCGCTGTTCACGAGCCATGGCCAACTGCGGCGCACGGCCGACGCCATCCGTGGCTCCGTGGCTGCGCGCTGGCCGCTCCTGGTGCAGGGCGAGGGGCAACGCGACCAGCTGCTGCGCCGCTTTCGCGATGCCGGGTCGGCGATTCTGCTGGGAACCGACTCGTTCTGGGAAGGTGTTGATGTCCCGGGACGGGCGCTGCGGGTGCTGATCCTTGCCAAGCTTCCCTTCAAGGTGCCAAGTGAGCCGCTAACCGCCGCGCGGCTGGAGCGTCTCACGGAGGCGGGCGTGGACGGGTTCACCCACTATCTGGTTCCACTGGCGGCCCTCAAGTTGAAACAGGGGTTCGGACGGTTAATTCGCACCAAGTCGGACGTCGGCGCCGTCGTCTTGCTGGACCGACGGGTCGTCACCAAACGTTACGGGGCGACGATGCTCGAGGGACTGCCTCCCGCCTCGAAGGCGATCGGCAACTGGCCGGACGTACGGCGCGAGCTAGAGGAATTCTTCGCCATGCATAGCTTTAGCAAATGAGTTTCAGCAAGCGCGTTGCTCTCCTGCCGACCTATCCGATGGCCGAGCTGCCGGCGATCAAGCGCCGGCTGATCGAGCAGGGCGTGGACGTCATCGATGTCGGAGCGGGGGACGCCGATTTTCCGCCGCCCGAGGTCGCGGTCAAGGCGCTAACACGCGCGCTCCAGGATCCGGCGATGAGCCGTTACGGGTTCCAGCTCGGGCTGCCGGCGTTCCGCGAGTCCGCCGCCGCGTACATGCAACGGCGTTTCGGCGTCTCGGTCGATCCGTTCAAGGAGCTGCATCCGTTGCTCGGCTCGAAGGAAGGCATCGCGCACCTTGCGACTGCGGTGCTGAATCCGGGCGACGTCGCGATCGTGCCGGTGCCAGGGTACGCGGTCTATCATGGCGGAACCGTACTCGCCGACGCTGAGCCGTATCTCTACAACCTGACGCCGCGCACCGATTTCCTGCTCGAGCTGGACGAGATTCCCAGGGATGTATTGAAGCGCACGAAGCTTGTCTATCTCAACTATCCGAACAATCCCACCGCCGCGGTTGCGCCGCGGGAGTATCTGGAACGTGTCATCGCCGCGTGTCGCAAACACGATCTCGTGCTCGCGTATGACAATCCGTACTGCGAGGTCACGTTCGACGGTTACGTCGCGCCGTCGGTTTTCGAGATCCCCGGAGCGATGGACGTCGCGGTCGAGTTTCATTCGCTCTCCAAAAGTTTCTGCATGACCGGCTGGCGGCTCGGTTGGGCGGTGGGGCGCGCCGACCGGATCGCCGCGCTCGCGCGCGTCAAGAATTACGTAGACACCGGCGCGTTCCTGGCGGTGCAGGCGGCCGGCGCCGAAGTGTTGAAGCAGGCCGAGCGCATCGCCTCCGGCTATGCGGCACAGTTCAAGGAACGGCGCGATGCGATACTGCCGGCGCTGCGCGCCAATGGATTCGAGGTCGAGACCCCGCGGGCGACGCTGTACGTGTGGATACCGTTGCCGGACGGACTCGCATCGGCTGCCTTCCAGAAGCGCGCGCTCGAGGACGTCGGTGTGGTCACGCTGCCGGGGAGTGCGTTTGGCGCGGGCGCGGAAGGATTTTTCCGCATCGCGCTGACGGTGCCAACGCCGCGACTCATCGAAGCGACGGAGCGGCTGGGAAAGGTGCTCGCCACTGTTTGATCGCGAAGTAGCGCGCTTACCGATCGGCCGAGGGTGGCTGATCACCGCGGCGATTCACGTGATCGCCGTGGTGTTGATCTTCACGGTGGACTGGCAGGCGCCGTGGCGAAAGACGACGTACGTCGTCATGGAGCCGGAGCCAGCCGGTGATTCGATCGTCTACGTGCCGGGGACTCGCGAGATCCGTGCGAAGGGTCCAACGATCCAGACGACACATCCCGAACCACCGCCACCTCCGGCCGCCCCCGCCCCCGCCCCCCCGCCGCCCGCCGCGCCATCGCCGCCTGATACCGGCGTCACGCTTCCAGCGTATGACCCGAACGCCAGCCGGGTCGCGCCCGCGCCGCAGGTCGGCGACGGCAAGCTGTGGGTCAGCCCGCGGCCGGGACTGCCGGCGGCCGTCGCGGACGCCATCTACGGCGATACGGCCGCACGGCGCTCGGCGGCGATCGACCGGCTGAAGGTGATGGTGGACTCGTTGAATCAGGTGCTCGACCAGATGCAGCGCGAGCGCCAGCGGCCCAAGTGGACGATCGGCGGCACGCCGAACAAGCCCGAGTGGGGCATCGACTCCGCTTACATCCACGTCGCCGGCATCAAGATTCCCACCATGGCGTTGGCGTTGCTCGGGAATCTCCTGCCGCAGGGCAACTTCGACGAAGACATGCGCGCCCGCCAGCTCAACGACATGCGCGCCGACCTGCTGCGCGCGGCCGACCGCGCGCAGACGCTGCAGCAATTCCGCCGCTACGTGCGCGAGCTCCGCGAGCGCAAGCAAGCCGAGCGGGATGCCGAGGAGCGGCGCCGCGCGCAGGATACCGTCAAGGCCGTACCGTAGTGCGGCTCCCGAACATCCAATTGAACTGGCTGTCTCTCGCTTTGTACCCCTGGGCTGAAGCCCGGGCTCGGCCACTACACGCGCCCTTAAAGGGCGCTCGCATTTGCCGAGCCGACCCTTCAGGGTACGGAAAACGGTCTCGACGAGCCCTCTTCGCTCTCTTTGCCATTGCGTCGGCTCTGCCGGCTCAGGACACCACGCGCACGATCCTCCGCGCCGCAACCGTGCTCGATGGCCGCGGCGGCGTGCAGCACAACGTCGACATTTTCCTCGTAGGGAACCGAATTGCGCGGATCGCGCCGCGGGGGACGGTGCCTGCGGGGACACGGGTTGTAGACCTGGGCGACCGCACGGTGCTGCCGGGACTGATCGATGCCCACGCGCATCCCGTCTGGTACTTCAATCGCAAGAACCGACTGCACACCGCGGACGACGGCGACACTCCCGCGCAGTCCACCCTCGCAGCGGCGGCGAATGCGTACGCCACGCTGATGGCGGGTTTCACCACGATTCAGAGTGTGGGATCACGCAGCGACGCAGACCTGCGTGACTGGATCGCCACGCAGGGGCTGCCGGGGCCGCGGATTGTCACCTCGCTGGACCCGCTCACCGATCGCAGCGGCGGCCCCGATTCGCTACGCGCGCTCGTGCGCCAGCGAAAAGCCCAGGGCGCGGACCTGATCAAGCTCTTCGCCTCGGCGAGCATCCGGGAGGGCGGGCAGCAGACGATGTCCGACTCGCAGCTCGTCGCGGCGTGCGGCGAAGCAAGAACGCTCGGCCTGCGCACGCTGGTGCACGCCCACAGCGCGGCCGCGGTGCGCGCCGCGACGCTCGCCGGTTGCACGCAGGTCGAGCACGGCATCTTCGTGACGCAGGACGTGCTCTCGCTGATGGCCGCGCGCGGGACGTACTTCGACCCGCAATGCGCGCTCGTGTTCCGCAATTATCTCGACAACCGCGTCCGCTACCAGGGAATCGGCAATTACACCGACTCCGGCTTCGCGGCGATGGAGCGCGCATTGTCGCTCGCGGCCGCGGACATTCGCATGGCGCTCGCGACGCCGGGGCTTAAGGTGGTTTACGGAACGGATGCGGTCGCGGGGGCGGACGGCCACAACGCCGAGGATCTGATTTGCCGGGTCGAGCGGGCGGGGGAGGCGCCGATGCACGCGATCGTGGCGGCGACATCGCTCAACGCCGAGGCGTTGGGGCTGGGGACCCTAATCGGCGCCATCGCGCCGGGGCTCGAGGCCGACATCATCGCGGTGGACGGCGACCCCTCGCGCGACATCACGGCGCTGCGGCGCGTGAGCTTCGTGATGAAGGGCGGACGGGTCGTGCGGGACGATGGAGTGACGCACTAGCGAAAGCTGCGCGGCGCCGGGGAACGGCGCCGCGCTCAGGAGTTACTGTTTCACCAGCTGGCCACGGATTTCGCCAGCTGGGTATTTCTTGGTGTGGATGTTCACGTAGGCCTTTCCAGCCCGCATGAGTGCGATGACGCTATCGGGTGGGACGGCGGCCCCGTTGGCGACTGTGCCCGTGAAGCCGACGCCGGTCGCGGTCGGTGACAGGTTCTGAACGACGCCACCAGCCGAGTCTGCGACACCACGGTGAATATGTCCGATGGTCACGCTGTCGATTGCGGTTGTGATGTCGACCTTCCAGCTGATCTCTTTTCCCAGCACCGTGATGAGCGCCTCGGCCGTGGCGGTCGACGTCACGGGCGTCGGCCGTTCATTCGCGCCGTTGAGGGTGGCCTTGTAGACCTCCAGCCCCGCCGGAATGCCCGTGTTGTTATCACTGCAGGCGGCGCCGATCAGTGAAACTGCAAACATCGCCAGTGCTCGTGATACGTGCATATCAATCCTCCTTAGATATCAAATTGCAGGTGATACCGCACAAACCCTCGGAGCCGAACCCGGCCCTCCTCTCAGACGGCTGAGGGTTATTGGACGACGACCTTCCCAATCATGAAGGGATGCGGCGTGCAGTGATACGCGAAACCTCCCGCCCCAGGGAAGGTGTGGGAGAAACGATCGCCCGGATTCAGTTGGGGAGAGTCCCACACCGCGTTGTCGGACGTCGTGGTGTGCGGCTCCTGAGGGGGCGTCTCACAGTTGACCCAGGTGACGGCCGCTCCGACCGGCACCTTTAGTGAATCCGGATGGAAGCCAAAATCGCGAATCGCCACGATGTAGTGCATCGAGTCGATGACGGTCACCGGTACCCGGCATTCCGCGGCGGCGTTGACGGTCGGCCCCGCGCCACGATCTGAGAAACAGGCGAGAACGAGGGCGCCACCGCTGATGGCGCCGAAAAACAGGGACAGGGCTTTACGCGTTGGGGTCATGGCTCACCTCACCACCACGACGGCTTTCATAAACGGGTGCGGCGTGCAGTGGAAGGCGTATGCGCCCGGCTGCGTGAACGTGTGACTCCACGATTTGCCTGGCTCGATTGCCCCGGAGTCCCACGACTTGTCGTCGGCGGTGACCGTATGGACGAGTGGGTCGTTGTTGGTCCAGGTGACCGTCGTGCCAGCGGGGATCTCGATTCGCTGGAGCCCAAACGTCATCGTCTTGATCTCGGTCTTAGTCACCGGACCCGTCACCACACCTGCCGCGCCTTCCTGCGCCGTTTCCCGCCTTTTCCCGAAGTACCGGCTCAGCGTGAACGGAATCGTGAACTCAAATCCCCCTCGGACTCGATCGATCCCGCGCGACACGCCCTGCAGGGTGGCCGTGTTCGTGTTGGTCACTTGCAGCGAGAGCGTGTGCGGCGAGTAAGGGATGGCGATCTGCAATCCGGCGCCCCAGGCGACTTCCTCGCTCGGGCGGCGATCGATCAACGTGGTCGCATCGCCCGCAAGCGCGAACCAGCGGTTTAGTCGCAGGACCGCACCGCCGCCGACCGCATACCGCGTCGTATCGCTATGGTATCCGTTCGAGAGCAACCGGCCCGCGGCGATGAGTCGCAGCGGACCGAATGCACGCGCCCCCGTCAGCTCGGCATCGAAGCTCTCGGCGGCCTGGTTGTAGCCCGCCTGGATCGCGACACCACGCTGGCCATAGCGCGCGAACCCCTCCCACTCGTTCGGGAACGCGGCTGCGACATCAGACGAGGTCGCGTAGTTGAAACCGATGAGGAGCGGAAGGGGAAGCTGATAGGCGAGGAGAAAGGTCGGCGAGTTCGTGACTTTGCGGAGCGGGGCGGCGCCCACTCCGAATCGGTGCACGAAGTTGAACTGCAGCGTGCCGCGCGCGCCCAGCCAGCCACCCGACAGGTTGGGTGACCGATCGAGAGCGGACTGGCACGAGGCTACATCAATGACTCCGACACAAAGGCATAGGGTGCAGGACAGACACACTGCGATCCTACGACGCTGTGGCAACCGAGCCTCCTCATGAGAGAGACGCCGCCTCGAGACGGCGCAGCGCCGCCTCCTTGCCGACGACCGACAGCAGCTCGTTCACAGGTTCCGACACCGTTCCTCCGGTCAGCGC
>Ga0066683_10000328_pt1 | contig 14069 bp, 14 predicted proteins | sample GraSoiAngelo_132_FD_62296 | JGI IMG/M metagenome (GOLD analysis project Ga0066683, IMG submission 62296) | Grasslands soil microbial communities from the Angelo Coastal Reserve, California, USA - 14_0929_02_40cm | ecosystem: Environmental > Terrestrial > Soil > Grasslands | place: USA... | reverse complement strand
CGAGGTACGCGAACCCGACGCCGTCGAGCAGCTCAGCGAGGCGAAGCAGCTCGGCGGTCGGCATCCGCCCGGCCAGCGGCTCCTGACTGAGCAGGCGGATCGTCGTGTCGACGAGCGCGGGCACCCGGAGAGGGTAACGCCCGCGTCGCTTGGCTCGCTATCACGGAGGAACCCCTGGTTCCCCCGTGTGCCCCCTCCTCGCAATCGAGAACTTTGGCCAATCGTTTCACGAGCCGGCCACTGGAAGCGAAATGCGCATGTTCTCCTCTCCGTTGTGAGCCTCCCGCCGGGCAAAGCCCGGCTCCGGCGGCTGGTAGGGTCGGCTCTCGCTCAGGCCCGGGAGATGTAGCGGCCTTCTCTTGGGTCGACCTTCACCCTGTCGCCCGTGTTCACGAAGAGCGGCACCTGCACGGTTGCGCCGGTCTCGAGCTTCGCGGGCTTCGTCACGTTCGAGACCGTGTCGCCCTTCACGCCCGGCTCGGTCTCGGCCACGGTCAGCTCGATCGACGAGGGCAGTTGCAGCCCCGACGGCTTCCCGTCCACGGTCAGCACCTGCACCTGCGTCGACGGCGGAATGAAGGCGAGCTCCTCGGCCACCGACGTCCGCGGGAGCGAGAACTGCTCGTACGTCTCGTCCTCCATGAAGACGACGTCGTCGCCCGAGTCGTAGAGGTACTGCGCGCTCTTGACCTCCGTGTGCATGCGCTGGAACTTCTCGCCGGCGCGGAACGTGCGGTCGACGACGGCTCCGCTGGCGAGGTTCTTCACCTTCGTGCGCACGAACGCGCCGCCCTTGCCGGGCTTCACGTGCTGGAACTCGACGATGCGCCACACGCCACCGTCGATCTCGATGTGCATGCCGTTCCTGAACTGGTTCGTGTTGACGACCTCGGCCACGACGAAAATCTAGTCGAGAGAGCGCAGATCCTTCGGGAACGTCGTCAGGACCTCGGGCTCGCCGTCCGTGACGATGACGAGGTCCTCGATCCTGATTCCGCCCAGGCCGGACAGGTAGATCCCAGGCTCGACCGTGACGACGTTGCCAGCTTCGAGCACGCTCCTCGACTCCTGCGCGAGGCGCGGGTCCTCGTGCACGACGAGGCCGACGCCGTGACCCAGGCCGTGTCCGAACGCGTGCCCGTACCCCGCGGCCTCGATCCGATCGCGCGAAGCGGAGTCGACGCCCGGCCCGGACGCGCCCGGCCGGACCGCCTTGAGCCCCGCAAGCTGGGCATCGAGGCACACCTCGTACGCGTTCTTCAGCTCGTTCGGGAGGCTTCCGGTAGCGAACGTCCGCGTGCAGTCGGAGCAATAGCCGTCGACCATGCAGCCGGCGTCGACGAGCAGCGTCTCGCCCGGCACGACCACGCGGTCGCTGAGCTCGGTGTGCGGCTTGGCCGAGTTCGGGCCGGACGCCATCGTCACTGGGAACGACACACCTTCCCCAGTCGCGTCGTGGAGGAATTGCTCGAAGCGCCAGGCGAGCTCGCGCTCGGTGCGCCCGACGACGTTTCCCTCGTCGGCGAAGCGTTCGAACGCGGTGTTCGCGATTTCCGCCCCGCGCCGGATCGCGTCGAGCTCGTCCTCGTCCTTGACCGCGCGCAGCTCCTCGACGAGCCCGTAGCGCGGGATGGGCTCGATCCCGCCCGCGTGGAGCCGCGAATAGCGCTCGAAGGTGAGCGACGTCGCCTCGAAGCCGATCTTCCCGGACAGCTCCTCGGACAGCGTCTGGAAAAGGTCGCGCTTCGCGTCGACGAGCTCGACGCCTTCGATCGCGCGAGCCGTCTCCGCGTAGCGGAAGTCGGTGTAGAGCCGGATGCGGTCGGGCTCGACGACGAGCGCCGCGTTCGAGCTGGCGAGGCCGCACAGGTAGCGGACGTTCGCCGGGTTCGAGACGAGGAGCGGCTCCTCGAGACGCTCGAGGAGCCTGTCTACCCGGCCGTTCACGTCGCCGCGCCGAGGAACTCGAGCGCCTCGCGGTACCCGACCGGGCCGCGGCCGAGGACCCGCTTCTCGGCCAGTGGCGCGATCACCGAGACGTGACGCCACTCCTCGAGGCGCTCCTCCGGGTTCGAGAGGTGCACCTCCACGATCGGCCCGGAGTAGAGCTCGAGCGCGTCGTGGATCGCGTAGCTGTAGTGGCTCCACGCTCCCGGGTTGACGATCACGCCTTCGGCCCAGTCGAGCGAGTCGTGGCAGAACTTGACGTACTCACCCTCGCTGTTCGTCTGGCGGCAGCGGACCGTGTGTCCGAGCTCGTCCGCCCACGCCTCGATCTGCTGCTCGAGCTCGTGCAGCGAGAGGCCTCCGTAGATCACGGGGTCGCGCCGCTGGAGCACGTCGAGGTTCACACCGTTGAGGACGTCCACCTTCACGAGGCCAGCCTAGTCGGCGATCAGCTCGTCGAGCGCGCGCTTGACCTCGCGCTCGGGGACAGACGTCACATAGCCGCCCTCGTCACCGAGAAGCACCAGGTTGAGCGCGCCCTTCTTGTCGCGGAGGAGTGCGTCCCAAGCGCGGTCCCGGTCGACGCGCACCGGCTCGGGCGCGAGTACCTCCTCGACGACGCCTGTCGCGCGGCCCGAAACCCGCAACGCCGCGAGTAAACCGAGCGCGACCGCGTCGCCGTGCCGCAGCGCGTAGCCCGAGCCGGCCTCGAGCGCATGGGCGAACGTATGGCCGAGGTTGAGGATCGCTCGCCGCCCCTCACGCTCGTATGGGTCGGAGAGAACGACTGCGGCCTTGAAAGCGGCGCACGCGCGGATCATCTCCTCGTCGGGAAGCGACCAGAGCTCTTCTCCGGCGAGTAATCCGGTCTTGACGACTTCAGCCATGCCCGCGCGCCGCTCCTCATCCGGAAGCGTCGCGAGCAAAGATGGATCGAGCAAGACTTGCTTTGGAAAGTGAAAGACACCGGCGAGGTTCTTCCCGTTGTCGGTGTTGATCCCCGTCTTTCCGCCAATTGCTGCGTCGACCATGCCGACGAGCGTCGTCGGTATTGCCAACCATGAGACTCCGCGAAGGTGAGTTGCGGCCACGAAGCCGGCTACGTCCGTGGTCGACCCTCCTCCGATGCCGACGATCGTGCCGTCCCGTCCTATCTTCAGCTCTCCCCAGAGACGCTGAACCACCTTCATGGTCTTCGCTTGCTCGCCGCTTGGAACCAGGTGCGTCGAAGTTCCTGGTGTCACGTGGAGCTCGTGGAGTTGGAGAACGCGTTCGTCCGCAACGATCGCGGCGCCGGCTACGGCAGGCGTAAGTCCGAGCTTCCAGCCGGCGATTCCAAGCGAGGCGAGAAGGAGCCCTTCGGTCGTGCGGCCCCAGCCGTCGGCCGTTGACTCGTAGATCTCGTCTCGCTCGGCGAAGAGCTTCGCAAACTCCTCACGATCGTGGGCCAGCGGGCGACCCGAGTCTTTGACCCGCTCCCAGGCCGTGTCGACGTCCCCCTCGACATAGGCGACGAAGGCCGTGCTCGCCAGGCGCGTCTGGGTCGCCTCTGAGAGAACTGCGCCTCCGCCGAGCGCGATGACCGCAGTCGGGCCTGCGAGCGCCTCCGCAACGACCTGCTCCTCGATCCGGCGGAAGTCGGGCTCGTTGCGCTCGAAGAGCTCCGCAATCGGGCCGAAGCGCCTCTCGATCTCCTCGTCGGTGTCGACGAACGGCCGGCTCGTCAGCCGTGCGAGCTCGCGGCCCAGCGTCGACTTGCCCGCCCCCATGAAGCCGATGAGGGCGAGGTGCTTGTCTACCGCGCCGACCACGGGATGCGCTCGAGGTAGGCGCCGTGTGCGGCGACGAAGTCTCCGATCGCGTCGCCGCCGAACTTCTCGCGGGCCGCGCGGGCGAGCTCGAAGGCAACCGACGCTTCTGCCACGACCGACAGTGCCTCGACCGCGGCCACGTCGCTTCGTTCGACGAGTGCTTCCGCCGGCTCGCCGGTCTCGAGGTCGGCGGAGCGAAGGGGGCGCATCAGCGTCGGCAGTGGTTTCATCGCCGCGCGGACGACGATCTCTTCGCCGTTCGAGACGCCGCCCTCGAGACCGCCTGCGCGATTCGTCTCGCGGTAGTAGCCCCGGTCGTCGCGGAAGATCTCGTCGTGGGCCGCTGAGCCGCGCTCACCGGCGAGGGCGAACCCGTCGCCGACCTCGACGCCCTTCACGGCCTGGATGCCCATCAGCGCCGAGGCCAGCCGCGCATCGAGGCGGTCTTCCTTCGACGCGTACGAGCCCAGACCCGGGGACACGCCTCGCGCCCGAACCTCGACCACCCCGCCGACCGTGTCGCGATCTGCCTTGGCCTCGTCCACGTTGCCCATTGCGACAACAGACCCGACGATCGCCACTCCGATCTGCTCGAGCAGCGCCTTCGCGACCGAACCGGCCGCGACCGTGACCGCGGTCTGCCGCGCGCTGGCCCGCTCGAGCGCGTTGCGCGCGTCGTCCAGCCCGTACTTGAGCGACCCGGCCAGGTCCGCATGCCCGGGCCGGGGCAGCGTGACCGGCTTCGTGCCCTTCCCGGACGGTTCGCCCTCAGGCGGCCAGGGGCTCATCCCCCACTCCCAGTTCGCATGATCACGATTTCGCACCAGAAACGCGAACGGCGTCCCGAGCGTACGGCCGTGGCGAAGGCCGGCGATGACCTCGATGCGGTCCTGCTCGAGCTTCTGGCGCGGACTGCGCCCGTAGCCCTGCTGGCGGCGTGCGAGATCCGCGTCGATCGCATCGCGGTCGAGCTCGAGCCCGGCCGGCAGGCCGCTCAGGATCCCGACCAGAGAGGGACCGTGCGACTCGCCCCCTGTTGCCAGCCGAAGCGTCACGAAGACAAGCCTACGGCGCGCCGCATCGCCTCGACGGGCGCCGCGACGCCGGTCCAGAGCTCGAACGAAGCCGCGCCCTGCGCGACCAACACCTCGAGCCCGGTGACCACCCTGGCGCCCAGCTCGCGCGCGGCGCGCGCCGTCGCGGTCTCCGGATAGGGCAGGTCGACGAGCGTCTGCCCCTCGCCCGCCTGGACGAGGACGTCGTTGCGCTCCGAGGTCGCGTTGACGATCAGGTCCGCGTCGGCGATCTCCGGCGGCCACTCGCCACTGCGCGCGAACACACGCGCCTCGGGCAGCGCCGCGCGAAAGGCGAGAGCCGCCCCGCCCGCACCGAGGACGACCGGCCTCTCGGCTGTGAGTCCGTCGAGCACGGCCGCATCCGTCGAGTGCCCGACGATCCGACCCTTCTCGAAGACGAGGGTGTTCACCGAGGAGAGGTCGGTCTCCGCCAGTGCGGCCGCCGCCTCCTTGTGCGGTGTCGTCACGTTCGCGCCGGCGAGCCCGGCCGCGCCGAGCCCACTCACCGCGGTCTCGAACTGCTCAGGCGCCACGTCACACGCGACATACGCCCAGTCGAGCCCTCGCTCGTCGAACGCTGCGTTCTGCATCTGCGGCGACAAGGACTCCGACACGGGGTGCCCGAGCAGGGCCACCACTCGCGTACGCCCCGTGATCACCCGAAGCCGTGCGCGTTCGCGTACGCCTGGAACTCCGCGGCACTCGCCGTGAAGAAGTGATGCACGTGGTCGGGCTTGCGGACGAAGTACAGGTAGTCGACCTTCGCCGGGTGCGCCGCCGCCTGCATCGAGGCGAGCCCCGGGTTCGCGATCGGCGTCGGGGGCAGCCCCTTGATGTTCGGATTGCGCGTGTTGTACGGGTTCGTGCTGTTCAGCTGGGACTCGAGCAGCGGCTCGGTGCCGGGGACGTGGAGCCCGTAGCGGGTCGTCGCGTCGATCCCTAGGTTCATTCCTGCGTGGAGCCGGTTGTAGATGACGGCCGCGACGAGTGGGCGCTCCTCGGGGGCGATCACTTCCTTCTCGACGATCGACGCGATGATCAGCACGTCATACGGGGTCAGGTTCTTCGACGTCGCATACGCCAGGTCGACCTGGTCCCAGTTCTCGTGGAACGCGTCGAGCTGCCGTTTCACGAGCTGGCGCGAGGTGGTGCGCGGCTCGAACTCGTAGGTGGACGGGAACAGGAAGCCCTCGAGCTGCCGCCGCCTGCCGTCCCCGGCGAACGTGCCCGGGAGCTTCGAGCTCGCCGTTGCCGCGAGGTAGGTCTTCGCGGAGAGCTTCGGATTGATCTTGCGCTTGCTGCGCGCGATCTGGTTCACGGCCCTGATCCGCTCTGCCATCTCGGCACGCGTGAAGCCCTCCGGGAAGATGATCCGCAGGCTCGGCGGCGCGACGATCGGCGTGGGCTTCGGTTTCGGCTTGTCGCCGACGTGGAGCACGCCTGCGATGGCGAAGCCGATCAGGCCCACGAACGCGAGCACCCCGGCCAGGAGGATCAACGCAACGGCGCGGCGCGCCAGGATCCGGGCGCGTGACGGCCGCGGCGGGCGCTCGGGCGGCTCGGGGGCCGGCCTTACGGGCGCCTGCTGCTCGACCACGTCAGGTAGCTCGACAACAGGTAAGCGGCGGCCCGGGCGTCCGTCGGGTGCGAGCCACCACTCTGTTCGGCGAGGTCAGTGGTGAATCGTTCGTCGAAGCTCTCCACGGGCACGTCGAGAGTCTTGCGGAGGCGTGAGACGAACTCGTCGGTCTCGAGAGCCTGCTGACCCGCCTCGCCGCGCATGGTCAGCGGCTTACCCACGACGACGAGGTCCGCCTCTTGTTGACGGACGAGCTCCGCGAGCTGCGCCAACCCGTTGTCCGTCCCGGCTCGCTCGACGACGCCGACGGGGCGTGCCACGGTGCCCGTCGCATCGGAGACGGCCACCCCCGTGCGCGCGGAGCCGTAGTCGAGGGCCAGCACCTTCACGACCCGAGCGTGGACGTCAGCTCGCTCCTACCGATCTCGTACGCCTCCGCGAGCCCGTCCGGGTTCTTGCCGCCCGCTTCCGCGAGGTTCGGTCGCCCGCCGCCGCCTCCGCCGATCTTCTTCGCCGCCTCCTTGACGATCGCGACGGCATCTGCGCCCTGCTCGACCTTCGAGGCGTCGATGTTGACGACGAGGTAGGCGCGGCCGTCGTCGACCGAGCCGAGGAGCACTGCGTCGGCCCGCCTGGACTGCCGGAGCTGGTCGGAGAGGTCGCGAAGCTCGGAGCCCTTCACCGACTTCACTTCGGCCGTGACGATCCCGTTCGACTCGTCCAGCACCTTCACGTCCGCCGCGGCGGCAGCCTTCTCCTGCTTCGCGCCCTGCTTGCGGAGCCGCTCGGTCTCGCGCCGCAGCTCTTCCGCCTCGAGCTCCTTCCCGTGCAGGAACGCGTACGCCTCGCCGGCGGTCAGCGCCTCGATTCTGCGCGCGCCCGAGCCGACGGAGCTCTCCGACGTGATCACGAACGGCCCGATCTCGGCCGTCCACCGGACGTGCGTGCCGCCGCAGAGCTCACGCGAAAAGCCGGGGATCTCGACGAGGCGAACCTCGGCGCCGTACTTCTCGCCGAAGAGCATCATCGCGCCGAGCTTCTTGGCCTCGTCGATCGGCGTCACGAACGCGTGCACGGGCAGGTTCTCGAAGACCTTCTCGTTGACGCGACGCTCGACCTCCTTCCGCTCCTCCTGCGAGAGGGCGTGCCCGTGGGTGAAGTCGAAGCGCAGCTTGTCCGGCCGTACCGCCGAGCCCGCCTGGCGGACGTGGTCGCCGAGCACGTCCTGCAAAGCCTTGTGCAGGAGATGCGTGGCCGTGTGGTTCGCCATCGTCGGGAAGCGGGCCTTCCAGTCGACGACGGCGCGCACGCGGTCGCCCTCGGCGAAGCCCTCCCCCTCGAAGGTGAGGATCTGGTCGTCGCCGAGCCGGTCGGCCGCACGCAGGATCGCCCTCGCGCTGGTCCCCTCGTGCTCGATGTAGCCCTGGTCCGTGACCTGGCCCCCTCCCTCGGGGTAGAAGGGCGACTCGAAGAGCTTCGCCTGGAACGTGCGCCCATCGAGCTGCCGGTGGGCCGAGACCGCCGTGAGCACGTCGAGCTTCTCGTAGCCGACGAAGTCAGTCGGCGGGCCGCCGAGGTCCGCAACGACGCGGACGTCGGTCGAGCGCGAGACCTCGCGGTGCTCGGCCATGAGGCGCGAGAACTCGTCCTCGTCGACCTGGAGGCCGCGCTCTGCGGCGAGCTCACGGGTCAGCTCGAACGGGAAGCCGTACGTGGCGGCGAGCGTGAAGGCGTCCTCGCCGCTGATCGAGCCGCGGGCCGCGACGTCCTCGAAGAGCTTGAGGCCCCGCTCGAGTGTCTGCGAGAAGCGTTCCTCCTCTGCCTTCAGCGTCTCGCGGATGAGCTCGCGATTCTCGCCGAGCTCTGGATACCACAGGCCGATCTGCTCGACGACGATGTCCGAGATCCGCCAGAGGTCGGTGAGCCCGATCGTGCGCGCCTGCTGGACGGCGCGGCGGATGATGCGGCGCAGGACGTAGCCACGCCCTTCGTTCGAGGGCGTGACGCCGTCGCCGACGAGGAACGTCATCCCGCGACCGTGGTCGGCGAGGATGCGGTGCGCCTTCGTGGCGGCCTCGGAGTCCCCGTAAGCGACGCCGCTCTCCCCGGCGATCCAGCTCATGATCTCCTGGTAGCCGTCGGTGTCGTACGTCGCGATGACGTCCTGGAGGATCGTGGCTGCGCGCTCGAGGCCCATCCCCGTGTCGACGTTTTGCTTCGGGAGCGGCGTCACAGTCCCGTCTTCGTGCAGCTCGTACTCCATGAAGACGAGGTTCCAGAACTCGAGGAAGCGCTCGCATTCGCAGCCGGGGGCGCACTCGGTCCGGCCGCAGCCGATCTCCTCGCCGCGGTCGTAGAAGAGCTCGGTGTCGGGCCCGCAGGGCCCGGGGCCGCCGACCGACCAGAAGTTGTGCGAGCGGTCGAGCCGGACGATCCGCTCCGGCGGCATGCCCTTCGCCTCCCAAAACCGAATCGCCTCCTCGTCCTCGCCCAGCCCGAGCTCGGGGTCGCCGGCGAAGACCGTGACCCAGAACTTGTCCGGGTCGACCTGCATCCGGTCGAAGACGAACTCCCAGGCGAAGTCGATCGCGCCTTCCTTGAAGTACTCGCCGAACGAGAAGTTGCCGAGCATCTCGAAGAAGGTCAGGTGGAACGTGTCGAGCCCGACCTCGTCGATGTCGGGCGTGCGGAAGACCTTCTGCACCGTCGTGAGGAGCGGCGCCGGCGGCTGTTCGCGGCCGAGGAAGTAGGGCATCAGCGGTTGCATGCCCGCGCTGTTGAGCAGGGTCGAGCGGTCCCAGTCGGGCGGGACGAGCGAGCCGGAGGGGTGGCGCTTGTGACCCTTTGACTCGAAGTACGAGAGGAAACCCTCTCGGAGCTCGGCGCTCGTGCGCATGCGTGTGATTGTACGAGTCGCACTTTCGGCGCATTCGCGTTTCACACATGTGTGAATTTCGCGATTACGATCGCACCGGGGAGGAGGTGGACAGTGCCTTATGAGAAGGGCCTGTTCAGCTGGCGGCGCGGCGCTTGGACGCGGGCTCGTCCTCCTCGGTCTCGATCTCCTCGCGGATCCGCTCGAGCGCCCGCCGGATCAGCCGCGATACGTGCATCTGCGAGATCCCGACCTGCTGCGCGATCTGCGACTGCGTCAATCCCTTGAAGAAGCGCAGGTGGAGGATCAGCCGCTCGCGCTCGTCCAGCGCCCGGAACCCGGGCGCGAGCATCGCGCGATCCTCGGACACCTCGTACTGCGGCTCTTCCTCCCCGAGCGACTCCAGCGGGTCGAGCTCGCCCTCCTCGTCCTGGCCGCCCCCGGTCGAAAGCGACACCGAGCTATACGCCCGCCCACTCTCGAGCGCCTCGACGACGAGCTCCTCCTCGACCCCCGCGGCCTTGGCCAGCTCCGGGATCGTCGGCGAGCGCCCGAGCTCGACCGTCTGTTCCTCGATCAGCTTCGAAAGCTGGACGTTGAGCTCCTGGAGCCCGCGCGGGACGCGCACCGACCAGCCCTTGTCGCGGAAGTGGCGCTTGATCTCGCCGATGATGTTCGGCGTCGCGTACGTGGTCAGCTCGACGCCGCGGTCGACGTCGAAGCGGTCGATCGCCTTGATCAGCCCGATCGCCCCGATCTGGACGAGGTCGTCGAGCTGCTCGCCCCGGTACGCGTAGCGCCGGGCGAGCGAGCGGACGAGCGACATGTACTGCTCGATCAGCTGGTCGCGGGCTGCGAGATCGCCGTCCGCGTGGTAGCGCCGCAGCAGGGCTCGGTCGTCGACGTCGGTCACACCTGTGTCCTCGCGGCAGCCTTGGTCAGCTTCAGCCAGTCGCCGCCCTCGTCCGTCTCGAGCTCCGCATGATCGACGAGCGTGTCGAGAATGCGTCGCAGGCCGACGTCCTCTCCTCCGTCCGCGGCGAGCTCGAGCCGCACGCCCTCGCCCATCGGCCCGACGAGCGCTTCGATCTGGCCGTCCTCCACGCGGAGCCTGACCTGCACAGTGTCGGCCCGTACCCGTTCGAGCGCAGTCTCGAGCGCGAGCTGAAGGTCCTCGAGATGCTCGATCGTGATGTTGAGCCGGATGCCGAGCCCGCCCAGCACGAGATACGCGACGCCGTACAGAGCACGGTCGCGCGGGATGGTCAGCGTGATCTCGTCAGGCGGCGTCACGGGGTGCTTCCGGTGATATGCCCAGCACCGACGACAACGTCACCTTCGTAGAGAACGGCCGTTTGGCCGGCGGCGACTCCGAACGCGGCTTCGTCGAGCCTGAGGCGGAACCCGTCGGCAGTCGCTTCGACGTCGGCGGCGACGACCGGCGACCGGTAGCGGAGCTTTGCATCGCCGCGCGTGACCGAGACGAAGAGTCGCCCGGCCGCGGTCACCTCACGTCGCGCGAGTGAGGCTCGAGGACCGACGACGACGGTGTTGGTCGCGGGGTCGCTGCCGACCGCATAGGCCGGCTCGCCCGTCGAGACACCGAGGCCGCGTCGCTGCCCCGGAGTGAAGCGCCAGAAGCCGAGGTGGGTGCCGACCGTCTCTCCGTTCGCGTCGACGACGCGGCCCTTTCGGCCGGGGAGCCCGTTCCGCTCGAGGAAGTCGCGATAGTCACCTCCGCCGAGGAAGCAGGCCTCCTGGCTCTCGGCACGGCGAGCGACCGCCAGTCGGGCCCGCAGCGCTTCCGCACGGGTCTCCTCCTTCGTCTGATCACCGAGTGGGAACCAGATCCGCTCGAGGTGGCGCGGATCGAGCCGCGCGAGCATGTACGACTGATCCTTGTGCGGGTCGGCCGCGCGCGCGAGGAGCGAGCGGCCTCGGTGCTCGACGATCCGCGCGTAGTGCCCCGTTGCCAGCCGGGCGGCCCCGGCGCGGCGCGCGAATGCGAGCAGGTGCGCGAACCGGAAGCTGCCGTTGCAGCGCGTGCACGGATTCGGCGTTTCCCCACGGGCGTAGGCGTCCACGAACGGCTCCACGATCGCGGCGCGGAACGCCTCGCGGGCATCGAGCGTCACGTGCGGCACGCCGAGCCTGTGACACGTCTCGCGCGCGGCAATCACGGCCTCGGGCGAGCAGCACGCTCGCTCCGATGCCGGCGCCTCGGGGTCGATCCAGAGCCGGAGCGTGACACCGATCGCCACCGGCCCCGCCCGGAGCAGCGCCACGGCGCTGTCGACCCCGCCGCTCATCGCGACAGCGATGCGCGCAGGGTCGGCGTCGGCCCGGAACACGGGGCCGATCGCGTTCGCGAGCGCGTCCACGACGAGCCGCTCCCCCGGCACAGCGGCCGCCTCGAGCAGCGACAGACCAGCCAACGGAACGTCGAGCCCGTCCGCGTCGGCGTCCACGATCCGGTCGCCGTCGAGGACGAGGCGCACGCACGCCCAGTCGCCCCCGCGAGTCGCGTCTCCCGCTACCTCGATCATCGAAGTCAGGCTAGCCGAGCAGCGTAAGTGCCCCACCCTGCCGATGAAGCCCCGCCGCATTGCGAACCTGGACGAGCCAGGTGGGTGCCCTGCCGCCTAGGCCGAACGCCTAGCCGGACTCGGGCTCCCTATGCAGTGATGTTGGTTCAACATTGTGCGACGAGGCCACGCACAGGGTCGAGCACGGCTCCCACTATACGGCTAGCGCGCGTAGCTCCAGCGAACGGTCACCGGCCGCTCGATCCCGAGGTTCTGCGCGAGCGCGGGCGTCAGCCCGAAGCGTGTGCCGCCCGGGCCCGGCCCGGTTCCGATCACCAGCGTCAGGACGTCCTGATCGCCGTAGCCGACGTAGATCCTCGCGCCGCACGGCAGCACCGGATCCGCGATGCCCATCGTCTCCTGCTCGAGCCGAACGCCGCAGGCCGTGGTCGTGCCCTCGAGGTCGGCCCGCAAGGGCGCCGCGCGGGCCTGGTACCAGTTACCGACCCGCGCCGGGAGCTTCGGCCCGGAGGACGAGTCCCGGAACCGCGACGCGATCGCGAGCCCTACCAGAGCCGCGAGGAGGAGAACCGCCACCGCCGCGATTCCCCGCTGTGCACCCGAGGGAGTGAGCCTCACGCGTCACTGTCGTCCTCGGCCGCCTCTTGGCGCCGCTGATACGGACCGAAGAAGATCCAGCGGCGCCTCGGCCGAGGTTGCAGCGGGTCCAAGCGATGGGCGGCTCGCCGTTCTTCGAGCTTGGCGAACGCGATCTCCCCCTCTGCCTCGGCCGGAGCAGGCTCTTCCTTGGCGGGAGCCTCCTCCTCGGCCGGCTTCGCTTCCTCCGGCTCTTCGGGGGCGGGGGGCGTGAGGGCGGTTTCTTCCTCGGGAGGAGGCGGCGCCGGCGGAGGCGGAGTGGGCGGAGGTGGCGGCGGAAGCGCTGGAGCGTCGTCGACCGCCATCTCGTTCACAGACGCGCCCGCCAGGGCCGGCTCGAACCCGCGCATGATCGCCGCCTGAAACTGCCGCCACGCGAAGTACTCGATCAACGAGACCAGGATCCAGCCGACAAGCATCACGACGACGACCAGCAACGGATCGAGGTCGGCGAGGCCGACGACGAGGGCGAGCAGGACGAGGAAGCCCGCTTCGAGCACGAATCTCGGCCCAGGTGCCGTCGGCATCGTCGGAAGATTAATCCCCGGCCGTCGTTTTCGTCTCGGGCTTCAGTTGGATCCCGAGCTCATCGAGCTGCGCCGTCGGCACCTCGCTCGGGGCGCCGCTCATCGGGTCGAACCCGGCCTGGTTCTTCGGGAAGGCGACGGTGTCCCGCAGATTCGGCTCGCCCGCGAGCACCATCAGCATCCGGTCGATCCCGAACGCGATCCCGCCGTGCGGCGGAGCGCCCATGCTCAGCGCCTCGAGCAGGAAGCCGAAGCGCGACTTCTGCTCTTCCGGCGAGATGCGCAGGATGTCGAAGACCTTCGCCTGGAGCTCCGACTCGTGGATCCGGAGCGACCCGCCCCCGAGCTCCTCCCCGTTGCCGATGAGGTCGTAGGCGACGGCGATCGCGCGGCCCGGGTCCTTGTCGAGCATCGGCTCGGAACCGGGCGTGGGCCGGGTGAACGGATGGTGCACGGCAGTCCAGCCGTTCTCCTCCTCCGACCAGTGGAACATCGGGAAGTCCGTGACCCAGACCCAGCGGAACCCTTCCTCGTCGACCAGCCCGAGCTCGGCGCCGAGTCGCGAGCGCAGCGCACCGAGCACGCGGGCGACCTGGTCCGGCTCGTCCGCGCCGAAGAGCACGGTCGAGCCCGGATCGGCGCGAAACGCAGCGAGCTCCTCTTCGGACAGGAACTTCGCGATCGGCGACCGCGGTTCTCCGTCCTCGCCGTAGACGATGTACGCGAGCCCCTTCGCGCCCCATTCCGCCGCGAACTCCTCGAGACGCTCGAGGTCTGCCCTCGAGTACTCCTGCGGAACGGTCAGGTACCGAACCGCCGGCGCATCGGCGAAGACCTTGAACTGCGAGCCGCGCGTGAGCTCCGTCGCGTCCTCGATCTCGAGCCCGAAGCGCAGGTCGGGCTTGTCCGTCCCGTAGCGGAGCATCGACTCGGCGTACGTCAGCCGCAGGAACGGGATCTCGAGCTCGACCCCGATCGTCTCGCGCCAGATCGCCTGCACCATCTCCTCCATCAGGGCCATAATCAGCTCGACGTCCGGGAAGGCCATCTCGACGTCGAGCTGCGTCAGCTC
>Ga0066683_10000326_pt1 | contig 14073 bp, 15 predicted proteins | sample GraSoiAngelo_132_FD_62296 | JGI IMG/M metagenome (GOLD analysis project Ga0066683, IMG submission 62296) | Grasslands soil microbial communities from the Angelo Coastal Reserve, California, USA - 14_0929_02_40cm | ecosystem: Environmental > Terrestrial > Soil > Grasslands | place: USA... | reverse complement strand
GGTACGGTCACGTCGGCGAGACGCTCGATGGCGTGCGCGTAGGCGAGCGCGTGACCCACTGACGTGTCGCCGGAGATCGACTCGGCGAGAAACAATCCATGACGCCACGGCAGCCGCTCGAAGCGCTTCTCCGTTCCCTTGTGGACGTAGAACAGTCGAAGCTGCAGGTACAAGACAGGTTCGCCGGCCACGCCGAACCGGAAATGCCCGGGCTCGATGATGCCCGCGTGGACGGGCCCCACGGGCACCTGGAACACGCCCTCGCCGGTGACGGGCCGGAACGGGTGGAAATCACCCGACACCCGAGGCACCGTACGGTCGTCCGGAAAGTCCTTGCGGAGCGCCCAGGCGTGGTCTGGCCAGTCATCGTGGAGCGCGACGCGGGCGGGGTTCGGATGCCCCCCGGGCGCGAGACCGAAGAAATCCATCACCTCGCGTTCGAACCAGTTGGCCGCGGGATGCTTTGCCGCGATGGACGCGTATGTGGGCTGGGCCGGATCGACCGGCGCGGCGATATGGAGGAAGGTCCGCAGGTTCCCGATTGACCACACGTGGTGCACGAGGAAGCAGCCGCTGGTGTTGCGCTCGTCACTCGCGAACAGCGACATCAGCCGTGCGTTCAGACCGAGCGCCGCTCTGTCGGCGAGCACCGGCAGCGCCTCCGCGTCGGTCTCCAGAACCAATTCTCCGGCGCGCCGCTCGCGGACGAACCAATCCGGCACGCCGAGTGCGGTGGCCACCGTCGCGATGACGGACGTCATGCGCCCCCCCACACCACCTGTGTCGCGGCGCGGATGAGCGCCACGAGCGGGCCGGGGAGGTAGAAAGCCGACACGATCGCCAGGATCGCCGCCAGGATCGCGGCCCCCATTCCCAGATCGAAGCGTTCGGGCACCGGCACGCGCCTGTCGGCCTGATGGCGCGGCGGTCCGAGCACGAGTCGTCCCACCTGAAATGCGAAGCCGCAGAAGAGCACGACGAGCGCGGCCAGGAAGATCGACGTGGCTGTCGCGTGTGAACCGAGGAAGCCGGCTCTCAGAATCGTCATTTCGCTGAAGAAGAGGCCGAACGGAGGCGAGCCGGTGATCATCAGCGCCGCGATCACGAAGAGTGCGCTGGCGACCGGCGCCCGGTTGAACGTGCCGCCCTGCATCCGCTTGAAGTCGGAGGAGCTGTGAAGCTGCGCAAGCGTGCCTGCGGAAAAGAACGCCACCGGTTTTGCCAGGGAATGATAGGTCATGTGCAGCAGCGCCCCCAGGACACCCGCCTCGCCGCCGATCCCGATGCCCACGGCCATGATGCCGACGTGCTCGATGCTCGAATAGGCCAGCAGCCGCTTCAGATTCCACTGGATCAGGATGAACGGCACGGCGATGAGCACGGACAGCAGACCGAGCTTCAACAGCAAGTCACCGGAGAATTCAGGGCCGAGCGACGCCTTCGAGATCAAGTGGATCCTCAGAATGCAATACAAGGCGCCGTTCAGCATGCCGACGGCCATCAGCACGCCGGCCGGCGACGGCGCTTCGCGATACGCGTCGGGCTTCCACGTGTGCATCGGCGCCAGACCCGCCTTGGTACCGTATCCGATCAACGCAAACACCACGCCGAGCCGCAGGGTGAAGGGATGCAGTTCCGGCGCGACTTGCATGAAGCGCGTCCAATTGAGGGCAGTCATGCCCTCTCCAAGGTGCCGCTGTCCCGCGGCGAACAACAAGACCGTGCCCAGGAGCGCGAACCCGAGGCCCAGGCTGCCAAGCATCAGGAATTTCCAACCCGCCTCGAGCGAGGTGTCCCGGTCGTGGAACGTAATGAGAAACACCGACGCCAGCGTCGTCAGTTCGACGGCGATCCACAGGATACCCAGATTGTTCGACACGGCGACGAGGAGCATGGCGAACACAAACGCCGGTATCAGAAAGTGGAACTCGAGGCGCATCCGCGGCGTGACCAATTGACGTGCCTCATTACGCCGCAAATATCCGGTGCCGTAGGTGGCGGACAGCAGACCGACGAATCCGCAGAGCACGAGCACCAGCGCCGACAGCCCGTCCACTCGCAGCGCGTCCGCGAAAGCCGCTGGGACGTGGCCCCCAAGGAACTGGTCCGCCGTTGCCATGCACAGGCCAAACGTGAGCGCGAGGCCGCCGATCAGGGCCGCCTCGTGGAATTTGCGCGGGCCGCCCAAGGCTCCAATCGCGGCCGTGACGAGCGGAACACCGAGTGTCCAGACGAGGAGGTTCACGCGCGCCGCTAACCTTTCAGCTTGGAGAGACGGCTGATGTCCATCGATTCGAACCGGTCGACGATTCGACGGACGAGGATGCCCAGCATGAGGACGGCCAGAATCACGTCGAACGCGATCCCCAGCTCCACGACGAGCGGCATGCCGGATGTGACGCCGACGGCCACCAGAAACACGGCATTCTCCACCGTCAGCAGCGCGAGGATCTGCGTGATCGCCCTCTTCCGCGTCACCATCAGAAACAGCCCGATCAACAACATCGAGAGGGCCACGCCGACGAGGTGATGGCTCACGCCCTGGGAGCTTTCAGCAAATCCTGTACTGACCCGGTACCCGACGACCGTCAGCCCCAGACACACCAGCAGTGAAGCAGGAACGTTCAGGAACGGCTCAATTTCACGGTGGATCCCGATCCGGTCGATCACGCGCATCAGAAACCACGGGATCAGCACCGCCTTCAGCGCCACCGTGACCGCCGCCGTCACGAACAGCTCGTATCGCGCTGCCGAAACCGCGATGACGGCCGACCCGATCCCCAGGAGCAGCGCCTGAAGCCCGTATAACCGGATCGTCGTGAACAGCGCGTTCTGGCCGACCATGAGATACGCGCTCACCAACATACCGGCGGCACACAGGATCAAGACGTCACTCGTGGTCATACCCCATTCTTCGAGCTTTCGTGAAACGCCGTTTCATCCGGTGAGAAAACCGGGGTCACAGCAAACGACCTCACAGGAATCGGATCGCAAGGGCCAGAAATGCAAAGCCCAGCGAGATGGACACGAGCTCGGGGACGCGGAACAGACGCAGTTTGGCGTTCGTGCTCTCGGCGATCGTCACGGCGATCGCCAGCAGGAAGACTTTGCCGGCCCACGCCAGAAGGGCCACGAAGATCGCACCTGGCGAGGCGCTCGTCGCGATGCCCATGGGCAGAAAGAAGTCGACGAGCAACGTCAAGTACAACAGCTCCTTCAGCGCGGAGGCCCATTCGACGAGCGCGAGGTCCGGCCCGGCGTACTCCAGGACCATCGCCTCGTGGATCATCGTCAACTCGAGGTGCGTCGCCGGGTTGTCCACGGGAATGCGGCCTGTCTCGGCGATCACGATGATGAAGAGCCCGGCAAACGCGAGGAGATCGGCCGGATGGACTGTGGCGCCGTGTTGCAGCACGTTCCTGACCAGCCCGCCGAGGTTCAAGGATCCGGCGGCGAGCGCGGAGGTGAACAGCCCCAGCATCAGGGCAGGCTCGGCAAGCGCGGCAATCGTCATGTCGCGACTCGCGCCCATGCCGCCGAATGGGCTCCCCGTGTCCAGCGCGGCCGTGGCGAGCGCGAAGCGGCCGAGCGCGAGCGTCCCCACGAGCAGCAGGATTCCGCCGGCCGCTTCGAGCGGCGCCGCCGCGATCAGAACGGGAACCAGCATCGTGGCGGCGACGGCCGCCGCGAAATAAACGCGGGGGCCTGCCGCGTACACCCATGACGCCGTCTCGGATCGGACCGGCTCCTTGCCGAGAAGCTTCGCCAGGTCGTAGTATCCCTGGAGCAGCGGCGGCCCCTGGCGATTCTGGAGCCTTGCCTTCATTCTCCTGATGCCCGCTTTCAGCAGCGGCGCCACGGCGAGCATGCCTGCGACCTGCAGCATCGCCAGACCGATCGTGGGGAGCGCATCAGAGATGGCTGGCGTCACGTCCTACCTCCCGGCAACTCACCCTCTCCACCAGACAAGGAGCACCATGGTGACGACCAGGATCATCACGTAGGCAAGGTAGGCATGGAGGCTGCCGGCCTGCAGCACTCTCATGCCGTCGGCCATCCGCAACACCCTGCGCACCAGCGGACCATACACGTAGCGTTCAAAGGTCGGTTCGATCTCGGAGTGGTAGCGCACCTCCTGCGGAAAATACGGCGAGACCTCCGCCAGGGCCTCGACCTGCCGCGTCGGCCGATACACAGCCCGGAAGATCATCATCAGCGGCTTGGAAAACGCTGTCGCCGTATATTCTGTGCGTGCCGACAGCTCGCCGCCGCAGCCCCATGTCGGCACGCGGCGCGGCCTTCTGGAGCGCGAGGCTTTCAGGCGAGCGAGCGCTTCACCGCCCGGCTGAAAGCCTCGCACTCCTTCTCCCTGGTCCGCAGAGATGTTCTGCTCGGCGCGCTCCGCGCGCTCCGCGGCACGTTGAAATCCTCGCGCTCCGATGGCCGCGAGCACTCCAGCCACGGCCGCCCCGCCCAGCAGGGCCGTGCCGAGCACCACTGGAGCGACGTGGTCGAATGCGCGGAACCCGGAGATCATTCCCAGCCCGCCCGACACCATGTCCGCGCGTGGCTGCAACCCGGGCAACGACGTCATTACGCCCTCGAGCACGCGCAAGACGAGGCCCGGGAAGAGGCCCAGGCCGACGCACAGCGCCGCCAGAAACGCTTGCGGCGCCAGCATCACTAACGGCGCCTCATGCGCCTCGGCGGCCTCTCGACTCCGCGGCAACGCCAGGAAACTGATGCCGAACGCCTTCACGAAACACGCCGCGGCAAGCGCGGTCGTGAGCGCCAACAGCGCGCCGCCGACCGGAAACAGGAAGTGAACAAGCGGCTGCGTGGAACTTCGGAACCCGTACAAAAGGGCCTGGAAAGTGAGCCACTCGCTCGCAAAGCCGTTCAGGGGCGGCAGGCCGGAAATCGCCATCGCGGCGATGAGGAAGAACAACCCGGTCCACGGCATGCGTCGCAGCAGCCCGCCGAAGCGCTCGATCTGCCGCGTGCCGGTGGCCGTCACGACGTCTCCGGCCCCGAGGAACAGCAGCCCCTTGAACACCGCGTGATTCAACACGTGGTAGAGGCTCGCCGCGATGCCGATCGATGCGACGTCACTGCGCCCGTACGCCAGGGCCATCATTCCGGCGCCAAGACCGAGCAGGATGATCCCGATGTTCTCGATGCTGGAATACGCAAGGAGCCGCTTGAGATCGTGCTGCATGAGCGCATACAGGACGCCGAGCAGCGCCGAGAGCCCTCCCAGCGCCAGAACGATCACGCCCCACGAGAGCCTGGGCACGCCCAGACCGAACGCACAGACGCGGACGATTCCGTAGATGCCGGTCTTGATCACCACGCCGGACATCAGCGCCGAAATACTGGTCGGCGCCGCCGGGTGGGCATCCGGCAGCCACACGTGGAGCGGGATGACGCCCGCCTTCACGCCGAACCCGAGGACGAAAAGCGCGAACAGCCCGTCACGGACGGGCCCGACGGCGACGCCCGACAACAGCGTCGAAAACGACAGCGATGCCGACGCGACCGACAGCGTCATGAACCCGGCGATCAGACAGCCGGTGCCGACGTGCGACATGACCAGGTACAGGTAGGCGGCGCGACGGCTGGCGGGCTCTTCATGTTCGGTCGCCACGAGCGCCGCCATGGCCAGCGTCATCAGTTCCCAGCCAAACAGGAAGGTGATCACATCGCCCGCCACGAACACGATCTCGACGGCGCCCAGCAGCGCGTTGAACGCGACGCCCAGGAAGACTGATCTGCGGTTGAAATGCGGCTGCCCGACGTATCCAACGCTGAAGATCGCGATCGGGACCGCGAGCAGCGAAAGGACCGCGAGGAACCACGCCGCCAGCCCGTCCACTGTGTAGGTGAGAGCGAACTGCGACGCTTCGTGGACGAGCAGGACGCCGTGCACCGGCGATCCCGCCTGCAACACAGCCGCGGCCGTCATCCCGGTGACAATCGAGGCGATCGCGGATCCGAGGAACGCCAGCTGGCGGGCCGCGTTGGTCCGCCGCACCGCCAGCAGCGTCACCGCGCTGATCCCGATCCGGAGCGCAAGCGCCGCGGGCAGACCGCCTGCCGGCCCGAGCGGCATCATCCAGCGTGAATCTCGAAAAGGTGCCGCGCGGTTTCGATCCGCATCCCGCGCGGGGCTTTCTGCGCCGCGTCCATAAAAGTCAGGCTCCTTTCGGCGGCCGGGTCATCCACGGATGCCCTGCGGGCACGGATGCCGAGAACCACTATATATCCATTGAGTTTTCAGATCAGCGGGTCCATTCACGGCGTCTTTTCCGGCTGTCGAATCTCGGTGCCCGCTTTGTGCGTGCGGCGCATTCGCCCATCGCCGCACGACTGACTGTCAGGTGATGACGACTCATGATTTATGCATCACATCAGATCCTGATCGCGATGGTCCCCAAGCGGTTTCTGGCTCCCATCACGAATCCCCTCGGACCGACTCCAACTGCCGGAATTCCTTGAACGGCAGCTGGCAATCCTGCTTGCGCAGGAAGCTCAAGAACCGCTTGTGACGACAGAGAGCGATTCGGTCCCGACGGCGGCGCGAAGCTCGCCGCGGTCGCCGACAGCGAGCTCGGTCTTCGATCCGATCGACACGCGGATCGACTGATGTCGAGCACTCGCACAGGGACGGAAGCGTTCAGTTCGCGCCCGGTCACCAACGGATTCCCGGCCCCGACGATCGCCGAGAACGCGTCATCCTCGCGTCTGAGAAGGTCGGCGTCGGTGGCCACGCGCCGGGCGAAGGCTTGCTGTTCGGGCGGGTGGGTGCCGCAGCGTCAAGGTTGAAGCAGCCGGATGACGGCCGCATTCAGGCAATCGGTGAAGGGAGAGGGATTCGCGTGGATGGTAGCATGCGTCAACCTTCATGCCTCAGCTCCCCGTCCCACGCGATCGCGCGCTGTATGCCGATGTTGTCGGCGGCGTGACGACGTTCTTCACGATGGCCTACATCGTGTTCGTCAATCCCAGCATTCTCGCCACCCGCGGGACCGGCATGCCGTTCTCCGGCGCGTTGACCGCGACCGTGCTCATTGCCAGCAGCATGACGCTGCTGATGGGCCTTTACGCGCGCCTGCCGTTCGCCGTGGCTCCCGGCATGGGCCTCAACGCCTTCTTCGCGTTCACGATCGTTCTGCAGGACAAGGTGCCCTGGCAGACGGCGCTCGGCATGGTCTTCTGGGCCGGCGTGCTGTTCCTCGTCGTGTCGGCCACGCCCTTGCGGGAGCACATCGCGCTGGCGATCCCTCCGCCGCTTCGGTCCGCCGCATCAGCGGGCATCGGGCTGCTGCTCACGTTCATCGGCCTGCGAAACGCCGGGCTCATCGTCGGTGATCCGTCCACGCTGGTGCGCATGGGCGCGCTCGACCACCGTGCGGTGTTCCTGCTGCTGGGCATCCTCGTCGCGGCGGCGCTGATGCGCCGGAGCAACCCGCTGGCGTTCCTGGCGGCCATTTTCTCGGCGACCGCGCTCGCCTGGACGCTCGGGTACGCGAAGCCGCCGGACACGCTGGCCAGCGCGCCGGACGTTTCCTCGGTGTTCCTGGCGCTCGACATCCGAGGCGCGCTCAGGCTCGGTCTGCTGCCGGCGACGCTCGCGATCCTTTTCACCGACCTGTTCGATTCGCTTTCGACCTTCATCGGCGTGGCCAGCGCGGCCGGCCTCACCGACCCCGACGGCCGTCCGATCAACCTGCGTCGCGGCCTCATCGTCGACGCGGTGGCGACGCTCGGCTCCGGCCTGGCGGGCACGTCGCCGGGAACCGCGTATGTGGAAAGCATCGCGGGGATTCGCATGGGCGCTCGCACGGGCCGCGCCTCGGTGGTGACGGCGCTCTGCTTCATGCCGTGCTTTTTCCTCGGACCGCTGGCCGCGGCCGTCCCCGGCTACGCGACGGCGGCCGTGCTCGTCCTGGTCGGCGTGTCGATGTTCCAGTCCATTTCGACGATCGAGTTCTCGTCGCTCGAGGACGCGCTGCCCGCGTTCGTCACGGTGGTGCTGATTCCGCTCACGCTCTCCATCACCCAGGGCATCCTCTGGGGATTCCTCCTGCACACGCTGCTCTATGCCGTGGCGGGACGATGGCGGGAGGTCGGTCTGACGCTCTGGCTGCTCTCTGCCCTGTCGGCGGGACTTCTCCTGCTCGGACACTGAGCGGATCGGCGACAGCCGACCGGCTCGCGCTGATTACACCATTCCACCCTATCTGATATACCATGGTGTAATCATGCCTCTGAACATCAAGAACGCCGCAGTGGAGCGCCTCGCCGCCGAAGTGGCCCGTCTGACGGGCGAGTCCAAGACCGAAGCGATCCGACGGGCGCTCGATGAGCGGCGGCGGCGGCTCAAAGGCCTGTCGGCCGAACGGCGTCGTGCGCGCGTCCTGCGATTCCTCGAAAAGAAAGTGTGGCCGACGCTGCCCGCCGGCGAGCGCGGCCGCCGGCTCACACGCGCCGAGGAAGACGACATCCTGGGCTACGGACCCTCTGGCGTATGACACTCGACTCGTCGGCGCTCATCGCGATTCTGTTCTCGGAGCACGGGCATCTCGACCTCATCGACCGGATCCTCGTCGCCGAGAGCGTGCGCGTGGCGGCGCCCACGCTGGTCGAGGCGAGCATGGTCCTCGCTGGTCGTCGTCGGACGAAGGCGGTGGGTGAGGTGGAGGCTTTGGTGCAGGAGCTGGGCGTCACCGTGGTGCCGTTCGGCGAACGCGAATGGCACGCGGCGGTCGCCGCCTTCCTCCGCTTCGGCCGCGGCCGCCACGCGGCGGCGCTCAACTTCGGCGACTGTCTGGCCTACGCCGCCGCCGTCGTCGCCAACGATTCCCTGCTGTTTGTCGGCGTCGACTTCGGACTGACCGATGTCAGGGCCGCCTGAGCGAGTCGGTGGCTGCGCGAAGTCGTCGACATACAACGTGACGTCACGCGACACGCCGCGCCTCAGATTCGATTCGCGGCCTGATCCGATCGCGCAGCGCGCCGCGAGTCACGAGATCGACGCGCACGCCGAGAGTGTCCTCGAGGAGGAACTTCTAACGCGTCACGGGAAGAGCAACGAGCGCGTCCACGACGCCCCACGCCGCTCGTACAGGATGCGGTCGTGGAGCCTGTTCGGATCGCGCGTCCAGAACTCAATCGATTGCGGCACAAGGCGGAAACCGGTCCAGAACGGCGGGCGCGAAACCGTGGCGCCCTCGAACCGATCGCGGGCCTCACGGACGCGCTGATCGAGCACGGCGCGCGACTCGAGCACCTCGCTTTGCATGGAGGCCCACGCGCCGATCTGGAATTCGCGTGGACGCGTGGCGAAATACGCGTCGGCCTCGGTATCCGACGCGCGCTCGACGCGACCCTCGACGCACACCTGTTTGTCGGGCGGCCAGTAGAAGGTCAGCGCGGCGTAGGGATTCGCCTCCAGCGCGCGTGCCTTACGGCTTCCGAGGTTCGTGTAGAACACGAACCCGCGCTCGTCGGCCGCCTTCAGCAGGACGTAGCGCCCTGACGGACGCCCGTCGGCGTCGACGGTCGACAACACCATCGCGTCGGGTTCGGAACCCCGCCGCGCCGCCTGCTCGAACAGGTCCGAGAACAGCCTGATCGGATCCTCGGACATCGCCCCATTCGTCATCGCGTCTCACTCCGCACGGATCACGTCAGCAGCATCTTAATCTCGGAAGGCGCTCGAGTGGACGGAGGTAGCGCAGGCCTGTGAGACATGCCATGTTCAACGCAGAGCACGCAGAGATCGCCGAGAATACCCAAGGTTTTTCTCATGCGGTCTCTGCGGTCTCGGCGGTTTATAGTGAGTTTCTTCAGACGCGCTTCAGCCTTTCAGAGACCGAGTGAATCAACCAGTCTGATAAACTAGTTGTCATGGACGCTGAGGATATCGGAGCCTTCGAAGCCAAGACGCGGCTCTCCGAGTTGCTGGACAAGGTGAGTCGCGGGCACGTGTATCGCATCACCAAGCGCGGGAAACCCGTCGCCGAGCTGCGGCCGCTCTCTGCGGGCCCCGGCCGCGCCATGTTTGGCGCCGATCGCGGCCGCATCGCCATGCGCGACGATTTCGAGGCGCCGCTCGACGATTTGAAGGCCTACCGGTGAGGCTGCTGCTCGACACGCACGCGCTGCTCTGGTTCCAGGCCGGCGACCGTCGGCTCAGCCGGGCGGCGAGACGGGCCATCGAGGCAGACGGAGCGGAGATGGTCGTGAGCGCGGCAACGGTCTGGGAGATGGCGATCAAGGCCAGCCTGGGCCGGCTGCGGCTGTCGGACCCGGTCGATGCGTACGTGACGGAGAAAATCACACAGGGCTACCGCATGCTCCCGGTATCGTGGGCGCACGCGGCGAAGGTGGAGGGCCTGCCCTGGCACCATCGCGATCCTTTCGATCGCCTGCTGGCGGCGCAGGCGCTGTCGGAGAGATTCCCTCTGGTGACGCGCGATCGCGTGTTCCGTAAGTACGGTGTCGAGGTCGTGTGGTGAGCTCCCCGCCCTGACCGCTGCCTGGGCTGATGGTGTAGTACCCAAGCACAACGGTCGGCGTCTTCGGCCCAACCGCGACAAACGTTTTCGCGCCGCCACTCTCATTGTTCTGTCGGGCGTAAATGACGATCTGGCGTAAGCGAGCGGTAACGCCTACCGGACGACAGGGTTGGTCGAATCGCGCTGCCAGTCCTGCCACGAGCCGACGTACACCCGAGCGGGCAACCCGGACGCGAGCGCCGCCCAGTACATCAGGCTGGCGCGCATGCCGACCGCGCAGTAGGTGACGACCAGCTGCCCCGGCTTGACTCCGGCTTGCGTGAAGAGTGCGCGCAGCTCGTCCGGTCCCTTGAACTTCAAGCTGCGCTCGTCCGCGAACAGATCCGGCCACCTGACGAGCGTTGCGCCCGGCAGATGGCCTGAGTTCCATTCGCCGGTGGTCCGCACGTCGAGCAGGCGAACCTCCGGCGACTCGAGGCGGCTCTTGACCCATGCCGCGTCGACGGCGACGTCCGGCGCCGGCCGCACGGTGATGTGACCGCTGCCTGCGTGCGGCGGCGTCGTCGACACGGGACGCCCCTCGGACCGCCACAGCTCGAGGCTGCCATCGAGCATGGAGACGTCGGCCGCGTGGCCCACTGACGCCAACGCCATGTACACCCATCCGGTCGTCATCGGACTGTCGCCGTAGAGGATCACGCGAGCGCCGTCGGTGACCCCGGCCTTCGCGAGGACGGCCGCGAGCGGCTCCGGCGGCAGAAGGACGTGACCGGAGCCGAGCGTGTCCATATGCTCGAGGAACCGCGCCCCCGGAATGTGCCCGCGGTTGTACCGCCCTTCATCGCCGGTGACCACGATTCGGACGTTCGGATCGTCGAGGTGCCGCTGCAGCCACTCCGTGGACACGAGAGGACCGGGACCGGAAGCCGCAGTCGCCTGTGCAGCGGCGGCAGCCGGGAGCAGAAGTGTCGCGATCGTTCCAAAAACGAACAGGCGCAGCATGCCGTGACCTCCAGACCGTGGGCGATTCTTCCTGTAGACGATCTGCAGGTGAAGATGGTTCGGCTCACTTAGAGCTTCCCCAACGTGCTCCCTGGTGCCGCCTCATGCGGCGTGCAGCCAGATCACCGCGGCGATTCCCGCGATGCCCAGGAGCGTTGCGAGCAGGACGCCGCCGATGACGAATCGGATCCATTTCTGATACGGCACGCCGGCGGCGAGGAGCACCGCCATCAGCGGACCGTTGGTGGGCCAGATCAGCTCGGCCAGCCCACCGCCCGTCTGATACGCCAGCACCGGCACCTGTCGCGACAGGCCCAGCAGATCCGCCAGCGGCGCGAACAGCGGCATCGTCAGCACCGCCTGACCGCTGACGCTGGGCACGACCAGGTGCACCAGTCCGTGAACCGGAATCTGCAGCAGCGCGGCGGTGACGGGCGGCATGTGCGCCAGCGGCGTCGCGAGCCCGTAGAGAATCGTGTCGACCACGCGGCCGTCCTCGAGCACCAGCGAGATGCTGCGCGCCACGCCGATCATGATCGCGGCCGATACCATGCTTGCCGCCCCTTCGAGATACGCCGAGACGGTCTTCGTGAGACCCAATCCGCCGACGAGGCCCGCGATGAGAGCGGCCAGCAGGAAGGCGCCTGACAGCTCGTTGAATCCCCAGTCGAGCCGCAGCGCGCCGTACACGTAAGCCACCATCGGCGCGAGCGCGATCGCGAGAATCAGGACGTGTTTCGCCGGCAGCGTGCGTGCGTCCACACGGGTCGTCCCGGCCGGGCTCACGCGATTCCTCGCGGCGTACCGGATCGTCCACGCGATCCACATAACGAGAGCGGCAACACACATGGCGAGCCGCAGCGCGCCTCCGGCGATCGGAGGCAGCTCGGCCAGCTTGAGGGCGATGCCCGCTTGAAATGGATTCGTCGGCCCGAACGCGCTGCCGATCATCGCCGCGCCCGTGCTCATCGCGACGACGACGACAGCGTCGACGCCGAGGCCCTGACCGAGGACGAGGAGGACAGGCACGAGCGGGATGATTTCTTCCTGCATGTTCTCGAGGGCGCCCATCGCGGCGAAGAACAGGCAGATGACCGGAATCGCCCACAGTCCCCGGCGTCTGAAGCGCGCGACGAGCATCGCGACAAGCGCCGGCAGCGTGCCGAGGCGATCGACGACCACCCAGGCGCCGCCGACGAAGAGGACGACGGCAATCACCTCTCCGGCGGCGACGAAGCCGCGCGGGACGGCGGTGGCCGCCGCGAGCAGGCCGACCGGCGCGCGCGGGACGGGGTGGTACGTGCCGGCGACGACGATCCGACGGCCGGTGGTGGGATCGTCGCGGCGGTCAAACGCACCGGACGGCAGGATCCAGGTCAGCGCTGCTGCGGCTGCAACGCCGGCAAGCAGGAGGATGAGCGGATGCGGCAGTTCGATCTTCGAGAACGCCATTCGAGTACCGGCGACCCTGAAAGGGTCGCCCTACACAGGTGGTGCAGATGTTGGTGCAGGGCGACTCTTTCGGGGTCGCCGCAAATCGGACGCCGCCATCGGAACCCCGCAGACCGTATGTCCGTTGCGGGGTGAGCGTCAACATCGAAGCGCTGTCGTCAAGGTGATGAAGGTGAGAAAATGCGTGCGCGGGAGTGTCCGGCCGTTTTTGACATCACAGATTCCGTTACGACCTTTCAGGCGAGCGAGCGGATATTCCTGGTAGTGTCAGGCTCCAGACGGACCCGTTTGTCGCTGGGCCGTGAGCTTCACAGGAGGTCAAGAGATCAGGAGTTCTGCTATTCTTCAAGAGAGAGCCTCCTGACCTCCTGACCTCTTGTTCACATCCCCGACGCCTCAGCGGCGTGTAGCACATGAGATGAACCATGTGCTACATTTGCGCCGTGAAGCCCTACGTACACGCCCGCGTCGGGAAGGCCGATCGAGCGCTGTTGGACACTCTGAAGCGCGCCACTGGTCGCACGGAATCAGAGTTGGTTCGCCGCGGCCTGCGCCTGGTCGCGAAGGAGCTCGGCGGGCGGCCCAGCGCGCGCGATCTTGCCGGGCCGAGTGTGGGCAAGTTCACGCGCGGACCGCGGGATCTCTCCATGAACACGCGACATCTCGAAGGATTCGGCGAATGAACCGGCCCGGTGTGCTGCTGGACACCGGGCCACTGGTCGCGCTGTTGTCGAAGAACGACGCCGGGCACGCGCGCGCGGAGCGATTGTTCGCCGACTGCGAGCCGCCGCTCCGATGTTGCGAGGCCGTGGTCGCCGAAGCGTGTTTTCTCATGAGGAAAGTCGATCCGGCCGGGCCAGCCGAGGTTGTCGCGCTTGGACGAAAGGGGGTGTATGAGATCTCATTTGCGCTCGATGAGCACTGGGCGAACATCGAGGTGTTGCTTCGGAAGTATGCGAATCGCCCGATTGCCGTCGCAGATGCGTGCCTGATCAGGTGCGCCGAAATGCATGAAGAGCCGCGAGTGTTGACGTTCGACTCGGATTTCCAGGTCTATCGATGGAGCCGTAACCGGAAGTTCCGCGTCCTCGGCTAG
>Ga0066683_10000313_pt1 | contig 14165 bp, 13 predicted proteins | sample GraSoiAngelo_132_FD_62296 | JGI IMG/M metagenome (GOLD analysis project Ga0066683, IMG submission 62296) | Grasslands soil microbial communities from the Angelo Coastal Reserve, California, USA - 14_0929_02_40cm | ecosystem: Environmental > Terrestrial > Soil > Grasslands | place: USA... | reverse complement strand
AAGGTCGTGACGGTCCTGTTCGCCGATGTCACGGGATCGACGGCGCTCGGCGAACGGCTCGATCCTGAGCGCTTCCGGGAGGTGATGCAGTCGTACGGCAGCGCGATGCGCGAGGAGATCGAAGCGGAGGGCGGAACGGTCGAGAAGTTCATCGGCGACGCGGTGATGGCGGCGTTCGGCGTGCCGGCCGCACACGAGGACGATCCCGAGCGCGCGCTCCGGGCCGCCCTCCGCATGATGCGTCGCCTCGAGGAACTGAACAGTGACCTCGAGCGAAGGCACGACGTGACGCTCCAGATCCGTGTCGGGGTGAACACCGGCGAGGTCCTGGCGGCCACGAGCCCCGGACCTGGTGAGGCGATGGTGACCGGTGACGCGGTGAACGCGGCCGCCAGGCTGCAGGGTGTCGCGGACCCGGGAACGATCTTCGTCTCACAACGGACCGCCGACGCAGTCCGGGGCTTCTCGTTCGACGATCGAGGGCTCCACGAGCTGAAGGGCAAACGCGATCGGGTACGGGCCTTCCGACTGGTCGAGGAGACGGGCCTCGGATCGCGGGGGGTCCCCGGTCTCTCCGCGCCCATGGTGGGGCGCAACACCGAGTTCGAGGTGCTGCGGAGCGTGTACGAGCGGGTGGTCGCTGAACGTCGGCCGCATCTCGTAACGCTCTACGGTGACGCGGGCGTCGGGAAGTCGCGGCTCACCGGCGAGTTCCTCGCGTGGGCCGAGGCGAGGGAGCCGCCCCCGCTCGTCCTGCGTGGCCGGTGCCTGCCCTATGGCGACGGCATCACGTACTGGCCGCTCGCCGAGATCCTGAAGGGTCACGCGGGGATCCTCGACTCTGATCCACCTGAGCTCGCCGTCGAGAAGGTCCGGAAGACCGGTCGCGACCTCCTGACCCAGGAGGTCGCGACCGACCCCACCCGCTCGACGGCCGCCCTCGCGTACACGGTGGGGCTCGAAGATCCCGAGGTGTCCTTCGCCGACGCGGGGCCACGCGAGGTTCGTGATGAGCTCCACGCCGCGTGGCGCTCGTTCTTCACGGCCCTTTCCCTCTCGGGGCCCGTCACCGTGGTGATCGAGGACATCCACTGGGCCGACCCCGTCTTGCTCGATCTGCTCGACGAACTGGCGGAACAGGTCGAAGGCCCGGTGCTCTTCCTGTGCCCGTCGCGCCCGGACCTCACGGCGAAACGACCTAGCTGGGGCGGGGGACGCAGGAACATGTCCTCCCTGGCCTTGGATCCGCTCTCGAGCGACGAGGCTGAGCGACTGGTGCGGCTGCTGCTGACCGTCGACGACCTCCCCTCGTCGGTCCATGGGAGGATCCTCGAACGGGCAGAGGGGAACCCGTTCTTCCTCGAGGAGATCGTCCGACGGCTGATCGACGGCGGTCTCCTCCGGCACGAGGCGGACCGCTGGAGAGCCACCTCGGGGATCGAAGACGTGGAGATCCCCGACACGGTGCAAGCGGTCCTCGCCTCACGCATCGATCTTCTGGATGCGGGTGACAAGCGACTGCTGCAGGCGGCCTCCGTGGTAGGCCGCGTGTTCTGGACGGGCCCGATCACCGAACTGACCGACGTGTCAGGGGCCGACGCGAGCGACGCCTTGCGTCGATTGGAGGAACGCGAGCTGGTCTCGTCGCGAGCGGGCTCGACGTTGTCCGGCCAGCGCGAGTACATCTTCAAGCACGTGCTGACGCGCGACGTCGCGTACGAATCGCTCCCCCGCCGAGATCGCGCCGACGCGCATTCGAACGTGGCCGCGTGGCTCGAACGGACGGCCGGGGAGCGCGCCGGTGAGTTCGCGGAGCTATTGGCCTATCACTACGCGACGGCGGTCGGACTCTCCGGGGAAACGGGCGGCGAGCCGAACGACGACCTCCGCTCGGCGGCCGTCCGGTGGTTGCTTCGCGCGTCGGCGACCGCTCGTCTCCGACTGGTGCCGCGCAAGGCCGCCCGCCTGGCCGAAGACGCGCTCGTGTTGGCCTCCGGCGATCTGGAGCGGACGGACGCGCTGGAGTCACTCGGGGAAGCGTTCCTGGTCGCCTTCACCGGTGACCTCGCGTGGCGGTACTTCCGCGAAGCTGCGCTCGTGCGTGACGCAGCCCGGCCGCCGGACGCTCGGCGCGTTGCCTACCTGGCCGCCCGGGCGTCCGAGATCGCGGTCCGTTGGCCCGGCTCGATGCGTGGGGGGACCCCACCCGAAGCGGACGTCCGCGCGATGTTGGATCTTGCCGCGACGAACCTCCCTGAGGGTGATAGCGAAGAGCGGGTTCGGGTGCTCGGGCTCCGCGCCTCGTGGCCGTTCGCCTTCCCCGATGAAACGCTGACGGACGACCAGCTCGGGTCGTTCGCGAACGCGGGCAGGGAAGCCGCCGGGATCGCGATCCGGCTCGGAAGACCTGACCTGGCCTCGTTCGCGCTCGATAACGCGCAAGGCGCTTGGTCCTCGGTCGGGAACTACCGGGAAGCGATCTCGCTCTGGCACGAGCGCGCGGCGATCATGGGCGGGGTCACCGACGTCGTCGAGATCGGTGACTTCTACGGCATGGGCTCGTGGGGGTATTACGAGACCGGGCGCTACCCGCGAGCCCTGGAGGTCAGCGATCAAGGCCTCGCAGCGGTCGCCGGGAGGGGCCCCAACGTCGAGATCCATGTCCGTGCATGGCGGTGCGTGACGTTCTGCCGCCTCGGGTCGTGGGACGCCGCGCTGGAGGAGTTCCGGCTCCTCCGCGAGCTGCTGGACGATCGTCGTGATGAGCCGCCGTACTTCGCGGCGCACGCGTTCGGGACGGCGGCGCTGATCCACGACGCCCGAGGCGATGTCGTCGAGAGCGACCGACTGTCGGGCCTTCTCTCCACCCTCGAGCGCACGACGTCCGGCAGGCTCTACCCCTTCCTGCTGCGATACATCGTTCGGACCGGGGATCTCGCGCGGGCTCGCTCGTTGGAGCGACCCACCAACTGGGCGGTCCACAAGGGCGACGCGCTCGAGGCCGAGAGCGAGCTCGTCGCCGCGACCGACGCCTGGGATGGTGTCGGCGCGCGCGTCGAGGGCATGCGCACGCACGCGGAGAAGACCGACGCGCAGAGCGTCTTCGCGTTCGCCGATCGTCTGGAGGGGCGGGCGGCGTCCGCCGCAGGCGACGACGCCCGCGCCGAAGCTTCGCTCCGAGCGGCGATCGAACGGTTCGACCGCCTCGGGACGCCGTGGGAGCGCGCCCTCACCGAGGTCGATCTCGCCGGCGCACTGGGACGCCAAGGTCGCGGGGACGAGGCTCGAGCGATCATCGAGCCTGCGGTCGCGACGTTCGAGGGGCTCCACGCCACCAAGGACCTGGCGGTCGCCCGCCAGGTCCTTGACCGGACCTGAGGCGCTTACGCGCGAAGCTCCCGGCGGACCCCGAAGGCCAACACGATCTGACCGATCCCGCGGAACAGCGCCATGAACCCCACCCAGACGAGGATCAACTGGGCCCGCGCCGGGTAGTAGCGCTGCGACGCCCAGATGCCCAGCAACAGCAAGAGGATCCCGGTCACGAGCCCGAGTCCCCAGAGCGGGTTCACGTCCCGAGACATCGTGGCCCGGATGATCTCCAGCGTCCCCATGAAAACCAGCAAGAACCCAAGCACCGAGGCGAGGGCGAAGAACGTGTCGTACGGGCGGACGAAGCCGTACAGCGCACCGAGCAAGAACAGGAGCCCCATGAGCCAGTGCAGCCACCTCCACTCGTCGACCATGCTGGCCGTGACGAACTCATTGATCGTGGCGAACACGAACAGCGCGCCGATCAGGAATCCGACGGTCGCGACCGAGGTCAGAGGGTCCGTTTGGAACCGGAGGACGATGACCGCGATGATCATCCATGCGATACCGGTGATCAGGAAGACCCACCAAGGGAAATCGACCATGGGACCGGTTCCGCTGCGCGCTTCCATCTGCTCCATCAACAGCCCCCTCTTCGTCGGTGCCTGCTACGCGGTGCGCTCGTGCCGCTCGCCGCGCTTCTTGGCGGCGTGCTGCTCACGCGGGATGAGCGTCGGGTTGACGCCGGTCAGGACCACGTCGCGATCGACGAGGCACCGCGTCACGTCCTCGCGGGAGGGCAGCTCGTACATCACGTTGAGCAGGACCTCCTCCATGATCGCCCGGAGTCCGCGGGCACCCGTCCCGCGCTGGATCGCTTGCTCGGCGATCGCCCTCATCGCGTCGTCGGTGAATTCGAGCTCGACCCCGTCGAACTCGAAGAACTTCATGTACTGGCGCACGAGCGCGTTCTTCGGCTTGGTCAAGATGTCGACGAGCGCGTCCTCATCGAGGTTGTTGACGTGGGTCAGTACCGGCAACCTTCCGACGAACTCGGGGATCAAGCCGTACTTCAACAGGTCTTCGGGGAGCACCTGACCGAACAGCTCACCAAGATCCTTGTCTTCACGCGACACGATCTCTGCCCCGAAGCCGACGCCCTTTCGGCCGATCCGGCTCTCGATGATCTTGTCGAGCCCCGCGAACGCGCCGCCGCAGATGAACAGGATGTTCGTCGTGTCGATCTGGATGAACTCCTGGTGGGGATGCTTGCGGCCTCCCTGGGGCGGAACGCTCGCCGTCGTTCCTTCGAGGATCTTCAGGAGCGCTTGCTGGACCCCCTCGCCGCTCACGTCGCGCGTGATGGACGGGTTCTCGGACTTGCGGGCGATCTTGTCGATCTCATCGATGTAGATGATCCCGGTCTCGGCCTTCTTCACGTCGTAGTCGGCGGCCTGGATCAACTTCAGCAGGATGTTCTCGACGTCCTCACCGACGTACCCGGCCTCGGTGAGCGCCGTGGCATCGGCGATCGCGAACGGGACGTTGAGCAGGCGAGCCAGCGTCTGCGCGAGATACGTCTTGCCGCACCCGGTGGGCCCGAGGGTCAGGATGTTCGACTTCTGCAGCTCGACGTCCTGATCCTTCGCCCCGACCTGGATCCGCTTGTAGTGGTTGTACACGGCGACGGACAGGACCTTCTTCGCGTGCTCCTGTCCCACCACGTACTCGTCGAGGAACGAGTAGATCTCCGCCGGCTTCGGGAGCTCGTCGAGCTTCAGCTCGGCGGTCTCGGAGAGCTCCTCCTCGATGATCTCGTTGCACAGATCGATGCACTCGTCGCAGATGTACACGCCGGGACCCGCGATCAGCTTCTTCACCTGCTTCTGGCTCTTCCCGCAGAACGAGCACTTCAGCAGGTCCGAGTCCCCGAACTTCGCCATCGGCTTCCTCTCCGAACGAACGACCGAGCCATCAGCCCGGTCGTGGCGCGGATATTACGCCCCGTTGGGGCTCGTTGCTGCTAACTCCGGTGTGATCCCTCGGCGCGTGATGATCTCGTCGAGGATGCCGTACTCGAGCGCCTCATCCGCGGTGAGGATGAAGTCGCGGTCCGTGTCCTTCTCGACCTTCTCGAGCGGCTGACCCGTGTGCTTCGCGATCAGGCTGTCGAGGAGCTTGCGGAGACGGATCATCTCTCGCGCCTGGATCTCGATGTCGACCGCCTGGCCCTGCGCCCCACCGTGCGGCTGGTGGAGCAGGATCCGCGCGTTCGGCAACGCGAAGCGCTTGCCCTTCGAGCCGGCGAGTGCGAGCACCGCGGCTGCGGACGCCGCGAGACCCATCACGATGGTGCTCACATCCGGCTTGATGTACTGCATCGTGTCGTAGATCGCGAGCAACGCGCTCACGTCACCACCCGGAGAGTTGATGTACAGGTTGATGTCCTTGTCCGGATCCTCGGACTCCAGGTGGAGCAGCTGCGCCATGATGAGGTTCCCGACGGCGTCGTCGATCGGTGTCCCCAGGAAGACGATCCGGTCCTTCAGCAAGCGCGAGTAGATGTCGAACGAGCGTTCCCCGCGGCTGGTCTGCTCGACCACCACCGGTACGAGGTAATCCTGTATGGGCTCCATCAGTCGGTCTCCTTCGGCTCCTCGGCTGGTTCCGCGGGCGTCGCGTTCACAGCCTCGGGGCTCTCGTCGGCGATATCGGCGTCTCGGACGAGGATGTCGAGCGCCTTCGTACGGATGATATCCCCGGCCAGCGTGACGATCTGGCCGGTCCGGTCGAGCTGTTTGGCCAGCTCCTTCGGGTCGCGGTCGTATGCCTGTGCGAGGGAGCCGATCTCGGCGCCCAGCTCGTCCGCCGTCACCTCGATCCCCTCGGACCGGGCGACGGCCTCGAGCACGAGGTCGGCCTTGATCGCGCGGACGGCATGGTCCCTGCTGTCGTCGTGGAGCCGGTCGCGGTCCCACCCCTGGATCTCGAGCATCTGATCGAGCGTGAGCCCGTACCTGCCGGCGTTCTCCTCCGCATGATGCACCCGGTGCGTGGTCTCGTCTTCGATCAAGGAGTCGGGGAGATCCACGTCCACGGTGTCCACCATGGCTTGGAGGACCCGGTCGCGGATCACGCCTTCGACCTCGCGCTCCTTCACCTCACGGACCTTCTCACGGAGGTCGGCGCGGAGCGCGTCCATCGTGTCGAACTCCGACGCCGTCTTCGCGAAGGCGTCGTCAGTATCCGGAAGCTTCAGCGCCTTGACGTCTTTCACGAGCACCTGGAACGAGGCGAGGCCCGCGAGATCCTCCCCGACCCGGTCGGCCTCGAGCGTGTCGTCGAAGCGAAGGATGTCGCCGGGCTTCGTGCCGCTCAGCTCAGCGTCCAGACGCGCCCCGAACTCCCCCGAGCCGATCGCGTAGAGGTAGTCCTCACGCGTGAAACGCTCGACCTCGGTGCCGCCCTTCGTGACCGTGATGTTCACGGTCACGAAGTCGCCGTCGAGCGCGGCACGCTCGACGGGCTCGAGCTCGGCGAACTGTCGACGCAACCGTTCGATCCACGAGTCGACCTCTTCATCGGAGACCTCCGTGGACGGCCTCGTAGCGTGGACGCCCTTGTAGTCGTCTTCGCTCAGCTCGAGGCGCGGACGGACCTCGACGATGGCGGTGAAGATGAAGGGTTTGCCGGGCTCCAGCTGTTCCACATCGACCTCGGGGTCACCGATCGGAGCAAGATCTTCGTCGCTGACCGCTGTTCGGAAATACGTTGGCACGGAAGCGTTGACGAATTCCTCGAGGACCACGTCGTGGCCGACCTGCGCGTCGATGATGGGCTTGGGCGCCTTGCCGGGACGGAACCCGGGGATCTTCACCTCACGGGCTATCGCGCGGTAGGTCTTGTCGAGATCCTTGTCGAACTGGTCGGACGGCACCTCGATCGTGAGCTTCACGGTGTGCTCCGCGGTGCGTTCGACGGTCGTCTGCATGGCCGTGACCAAGGCTACCGGAGATCCCAGGTCACGACCGTTGTGACCTGCAGGTAGGCTGCGCCGGGTGTTCGAGCACGAGCGAGCCTCAGCGATCGGATGGGCCGACCGCGCCGCCGAGATCGCGATGGGGTTATTCCGCGGCGACGGTCTCGAGGTCCGCCACAAGGCGGACATGACCCTCGTGACGCAGGCGGATACGTCGGTCGAGCGGATGCTCCGCGAACAGATCGAGGCGGCCTTCCCCGACGACGCGATCCTCGGCGAGGAGGAGGGAGGGACCCACGATCCGTCGGGACGGGTGTGGATCGTGGACCCGATCGACGGGACCGCGAACTTCGCCCGCGGCGTGCAGGTGTGGGCGACGCTGATCGCGCTGCAGATCGACGGCCAGGGCGTCCTCGGTGTCGTCAACGCCCCCGCGCTGGGTGAGCGGTACGTCGCGGTCCGAGGCGAGGGTGCGACGTTGAACGGCACCCCGATCCGCGTGAGCGACGTCGCCGAGGTCGGGGACGCTCACATGCTGTTCCAGGAGCTCGATACCCTGCTCGCGGGGCCCTATTCCGCTGCGACGCAAGCCTTGATCGCCGACTGCTGGCGTCCGCGCGGGTTCGGCGACTTCTGGGCGCACATGCTCGTGGCGCGAGGCTCGGCCGAAGCGATGCTGGAGCCCCGGCTGGCAACATGGGACCTGGCAGCGCCCCAGGTCGTGGTCGAGGAGGCGGGCGGCCGGTGCACGACCTTCGAGGGCGGACCGCTCGGGCATGAGCGGAGCATGCTCGCGACCAACGGGCTCCTGCATGACGCGCTTTTGGCGCGGCTCGCTGGCCCGTGACCTCAGAGCCGGAACCACTCGCCCGCATCGGCCGGGACGTTCGCCAGCACGGCGTTCGCTGCCGCGACGTCCTGCACGCCGACCCCAGTGAGGTCGATCACCGTCAGCTGATCGCCGTCCGTTCGCCCGGGCTCCGTCCCCGCGCAGATCCTCCCGAGCTCGACCGCGCGATCCGCCAGCTCGGGTGCGTGTTGCAGCTCGCCCAGCCGGAGGCTCTGCTCGAGCGCGTCGACCACGACCAGGTCGGCAGCTCGGAGCAGCTCGGGATCGAGCTCCTGCTTGCCCGTCCCGTCCGACCCCACGGCCGTCACGTGGGCGCCCGGATGCACGTGGTCGGCCATGAGGATCGGCTCCCGCGAGGCCGTACAGGTGATGACGACGTCGGCGGCGCGCGCGGCCTCCGCGACGGTGGCGGTCACGATGCCGCCGACGTCGGAGGCCGCGCGCGCCGCCCGCTCGGGGTCGCGGCCCCAAACCCGGATCTCGCGCACCTCTGGCCGGATGACCCGGAGCGCTTCGACCTGCTTTCGCGCTTGGACGCCGGTGCCGATCACGGCCACGACGTCCACGCGCTCCGGCGCCAACCATCGTGCCGCGACCCCGCCGGCCGCCCCGGTCCGCTGGTCCGTCACGAACCCACCGTCAAGCAAGAACGCGACGGGTGCGCCGGTCCTCCCGTCGAAGACCATCACCAGCCCGTCGAGCGCCGGCGGGTCGACGCCGGAGAAACCGCTCGACACCTTCACCGCGTAGGCCGAAGCGCCGTGCAGATGCCCCGCCTTGACGTGGATCTCGCCCCGGGCCTCGGGAACGTTGAGATGGATCACGTCCGGGAGCTCGGCCGAGCCGCCGGAGTACGCGACGAACGAGGCCTCGACCGCATCGATGCAGGCCGGCATCGGGAGCGCGGCACGGACGTCGTCTTCCCGCAGGATCCGAACGCTGGGCGTCATCGCTGCAGGAGCCTCGCGCGCCGCGAGCCCTCGGGTCAACCCGGCCGGACTTGGCGGCCCTGACCGGTCGCGCTAGCGTCACCCCATGACGCACATCGACGCCTTCGAGATGGAGCGCTACCAGTCGCTCTACTGGCACCTCGTCGACTACGACCTTTCGGAATCCGGCGTCACGCCGCTGACGATCCGTGAGCTGTTGGGGCCGGATGCCGACCCCGAGTTCTTCCTCCAGCAGGCCCTCGGCTATCCGTTGTCCGAAGGGTCGTACGAGACCCGCGCGAACATCGCCCAGTGGTACCCGGGATGCGCGCCGGAGAACGTCACGCTCATGAACGGCGGATCCGAGGCCAACCTGCTCTCGCTCTGGTCCCTCCTGGGACCCCGCGACCGGCTCGCCTTCATGCTCCCCAACTACTGCCAGGGTCTCGGGCTCGGTCCGTTCTTCGGCGATGGCGTCGACACCTTCAAGCTGAAGCTCCGCGGCGGGCGGTGGTCACTGGACGTCGAGGGCCTCGACCGGGCCGTCGGTAAGCGAACGTCCGTGATCATGGTGTGTAACCCGAACAACCCGACCGGGGCTGTCCTCACCGAGGGCGAGATGCAGGCCGTGATCGACGTCGCCGCCCGGGCGGGCGCCTGGATCGTCGCCGACGAGATCTACCGCGGCGCCGAGCTGGAGACCGACGTCGCCTCGCCGACGTTCTGGGGACGCTACGACAAGGTGGTCGTCACGTCGGGGTTGTCGAAGGCCTTCGCGATGCCGGGGCTGCGCGTCGGGTGGGCCGTGGCGCCCGAGGATACGATCGCGAAGATCTGGGCACGCCACGACTACACGACGCTCACCCCGGGGATCGTGGGCGACCGGCTGGCCGGGGTCACGATGCGGCCCGACGTCCGCGAGACCGTTCTCGCTCGGACGCGGTCGATCGTGCGTGCGAACGTCCCCCGGCTCGAGGCATGGGTCGAGGCCCATCCTTACTTCCGCTACGTGCGACCCGTCGCGGGCGCGATCGCGTACGTCGGCTACGACCTCCCGGTCCGATCGTCGGCACTCGTGGAGCGGATCCGAACCGAGCAGAGCGTGCTGCTCGTGCCCGGCGCGATGTTCGGTCTCAAGAAGGGGATCCGCTTCGGGTTCGGCTACGACATCGAATACACGATGAAGGGTCTCGCGAGGGTCGACGACACGCTCGCCGACGTTGCGTCGTCGACGGCCGCGCATGAGGCCTGACGCGGTCACGCGCAAGCGCAGTCCCCGCGCCGAGGCGAAGCGGGAGCTCATCGTCGGCTGCGCGATGCGGCATTTCGCCGAGGAGGGCCTGCAGGGCGCGCGGATCGAGGACATGGCTATCGAGCTCGGGATCGCGAAAGGCTCGATCTTCCAGCACTACGGTTCGAAGGCCGGCCTGTTCCTCGCGTGCTACAAGCGCGCCGTCGCCGCGCTCCCCACGTGGCTCGACGCTCCGGACGAGATCCAGGCGGCGGGGTTCTTCGCGGTCGTGCGCTACTGGTTGGATCGGACGGAGCATTACGTCGAAGAGGACCGCATCCCCTACCGCGTGGTCCTGATCGGCAACTACAGCACCGACCTCGAGCTCCGGCGCGACATCAACCGGTGGCTCGTGAGCGAGGATCCGTACGGAACGCTCGAGTTCGTCGAATGGGGACAGGGGCGAGGTGAGGTCCGCACGGACGTCGACCTGGAGACGATCGTGTCCCTGGTGGATTGGCTCTCGGGATCGATCCAGGACGCGCTCGTGACCGAGGAGCTCGATCCCGGCCTCTTCCACCGTTGGCGGAACCAACCCGAACGCCAACGGATGCGCGTGGATCACTTCGGCGTGCTGCTCCAGAGCGCGATCGGAGCCGCGGGAACCGTTACACCGGTCGGCGGATGAGCGCCGCCTCGGCGTCGTCCTGCGTCACGACACGCCGTCGATAGTTCCGGAGTGCGAACCGGTCGCACGCGGTCTCCGCGGCCGACTTCTTGCCGAGCCGCTCTCGCAGGTACCAGTGCATCCATTCATGCAGGTACAGGAACCGGAGGACCTCTCGCTCGGTCCGGAAGGTGACGCCTTCGGTCAGCCAGATGAACTTCAGGCCCTTGCCCGGCCGGCGCCGTGCCCCGTAAGGAACGACCTCGCCGAACGGAAGGAACGGCTCGGGGACCTGCAGGGTGATCGTCCGCACCGAGAAGTCCGTCCAGGCGGACAGGTGCGGCCGCTGCCGGTAGCGGAGCGGCTTGACCTCGATCGCGTACCGGTGGGCGTCGGGCAGTCCGGCCAGGGCGCGACGGACGCGCTCGACGGGAAGCTCCGGGCAACTCGACCGAACCCTCATGGCGCCACCAGGGTACGAGCGACCGTCGATAGCATCGGCGGATGGCGGAGACCTCGGGCGATCGCGGCTTCCGGGAGGGCGCGGTGGCGGTCGTCCCGATGGCGGTCGCGGTCTTCGGGTTCGGACTGTCGTACGGGGTCCTCGCTCGGGCGGCGGGTATGGGCGGGGTCGCGCCTGTCGTGATGTCGGCGACCACGTTCGCGGGATCGGCGCAGTTCGCGGCCGCCTCGGTCCTCCAAGCCGGCGGCGCGGCGGCGACCGCCGCTCTGTCGGCCCTGATGCTCAACGCTCGGTACCTGCCGATCGGCGTGACCGTCGCGCCGTGGCTGGAAGGCGGCTTCTGGTCTCGCCTCCTGCATGCGCACCTTACGGTCGACGAGTCCTGGGTGATCGCGGCCGAGGGCACCGGCCGATGGAACCCGCGCGTACTGCTGGCCGCGGGGATGGGGCTCTGGATCGCGTGGATCCTCGGGACGCTCGGTGGCGTGCTCTTCGGCAACGTGATCGGCGATCCCGCCCGGCTCGGGTTGGACGCCGCCTTCCCGGCGCTGTTCCTCGCGCTGCTGATGCCTCAGCTCCGAACGCGCGAGCGCGTCACGGAGGTGGCGGGGCTCCGGATCGGAGCCCCGCCACCGGCGATCGCCGCGCTCATCGGTGCGGCGATCGCCCTCGTCCTCACGCCGTTCACACCCGCGGGGGTCCCGATCGTCGCCGCTGGGGCCGCCTGTGTCATCGGTCTTCGGAGACGCCGATGAGCGACGTGTGGAACGTCGTGATCGTGTCCGGCGTCGGGACCCTCGCGCTGAAGGCGACCGGCCCGGTGCTCTTGGGAGGCAAACCGCTCCCCGACCGATTCACCGGGGTCGTCGGCTTGCTGGCGCCTGCGTTGCTGGCCGCGCTCGTCGCGATCGGCACGTTCGCGAGCGGTCAGCGGCTGGTGCTCGACGGACGCGTGCTGGGCGTCGGAGCCGCCGCCGTCGCGATCCGGTTCCGCGCGCCCGTGCTGCTGGTGGTGATCATCGCAGCAGCCGTGACGGCGACCGCACGCGTCCTCGCCGGGTGATCGCGCTCGCGGTCGGGGCGGCGGGATTCGAACCCGCGACCTCGTGCTCCCAAAGCACGCGCGCTACCAGGCTGCGCTACGCCCCGCGAACACGCAGCCTACCGGTCGAGGGGAGCGAAGGGTACGCTCCTTCCATGGCGGGACATGCGCGACCTTCGCCCGGATATTACGTCGCGATCGCCTTGCTGGCGGTGGGCCTGCTCGCCGGCGCGAGCCTGTTCCTCCTCCTCGCCACGCGCTCGGAGACGACAGGGCCCCCGATCGACATCAGCGGTCCCCAGCACACCGCCTGCCCGGTCGGGAGCCACGCCCCCGTCTGCTACACCTTCATCGTCGCCAACAACGGGCATGGACCCCTGTACGCGACCTGCGAACTCAACGCCGCTCCGGGCACGAGCGCGACGTTCGACGACGGCCAGCTCGTGAAGCCCGTCAGTCTCTTGGAAGGGCAGACCCGCGATCTCTCCGTGCGCGTCCAGGCCGACGGGAGCGATACGGTGAGCGAGCCGCACATGACGTGCAACGCGTCCGCTGTCTAGAGCTCGAACGACCCTTCGCCGACGATCTGCACCCCTCCCCCGACGAAGGCGACCCAGCCCGCGTCATGACGGGCGACGTCGACCTCGATGAACGACGGCCGACCGATCATCTCCCCTTGTGCGATCGTCACATGCCCGGGCATCCCGCCAGCGTCGTGCTCCGAGAGGTACGCGCCGAGGGGACCGGCCGCCGATCCTGTGGCCGCGTCCTCGCCGATCTCGGCCGAGCGATCGAACATCCGCGCCATCACGTCGCCGCGGCCCCGGACCGCGAACAGATAGAGCGATTCGACGCCCGCTCGCTCGCAGACGGTCACGCACCCTCGATCGTCCCGAGACGCGCGGCGCAACGCGTCCTCCCCCACGACGGGAACCATCAGGTGGATGATCCCCGTGCTCACGGGGGCGATCGGGCCGGGGCCGAGGTCGTCGGCTTCGACACCCGCCGCCCGCGCGACCGCGCCGCGATCGTCGAACGGTTCGCCGAACTCGGCCGGTAGCTGCCGCATCGTCGCGGCTCCCGCTCCCAGATCGACCTCGACCGGCACATCACCCGCCGTGCTGGTCTGGACCACGCTCGCGGGAACGACCCCGAGTCGCACGAGGGTGAACGCCGTGCCCAGCGTCGGATGCCCCGCGAACCGGAGCTCGGAGACCGGCGTGAAGATCCGGACGTCGTAACCGCCTTCGCGGACCGCCGTCACGTAGGTGGTCTCGGAGAAGCCGATCTCCCTCGCGAGGACCTGCATCGTCGCGCTGCCGAGGTCATCCGGGGGCTCGGGGACGACGCAGAGCTGGTTCCCCGCGAACGGGACGTCCGTGAAGACGTCCACGAGCGTGAACCCGACGCGCATCGTTCGAGTGTAGGGGCGGCTATGCTTGGCCTCCTGCGGGCGTAGCTCAATGGCAGAGTTCCAGCCTTCCAAGCTGGCTATGCGGGTTCGATTCCCGTCGCCCGCTCCAGGGGTACCCTCCCGGTGGCGCCGGTAGCTCAGTCCGGATAGAGCGGGGGACTTCTAATCCTCAGGCCGCAGGTTCGAATCCTGCCCGGCGCGCTTCTTCTCACCTGCGGAAACGAAGAAGACCCGGCAGACGACCTGCAGCCTGTGACGCTCCTGCAAACCAGCCCCCC